>Ga0209972_10000746_pt1 | contig 31935 bp, 27 predicted proteins | sample NOAtaG_7_FD_187302 | JGI IMG/M metagenome (GOLD analysis project Ga0209972, IMG submission 187302) | Freshwater lake microbial communities from Lake Erie, under a cyanobacterial bloom - NOAA_Erie_Diel1S_2200h metaG (SPAdes) (version 2) | ecosystem: Environmental > Aquatic > Freshwater > Lake ...
GGCGATCGTGCCGTTCCCCTCGCCCGCCCGCATCGATCCCTTCATCGACTTCCTCTCCACGCTCTCCTCGCCGCCGCCGCCCGCGGGCGATGCGGCGCAGATCGCGATGGGCCAGGCGGTCTTCGAGCGCGAGCGCTGCGGCAGCTGCCACCACGTCGGCGACGTGGCGATGAACGGCATCACCCCCTACGACCGCGACGAGGCCGGCCGCGAGCGCCTCCCCGGCGACGATCCGGCCTTCCCCCGCGGCTCGATCCGCACCTCGTACCTGCACCGCATCCTCATCGACGGCCTGCCCGATCCGGCGCTCGACGGCAGCATGGACCCCGACGGCGGCACGCCCGACGCGGGCGGCGACGAGGGCCGCCTCGACCTCATCCGCTTCATCACCCAGAACCGCCTCCGGGTCGCGAGCAGCGACGGCTACCGCGTGCAGGACCTCCGCGGCGTGTGGGCCACCGCGCCCTTCCTGCACAACGGCAGCGTGCCCACGCTGGAGGACCTCTTCCGCCCCGCCGCCGAGCGGCCCGTGACGTTCCTGCGCGGCGACTTCCTCGTCGACACCACCCTGCCGGGCAACAGCAACCAGGGCCACGAGTTCGGCACCGCGATCACCGAGGCCGAGCGCAGCGCGCTCGCCGCCTACCTCCGCAGCCTCTGACGAATCAACCTTCGCCTCGAGCTCCCCGCAACCGCTCGAGCGCCTCGGCGTCGGCGAGGTCCTGCGTCCGGCCCGCGGCGCGTTTGGCGCGTAGGAGAGCGTCGAGGCCGAGCACCCGGACCCGCACACCCTCGACCTCGATCACAGACGACGTCTCGAACGCCTCGTCGAAACTCACCCCCGCGATCCGATTCAGCACGTCGAACGCATACGGCGGAGCACCGAACCGAAGGACCCCGTCGTACGTCGCGAAATCGGCCGCGGACACCTCGAACGCGGCGAGCGGAGCGCCGAAGACTGCGAGCGCCGCATAGACCCGCTCCGCGTTGTCCGGGCTGGGCCGAATCAACAGGTCGATGTCCTTCGTGGCCCGCACGTGGCCGTGGAACGCCACCGCGTAGCCTCCGACTACCACGAACTCCACGCCCGCCTCGGCGAAGGCGAGGAGCAGATCGCGGAGGTCGGCGGGGAGCTCGTTCACGTGCGTGGCACGAAGCGAACCGTGGGCTCGCGCGGAGCAAGCGGTCGTCCCGAGAGCAACCAGGCGAGGCGGCTGAGCTCCGCAGCGAGCGCCATTCCGTCGCGGCCCGACACCGACGCGGCGCGCTCGACGCTTCCGTGGGCAAGCCGCTCGAAGGTCATCCTCTGCCGCCGCTGCGCGGCCCGCTCCGCTCGCTCGTCGCTCATCACGGCAACGCTAGCAGGCGTCGGGCGCCGCCGTGCGCGCCGGGGTCAGGCGGGCTGGACCGCGGCGATCGGAGCCGTCTCGAGGAACTCCCACTTCGCGTTGTCGCGCTGCACGCGGTTCAGCTCCCACTGGTCGCGGAGCAGGGCGACCGGGTGGCCGTCGACGTCGGTGACGGCCATCGGGATGCGCGCGTCCTCGAGCTCGCGGGGGCTCCCGGCGCCCTTCACCCAGCGGGCGAAGCCGAAGCCGAGCCGGTCGAGCGCGACCTTCGCGCCGTACTCGTGCTCGAGCCGGTAGGCGAGCACGTCGAACTGCAGCTGGCCGACCACGCCGAGGATCGGGTCCTTCTCCCGGCCGGGCTGGAAGAAGAGCTGGGTCGTGCCTTCTTCGGCGAGCTCGTCGATGCCCTTCTGCATCTGCTTGCGCTTCATCGGGTCGAGCAGCGTCGCGCGGGCGAAGAACTCCGGCGAGAAGCGCGGCACCGAGTCGAACGTGACCGGCGTGCCGGTGCTGAGCGTGTCGCCGATGCGGAAGAGCCCGGGGTCGTGCAGGCCCACCACGTCCCCCGGCCACGCCTCGTGCACGGTGGTGCGCTCCTGGGCGAAGAGCTGCTCGGCGCGGGCCAGCCGGATCTCCTTGCCGAGGCGGTAGTGGAAGACCCGCATCCCACTCTCGAACTTGCCCGAGCAGATGCGCATGAAGGCGATCCGGTCGCGGTGGTTCGGGTCCATGTTCGCCTGCACCTTGAAGACGAACGCGGTGAAGCGGTCGTCGCCCGGCTGGATCGTGCCGCCGCTCGTCGAGCGCGGTCCGGGCGCGGGGCAGATGTCCTTGAACGCCTCGAGGAAGGGCTCGACGCCGAAGTTCGTGAGCGCGCTGCCGAAGAAGACCGGCGAGAGATCGCCCGACAGAAAGCGGGCCCGGTCGAAGCTGTCGCCCGCGCCCTGGAGCAGCTCGACCTCGCCGCGCAGATCGGCCGCGAGCTGCTCGCCCGCGATCTGGTCGATCTGCGGGTCGTCGAGGCCGCGCATCTGCATCGGCACCCGCGAGGCGTTCTTCGCGGTGCGGTCGAAGGTGAGCACGCTCTTCTGGTCGAGGTCGTAGACGCCCTTGAAGAGGTCGCCCGAGCCGATCGGCCAGGTGCGGGGCACGGTCTTCATGCCCAGCGTCTCCTCGATCTCGCTCATCAGCCCGAAGGGATCGCGGGCCGGCCGGTCGAGCTTGTTGACGAAGGTGACGATCGGCGTGCCGCGCATGCGGCAGACGTGGAAGAGCTTCTTCGTCTGCGCCTCGACGCCCTTGGCCGCGTCGATGAGCATGATCGCGCAGTCGGCCGCGGTGAGCGTGCGGTAGGTGTCCTCGGAGAAGTCCTGGTGGCCCGGGGTGTCGAGCAGGTTGTAGCGGATGCCCTCGTACTCGAACTGCAGCACCGAGCTGGTGATCGAGATCCCGCGCTTGCGCTCGAGCTCCATCCAGTCGCTCGTCACCGCCCGCTGCTGCTTGCGCGCGTGCACTGCGCCCGCCGAGTGGATCGCGCCTCCGTAGAGCAGCAGCTTCTCGGTGAGCGTGGTCTTGCCCGCATCGGGGTGCGAGATGATGGCGAAGGTGCGCCGTCGGGTGTGCTCTTGGTGGGTCACGGGAGCGCCAGAAACCAGGGAGGCGGGTTGTAGTGCGGGGCGGCCCGCCGCGCACCCGCGGCCCTCAGCCCGGTCCGTCCCAGAGCGCGCAGCCGTCGCGGTTCGGCGCGTCGATCGTCCCGATCACGTCGTCGAAGCGGCGCGCGCGCTCGCCGGCTGCGTCGTAGCTCGGCCAATCGCTCGGCAGGGCCTCGCCGCGGGCGAAGGCGCCCCAGGCGTCCTGCATCGCCTCGTGGAGCTGCTGCTGCACGCCCTCGAAGCGGCGGGCGCCCACCGGGTGCCCGAACACGAACTGGATCTCCGCCGAGTGGAACGCGCCGAGTGCCCGCGGGAGCGAGAGCTGAAAGCGCGCTCCCTCGTGATCGAAGCGGTAGACGTGCAGGTCCACGCCCGCCTCGGCCAGCAGCAGCGCGGCCCGCCGCGACGGACAGATCAGCTCGGCGTCGCCCACCAGCGCCGCGATCGCCGCGCCCGGATCGGGGTAGCCGGCGACGGGATAGGCCGCCCGCAGCGCCGCGGGATCGATCCCCTCGCGGGCGGCGAACGAGGCGATCGTGCGCTCGTAGGCGGCTGCGTCGGCGAGCTCGCCCGACATCTCGGCGAGGCCCACGAAGAGCGTGCCCTCGTCGCGGTTCCAGCCGAGCAGCGTGGGCACCTCGTAGAGCTCGCCGAGCGCGACGGACTCACGCAGCGAGTGGGGCAGCACCGACCCATCGGCCACCGGCCAGAAGGGCCGGTTCGCAGTGCCGCTGAGCAGCACGGTGAGGTCGGCCGCATCGCCCGCCGCCGCGAAGAGTTCGTCGACGCTCGCCGCGCGCAGGCACGCCCCGACGTCCGCCGCGCCGTCGCATCCCGCCGCGCGCACGAGATCCGCCCCCGCGGCCTCGGCCTCCTCCAGCGTCGCGAGCTCGGCGTCGCAGAGCCCGCTCTGGGTGACGGCGCGGTGGAAGAGCCCGCGGCTCTCCGGCGCGAGCAGATGCAGGCACACCGAGACGCCGCCGGCCGACTCGCCCATCAGTGTGACCCGCTCGGGGTCGCCGCCGAAGAGCGCGACGTGATCGCGCACCCAGCGGAGCGCGAGCTGCTGATCGAGGATCCCCTGGTTGCCCGCGGCGATTCCCTCCTGCCGGAAGAAGCCGAAGGGCCCGAGGCGGTAGTTCATCGACACCACGATCACGCCCTGATCGCGGGCGAGGAAGTCGCCCAGCGTCGAGCGGTCGAGCCCCACGCCCGAGTTCACCAGGAACGCGCCGCCGTGGATCCACACGATCACCGGCGCATCGACCGGCGCCGGATCGGGCACGTGCACGTTCACGACGAGGCAGTCCTCCTCGCCGCCGGCGATCCCCAGCGCGGTCTGCGGGCAGGTGACCGGCGTGCGGATCGGCCCCACCGCCGCGTCCCAGCCCGCGCGGGCCACCGGCGGGGCGAAGCGCCGCTCCCCGACCGGCGCCTCGGCGTAGGGGATGCCGAGGTAGTTCACGAAGCCGTCTCCGCGGATGCCCCGCACCTCGCCCTCGGGCAGCATCACGCTCGGCGGCGGCGGTGCCGGCGCGTCGGATGCGGGCGGTCCCGCGTCGGTGGAGGGCGCGGAGCCGCAGGCGATGAGGAGCAACGAGAGCGAGGAGGCGAAGCGGCGCATGCGGGCAGGGTACACGGTCTTTCCCGCGCCTTCGGCGAGGAGCCTGCGTGGTAGCGTCCTCGCCGTGAGCGACCCCGTCGCCAGATGCTCCACCCTGCGACGCGGCTGGTCTCCGGTGGCGCTCGCGGCCGCGCTGGCGCTCGCGGCCGGCTGCTCGGCCGAGCCACCGGCCGGCGATGGGGGAGCGACCGACGCGTTCGAGCCTCGCGGTGACGCGCACGACGCCGCCGCGCGCGACGCCCCACCCTTCGATGCGGGCACGGCCTTCGACGCGCCCGCGCCCGCCCCCGACGCGCCCGCCACCGACGCGCCCGCGCTCGATGCACCCGCCACCGACGCCGGGTCGCGCTGTCCCGCTCGGCCACCTCTCGGCCTCTGGGTGTGGAACGACGACCTCGTCCCGGCCCGCGACGCGATCCTCGACCTCGCCGAAGGCGCCGGGGTCACCGAGGTCTACCTGCACGCCAACCTCTTCTACGCCGGCGACGTCTCCGAGGACGTGCTCGCCGCCTGGATCGGCGCGGCCGCGGCGCGCTGCATCGAGGTCGAGCTGCTCTTCGGCAACGCGCGCTGGATCCTGCCGGCGGATCGCGCCGAGGCCACCGCCCGCACCACGTGGACCGTGGCCTTCGCCGCCGCCCATCCGAGCGCCCGGCCTGCCGGCGTGCACTTCGACCTCGAGCCCCAGCAGCTGCCGGCCTGGGACGATCCGGCGATGCGGCCCGCCCTCGTCTCCGCGCTCGTCGACACGCTCGCCGCGATGCAGCCGGTGGCCGAGGACGCCGGCCTGCGGCTCTCGGCCGACGTCGGCTTCTTCCTCGATGGGATCCCGGTGGCCCGCGGGGGCACGACGCGCCCGGCCAGCGAATGGGTCACCGACGCGGTGAGCCGCCTCGTCATCATGGACTACCGCGACAGCGCCGAGTCGATGGGCTTCGGCGGGATGATCAGCCTCGCCCGCGCCGAGATCGACTACGCCACCCGCGTCGGCGTGCCGGTCGTGCTCGGCGCCGAGACGAACCCGGTGAGCCCCGAGTACGTCTCGTTCGCCGAAGAGGGACGCGCCGCGATGTTCGCCGAGTTCGCCCTGGTGCGCGCGGCCTTCGCGGGCACCGCCTTCGAAGGGCTCGCCATCCACGACCGCGACGGCCTCGCGGCGCTCCCGCCCTGAGCTGCGCCGCGGGCCGGACTCAGCCCATGCGGGCGGCGATGAGCGCGTCGGCGGCCGCCGGGTGCGCCTTGCACTCGAGCAGCGCGCGCAGGAGCAGCGGGGCCACGATCGTCGCGTCGGACTCGATGACGAACATCGGCGTCGTCTCGGTGAGCTTGTCCCAGGTGATCTTCTCGTTCGGGGTCGCGCCCGAGTAGCTGCCGTAGGACGTGGTCGAGTCGCTGATCTGGCAGAAGTACGCCCAGGGCTTCACCGGCTGCTGCAGGTCGTACTTGATCGAGGGCACCACGCAGATGGGGAAGTCGCCGGCGATGCCGCCGCCGATCTGGAAGAAGCCGATGCCCGCGCCCTCGGAGAGCTCCTGGTAGCGGTCGTAGAAGTCGGCCATGTACTCGATGCCGGACTTCACGATGGAGGGGCTGCACTCCTTCGTCCGCACGTAGCTCGCGAAGATGTTGCCGAAGGTCGAGTCCTCGTGGCCGGGGACCACGATGGGCAGCTTCGCCTTGGCCGCGGCGAGCAGCCACGACTCGTCGGGGTTGCCCTCGTGGGCCTCCTTCGGCACCGCCTGGATGACCTCGTAGAAGTACTCGTGCCAGAAGCGGCGCTCGCCCTGCTCGCTCGCCGCCTTCCACATCGGCACGATGATCTTCTCCACCGCGCGGAACGCCTCGTCCTCGGGGATCGAGGTGTCGGTGACGCGCCGCATGCGGTTCTCGAGGATCTTCGTGTCGTCGTTCTTGGTGAGGTAGCGGTAGTCGGGGAAGTCCTTGTAGCTGTGGTGCGCGACGAGCCGGAAGAGCGACTCCTCGAGGTTCGCCCCGGTCACCGAGAGGCCGTGCACGAGCCCGGCGCGGATCGCCGGCGCCAGCGTGATGCCGAGCTGCGCCGAGCTCATCGCGCCCGCGACCGCCCAGTACATCCGTCCTCCCGCCTGGATGTGCTTCCAGTACGCGAGGAGCGCGTCGCGGGTCTGCCGCGCGTTGAAGTTCTTGTAGTTCGTGAGGACGAAGTCGAGGATCGGGAGTTCGGCGGACATGCAGGACCTCGGGGCAGGAGCGGAGGCCGCGGAGGGTAGAGGAAACCCCGCGCCGCGGCCATCGCTGCTAGACCTCGGACCGATGGACGACGTCCTGTGGATGCGCCTGGCGATCGAGGAAGCCGAGCGCGCCCGCGGCAAGACCGGCGACAACCCCTGGGTCGGCTGCGTGATCGTGGGCCCGGAGGGGGCGCTCCTCGGCCGCGGCCACACCCAGGGGCCGGGCGAGGACCACGCCGAGATCGCCGCCGCCCGCGCCGCCGCCGCCGCCGGCCACGCCCTCGCCGGCGCCACGCTCTACTCCACCCTCGAGCCCTGCGCGTTCCACGGCCGCACGCCCTCCTGCGCGCGCTCCATCGTCGCTCGGGGCCTGGGCCGGGTGGTAACCGGCATGCGCGATCCGCACCCGCGGGTCGACGGCGCGGGCATCGCGATCCTCGCCGAGGGCGGGATCGCCGTCACCGAGGGCGTGCTCGAGGACGAGGTCCGCCGGCAGCTCGGCCGCTGGGTGCTGCGTTTTCATCCCCACGAGCCGCGGGCCCACCGCGGCCTGGGATCGGAGGCCCTCGCTGCCCGCTACGGGGTGTCCCTTGACGAGCTGAAGGCCGCGCTCGAAAGGCGCTGAGCGGGCCGGCCGAGACGGCGCTTGACACGCTCGGGCGGGCCAGGAAATCTTTCGCTCGCGAAATATCTCCCCGCGAAAGGTCGGCCCGCCTCGGAGCGGTCGTCCACCTCGGCGCGGTCCTTCTCTCCGGCAACACAGGCGAGGCGTTCATGGGCAAGGAGCTGCGGTTCGACGGCAAGGTCGTGGTGGTCACCGGCGCGGGCAACGGCCTCGGGCGCTGTCACGCGCTGGCGTTCGCGCGGCGCGGCGCGAAGGTCGTGGTGAACGACCTCGGCGGCAGCCACACCGGCGAGGGCAAGGGCTCGGCCGCGGCGGACAAGGTCGTCGAGGAGATCAAGGCGGCGGGCGGCGAGGCGGTCGCCAACTACGACTCGGTCGAGGACGGCGACAAGATCGTGAAGACCGCGATGGACGCCTTCGGGCGCATCGACGTGCTGGTGAACAACGCCGGCATCCTCCGCGACGTCTCGTTCGCCAAGATGACCGACGCCGACTGGGACCTCGTCTACCGGGTCCACGTGCGCGGCGCCTACAAGTGCACCCAGGCCGCCTGGCCGATCATGCGCGAGCAGAAGTTCGGCCGGATCCTCTTCACCTCCAGCGCCGCCGGCATCTACGGCAACTTCGGCCAGGCGAACTACGCGATGGCCAAGCTGGGCCTCGTGGGCTTCGCCAGCACGCTGGCGATCGAGGGCAAGAAGAACAACGTCGTGGTGAACACGATCGCCCCGGTGGCCGCCTCGCGGATGACCGAGACGGTCATGCCTCCCGATCTGCTCGCCTCGCTGAAGCCCGAGTACGTCACCGAGCTCGTCATCAAGCTCTGCCACGAGGGCACCGAGGACACCGGCGGGCTCTACGAGGTCGGCGGCGGCTCCTACACCAAGCTCCGCTGGGAGCGCACCGAGGGGAAGATCTTCCGCCTCGGCCGGCCGGTGAGCGCCGAGGACCTCGACACCAGCTGGGCCCAGATCGGCGACTTCGAGAAGAGCACCCACCCGGCGAACATCACCGCCTCGCTCGAGCCGCTCCTCGAGAACGCGAAGGCCGGGCCGAGCAAGGGCGGCAACCAGTTCATCGACGTCGACGCTGCGCTCGGCTTTCAGTTCCCCGACATGAACAGCCGCTACGACGAGCGGGACCTCGCGCTCTACGCGCTGGGCATCGGCGCCGCCGAAGATCCGAACGACGCCAAGGACCTGCGCCTCGTCTACGAGATGCACGGCGACGGCATGGTCGCGGCGCCGAGCTACGGCGTCATCCCGGCGATCAACTGCGTCCTGACGATGGGCAAGGAGGGCAAGACCGCCCCGGGCATGAACTACGGCCTCGACCGCATCCTGCACGGCGAGCAGTACACCGAGATCCTCCGGCCCCTGCCGCTCAAGCAGAAGCTCACCCACAAGGCGCGGATCAAGGACATCTGGGACAAGGGCTCGGACGGCGGCAAGAAGGGCGGCGCGGTGGTCATCACCGCGATCGACACCTACGACGAGGCGGGCGAGCTCCTGGTGAAGAACGAGGTCAGCACCTTCGTCCGCGGCGCGGGCGGCTGGGGCGGCGACCGCGGGCCGGACGAGAAGAACCTCAACGCCCCGCCCGATCGCGCGCCCGACCGCAGCGTCGAGCAGCGCATCCACCAGAACCAGGCGCTCCTCTACCGGCTCAGCGGCGACTGGAACCCGCTCCACGCCGACCCCGGCTTCGCCAAGGCCTTCGGCTTCGAGCGGCCGATCCTGCACGGCCTCTGCACCTTCGGGTACGCGACCCGGCACGTGCTCTCGAGCTTCGCCAAGGACGGCGACTACCGCTACTTCAAGAGCATCAAGGTGCGCTTCGCCGACCCGGTGCTGCCGGGCGAGACGGTCATCACCGAGATGTGGAAGGAGAGCGACACGAAGATCCTCTTCCGGGTGAAGAGCAAGGACCGCGACAAGGTGGTCATCAGCAACGCGGCGATCGAGCTCTACGCCGAGATCCCCAAGCCCAAGGCCAAGCCGCAGGCCGCGGCCGCACCGGCCGCAGTGACCCCGAACAGCGCCGACGTCTTCGCCGGGATCACCGCCTTCGTGGCCAAGCACGGGGCGGACGCAGTGGCGCAGGCCAAGACGGTGTTCGCGTTCAAGCTGAATAGCCCGAGCTCGGAGTGGACGCTGGATCTCAAGAACGGCGCGGGCCTCGTGGCCCAGGGCGCGCCGGTGCCGGCCGAGTGCACCTTCGAGATCTCCGACGCGGACTTCATGGACATGGTCAGCGGCAAGGCCGACCCGATGAAGCTCTTCGGCGCGGGCAAGCTGAAGGTCTCGGGCAACCTCATGGCGAGCCAGAAGCTCGCGCCCATCCTCAAGAAGGTCGATCCGAACGACGTGATGGCCGCCGCGCAGAAGCGCGCGGGCGGAGCGGCCCCGGCGGCCGCGGCCCCGGCCGAGGTGACCCCGACCAGCGCCGACGTCTTCGCCGGGATCACCGCCTTCGTGGCCAAGCACGGCGCGGACGCGGTGGCGCAGGCCAAGACGGTGTTCGCCTTCAAGCTCAGCAACCCGAGCTCGGAGTGGACCGTCGATCTGAAGAACGGCGCGGGCTTCGTGGCGCCGGGCGCGCCGGTGCCCGCCGAGTGCACCTTCGAGATCTCCGACGCCGACTTCATGGCGATGGTGAGCGGCAAGGCCGACGCGATGAAGCTCTTCGGCGCGGGCAAGCTGAAGGTCTCGGGCAACCTCATGGCGAGCCAGAAGCTCGCGCCCATCCTGCAGAAGGTCGATCCCAAGGACGTGATGGCGGCGGCGCAGAAGCGCGCGGGCGGCGCGGCCCCGGCGGCGGCGCCGGCGGCAGCGGCCCCGGCGGCACCGGCCGCGGACGGCAAGCCGAACAGCGCCGACGTGTTCACCGGCATCGCCGCGTTCGTCGCCAAGCAGGGCGCCGAGCTCACCGGCAAGGTGAAGACGGTGTTCCAGTTCAAGCTGAAGAACCCCGACGCGGTCTACACCATCGACCTGAAGAACGGCGCGGGCAGCGCCGGCCCCGGCGAGAGCGCGCCCCCCGAGTGCACGCTGGAGATCGCCGACGCGGACTTCATGGACATGGTCGGCGGCAAGGCCGACGCCATGAAGCTCTTCACCACCGGCAAGCTGAAGATCACCGGCAACGTCATGGCGAGCCAGAAGCTCGACTTCCTCCGCAAGATCGATCCGGCCGACGTGCTCGCGGCGGCCCAGAAGCGGGCCGGCGGCGGCGCGGCGGCCCCGTCGCCGGATCTGCAGAAGGCGCCCGCGCCCGCAGCGTCCTCGGGCACGCAGGCCCCCGCGATCGTCGAGAAGATCGCCCGTCGCATCGCCGAGAACGCGGGCCTCGTCGCCGAGGTCGGCGCGGTGATCGAGCTCCGGGTGAAGGACCCGGCGAACGTCTACACCATCGACCTCAAGCACGGCGCGGGCGGGGTGAAGTCGGGCAAGCCCGAGCAGGCCGACGTGACCCTCAGCCTCAGCGACGCCGATCTCGCCGCGCTCGCGGCCTCGGGCGGCCAGCTCCAGAGCTTCTACCAGCACGGGCGGATCCGGGTCGACGGCGACGTGCGCGCCGCGGGCAAGCTCGGCTTCCTCGCCGAGCTGGGTTGAGGCCGCGTGAACCCCGACATCCGCAAGAAGCTGGACGAGGCGCTGGCGCTCGTCCTCGGTCTCGACGAACAGGAGGCGCAGCATGGCTCGTAGAGTGAACGTGATCGGCGTGGGCATGGTGAAGTTCCAGAAGCCCGGCGCGAGCGACGACTACAACGTGATGGCGGCCGGCGCGATCCGCAGCGCCATCGCCGACGCGGGGGTGCGCTTCGACGAGCTCGAGCAGGCCTACGCCGGCTACGTGTACGGCGACTCGACCTGCGGCCAGCGCGCGGTCTACGAGGTGGGCCTCAGCGGCATCCCGGTGATCAACGTGAACAACAACTGCTCGACCGGCTCGACCGCGCTGATGCTGGCGCGGCAGGCGGTCGCGGGCGGCATGGCCGAGTGCGTGCTGGCCGTCGGCTTCGAGCAGATGGAGAAGGGCGCGCTGCAGGCGAAGTGGAACGACCGCACGAACCCGCTCGACAAGCACGCCAGCGTGATGAACGAGCTGCAGGGCGTGAACGCGGCGCCCGGCGCGGCGCAGATGTTCGGCGGCGCCGGCCGCGAGTACCGCTGGCGCTATGGCACCAAGCGCGAGACCTTCGCGAAGGTGGCGGAGAAGGCCCGCAAGCACGCGGCGCAGAACCCGCTCGCGCTCTTTCAGGAGACCTACTCGGTCGAGGAGATCCTCGCCTCGCCCGAGGTCTTCGACCCGCTCACCCGCTACCAGTGCTGCCCGCCGACCTGCGGCGCCGCCGCGGCGATCGTGTGCTCCGACGACTTCGCCAAGAAGAAGGGCATCGCGAACCCGGTCTACATCGCGGCCCAGGCGATGACGACCGACTACGCCTCGACCTTCGACGAGAAGTCGATGATCAAGATGGTCGGCTACGACATGGCGAAGAAGGCGGCCGAGAAGGTCTACGCCGAGGCGGGCCTCGGCCCCTCCGACGTGCAGGTCGTCGAGCTGCACGACTGCTTCACCGCCAACGAGATCCTCACCTACGAGGCGCTCGGCCTGGCCAAGGAGGGTGAGGCGGAGAAGATGATCTGGGACGGCGACAACACCTTCGGCGGCAAGTGGGTCACGAACCCCTCGGGCGGCCTGCTCAGCAAGGGCCACCCGCTCGGCGCGACCGGCCTGGCGCAGTGCGCCGAGCTCACCTGGCAGCTCCGCGGCCAGGCCGACAAGCGGCAGGTCCCCAACGCGAAGGTCGCGCTGCAGCACAACCTGGGCCTCGGCGGCGCCTGCGTCGTGACGATGTACCGCAAGGACTGAGGGCGGCGCGGCCGCTGGCCGCGGACCGACGCGACGAGGCGGCCGCCCCGACTGGGGTGGCCGTTCTCGTCTAGACTGCGCGCGCATGTCCCACCACGTCCGCGGCCTCGTCGCTTCCCGCCCCTTGCTCGCGCGCGCCGTCGAGCTGGGCCTGCCCGAGGCGCCCCGCGACCTCGACGTCGGCATGGCCTGGTTGCCCGTCACCGAGGCGGTGATGACCGCGCTCGCGCAGCGCACCCCCGAGCCCGCCGAGGCCGACGTGCGCTTCGAGCGCCTCGGCTGGGGCGTCCTCGAGCTCTGCGCCGAGCTCTCGCGAGAAGGCCGGCTCGTCTACCTCGAGACCGAGTACTTCGGTCAGGTCGGCCAGCAGCTCGCCTCGGTCTTCGAGCACGGCGCGCGCACCATCGAGACCGCCACGGTGAACGAGGCCCTCCGCGCCATCGGCGTGATCGCCCGCGCGGGCGAAGACGAGTGGGACACCGTGGGCCTCGATACCCAGCGGGTCATGCCCGACGAGTGAGCGCCCGCGCGCTCGCCATCGTCGCTCGACGATGAGCCGGGATCCGGGTCCGTGGCACGCCGGGCAGGCGTCAGGGCAGGAGCACGAGGCTGCCGGTGGTGGCGCGGGCCTCGAGCAGGCGGTGGGCCGCGGCGACCTCGGCGAGGCGCATCGTGGTGTGCGCGACCCGCAGGGTGCCGGCCGTGAGCATGGCGAAGAGGGCCGCGGCGCTCTCCTGCAGCTCCGCGGGGTCGTGGTTGTAGACGTGGAGCGAGGGCCGCGTCGCGTAGAGGCTGCCCTTCTGACCGAGGGTCAAGAGATCGATCGGATCGGGCTTGCCCGAGGCATTGCCGAAGGCGACCAGCAGGCCGCGCGGGCGCAGGCAGTCGAGCGAGCCCGGCACCGTGTCCTTGCCCACCGAGTCGTAGACGACGTCGACGCCGCGGCCGCCGGTGAGCTGCCGGACCCGCTCGACCCAGGGCTCGCTCCGGTAGAGGATCGCCTCGTCGAGCCCGTGCGCGCGGGCCAGGCGCGCCTTGTCCTCGCTGCCCACCGTGCCGAGCGTGCGGACGCCGAGGTGCTTCAGCCACTGCACGAGCAAGAGCCCCACGCCGCCCGCGGCCGCGTGCACCAGCGCGGTGTCGCCGGCCTTCGCGGGGAACGTGCGCCGCACGAGGTACTCGACGGTCATGCCCTTCAGCATGGACGCCGCGGCGGTCACGTCGTCGAGCGCGTCGGGGAGCGCGACGAGGCGGTCGGCGGGGAGCACCCGGTGATCGGCGTAGGCGCCCGGGCCGGCGACCGCGTAGCCGACGCGCTGGCCGACCTGCACGTCGGTCACTGTCTTGCCGAGCGCCTCGACCACCCCTGCGGCCTCCATGCCGAGCGTCGCGGGCAGGGGCACCGGGTAGAGGCCGCTCCGGTGGTAGGTGTCGATGAAGTTCACCCCGATGGCGGTGTGGCGAACGCGCACTTCGCTGGGGCCCGGCGGGCCGAGCTCCACCTCGCGCTCGACGAGCGCCTCGGGGCCGCCGGTGTGCTCGATGCGGAACGCGCGCGTCTTCATGCGGCAGAGTGTATCCGGCGGCGAGGCGGCGCCGAGGCGGGCGCGCCGGGCGCGCGGCGGTCATGGCGGCGTGCTACCTGCCGGCCCATGGAGCAGCGCGACGCAATGGTCGTGGACGAGGCGGCGCGGGGACGCGGTCGATGAGGGCCGGCCACGATCGGGCCGCAGGATGGCTGGCGATCGCCGCGGCGGTCGCGGGGGTGGGCGCGGCGGTGGCGATCTTGCTGCCGGGGCTCTCGGGCGACGTCCCGCACGAGGCGAGCAGGGCGGTCGAGACGAGCGCGGCCGGCGAAACGGGCGTGTCGTCGTGGCGCGCCGCGGGGAGCGAAGGGCCGGGCGGCGGCCCCATCGGGCGCACGGTCCGCGCTTGGGACGCCGGGCTCGGTCCCGAGGCCGGCGCGGGCCTCGAGGCGCTCGCCGAGACCCCTCACGCGCCGGCGGCCGAGCGGCCCGACCCCGCGCGCTTTCGCCGCAGCCCGGAGGAGCTGGCCGCCGCGCGGGCCGAAGCGGAGCGGGTCGCCGCGACGCTGACCCCCGAGCAGCGCTACGAGGCGCAGGCGTTCTTCCACGACCTGCTGATCCTCCGCGCCGACGCGCTGCGGACCCAGATCGACGCGGCCCGGCAGGCCGGTGACGAGCGCGCGCTGCGGCGGCTCGAGCCGGCGCTGGCGATCGTGAACCAGGAGCTCGCGCGGGCGGCCGAGCGGACGCGCGCGCTCGAGGCGGAGCTCGGTCGCGCCCCGGCCGCTCCGGACGAGGCCGGCCACTCCGAGCCCGCGGCGCCGGAGGGCGAGGACCGAGGCGCCGAGGCCGAGGGCCCCGGCTAGCGCGCCTTGCCGCGGTCCGCGGGCACGCTGGTCTCGGCCTCGACGAGGAAGCGGCTGCCCTCGTCGTAGGTGTAAGTGAGCCGCGCCCCGATCTGCCGCGCGAGGGCCCGGGCGAGCTTCAGTCCGAGGGTCTTGGGGCGATCGCTGTCGGCTCCGGCCGGCAGGCCCGGGCCGGCGTCGTGCACCACGAGGGTGAAGTGTGGGCCCTGACCCTCGAGCGTGAGGCGCACCTCGGCCCCGTCCGCGCCCGGGCGCGCGCCGTACTTGAAGGCGTTGGTGAGCAGCTCGTTGACGAGCAGGCCGAGCGGCACCGCGACCTCGATCGCGACCTGCACCGGCGCGACGACGACCTCGAGCCGCGCGCTCGACCCGATCGACGACTGCAGGCCGGTGACGATGCGGCGCAGGTAGGCGTCGAGCTCGACCCGATCGAGGGACTCGCTCTGGTAGAGCGACTGGTGCACCAGGGCCATCGCGCGGACCCGGCCCGCGGCCTCGCGGATGACCCCGAGCGCCTTCGCGTCATCGGTCGCCGACTGCTGCATCTCGAGCAGGCTGGTGACGATCTGGAGGTTGTTCTTGACGCGGTGGTGGACCTCGCGGAGCAGGGTCTCCTTCTCGGCGATCGAGCGTCGCAGGGCCTCCATCGCCGCGACCCGCTCGGAGACGTCGGTGAGGCCGACGATGGCCTGGTCGGCGACCTTCACGAGGCCGATCTCGACGTCGAAGGAGCGGCCATCGCGGCGGCGCGCGGCGAAGGTCCGGTTCGACATCGCGCGCGCGGTGGCGGGTCCCGAGGAGAAGTGCGCCCGATGCACCCCGTGCGCGGCGCGGAGCTCCTCGGGCACGAGCTCGTCGATGGGCAGGCGCTGGAGCTCCTCGGCGGAGTGCCCGAAGAGCGTCGAAGCGCGCGCGTTGCTCTGGGTGACGAGGCCGCTCGACAGCTCCACGACGAGCATGGCCTGGGGCGCTTCCTCGAAGAAGCGCTGGAAGCGCTCCTCGCTCTCGCGGAGCGCGCGGGTGCGCTCGAGGACGCGCTGCTCGAGCTCGGCGTTGATCCGGCCGAGTGCCTCACGCGCCGACCACGCCTCGAAGTGCAGGGCGAGGAGCGAGGTGAGCTCGACGACGAGCGTGCGCGCGACCGACCCCGACCAGCCTTCCTGGCGCGAGGCAAGGGTGAGGGTGAGGGTCTCCGCGCCGTGCTGGAACGACGGGGACGTGATGAAGCTCCGGCAGCCGGTCATCGCCCGCCAGTCGGGGTGGGCGGGCTCGCCGGGCGCGGTCGAGACGAGGACCTGCATCGAGGCCCGCGCGCGCGCGTGCGCGCTGCCGGGCCCGAAGATCTCCGGGTCGGCCTCACTGGCCGGGGCCGTGGAGCGGAAGACGCGCGGCGGCGCCTCGGCGCCCGAGGGCACCACCGCGGCGCACGCATCGCACGCCACCAAGCCGGGCAGGCCCTCGACGAAGCTCGTCCACATCGCCTCGACCGAGCCCGCCCCCTCGAGACGGGCGATGAGGTCGAGCAGGCTCTGCCGCTCGCGGACCCGGGCCTCGGCGGCCTCGGAGAGCCGGTGGATGGCGAGGTGGTCCTCGTGGCGGCGCAGACCCGCGGCGAGGACGTCGGCCAAGAGGCGCGCCGTGCGCGCGACGTCGATGCGGCCGACGGCGTAGGCGGCCGGGGCCTCGACGACGAAGAGGCCGGTGCGGCCGGCGAGGCGGGCGAGCCACGCGCTCTCGACCCCGAGCAGGCCGCGCACGCGCTCGCCGCCCGGAGAGGGCTCGTCGGCGAGCATCGCGAGCTCCGCGTCCATCGCGGCCCGCAGCGCGTGCACCGACACGGAGGGCGGCGTGCTGCCCGGCCACACGTAGCCCGCGCCCGCGTCGAGGTCGGGCACGAGCCAGACCCGACGCGCGCCGACCCCCTCGCCGATCTCGGCGAGCGCCTCGCGGAGCGCGCTCGGCATGTCGGCGCTCGGGGCATCGAGCAGGGTCCGCGAGGCGGTCGCGACGAGCCCGGAGAGCGCGGCCTGATCGAGCAGACGGCGCTCGGCATCGACGCGCTCGGTGACGTCGAAGGCGGCGCCGACCACCCGGGAGCCGCCGGCCTCCTGCACGAGGCGGAGCTCGTCGCGGAGCCAACGGTAGCCGCCCTCGGCGTGACGGAACCGGTACTCGTGCACGAGCCGGCCGGAGCCGGCGAGCTGCTCGAGCGTGAGCAGGTAGCGACCGCGATCCTCGGGGTGAACGTGCTGCTCCCAGAAGCCTGGCGCGGCGGCGGCATCGGGCGGGTGGCCCAGCACGTTCCGCAGCGAATCGCTCACGTAGCCGCGCTGCGGATCGGCGGGCGAGAAGGAGTAGACGATCGCCGAGGTGGTGCGAAGCACGCCCTCGAGCAGCGCGCGCTTCTCCTCGAGCTCGCGGGTGCTCTCTCGCCTCGCGAGCGCCGCGGACAGGAGATCTCCCATGAGCTGCAGGGGCGGGACGAGGGCTGCGGCGTCCTCGACCTCGGGGTCGTCGATGCCGAGGAAGCCGGCGAGCCCGCCGGGGCCGACGAGCGGCACCGCGACGAGCCGCTCGATGCCCTGCGCGAGCAGCGCCTCGCGGGTCGCGTCGACGGCGGGCAGCGCGGCCACCGAGGGGATGTAGAGCGGCGCTCCTGCCCGGAGCGGCACCATGAACGACTCGAAGGCGGCGATCGGAAGGCCCTGCAGGTGCTCCATCTGCGGCGTCACGCCGGGCCGGCACCACTCGTGGGTGTTGCTTGCGAGCTCGCCCCGGAACTCGAAGACGTAGGCGCGGGCCGCATGCATGCGCTCGCCGACGAACGCGAGCGTGTCGAAGGCGAAGCGCTCCCAGCCCTCGCCGCCCGCCCGCAGAAGCGCCTGCGACAGACGCGCCGAGCGCTCCTGGAACTCGGGCAAGAGGCGGCTCATGCGCCAGCTCCCTCGCGGGCCGCTCCGGGACGACCGGCGTGCGGGGCCGATCGTGCCGCCGACGCGTCGGGCCGCTCAACCACCACTCGCGCCGGCATCCTTCGGCGGCTTGCCGGGGAGGTCCAGGAAGACCTTGGTGCCCACGCCGGGGGTGCTCTCGATGCCGATCACGCCGCCGACGCGCTCGACGAGCATGCGGCACATCATCAGGCCGAGCCCGGTCCCCTTGCCCTTGGGCTTGGTGGTGAAGAGGGGCTCGAAGACCCGCACCCGCACCTCCTCGGGCATGCCGCCTCCATCGTCTTGCACGGAGATCCGCACCGTGCCCGGCGCCGCCGGCGCCGCGACGATGCGGATCGCGCCGCGGCGGGTGCCGATCGCGTCGCGGGCGTTCGCCACGAGGTTCATCAGGATCTGGGTGAGGGAGGTCATCCCGAGCTCGACCTGGAAGCCGGGCACCTGGCTCTCGAGCCGGACCTCGCTCGGCTTGCCGAGCCGGGAAAGGAGCGGCAACGCGTCGGAGAGCGACGCGCCGAGATCGGCCGTGGGGCTCGGATCGGCGCGGGTGAAATCGAGCATGCGCCGGACCAGCTCGGTGGCGCGGTCGGCGGCGAAGCGGGCGTCCTCGAGGTCGGCGCGGACCTGCTCGTCCGAGACCCGCTCCTTGGCGAGCTCGACGAAGTTCACCACCGCGGAGAGCGCGTTGTTGAAGTCGTGCGCGACGCCGGCCGACATGCGCCAGACCATCTCGAGACGGCGGGTGTCGAGGACGAGGTTCTCGGCGCGGCGCAGGCTGGTGATGTCGGTGTAGAAGAGGGCGACGCGGCGGCTCTTCGGCATCGGCGCGACGTGCACCGTCAGCCAGCGCTCGTCGTCGGGGCTCGCGATGACGTCGGTGGCGCGCCCCTCGGAGAGGACCGCCGCCGCCGAGGCGCCGACCGCATCGACGAGGTACGGTCGACCGAGCGTGTCCTGTCCGGCGAGGGCCTGGTAGGCGGGGTTCGAGAGCACCGGCACGAGCCCGGCCTCGGTGACGTCGCAGAGCAGCACGCCGACCTGGACGTTGTCGATGATGCTCGCGAGCAGGCGTGTCCGCTCCTCGCTCGCATGCCGGCCGATCGCGATCCAGATCGCCGCGAGCAGCGCCCGCTCGTCGAAGGGCTTGGTGATGTAGCCGTAGGGCGAAGTCCGGGTCGCCCGCGAGATCGTGACGTCGTCGGAGAACGCGGTGAGGAACACGACCGGCGGGACGTACGCTTCGTCGGCGAGCTGGCGGGCCGTCTCGATGCCGTCCATCGGTGGACGGATGGTGACGTCCATGAGGACGAGGTCGGGCCGCGTCTCGCGGACGAGCTCGATCGCCGAAGGACCGTTGTCCGCGGTCCCGACCACCTCGAAGCCGAGGCGGTGCAGGATGCGCTCGAGGTCCATCGCAACGATGGCCTCGTCCTCGACGACCAGGATTTTGGGCCGCCCCTCGGGGCGCTGCGGAACCACGTCGACTCCTTGGCCCCTCGGGCTGGGCCATGCACCGGAGTGCGGAGGCCGGAGGGACCGACAGGCCAGGGGTTGATCGCCCATCCCGGACGGAAAGGCAAGCTCCGTCGGCCGCAAGCAGGGTCGATCAGTCGGACGTGCGGGGTGGGGTCGGGTGCGCCTCGACCGCCGCGCTCGTGCTCGGCGCTTCGCCAGCGAGGACGGCGTCGGTGGGGGCGGCGGGCGCATAGGCCACGAGCAGCACCCGGACCCCCGGGGCGGCGACGAGCTCGACCGACGCACGCCCCGGCTCGACGCCGACGCCGGTGAGCGCCGCGAGCACCCGCCGGGCGCGGGCCTCGGCGTCGGCGCCGCCGGCCTCGATCTGGACCGGCCCCTCGGGATACGAGGCGACGAGCGCGGCGAGGCGCTCGAGCCGCGCGGCCGGCGCCCCAGGCTCGAGCGCCGGGGCGGCGTCGAGGGCGACGCCCCGCTCGACCCGCACCGCAGGCTGGCCCTCGCTCGCTGCCGCCTCGAGCAGCGAGGCGACGGTGCGCTCGTCGACCGGCCGGGCGCGCCGCGCCGCGCCGAGGAGCGCGCGGGCGACCCGGTGCGCCTGATCGGCATCCGCGAGGGCGGCGAGCGGCTCGGTCGCGGCCTCGGAGCGGGCGAGCAGGGCCGAGAGCTCCTCCCGCCGACCGGCGCCGGCGCTCGGGTCGAGTGCGGCGGCGGCCGCCGCGAGCAAGCGGGCGCGGCGACGGAGCGCCTCGGCGGCCTCGCCGAGGTCCCGGGCATCGTCGAGGGAGAGCCGGCCCCGCCGCCGGCGCCGGGCCTCTTCGGTCTCGGCGCGCGCGAAGGCCCGGAGCGCCTCTTCCCGGGCCGTGCGGCCCGCGGCGAGGCGGCTGGCGGCGAGCTCGTGGGCGCGGGCCTCGCGCTCGAGCGCGTCGACCTCCTCGAAGAGGGCGCTCGCCTCGCGCTCGAGCGCGGCGTGGGCCTCGAGCACCTCCGCCCGGGCTGCCCGCTCGGAGGCGAGCGAGGCGAGCAGGCGGGCCGCGGCGCGGTGGTCGGCCGCCGCCTGCAGATCGCCGGCCTCGGCGGCGCGCTCGGCCGCGAGGAGCGCCGCCTCGGCGAGCGCCGCCTCGCCGGGCGCGCCCGCGCGGGCGGCCTCGAGGAGCGGCGCGAGCTCGGCGCGGAGGCCCACACCGCCCGAGGAGGCCGCGCCGCAGCCGAGGGCGAGCCAGGCGGTCAGGAGCGCCGCGCGGCTCATGGGCCCCGCTCCGCGTCGCGAACGGCCGCGTCCCGGCGGGCGCGCGCGGTCTCGCGCCGGGCCCGCGCCTCGTCCCGGCGCTGCTCGGCGTCGCGGCGGGCGCGCTCGGCATCGGCCCGCTCGCGGCGCGCCCGGACGAGGTCGATGGCCGCGGTGGCGATCGCGAGCGCACGCTGGCGGGCGGGCTCATCGGGGGCGGCGACGGCGGCCTCGAGCGCCGCGCGGGCCTGGGCGAGCAGATCTTCCTCGGCAGGCGCCGCGCCCTCGCTCAGACGCACCACCGCGGCGCGCAGCGAAGGCTCGTCGTCCGCCTGCCCGGCGGCCGCCGCGGGCAGCGCGAAGAGCGCGAGCGCGAGCGCGAGCTCAGCCCGCATCGAGGCTGCGGGCGGCCTCGACGACGAGCTTGTCGAAGGCGCGCCACCACGAGGTTCGGTCGACGGCCTGCCGCGCGCGGAGCCCCCGGGCGTGGCCGCGGAGGTGGACCATGCGCTCGGGCGCGACCCCGAAGTGGGCCCGCAGCTGCTCGAGCACCGCGGTCTCCTCGCGCTGCTCCTCGTGGTCGGCGAGCGCCATCCAGGCGGCGCAGACCAGGGTCAGCTCGCGGTCGCGCGGCGTGAGGTGCGCGACCTCGAGGTCGGCGATCGGTACCGGCCGGTGGTCGGGCGAGGTGAGGTCGCGCTCGCTCGGCAGCACGAGCCCGAGCGAGACCGCCGCCGCCTGCGCCGCCTGCCGCTCCTCGGGCATGAGCTGACGGTCGGCCCAGGCGACGTTCATCATCACCTCGAAGAGGACGCTCCGGGACTGCAGGGAGAGCGCGTCGATCGCTGCCATGGCGGTCGATCCTACACCGGTTTGCCGGCCCCGCACCTGCGTTGACAGGCCCGCGCGACTCCGACTAGGTTCCTTCGTCCATGCGCCTTCGATCCCTCTCGCCCGTGCTTCTGTTGCTCTCGCTCGGGGCCCTCGGGGCCGGCTGCTACAACGGCGAGAACGAGCTCCGGCGGATCGCCGAGCTCGAGCGCGACCTGAGCGCGGCGGCCGACCAGCGGGCCGAGCTCGAGCGCCAGCTCGAAGCGCTCCGAGCCGAGAACGAGGCGCTCGCGGCCCGGCTCTCGGCGCTCGGCGAGGACGTCGAGAGCCTGCGCACCCGGGCCAGCGCGCTCGAGGGCGACCTCAGCGCGACGACCCGCGAGCGCGACGAGCTGCGGGAGCGCGAGCGGCAGGCGAACGAGCGGCTCGCGACCTTCCGGGCGATGCTCGAGCGGTTCCGGTCGATGATCGACTCGGGCCGCCTGCGGGTGTCGAACGTCCGCAACCGGATGGTCGTCGAGCTGCCCGACAACGTGCTCTTCGACTCGGGCCAGGCCGAGCTGAAGCCGGAGGGCGCGGCGACCCTGAGCGAGGTCGCGACCGTGCTCTCGTCGATCGAGGGGCGGGTCTTCCAGATCGCCGGGCACACCGACAACGTGCCGATCCGCTCGCGCCGCTACGGCAGCAACTGGGAGCTCTCGACGGCGCGCGCGGTCGTCGTCGCGCGCTACCTCATCGAGACCGCGGGGATGACCGCGGATCGCATCTCCGCGGCGGGCTACGCCGACACCGTGCCGATCGAGTCGAACGACACCGAAGAGGGTCGGGCCCGGAACCGCCGCATCGAGATCGTGCTCATGCCGAACCTCGACGAGCTGCCCGACCTCAGCTCGCTGATGGGCTCGGGCGCGGGGAGCTGAGCCCGCGCCGCGGCGGACCCGGGATGCGGCGCCGCCGCTCGGGAGGCTATAGTCCCCGGGCATGCGCCCGCGCCTCGTTCTTCTCCTGCCGCTGCTCGGGGCCCTCGCCTCGCTCGCCCTGCCTTCGACCGCCGAGGCGGGGATCTTCGACGGGCTCGACGAGGGCTTCACGGCCGCGCTCGAGTCGGGCAACTGGGCGGTCGCGCTGCCGCTCATCTACCTCGTGGGCCTCGCGACCGCGCTGACGCCCTGCGTCTACCCGATGATCGTCATCACGGTCAGCGTCTTCGGGGCGCGGCAGGCCAAGACCAAGACCGAGGGCGCGCTGCTCTCGACCTCGTTCGTCGCGGGCATGGTCTCCCTCTTCACCCCGCTCGGGGTGATCGTCCCGCTCACCGGCGCGGCCTTCGGCAGCTGGCTCACCCACCCGGCGGTGGTGATCGGCTTCGCGGTGCTGTTCTCCGCGATGGCCCTGGCGATGTTCGGCGCGTGGGAGATGAACCTGCCGCCGGCGCTGCAGAACAAGCTCGGGCAGGTGGGCGGCATCGGGGTCAAGGGCGCCTTCGGCCTCGGCGCGGCCTCGGCGCTCATCGCCGCGCCCTGCACCGGGCCGGCGCTCGTGGGCCTGCTCGCATGGATCGCCACGACCGGGGACGTCGGCCTCGGGGCGATCTGCATGGCCACCTACGCGCTAGGCCTCGGGACGCTGTTCTGGCTGGTCGGCACCTTCGCCGTCTCGCTCCCGAAGTCGGGCCGCTGGATGGAGATGGTGAAGAGCGTCTTCGGGATCGTGCTCTTGGTCATGGCGCTCTACTACCTGCGGCTGCTCGTGCCTTCGGTGATGGACTGGCTGAGCGCGCACGCGACCGAGGCGCTGGTGGCGGGCGTCGTGCTGGTGCTCGCGGGCCTCGGCGCCGGCGCGGTGCACCTCGACTTCCACGAGCCGAGCACCCCGGTCCGGGTCCGCAAGGGCACCGGCATCGCGCTCTCGACGGCCGGTGGCGCGCTCTTCACCTCCTGGCTCGTCGCGGTGCCGCCGATCCCGGCGGGCGCGGCGGCGATCTCGTGGCGCGAGGACTTCGAGCCGGCGATCGCCGAGGCCCGGGCCGCGGGCCGCCCCTACATGATCGACTTCGGCGCCGACTGGTGCGGCGCGTGCGGCGAGCTCGAGCGGAACACGTTCACCGATCCCGCGGTGGCCGCCGAGGCGGCGCGCTTCGTGAACATCCACGTGGACATGTCGGCGAGCACGGTGACGCCCGCCTCGCGCGCCCTCTTGGCCTCCTACAACCAGCGCGGCCTGCCCCTGGTGGTGCTGCACGACCGCGAGGGGACCGAGGTGCACCGCGTCACCGAGTTCGTCGAGGCCGCCGAGCTGCTCGAGCTCATGCACGACGTGGAGTGATGCGGCGCCGGCCGCTCTTGCGCGGGGCGCTCGCGGCGCTCGCCGCGGGCTGCGGGCCGATCGGCGGGACCGACGCGGGCCCCGCCGACGCGCCCCGGCCGCCCGATGGCGCGGTGCTGTGGGACGCAGAGCTCGAGCTCGGCGAAGGGGAGGACGCGCTTCGTCCGATCGCCGATGGCGACACGTTGCTCCTCGCCCGCGGCTGCCAGGGAAGCCAGCACGTGTGGATGGCCCTGCGCGCCCGGCGCCTGGACCCACGCGGGGTGTTCATCCGCCTCGCCCTCCTCCGGGCCGCGGACGGGGCGCAGGTCTCGGTCGAGTTCTACGTGCGGCTCTCGTTCGAGCCGACCGGCGACGCGCTCGAGCTCCGCGGGCTGACCCTGCAGGTCGACGTGCCCGACGAGGCGATCGGAGAGGACCTGATCCTCCGCGGCGAGCTCGTCGACCGGACCGGCCATGGCGCGCGCGCCGAGCGCCGCGTGCAGATCGCCTGGGGCCCCGAGGTCTGCGGCGCCTGAGCCGCGGCGGGCGGCTGGTCAGGCGCGGCCGGGCTCCGTGACCGACGCGGGGGCGAGCATCTCCGCCCGCGCACGGTCCTCATCGTCGGCGCGCGCCGGACCCCGAGGACGAGGTCGTGCGGCCCGCGGCTCGGGCCGAGCGGGTCCGCGCCGCGGATCCGCCCACGCTGCGCTCGTCCGGCGCGACGAGCTTGAAGACGACGGCGCGGAAGCCCGCGACGTCGCCGGTGCGGGCGAAGAACGCCTCGTCGGTCGCCTCGACGACCCGGAGGGCCTCGTTGCAGACCGTCACGCCGCGGGCGGTGAGCGCGACCTCGAACGCGCGGCCGTCGGTCGCGCTCGCGCGACGCACGACGAGCCGCTTGGCGAGGAGCGCGCGTGTGCCGTCCGAGACGAGCATCTTGTCGAGCGACGCGTGCTCGGCCACGGCCGCCTGCGAAACCGGGCCGCCATGCAGGCGTGCCAGGTGGAAGAAGCTGGCGAGGAGCGAGAACTGCGTCGGGCTGATCCCGAGCCCGGCGAGGGCCTCGCGCTGCAGGCGCTGGTGCAGGTTCGCCGCCTTCCAGAGGAGAAACCCCGGGCTCTCTGCCGCGGTGGGAAAGCGTGACGCGAAGGGGCGCTTCGTCGCGGAGGGCCGTGGCCTTCGCGGCGCGGGCGGGCGGACGGGCGTCACGGTACGCCGCCTTCCGCGAGCCGGCCCAGCCGCTCGACGACCGCGGGCAGACTGCGGGCGATGCCCGCGCCGACGAGGCGGCGGAAGAGGAAGGTCAGCGGACCCTTCATCTCGACGCGGTGCTCGACGACCGTCGAGCCCGATCCGGTGCGCAGCGTGTGGAGGAAATCGAGGGTCCCGAGCGGCAGCGATGCGCGGTTCGTGAACGCGACCATCGGCTCGACGTGGGTGAGGACGAAGCGGATCGTCGGGCCGCTGCGCGGGGTCAGCACGCCGCCCGTGCCCACCGCGAAGGGGCCTTCGAGCTGGCTCGAGGCCACATCGTCGTCCCAGCGGCTCCATCCGGCCACGTCGGTCCAGAGCCTCCAGACGTCCTCGGGACGGGCCCGCGTGCGGGTCGCGCTGTACGTACTCCAGGTCATCGTTTGCCCTCTCGGCTGATGGTAACCTCGGTTACCATCACGGCACAAGCGCGCTCGATGCACGGCCAAGCGCGACGAGGATCGGCGCGACGGAGCGCAGGCAGATCGGCGCGACGGAGCGCAGGCAGATCGGCGCGACGACGCCGATCCGATCGAAGGCCATCGCGGCGCTCAGCGCTGCAGTGGCCGCTCGACGACGACCTTTGCCGCAGGGGCGCGGAACGCCTCGGCGGCATCGGCCCACGGCGCCACGAGCGTCTCGACCCGGCTCGGGCGCAACCGTCCACTCCCGATCGCGGCGAGGACCTCGGGGAGCACGGCGCGCGAGGCGACGCGGCTCGTCTCGAAGGTGATTCCGTTCACGAACGCGGGCAGCAGCGGGAACGGAGTACGGCGCGCGAAGTAGATCCCGACGCTCGTGCAGCGGCCTCCGGGCTCGGTCGAGAGCACCGCGGCGGCGAGGCCCTCCGGGTCGGCGCTCGCATCGACGGTGATGGCGTACGCGCGCTCGGCCCGGCGGTAGCGGCGTCCGACGAGGCGCGCGCCGAGCGACTCGGCGATGCGGGCGCGGGAGGGATCGGGGTCGAGGTAGGCGACCTCGCCGGCGCCGAGCGCGAGGGCGGAGAGCACCGCGTAGAGGCCGACGCTCGCGGCCTCTCCACCGACGACGAGGACCGAGGCGGCGGGCTGCGCGGCGAGCGGCGCGGCGACGGAGCGGAAGCCGTCCGCGACGTTGTCGCCTGCGCTCGCGAGCTCGATCGCCGGCACGCCATCCGGCGCGCGGACGAGCATCGCGTCGGCGAAGGGGACACGCACCCGATCCGCGAGCACGCCTCCGAACTCACGGCTGCCGAGGCCGTACCCGGCGGCGACCGGCACCACCTCGCAGTTCGCGGTGAGCCCGCGACGGCACCGGCCGCAGGCCCCGCACGCGAGCTGGAACGGAACCACCACGCGATCGCCGATCGCGACGGAGCGCACCTCCTCGCCGACGGCCACGACCTCGGCCACGCACTCGTGCCCGAACCCGAAGGGCCCGGCGAACGGGGCGTTGCGGAAGAGGCCTCGCTGGCCGACGCGCCGGGGCAGGTGGTGGCGGAGCCAGTGGAGCAGCGCCCCACGAAACGGCGCCCGGCCCTCGACGATCGCGCAGTCGAGATCGCAGCGCGCCGCGGCGATGGGCCGCACGAGGGCCTCGCTCGGCGCCTCGAGGCGCGGCGCCTCGAGCTCCCGCCACGCGAGCCTTCCCGGGCGCTCGAAGAAGAGCTGGCGCGACGTGGTCATCGGCTCACCGCACCGCGCCGGAGACGGGACCACGCGCCCTGCCCTCGTCCGGGGCCGTGCGCGGTGCCACGCTGGGCGCGCCTGCATCGAAGGAGCCGAGGATGACCATGGACACCGCCCTCTTGTGGATGCTCGCCGCGCTGAACCTCGTGCCGGGGATCGTCGCGCTGCGGCCCGCGCGCGCGGAGACGCTCTACGGGATCGCCCTCGATGGGCCGGCCCTCGCGCTCGCGATGCGTCACCGCGCGGTGCTCCTCGCGCTCGTCGGCGTGCTGCTCGCGCTCGCGGCGCTCGATCCGGCGTGGCTGCCCGCGGCCGTGCTCGTCGCAGGCGTGAGCAAGCTGTCCTTCGTCGGGCTCTTCCTCACGACCGGGCCGCACGGCGCCCCGATGCGGCGCATCGCGCTCGCAGATGCGGGCGCGCTCGCCGCGCTCGGCGGGGTGATCGCCCTGCGCTTTGCGTGACGGGCGCGCGGTTCAGAGAAGCGCAAGGAGCACCCGCGCCACGAGGCCGAGCAGCGCGAGCGAGGACAGGAAGAAGAGGGCGAAGCGCACCTCGATCTTGTTCACCGTCGCCTGAAAGAGGCTGTGGATCACCCGCAGGCCCACGTAGCTCCACGCGAGGCCGAGCTCGATCGGACCGCTCCCCGGCAGGAGCGCGGCGATGATCACGACCGGATAGAAGATCGTGGGCTGCTCGAAGAGGTGGTTGTAGTTGTCGGCCTTCCACCGGACCTCGGGGGGCAGCGTGGCCATCTGCTCGCCGCGGGGGATCGACGCGTCGAGCTTCATGCCCGCGCGGCGGATCGCGGGGATGCGGGTGACGTACATCCACGCCCACATCACGAAGGTCCACGCGGCGAGCGCGGCGGCTGGCAGGAGCAGGGTGCGGCTGGGTTCCATGATCCGGGCAGGATAGCTTCACCAGCGGCTGCGCTGGATCCCTCGTGCGGACGGGGCCGCGGCGGAGACGGACCCCGTCGCGTCCGCCACGCGCCTGGCTCGCCGGGGCTCCTTCAGGACGCGGACTCCCCGTGAGCGAGGAGCGCCGCGCCGCGCGCTCAGGGGGCTGCGGGGGCGCCCTCGATCCGCACCCGGAGCGAGAGCAGGTCGTCGGCCTCGAGGTCGAGGACCTCCTCGTGCGCGGGCTCGGCGCCGAAGGGGAGGAGGCGCACGGTGTGGCGGCCGGCCGGCAGCGTGAGGACGGCGGGCGTGCGGCCGGCGGGGCGACCGTCGACGACGATCTCGGCCCACCCGCCCCCGCTCGCCGAGACGCGGACGCGGCCGCTCGCCGCTGGGCTCGGCGGAGGCTCGGCAGGGCGCGGCGCGCGGCGACTGCGATCGGCGGTGCCGGTCGATGCCCCATCGCGCGGCGCAGCGGCGGAGGCCGACGCCAGAGGCGCCGCGTCGGAAGGCGCTGGCGCGTCGGAGGGCGCATCGAGCGCGGCGGCGGCGGGGCCCGCATCGGACGAAGCAGCCAGCGCGGGGCCCGGGTCGGACCAAGCGACCATCGCGGCGGCCGCGCCCGCATCGAGCGGGGTGGCGATGGGCTCGGTGCGGCCCGCGCCGAGCCAGGCGACGACCGCAGCGGCGAGCGCGATGGCCGCCGCGCCTGCGAGCCAGGGCGCTGCACGGGCCAGGGGACTCGGCGCGGGCGGCGGCAGGTCGAGCCGGGTCACCTCGTCGGCAGGCGGCGCGGCGGGCGCGGCGGCGAGCGAGATCGAGGCGAGGTCGGAGCCGGTCGACGAGGGCTCGGCGAGCGCCTCGGGGGCCGGCGCGAGCGCCTCGACCTCGCGTGCGCGGCGGATGAGCTGCAGGCGTCGCTCGCGCTCGTCGTCGAACATCGAGCGCATCCAGTCCGCGACGTCGGCCTGGCCGAGGGCCGAGCCGGTGCGGCCGAGGAAGGCAGACAGGTCGCGGCCCATCTCGCGGGCGCTCGGGTAGCGGGCCTCGCGGTCGCGCGCGAGCGCCCGCAGCACGATCGCGTCGAGCTCGGGGGGCACCCACGCGCGTACGCTGGACGGCGGCGGGATCTCGTCGTGCGCGACGGCCATCAGCGTCGCGGCCTCGGAGTCGCGGCGGAACAGGCGCTTGAGCGCGAGGAACTCCCACAAGCACACGCCGAGCGCGAACACGTCGCTGCGGCGGTCGAGCGGCTGGTTGCGGAGCTGCTCGGGAGAAACGTAAGCGAGCTTCCCCTTGATCTTGCCCGCCTCGGTGGTGTGCAGCTGCGAGGCAGCCTTCGCGACGCCGAAGTCGACCACCTTCAGGGCACCGTCGTAGGTGACGACGAGGTTCTGCGGGGTCACGTCGCGGTGCACGACGCCGAGGGGCGCTCCGTCCGGTCCGGCCAGCTCGTGCGCGGCGTGCAGGCCCTCGCAGGCGTCGACGAAGATCCGGGCGGCGTACCAGGCGAGGTGCGCGGTGCGGGGATCGTCCTTGCGCCGCCGCACCTCGTTCATCACCCGGAGGAGCGACTCCCCCATGAGGTACTCCATCGCGAGGTACTGCACGCCGCCCACCTCGCCGAAGTCGAAGACCTGGCAGACGTTCGGGTGGTCGATCGCCGAGACCAGGCGGGCCTCGTCGAGGAACATCTCGACGAACTCCCGCTCGTGCGCGAGGTGCCGGTGCACGACCTTCAGCGCGACGACCTTCTGGAAGCCCTGCTCGCCCTCGACCCGCGCGAGGTAGACCGTCGCCATGCCGCCCGAGGCCAGCTCGAAGCAGAGCCGGTAGCGGCCGAGCTGGCGCGGGACCTCAGCCTCGGGGGGCGACATGGCGGGCCGTCGGGGCAGGTGCGCGCGAGCTCGTCACGGCGCGATCGGGGGCTCGCCCTCGTCGTCCGCGGCGATCTCGCTGATGACGAACACGACCCGGCGCGCAGCCGCCCGGCACTCGGCCGAGGTCCGCACGCGGCAACCCGGCTCGTCGGTGACGGTCGGCGGGCGCTCGCGGCCGTAGCCCTCGGGGCGCAGGCGCGAGGCCTCGACCCCGTGCTCGGTCAGAAAGCGCACGACGCTCGCCGCGCGGCGCCGCGAGAGGTCGAGGTTGTGCTCGGCCGAGCCGCGGTCGTCGGTGTGCCCCTCGACGACGAGGAGCCGGATCCACGCGTTGGCCACCATCAGCTCGGCGACGTAGTCGAGGTCCTCGAAGCTGCGGTCCTGGATGACGTCCGCGTTCGTATCGAAGAAGACCGGAGGCACCCGGATCCGCCGCGCGGCGACGTCGATGGTGACCGCGCTGTCGGGGCAGCCGTCGGGGTCGGCCTCGTCGCGGCCGCCGGCGGTCTCGGGCAGGTTGCGGCACACGCCGAAGGCGCCGCCTGGATCGGGCGGGCCGTCCTCGCCGTCGGCGATCCCGTCGCCGTCGTTGTCCGCCTCGGCGCAGCCGTCCTCGTCCTCGAAGCCGTCGCGGTCCTCGGCCTCGCGCGGGCAGGTGTCCTCGCCGTCGGCCAGTCCGTCGCGGTCGTTGTCGCGCTCCGGGCAGCCGTCGCCGTCCTCGAAGCCGTCGCGATCCTCGGCCGCGTCGGGGCACCGATCGGCGCCGTCCTCGAAGCCGTCGCCGTCGTTGTCCTGCTCGGGGCAGCCGTCTTCGTCCTCGAAGCCGTCCTGGTCCTCGGCGACGTCGGGGCAGCGGTCGGCCTCCGCCGCGCCGTCGTGGTCGCCGTCGGGATCGGGGCAGCCCCCGTGGAGCGCGAGGCCCGCGGCGCGGGGGCAGCGGTCGGTCGCGTCGGGGAAGCCGTCGCCGTCGTCGTCGACGTCGGGGCAGCCGTCCTCGTCCTCGAAGCCGTCCTGGTCCTCGTCGGCGTCGGGGCAGCGGTCCGCGTCGTCGCCGACTCCGTCGGAGTCCGCGTCGTGCAGGTGCGGGTAGGCACGCAGGGTGAGGCCGACGCGCCACTCCGGCGTGCCGTAGCCCTGCGTGAGGCCGATCCCGACGAAGGGCAGCAGCTCGACGTCGGAGTGCGGGTGCACGCGCGCGCCGAGCACGACCTCGAGCGGGCTCGTGTTGCGGCCGGCGAAGTCGTCGAAGGCGAGCGAGCCGTGCAGCTCCGCGAGCACGTGAAGCTCGGGGATGGGGTGGACCTCGGCGCCGACGCCGTAGGTGAGCTCGGAGCCGACGCGGAAGCTGCCGATCGAGCCGGCGCCGGTGCGGCCACGCACCCCGACGTTGGCCCGGAGCACGAGCAGGGAGAAGAGCCGGCCGTCGAGGCCGACGAGGCCCCCGAGCGTCGCGGCGTCCTCGCTGCCGAGCTCGGCCCAGGGCCCGGTGTCGGCGCCGCCGAGGACCGGGACGGTGGTGAGGAAGGCCGCGAGGAGGCGGACGTCCTCGGTGAGCGCGGCCCGCCACGACAGCTCGAGGCGCGGATCGCCGAGTCCGGCGCCGCGCAGCGGCTCGCCGTAGCCCAGGGTGCGGTCGAGGTAGTCGCGGCTGCCCGCGGTGTCCTCGGCGAAGACCACGAAGGGCCAAGAGAACTGCAGCGCGAAGCCGAAAGGCAGGCCGAGCGCGATCGCCGGCTCGAGGGGCGCCTGCAGCGCGGCCAGCGTCGTGACGAGGCCGGTGCTGCGGTCGTCGAAGCGCTGCAGGTTCGCGCCGAGATGGAAGCTCGCCGCGACCGAGACCGTCCACGCGGGCAGCCCCGGTCCGCCCGCGAGTGCGAGCCCCGAGTCGGGCAGCGCCGAGGGGTGCAGGTGCTGCAGATCGAGGCGAAAGGGAGTCTGCGCCGCCGCCCGCGGCGCCGGCCACGCCGCGGCCAGCAGCAGCGCGAAGCCGACCGTCCGCGCCGCCGCGCCGCGCCGCCCGCTCAGCGCGTGCAGACCGAGCAAGTCAGCTCACGATCCTGGACGTAGCGCCCCGCGCCGCAGGGCAGCGAGCCGCACTCGGCCTCGGCGGGGTACCAGAGGTTGCCGTTCTCGTTGCCCGTCCCGCCCGCGCCGCTCGAGGTCGCGTTCTCGTCGACGCAGACGAACTCGGAGTCGCCCTGGGTGTAGAAGGTCGCCATCAGGTAGCCGCGCACGCGCTGGTTCCAGCCGCTCGGGCAGGCCGCGGTGCCGGGGATCATGAGCTCGATGTCGGCCGAGGTGTCGAGGCACACCGCGCACGGCGCGTTGGCGTCGTTGAGGGTGTTGAAGGGCGTGGCCGAGGCCAGGCCGTAGCCGGCCGTCTCGTACTCGGTGCCGTAGACGAGCGCGCCGTTCTGGTTGACGTCGCTGAAGTTGAGCCAGGTGGGCGCGCTGGTCAGGCACAGGGTATTCGCGCCGCTGCCGCCGTGGTCGTGGGCACCGCCCGCCGCGAAGCCGGAGTAGACGAGGGTGGTGCCGGTCGGGCAGTCCCCGCGGCCCCAGCGGGTGAAGGTGACGCCGCGCGCGCTCCCGCCGTCGTCGACGCCATCGGCGAAGCCCGCAGGAACCCCGGTGAGGCTCGACCACGCAGGCGGGCCGCCCACGTCGTCCGTGCCATCGGCGAAGCCCGCAGGAACCCCGGTGAGGCTCGAC
>Ga0209972_10000750_pt1 | contig 31709 bp, 25 predicted proteins | sample NOAtaG_7_FD_187302 | JGI IMG/M metagenome (GOLD analysis project Ga0209972, IMG submission 187302) | Freshwater lake microbial communities from Lake Erie, under a cyanobacterial bloom - NOAA_Erie_Diel1S_2200h metaG (SPAdes) (version 2) | ecosystem: Environmental > Aquatic > Freshwater > Lake ...
TGGGCACGTGATGATCAACTTTAAAGATTTTGGAACGAGCACAGTTACACCTACATTTCAGCTAAGGTATGAACTCGCTCGCGTTCTCGACTCTATAAATGTAATGGTTTCTCAGGGTAAAATAGCTTGGAAAACTATTACGCAAAAACACACTGCTTTCCTTTCTTGGAGTTCAGCTAATTCTATTCCTTATTCACAATGGCGTTGTGGACAAACTACAACACTCGCCCCCACGTGTGTGGTGAATTCTATGGCAGAGAATAGTAAACATTTTGATGTAGGACTTTCTGTATTTCCAAATCCTGCTTCACATGTGTTGAATTTTGAATGGGAAAATGACTCCTTCGAAGAAACATGTTTATCTTTTTATCACAACACCGGCAAGTGCGTGCTCAAAAAAAATGTATCAGACAAAAAAGGATCACTATCCATTGATCAACTTCCACCAGGTATTTATTTTATTTCGGTGAACAGCAACAAATGGCAAAGTAAACCGGAAAAATTAATTATTACGAAGTAGAAATAAAAGATAAAAAAAAGGCTTTAGAAATTCCAAAGGCTTTTTTTATTCACTACTCTCCTAGATCACTTAATAATAATCTTCTTACTATAAAGTGTATTCAATGAAGAGGCGGTAACCAAATAAACACCGGATGATAAAATACCATTTAGATCCACAGCTATTAATTCATTATTTTCTTGAACGATCATAACCTTTGAAAAGAATTCTTTCCCTGCAATGTCTTTTACAATTACTATAACCTCTTTCTTTTCGAAACCATCTAAATTAATGGTAAAATCACCGTTACTAGGATTTGGAAATACATTTATGCCTGTGTTATCGAAATGGTAGTTCACACTTACAATCTTTGAATAAGTGTATGTTCCATTATTATCTATTTGCTTTAATCGATAGTAAGATATTCCTACCAGAGGTTCAAAATCCACTTCCAAATATTCTAATAACGAATTGCTGTTACTCGAACCTTTTACCATGGCAACGGTCTCAAAATTCACAGCATCCTTAGAGCGTTCTACAATAAAATAATCATTATTCTTCTCAGAAATAGTTTTCCAGGAAACATCAACCTTTGAACCATTTCTTATGGCTTCAAAACTTAACAGCTCAATTGGTAAAGGGCTATTAACGCTGTTTTTTGTTCCAATGGTGTAATAACCATCATTCACAAAACTGAAAGCATTAAACAGAACTCTATCTCCAACAACCGAGGTGGCAGTTGTTAATTCAGTCCAATTACCTGTTTGCGCTGCCCTGTATAAAAGTACATAGTCCGTATTAACTCCCAAGGTCACTGCCCCAACATCACCATCGCTCATGTCAAATTCAACATTCGCTTGAATGTTGGTTCCAGTATTTGTAATATCTACATACCATATCCTATGCCAACGAGCATTATTGGTTCCTGTCATCCCACCAACATCGGTTGAAACTTGCGAGTTAGTGGTGGTGGCATGGCCCGCTAAGATATAATCGGTATTATCAAATCCTGTACCTGTAGTGCTTATTCCTAATCCACCAGATGCGGAAGCCGAAAATGATGGATTACTTCCAGTTGCATCTTTTCCAACTCCTGCAACTTCAAAATCGTAATTACCATTGCCGGCAACATCACCTGCATACTTGTCGTTTGTACTTAGGGCAATATTGTATTTTGAAGATAAGTAATTATCAACGATAATTCGTTCTGGATCATTACATGCTTTTCTATAAATGATCACTTCTGCAATATAACCACCAAATGGCCTGTTGTCGGTTGCATCTGTCGATCCTACAATTATTGGAGAAACATTATCGGGCACCGTAGAACTTCCTTCGGGTGCGGTTACATCTAGATTTCCAGCTATATAAGTCTTGCATCTAAAAGCAGCTGCAAGGGATCCATCATATAACTGAGTGATAAGATAATTATTATTTGCAGAAAACGATGTATTGGTTTGATAACGGTTGTTTGTAGTTTGAATATCCGTATGAAAATCATTACCTGTAAAGTAGAACTGCATAAATGATTGATCTACCGATACTGTTGTTCTCTTTGAAACAATAACTCGTGCTGCTCCATCAATATTTTGTGGTCTGCTTACCATAAAAAAAGTATAGCCGGCTGTATTATCTAAAGTGGGAGAATCGGTGCCAATCAGTTTATCATTTGTAGTTGTAACATTATCAAACTGTATGGCAGGAAAACCATTTATTAAATTTGCTGTGTAAAGTGGTTGTTGGTTGGCTGTGCTTTGAGTTACATTATTACCGTTGCCTGATTGATCATTCCAAAAAGATATCGCTGCTGCATTCACAGTACTAGAAGTTCCTGCATCGGCCTTTATCCAAAAACAGTTATTGGCAGAAGTTTCTACACCACCAGGCCCTGTTTGCGACCATAATGAAGCGCAAATTAAAAGTTGGATCGAAGTTAAAAATAGCTTTTTCATTGGAGTATTAAAATTACTGATTTTTTCGGCTTACAAGTAGATTCCTAATTTTATTTGACGATAAATTTGCCCAATTTATCTATATGTTTTTAGTACATTTGTACCCTAAAAGTTTATTATGTACGGACAACTAAAAGAACAACTCACAAACACCTTAAAAGAAATTGAACAGAACGGTCTTTTTAAAAAAGAACGTGTGATCACCACACCAATGGATGCCATTGTAAAGGTGAATGGAAAAGATGTGATCATATTTTGTGCTAACAATTATTTAGGATTGTCATCTCACCCAAAAGTGATAGAAGGTGCCAAAAAAGCATTGGATACGCATGGTTTTGGAATGAGTAGCGTTCGTTTTATTTGCGGTACACAAGATATTCATAAGGAATTAGAAGCTAAGATCGCGAAATTTTTAGGTACAGAAGATACCATTTTATATGCAGCCGCATTTGATGCCAACGGCGGTGTATTTGAACCTTTATTTGATGAGCAAGATGCTATTATTAGTGATGAATTAAATCACGCATCAATTATTGATGGTGTGCGTTTATGCAAAGCACAACGTTACCGTTATAAAAATTGCGACATGGCCGATTTGGAAGAGCAATTAAAAAAAGCACAAGCACAACGTCACCGCATTATTGTTACCGATGGTGTATTTAGCATGGATGGATTTGTGGCGCCTTTAGATAAAATTTGTGATCTAGCTGATAAATACAATGCTTTAGTGATGGTGGACGAATGTCATGCCAGTGGTTTTATTGGTAAAACCGGAAGAGGAACTATTGAAGCTAAAAACGTGATGGGCAGAGTAGATATTATCACAGGTACATTAGGAAAAGCACTTGGTGGTGCCATGGGCGGATTTACATCCGGAAGAAAAGAGATCATTGAGATCTTACGCCAACGTTCTCGTCCGTATTTATTTAGTAATTCCCTAGCTCCAAGTATTGTTGGCGCAAGCTTAGCGGTGTTTGATCTACTGAGTTCAACCACTGAGTTACGCGATAAATTAGAATGGAATGTGAACTACTTCAAAAAAGGAATTAAAGCTGCAGGACTTGAAATTAAAGATGGTGATAGCGCTATTGTGCCTGTGATGTTATACGATGCAAAATTAGCGCAAACATTTGCCGCTAAATTATTAGATGAAGGTATTTATGTGATCGGTTTCTTTTTCCCTGTGGTTCCAAAAGATAAAGCGCGTATTCGCGTTCAACTAAGTGCTGCACATACACAAGAACATTTAGATAAAGCGATAGCTGCGTTTGCAAAAGTTGGAAAAGAATTAGGGGTGATCAAGTAAGCCAAATGATTCATCTTCATAAAATATCTCTTTTTGCTGCTTTATTAATTTGTTTAACGAGTTGCAAAAAGTATTCAGAAGATGGTCATGTGTCATTAAGCACTGCTAAGCAAAGGCTGATCAAAAAAACTGGAAATTAAAATCCTATCTTGTTAACGATGTTGATTCTATTTCCAATCCTTATCCTTATGAACTTAAAATTAATAATGTAACCGTTGATACAATTACTAGAGATTTAAATAAAATAGAATTAATATTTGATTCTCCTAATAAAGCGACGTGCAATGACTACAGTACGTCCGACTGGAAATTGGTTGATGACAAACAGATGATTCATTTTTTATTTTAATAGGTACCTTTTAACATCCCGAGGATCAGGTCAATCAGTGCACTATATTACTTTTCCTCACAACTATTCGGATGAGTGGAAGATTCTTAAATTAACAAAAGATGAATTTATTATTGAAATGAATACCACTATTAAAAAGATTCGACTTACGTTTAGGCATTAAAAGTCTTACGTTTTATTTTTCCTCACCTCAAAAACCTCTCTCTCCACCCACTTACTTTCCAATTTCAAAAGACTGAAACCAGTATAATCAAACTTGGCGGCAAATGTTTTTTCTTTAAATGTATTCCAAACTTCTTCGAATTTATTTTTGCGCAGATCACGAAAAGCAATGGTTACATGCGGATGAAAACCGCGCATATCTTCTACTTCGTTCAGTAATTTCAAATTGTTTTGCGCAAAATATTTTAAGTTGGTGTGGAGCTCCTCCAATTTTTCGTTTTTTAGCACATCCACATAAATAACTCGTGGACTAAAGCAATTGAAATTCTGTAACTCGATATTAAATCCAGTAGAAAAATCGAATTTTTGAAGTGTTTCTATCAATACATTTTCCTTTTCTGCTTTCCATTCAAAAGGTCGGTGCAAAGTAATATGAGCAGGACTCCTTAGGGCACCCCTTAAGTTAAATTGTTTTAAAAGATATTGTTTATAGCTCTCCACTTGCCCTAGAATTGGCTCTGGCAGCAGGATGGCGATAAAATACTTTTTGTTCAAAACAGGCTGGTTTTCAGGCACTAAAATCAGTATTTTATTTTAAATTTGTAGGATTATTTTAGCACAATTATGCAGATCATTATTCCCATGGCCGGTAAAGGTAAACGTATGCGACCACATACCCTCACCACGGCTAAACCCTTGATTCCTGTAGCAGGAAAACCAATTGTACAGCGCCTTGTTGAAGACATTACTAAAGTTTGCGGACAAAAAGTTGAAGAAATAGCCTTTGTTATTGGGGCCGATTTTGGGACCGATGTAGAAAAACATTTAATTCAAGTAGCCGAAAGTCAGGGTGCAAAAGGAACTATACATTATCAAAAAGAGGCTCTAGGAACTGCACATGCCATCATGTGTGCAAAAGACGCCATCAAAGGAAAAACCGTTGTAGCGTTTGCTGATACCTTATTTAAGGCCGACTTTGTGATGGATACCGAACAAGAAGGCGTTATTTGGGTTCAAAAAATTGAAGATCCGAAACAATTTGGCGTAGTGAAGATGAATAAGGATAATGTGATCACTGATTTTATTGAGAAACCTCAAGAGTTTGTAAGTGATCTTGCTATCATCGGCATCTACTATTTTAAAGATGGGGATAATCTTAAAAAAGAATTACAATACCTTTTAGATAATAAGATCACCGAAAAAGGTGAATACCAATTAACTAATGCTTTAGAAAACATGAAGCAAAAAGGTATAAAGTTTAAACCCGGTCAAGTTACAGAGTGGTTAGATTGTGGAAATAAAGATGCAACAGTTTATACCAACCAACGTGTTTTAGAATTTGACAAAGGCAAAAAAGAACTCAAAGGAAAAGACATCAAGAACAACGGAAGTATCATCATTGAACCATGTTTCATTGGTAATAATGTTGAATTGGTAAATAGCATTGTTGGTCCACACGTGAGCATTGGCAATAACACTAAAGTAGAAAACTCCATTTTAAAGAACTCCATCATACAATCGGATGCTAAACTTAAGAATGCGAATGTTTCCAACAGCATGGTGGGAATTGGGGCAGAAGTAACCGGAAAACAAATTGATCTTAGTATTAGCGATTACACACAACTAATTGTATAATAAACTTACATATTTTGGCTTAGCATTTCTCATCTCAATTTGTTTTTCAAATTGCAAGAGCGGGCAGGCTTCTGTTCAAAAAGATACCAAAAGCAAAACGAGTAAGCTGAATGAAGAGAACGAATTAAAATTCTCTTACATCTATATCAATGCTTGTAATGCTCGTATGAAAGGTAACGTGAACGAGGCATTGAAGCTATTTAACGAGTGTTTAGCATTAAACCCAAACAGCGCGCCGGTTAAATACGAACTTGCAATGGTAAATAGACTTTTAGGTGTTAACGATGCCGCCCTTAAGTTTGCCAAAGAATGCGCTCTGGCTGAGCCAAAAAATGAATGGTATCAGTTGATCCTTGTAGATTGCTACAGAACATTAAAACAATTCAACAACTCAGTAAAAGTTCAAGAGAACCTTGTAAAAACCTATCCTTTCAATACAGAGTTCAAAGAGAATCTTGCGATCGAATATACATTCATTGGTCAGTATGAAAAAGCTTACCAGTTATATAATGACCTTGAAAAACAATTCGGAATTAACGAACAACTTTCGATTAATAAAATAAAATTGTTACAGCAAGAAAATAAAATGGAGGAGATCGAAAAAGAGATCAATAAACTCATTCAGTCTGACAAGAACAATTCGCGCTATTTGACTTACCTAGCCGAGCATTATGAATATATTAAACAACACGAAAAAGCCAGAGAGATATACTCCAAGATACTGGAAATAGATCCGGGGAATCCAACCGTACATCTTGCTTTAAGCGATTACTATAAATTGAAGGGTGATGAAAAAACTGCATTTGAAGAACTAAAGCTTGCTTTCATGAATCCTGACCTTGATGTTATGACCAAATACAACATTGGCGAGATCTATTATACAACGTCTAAAAAATACTTCAGTAACAGTTTTAAGCGCCAAGGTTTTGAATTGGTGCAGATCATGCTTAAAGTACACCCAAGCGCTCCTGAGTCGAATGCCCTATATGCCGATTACTTAGTTCTTGATAGCCTATATTCTGATGCCGTTAAATATTATCGTATTTCTGCTTTAAAAGATAAGAGCGATTATCGTACCTGGGAAAAACTCCTAGAATGCAATAGTATTTTAAACAGGGCCGATTCACTTGAAAAATTCAGTTTCGAAGCTATGGAGCTTTTCCCCAGCCAACCTATGGTATATTATTATAATGGCTTAGCGAATTTACAATTACGCAATTACCAAAAGACCACAGAATCACTAAGAGACGGTTTAGAATATATTATAGATGATAAAGTATTGATGTCGAGTTTTTATAGTTACATGGGCGACGCCTATTTTTATTTAAAAGACTATGAGAAGAGTGATAAAGCCTTAGACGATGCTTTGAAAATAAATGCCGATAATTTTTATGTACTCAACAATTATGCGTTCTATCTTTCATTAAGAAAAGAACAATTAGAGAAAGCAGAAAAACTTTCTAAGAAAAGTATTGAATTAAAGCCTACCGAAGGTAACTACATGGACACTTACGGCTATATCCTATATCAAGAACAAAAATACACTCAGGCAGAAGAGTGGCTAAAAAAAGCGGCAGAACTAAAGCCAAAGAACGGCAATATACTGGAGCACTATGGCGATTGTCTATTTAAACTCAACAAAATTGATGAAGCTTTAAAATATTGGGAATTAGCCATTCAAGCAGGCGGAAACAAAGAACGACTTTCACAAAAAATTAAAACAAAAAAACTCATTGACTAATTTACTACGATATACGCTTTTCATTTCACTAATTGGTTTTATTGGCTTTTCATTAAGTTGTAAAAGCAAAAAAAAGATTCAGCAAAAAAATGTGGTTGCTGTTGAAGTTGACACTTTAGGGAAGTGCCGCATTGATTATAAGAACGGAAAGGCGTTAACAAAATATATTAAGGAGAACGAACTAAAATACGATTGGCTCTTTTTAAAATCGAACGTTACCACTTTGTTTGAAGGTGAAGATAAAAGTTTTGACGCTAAAGTTCGTTTGCGAAAAGATAGCTTGATGCTGATCACTATTGAACTTTTAACCATTGACTTTGCCAAAGTATTAATATCAAAAGACTCCATTAAAATGGTGGATTACCATCATAAAAAATACTTTAAAGGCGATTTCAATTATATCAACGATCTTCTGAACGCCGATCTTGATTTTAACGTGATACAATCCATCATTATTGGCAACAGTGCCGAGTTTACCGACGATGATTCTAAACTAAGTCCTGTAACCGATCGCACTAATTGTTGTTATAAGTTAAGCACTGAACGCCAGAAACATTTGCGCCGTATTGAAAAAGGCACCGAGGATCTTAAAAAAGCATTACAGATCATGACCCTCGACCCGAATACATTTAAAATTACGAAGAATGAATTCATAGATCCATCGGCTAATAGAAGCTTTACTGCAAACTATACCGATTTTAAGACAAAAGACAGCGTTTATGCACCATACAGTGTTAATATTGACATCAAGGCAGAGAGGAATATGAACATCAAAATTGAGTATGTTCGTATTGAGAAAGATAAGCCTCAAAAGTTCCAGTTCAATATACCGAGCAAGTATGAAAAAATTACGATACAGAAAAAATAATGTGAGCAGAATTATCTGTTTGCTTTTATTTTTTACGTGTCTTAGTTTAACCCTCCCAGCTCAAACAAAAGTCCAAAAGGATCCCAAAAAAGAACTCGAGAACAAAAAGAAAAAGATCAACGAAGAGATCAACGAGATCAATGAGATGTTGAATGCCACCAAGGCCAACAAGAAAAACTCACTAGGAAATTTATTGACGCTGAACATGAAACTGGACAAGCGTCAGGAGTTGATCGCGGCTATCAATGCAGAGATCAATCAGCTTAACAAAAAAATAAATTTCACCGAAACAGAGATCGATCACTTAAGAGCGAATTTAGAAAAATTAAAAGCAGAATACGCGCGTATGATCATTTCGGCGCAGAGGCAACAAGACGCTTATAGTAGATTGATGTTCTTATTCTCTTCCAGCAACTTTAACCAAGCGCTGATGCGTTTAAAATATTTGCAGCAATATTCGGTGTATCGCAAAAAGCAAGCCGATGAGATTGTAGCAACACAAAGTCAATTACAAGGAATGTTACTTCAGTTAAAAGAAAGTAAACACGAAAAAAATGTATTGTTAGGAAATGAAGAGGCAGAGAAAGATAGTTTGAATATTGAAAAAGCTGAGCAGGAAATAGTACTGAACAGTCTTCAACAAAAAGAAAAAGATCTAAAAACAAAATTAGAGCGTAAAAAACAAGAAAGTGTTGAATTACAATTGGCCATTAAAAAATTAATTGCTGATGAAATAAAACGTAAAGCCGAAGAAGCTGCCAAGGAAGCATTGGCTGCTAAAAAAGCAAAAGAGGAAAAAGATAAATTAGAAAAGAATAAGAACAAGGAGAAAAATGTAAAGGTTAAAGAAATTGCCAAGACCAACGATACCAAAGAAAAAATTAAAGAAACACCAACCTACCCTGAACTATCAGATGAAGCCGAAGCATTAAGTAATGATTTTGCGAATAACCGCGGTAAATTACCTTGGCCAATTACTAAAGGCATTATTTGCGAACCTTATGGCGAACATGAGCACCCTGCCATTAAAGGATTTATGATGATGAACAATGGCGTTGAGATCTGCAGTGGAAAAGGTGCCACAGCGCGCACCATTTTTGATGGTGAAGTAACCAGCGTGGCCGTTTCGCCAACCGGTGGTAAATTAGTTATTATTCGTCATGGCGAATATTTAAGTGTGTACACTAACCTCAGCGATGTTCAAGTAAAAGTTGGCGAAAAAGTAAAATTAAAACAACCTATAGGCACTGTGATGATGGACGACGACGAAACTAAAGCCGCCATGAATTTCCAGATCTGGAAAGGCCAAAAAACCATGGACCCAAGTGGTTGGTTGTATAAGGGGGGCTAAATTCTTGTTTTAAATAAGATAATTTTTGTGTGGGCGCCAATTCGCGCTTTACGCTTCAAGCCTGCTTGTCTTTTGCTATGTTTGTCGGGCTTCGGGGTCTTTTGCCCTGCGGGACAAAAGCCTCCTCGCTCCGCAAACATAACGCAAAATCCTTCGCAGGGCTTTTCGTTCGCCGCGGCGAACAATCGCGGGCGCGGGATCACATAAGAGTTCACGAAATCACTAGTTCACCTCATAAACCTGTTAAGGCTAAGTCAGAAAATTAAATGGTTTTTAGTTTTCCTAAAAATATATCTTTATAGTTTTTACCTACATCTGCTTTTGAATTATCGCTCATTAAAGCAAAGTAACCTTCGGAACTTATTAATTTAGTTACCTCATTTAAATTAATGATGTGCGATTGATGACAACGGTAAAAAATTGCGGGATCCAAAATGGATTCAAAATACTTAAGATTTTTAGAAGCGATTTGTTTTGATCCATCTCTTAAAAACAAGTTGGTATAACTTCCCGACGCTTCTAGGCGAATGATGTTAGATTGCTTGATCATAATAATACCATCACTAACCGGCAATTCAATAATGCTTCGTGGTTTTTGATTCGTGTCTACTTTATTTGATTCGTTTATGATCTTTGCAATACATGCGCCCAGTTCATCAGAATCAATTGGCGTTAATAAATAATCACTTGCATTATTTTTAATGGCTTTGATGGCGTGCTCGCGATGTGCTGTTGTAAATACCAATTTAAAATCTTTGAACTCCAATTTTTCCAAAAGTTCAAATCCGTTGAGCTTTGGCATATTCACATCTAAAAATACGGCATCGGGCCTGTACGATTCAATTAATTGAATTCCCCTTTCAGGATCATTTGTAGTTGCAACCACCAAAACATCCATATTTAACCTTTCAATTAATACTTTTAAAGCATTAAGCCCTAGTGGTTCATCGTCAATTAGTATTACTCTTATCATATTGTGTTTTTTGCATTGGCATTGTTATTTCTACGCGCGTACCCAAACTCTGTTGCTTTTCATCTACTTTATCAATCAATTCTAAACTATAGCTGGCTTTATACTTCCTTGACATCAATTCCAAACGTTGTTCTATAAAATTAATAGCCAACGATGCATTATCCTCCGCAATTTTTGCTAAACGGCTTTTCATTCTTCCAACACCATTATCCTCAATAATGCATAGTAAAGTATTTTCACTTTCAATTTCGAATTTTACTTTTAAAATCTTTTCTCCCTTTTTTGATAATAATCCATGCCATATCGAATTCTCTACAAACGGCTGTATCATCATATGAGGGATGAAGGTATTTTGAACATCTATACCCGAACCAATCTGAATATCCGAAATAATAAATTCATCAAATCGCAAGGCTTCAATTTCAAGGTACTTCTTTAATATCTCCAGTTCATCTGCTAAGCTAATTGTTTCATGCGTATTGCTTTCCAAAATTTCTCTAAGAAGCTTGGAGAATTTAGTAAGATATATTTCGGCCTTATCGTTTTGTTGAGTAATAATAAGTTGCAAAATAGTATTTAAAGAGTTAAAAATAAAATGCGGATCCATTTGTGCCTTTAGCATTTTTATTTGTTGCTCTAAAGCGTTTAATTCTAGTTGGATTTTTTCCTTTTCCTTTTCAACTACAAATTTAATTCTGATTCTTATAAGAAATACACAGATGGTAAAAAAAATAATTATAGTGGATAAAATAATAATCCACTTCTTTAAAACTGCATAACGATTTGGATTTGAAGCTTTATACAAATTCAAAACCTCTTCATTACTTAAAACTCTATGATAAATTTCAACATCATCTATACTGCCATTAAAGAAACGGAGATTTTTTTGGTTAGCTGAATTACCTAACATTACAGAATCGGTTGCTAAATACCTTGTTGGAAATTTTTTGGCAACTTTACTTTGCAAAATCCCGTCTAAATAAAAACAAACAAAGCTATTATCAAAAGTAAGAACTGCATGATACCACTTGCCCATCGCTATTGTATCAGTGCTTTTTATGGTTATTTGATCCTCTTCAGAATGGGTTACTCCCGCCATTATTCTTTTTGAGTAATAACTGTAATCAATATTGTATCCTTCAAAAAAATCATCCCCTTCCCAAGATTTTGTGAGAATAACTACATTATGCAAATATCCTCGCCGTTTAATACTACTTCGTCTGCTCTAAACCATACTGATACAGAACCTACTCTCGGCTTCAACTTACTCGAAACTCCAAGATTGATATAACTGTGGTCTGTTCCATGAAAATAGTACGCGGAATTCTTATTACCAAAACGATCGTTACAACTTGTAACTCCAACAATTTTCACTTTACTTGTTAACGAATCGGCTTTCTCCCACTCGTCAAAATGGAATTTCACAATGTAATTGGAGTCTACCTGTGCTGAGGCTTGGTAAAACAAGATAAAAATCAGGTATTTAAGTGAAATTTTCAAATAAAACAGGTAGTTTCAGAATGCTCTAAATTAATACTAATGTTTCATTTCCGCATATAAAATAACTAAAATCAAACGGTTAGATTTTTTAAAACATATTACAAACTCAAACAGTTAACTCACAAACTAAAACCTTTTTTTGGCAAAGTGATTTACAAAACTTTAAATTATGTTGTATTTTTGTTCAGTTCTTAAACCCATAATGCTATGAATTTAAAATTGGCCACGGGATTACTAATTCTGTTTTCAGCTACTCTGCTAAACGGACAAGTTAATTTAACCCAAAGTTTAACCGCATGTTATACCTTAGATGGTAATGGTACCGAACCTATAAATAATTTAACAGCTACTTTAAGCGCAGTTACGCCAACGTTGGATAGATTTAATAACGCTTCAAGTGCCATGCAATTTAACGGAACACCTTCTAGCCAAATTTTGCTGCCCAATAATCCTTTATTAAAGCCAACAAATGCCTTTTCATTCTCCTGCTGGATAAAAACGAGTCAAATTGCAAATCAATATATCTTAATGACAAGAAACCCTGCGACATCAAACTTTGAGACATACTGCTTACATATACTAAACCTATCAGGCCAACTAAGAATCAGATCAAAGAAATGCGACAGCAACAACAATGCTGTTCTTATTACAGGCACAACGTCAATAAACGCTAATTCATGGAATCATTTTGTGGTAACAATAGACAACACCGAAATGAGATTATATACAAACGGAGTTCTTGATGCTGTTGGAACAACTACTTTTTCTTTCGACTATCTTTCGAATAAAAATATTGTATTAGGCGGGAGCAATGAAGCCAGTTTTAATATGCCATTTACTGGTACAATGGATAATTTAAGATTTTATAATAGAATATTAAACACACAAGAGATCAGTATGCTGTATACTGCAGACCCTACCTGTAACAGCGTAAGTTCAGTAGCTTCACACGATGCCTCAAAAACAGACTTAATTATTTTCCCAAATCCATCTAAAGATACGTTCTCCATAAAAACCGATGGCGAAATAACTGAAGTTAAAGTGTTTGATATACTAGGTAATTTTATTTTAAATGTAAATAACGAAACACAAATTGATATTAGCGATAAACCATGTGGCATTTACATTGTGAAAGTTAAAATCAATGGCGTAGACGTTAATTACAAAATTATGAAAGAGTAATACATTTTAGTTTGATCCAATAACATTCTGTTTAAGGATGTTGCTTAATGTAATCAAAAGCAAGCTTCAATTTAACGATATAAAAAAACCTTCCTCCTACAGGGAGGTTTTTTTATATTCAATTACTTGCCTTAACGATCCATAAATCTTAGTTACTAAAATCCCATCTTGATCTTTATTCAAAATATTCTATAAATTCAACTAAGGTTTTTATAAATCAAAACAGGCGGTACATAAAGCGAAACACTTAGTATACAAATTTTAATAAATAAAAGTGTTGTTATAAGCTCTTTTGCGTACTACAAATTTAAACCGCGTTTCTGTAAATCTAAATTGGTTTTAGGTAAAGTTGTATCAACTCACTAAATATTTTAGTTTGAACTTTACCATCATAATTTTAAACTATACAAAATGAAAAAACAAATTATTCTTTTAGGAATTATAATTCTTGCCGTGCGAGGTGTTTCACAAAATGCGACTTGGTCATACCCAGGCAGCTTAATATTCAACAACCCAACTACAAGCTATGTTGGTCTTGGGATAAATCCTCCTACAGAACGATTGCATGTTAAAGGCACCTTAAGGATTGACGGGGGTGACGAAGGCGGTGGATCATCGAATAGCTTTGGTGGAATAAGATTATTTAAAAATGGAAGCAATACTATAAATACAGGATTTTATATTGCTAATAAGACAAACACTGCAGCTTACAATTTCCAGTTAAACACTTCTGGAAACGCTCTTAATCTTTGGACATTTAACGGTACTGATTGGAACAATCATTTTGTTTTTACAAACGGCGGGCACTTTACAATTGGTTTAGGATCGACGGTCACACCTGGAGCATATTTACATGTTAAGGCGCCGGATTTTTGGCCTGGTTTTATTGTTGAACATAACTCAACTACGGCTGCTTATGGTGTAATGTTTAAGGCAAAAAACAATCTTTCAAAATCTTTTGTTATACAAAACAATGTTGGCACGCAATATGAGCCATTTATTGTATATGGTGATGGGAAAACCAAAATAGGTCAAAAAGCCAACTACAATCATACAGACGCATTGTTAACTGTTGATGGAAAAGGTGTTTTTAAAGAAGTTTACGTAACAAATCAAAATTGGGCTGACTTTGTTTTTGCAGCCGAATACAAACTGCCTTCTTTAAAAGATGTTGAGGCTTTTTACAAACTAAATAAACATTTACCAGAAATACCAAGTGCAAAAGAAGTTGAAGAAAAAGGTGTAAGCGTTGGCGAAATGAATAAATTACTACTCCAAAAAATTGAAGAGTTAACTATTTATTTGGTGGAGCAACAAAAGGAAATTGATGCTTTAAAAGAAAAAAATAAATAACATTTTATCTATGTGTTAATAACCAAAAAAGAAATTATGGAGAAATTCAAATATATAATATTTATTAAATTACTGCTATTTAGCTGCTTTAAAATAATTGCTCAGCAGAATTTAATTCCAAATGGCGGATTTGAAAACAACACTTGGCCCACAACATTATGTGATGGAAACACAGGTGATTTTAATTCAATGGTACAACACTGGAAGATTGCAGAGCATAACAATGATAACGGCCCTGGATTTAACAATACATCCAGTCAAGATGGGGCAGATATAGCCATTTTTGGTAATTGCACTATGGGTGACTGTCATTGTTCAAGCGTAAATGTTAATCCTAACCAATATAATGATCTTAGTTTTAAATACGCAAGAATCAGGGCAAATGTGGATCAGTGTTCTGGCTCGCAATCTAATAATTTATTTCATGAAGCCATAGGAGTGTCCTTAGAAAATGGCACATCGCTTACAAATGGTGTGACTTATATCCTTCGATATAAAATATGCGCGATTAGAGCTGAAACAGCAAGTAACGACAATCAAACATGTGGGACCTTTAATACTGATTTTTCTCATATTCGTTTTTTTCTTGCAACAAATGGTCCGGCAAACTGGGAAAACGGAACAGTACAGGAATTAATTGCTTCAAATTACCAGAAGCAACTAAGTACTACATTTAACGGTTCTGAACTTGTTACGCCTTGTAACTGGGAACAAGTTGAAAAAACATTTACAGCAGGCGTTTCTAATTTAAAAACTTTAATTATTTATGCCGAAAGGGGGGGTGCGTTAATTGATGATGTAGAATTATTCGAACAGTGTAGACAAATTAGACATGTTCAAAATAGAAATTTTGCCAACGTTCTATTTGCTGCGAATGCTGTCAGTGGTAATAATTACCGAGACAAGGCTTCACAAATTTTACTGATTGGGAATAATGTTGATAATACAATGCTAACTGGAAAAGTATCTGTTCAAAATGGAGCAGTAGTCAACTTTACCGCCAATGATGAAGTAAGAATATATAATGGTTTTGAGGCAAAATTATATTCAGAAGTTAAAATTACAAACTTTGGTTGTTCAAGTTTTTATAATCGTGAAACAAATAATACTAATCAAGAAATTGAGGGGAAATTGGATTTTGAAAATACAGAATTAAAAGATTATAGAGGAACCCCAACATTAAATAATTCAGAAATAACTAAAATTGATAAAACTCTTATTTATCCGAATCCTACCAATAGTAGTTTCAAAATCAAATTAGATCCTACACTTGGATTACCATCTGAAATTAAAATTATAGATAGGTTAGGAACTGAAATCGAAACAATTAACCCTTCGAAGTTTCTAGTTGAAATCGATCTGCAAAATAAATCAGGGGGTATGTATTTCATAAACATTAGTTATACAGATAAGACTATCACAAGAAAAATAATTAAAAACTAACTTAAAAACCCCGCCCCACCAGGCTGGGGTTTTTTTAGCCCAAAAACTCATACACTTTCCCCCTGAAGCAGAAACTCACCAGTGGAACTACAAAGCTCGTTTCGCTTCAGGGGATTGTCGGTTCGAGTGATCGCGAAGCCATCGTAACTAGAACTAGCATTTAAAGCGCTTCGACTCCGCTCAGCGTGACACGGCTCTGTCAGTTCGAGTAGCCGCTTTTTCAGCGGCGTATCGAGAACTACCCCAAAAACTCATACACTTTCCCTGGCTTACTCTTTATCAAATTACTAAACTCCAATTGCAATAATAAAGTGCTAACTGCACTCACACTCATTTCGCTTGCGTAACAGATCTCATCCAAATGCATTTGCTTTTTTTGTTGAAAGGCTTGGGTTATTTTTTGTTCGTCTTCAGTGAGGCTAATTAATAAAGGCATTTGTTTCTTTTTCTGCTTCTTAGTTTGCGCCATCCAATTCATCGCGTCTAACAAATCAGCCGCACTTTCAATCAATCCTGCTCTATTGCGTTTTATCAATCCATTGCAACCTTCACTTAACACACTTCCTGCTTCACCGGGAAATGCAAATACATCTTTATTATAACTGTGCGCAATAGTAGCCGTAATTAAACTTCCTCCTTCGCGTTTACTTTGTACTACTACCAATGCATCGCATAAACCGGCTACAATTCTATTTCTCTTTGGAAAATTCACCGCATCCGGATTTGTTTCACTCATAAAATCAGTCAACAATCCTCCGTGCTTGATCATCTTTTTTGCCAAAGCTGTATGCGAGCCCGGATACACCCGATCTAAACCATGAGCTACAACTCCCACCGTTTGCAAATTATTATCCAAGGCATATTTATGCGCATGCACATCTATGCCATAGGCCAAACCACTTACTACTAAAATTCCACTTCCTGCCAAGTCGGCCAATAATTTATTGGTGATATCAATTCCGTATTCATCCGGTTTACGCGTTCCAACAACGGCCACAATTTTTTCGGTGTTTAAATTGGCATTGCCTTTATAATATAACAACACAGGCGAATCATTACAAAACTTTAAACGTTGTGGGTAATCTTCATCGGTAAAAAACAAGGGCTTTATGTTATACTTCTCTATAAATTCTATTTCCTGCTCTGCTCTTGCTAAAACATTTTTATTACTTGCAATTCGTTTAGCATTTACCACCCCTATTCCGGGGATCTTTTGCAGCAGTTTTTCCTTGGTTTTAAAAACCTCACTCGCACTGCCACAGCACGATACAAGGTTCTTGGCATTCACATCACCCACATTGGGTAAAAGCGTAAGACCTATTTGGTATAAAAGTTCCTCTTTGTTCATTAAAATACTTATATTAAATTAGGAAAATATTCCGAATCAATGAACAAATGTAATATCACTTTCCTGCTTTTGATTGCTGTGTTTTGTAGCAATTTTTATGGACAGCAAAATAATGCGTTAATCACGGGTAAAATAAGCGATGTTTCTAACCAAGAAGCCCTTGTTGGCGCTATTGTGAAGGTTGGAAAAATGGGCACTACAAGCGATGTAGAAGGCAATTATAAACTACGACTCGAGCCCGGAAAATATACCATTACCTACTCATATATTGGCTTTAAACCCGAAATAAAAGTACTAGAACTCAAAGAAAATGACTCTATACAAATAGATGTAGCCCTGAAAGATCAAAGTGCATTAGACGAAGTAGTGGTAAGTGCCGGACGTTACGAACAAAAAATTGGTGAGGTTACCATTAGTATGGAGATCATAAAACCATCACTCATTGAAAATAAGAACACCACACAATTGGATGTGATCATGAACCAAGTACCGGGTGTAACGGTGAATGATGGCCAAGCAAGTATTCGTGGAGGAAGCGGATTTAGTTATGGCGCCGGAAGCCGTGTTTTAATGTTGGTTGATGATATGCCTATGTTAAGCGCTGATGCCGGTGATATTAAATGGAATTATTTACCCTTAGAAAACGTTGAACAAATTGAAGTGATCAAAGGCGCGGCTTCATCGCTGTATGGTTCCAGCGCATTAAATGGTGTAATTCATTTACGAACTGCCTATGCCAAAGATAAACCTATCACGCATGTATCTTCTTTTATTGGGGCCTACGATGCGCCTCGCAATACATACAAATGGTGGAAAGGCACAAGCCAAATGCAACGCGGTGTAAATATTTCGCACGCCGAAAAAATTGAGAATTTTGATATTGTATTGGGTGGACACATGTTCAACGATGATGGTTTTCGCTTTTTAGAAACGGAAAATCGCGGACGATTAAATGCGAATGTGCGCTATAACTTCAAAAAGATCCCGGGCTTAATTGCGGGCATCAATACCAACATGATGAATACCAAAGGAGGTTTATTTTTCTTATGGCAATCATACGATTCGGCGTATATTCCTCAAGGAAGAAACATTCAACGTTATAATAATATCCGTTTAAATGTTGATCCTTATGTAACGTATGTTTTTGGAAGCAATAAACTGAGTGTAAGAACACGCTACTTTAAAACCAATAACATCAACGATAAAAACCAAAGTAGTTTAGGAGAATTATTTTATAATGAAGAACAATACCAACGCACGTTCAAAAATAATTTCAATCTCTCCATTGGATATGTGTTCATGAAAACTGTTACTCAATCAGATTCAATATTCGGACGACACAACGGCTTTAATCATGCAGGCTATGTGCAAGCCGATAAAAAATTCTTCGATAAACTCACCGTTTCACTTGGCGCACGGGGTGAGTACTATAGAATTGATACTGCAAAAACTACAGGCACATTGTTTGGTGCCAAACTTCCTTTTTATCCTGTATTTAGAGCCGGCGCAAGCTACCAGTTATTAGAGTACACGTTTATTCGCGCGTCGTTCGGGCAAGGTTATCGCTTTCCTAGCGTTGCCGAAAAATATGTAAGTACGAATGTGAGTTTGCTAAAGATATTTCCAAATACAAGTTTACAGCCGGAAGTTGGGAACAATATGGAACTCGGAATTAAACAAGGATTTAAAATTGGTGAGTTCAAAGGATTTTTAGATGTAGCTGGTTTTTGGACACGCTATGATAACATGGTTGAATTTGTTTTTAATTATTATGGCACCGACCCTAATTTATCATTTGTAGACAAATTAAATTATTACGGATTTCGCTCCGAGAATTTAGGTAAGGCAGATATTAAAGGTATAGATGCCGGCGTAAACGGTACCGGAAAAATTGGCTCATTAAATGTTACTATTATGAGTGGCTACACTTACATTAATCCCATTAAACCCGATTTTGATCCTGCAAGAGATACCTTAGGCTTACCGGGATTAAAAGTATTAAAATACCGCAACCGCCATTTGTTTAAAAATGATATTCAATTTGATTACAAAGCGTTTTCTATTGGCTTTAGCACGCGCTTTCAAAGTAAGATGGAGAATATTGATAATCGTTTTGTTCGCCCCTTATTTGATGAGCTGGGAAATGGTTTTGATACCGACGATGCGCCAACAATTTTACCGGGCTTAAAACAAAATTTTGATCAGTTTCAAAAAAATGTGTGGGTACACGATATGCGTGTGTCGGTACAAATTACACCGGCTCTTAAACTATCCTACATTGTAAATAACTTCACCAATGTAGAATATCAGTCTAGGCCCGGAGATATGCGAGCGCCTACATTACATGTAGTTCAGTTGAGTATAAGGCCTAAATACAAGGAAAAATAAAATCCAAGGTCAAATCAATTCTTGAAAGATATATTTTTCGTTATAATCTATCTCATATTCCTTTAATAAAGATTGATATTCCATTTTAAAAGAGTTTTTTTATGATGAATCTCTTGATTTTGAATATAGTTAATCACATTTTTCATTTGCGATCTTCCGTAAGCGAAAGCACCGTAACCTTCTTGCCATTCAAATTTGCCTCTCACCAATTTTTGATCATTGATCCATTTTGAAGAACTGCTTTTAATTTCCTTTAATAAATCAGATACGGATTGAGTGGGTCTCATGCCAACAAAGATGTGGATATGATCTGGCATTCCATTTATACAGATCATTTTATGTCCATAATTTTGAACCACGCCGGTTATGTATTTATACAATTCGTTCTTCCACAAAGGATGAATGATTCCTTCTCTGTGTTTAACTGCGAAAACAAACTGCATATGTATTTGCGTGTATGTATTTGCCATATTGGAAACAAAGATAATGCGGTGATGAAAGAATAGTTGCTACAAATTGTAGCTTTTAACCAATATTTCACCCCTAAAGGGGTTTCAAACGATTCTTATTTCTTTTACCAATATGCGACCCCTATGGGGTCGCATATTGTTAGAAAAGAATTCAAAAGAATAGAGAAGCCCCGTAGGGGCGACATATTGGTTTCGTGCATTTTTTTTATCGAATATGGATCCAAATGTTGTTTGAAGTGTTAAATACCTGCTCAACATTTGTTTTGCAGCTGAATTTTTATACATTTAAGAGAGGGAAATTCTTCATGCTTAATAAAGACATCAATCTTCTTGAGGAACTGGATAGTGTATCGCAAATTCATTTTTTGGATCGTAGCGATATTGACCATATCATGACCGATCTTGCCATACGCATTTTGCCTTCATTACTCATTGAACGTATGAATGTATGGCTTTTTAATCGCGAAAAAACAGCCCTAATTTCTATTGGCGAATACGATACGCGTACAAAAAAATTCAGTAAGAACTCTATTCTTCACCAAAATGAGTTCCCTATCTATTTTGAGTCGCTTCGAAAAAATAAGATCATCGTTGTCGTAGACATTTATAATCATCCCGCAACGATGGAATTGAATGAGGTATATTCAAAACCAAATTCTATTTGTTCGTTAGTAGACATTCCTTTACGTATTTCAGGAGAGTTGATAGGCGTGATGTGTTTTGAAAAAGTGGATGTTAAACATGTGTTCACTGCAAACGAACAGAGTTTTTGTCTTAGCCTTTCTTTTGTTTTAGCATCTACGCTCGAGAGTAGACATAGATGTGCCGCGCAAGCGAAATTAGAAGCCTTGCTAATCGAGAAAGAAACTCTTGTAAAAGAGATCAATCATAGGGTAAAGAATAATTTTGCCATCCTCATTAGTTTAATGCGCATCAGCAAGAATAAAGCGCGATTGGAAGAAAGCCGTACTATTTTGCAGGAATATGAACAGCGTTTATTCTCTATGCTAAAGATCCACGATCTATTAAATCAAAGTTCTGATCAAAGTGAGGTCAACCTTTCAAAATATATCACAGAGTTGGTAAATGAATTCAGAGTGTCCTTCCCTCAGTTCAATCATTGCATAAATACACGCATCAATAATTATGAATTCAACCTTTCCAGCAAAAGCGTATTGTATCTTGGACTGATCATCACCGAGATCCTATTGAATTCTATAAAACACGTGTCAGCAAACACCGCTAACTATGAGCTCACCATTGAACTGCTGGAGATCAATGATCATCATGTAAATCTTATTGTTGGAGATAATGGACCCGGTTTTGATTTTGAAAAAGAAGTGGAAAAAGATTCTTTAGGTTTGCCGCTGATAAAAGACCTAAGCTCTTCCATTGGTGCAGAAACAAAATTCCCAACGCTCAAAAACTCTTATTACACCTTCCTGCTCACGCTTTAAAAAAGCGATCTAAGCCTTTAATTACACCGAACCACAGCCTCTTTTATCCTTGCCCAAACTTATTATTAGTTAAAGCATGGCATAAAAAAAGCCATCTCGATTGAGATGGCTTTTTAATTTTAATGAGGCGTATTATTGTTTTATAATTTTAGTAACGCGTGTTTGACTACTGCCTTTTATATGAAGAAAGTAAACTGCTGCAGGCATATCACTCGTATTGATCTTTCCTTGTCGCACAATAGTTTCTGACTTTACAATTTGTCCAAGAGAATTATAAATACTTACTTTCACTACCTCACTTGCATTTACAAACAAGTCATCATTAAACGGATTAGGATAAACATTAAAACTTAAAGTTGAGTTTAAGAGTGCTTCTATACCAGTACAAGGGAATACTGAAATAAGTAATGTGCGTGTATGCGTGCAACCACCTGTTTCACCAGTTACAGTATAGGTAGTAGTTACTGAAGGAGAAACTGCCGGCGAACCTCCTGTTATATTACCAGGTTGCCAAGTATAATTTGTAGCTCCTACAGCAACAACCGATGCTACGCTTCCTAAACAAATTGTAGGAGTTGAAGTTACTGCATTTACTATTGGGCTGGTGTTAGCCACTACCTGAACTGTTTCAGTATCAGTACAGCCTGCTGTTGATGTTCCAACAACTGTATAAACTGTTGTAACAGCCGGTAAGATCGCTACACTTGCGCCTATTATATTACCAGGATTCCACACATAGTTTGCGGCACCGCTAGCATTTAAATTCGTTCCGGGACCAGGGTTACAAACTGTTGGATTAACAGCAGAAGCAACCACAGTTGGTGATTGATTAACTGTAATTAATATACTTGCAGTACCACTACAAGTTGCTGCCGTTCCATTTACCGTGTAAGTTATGGAGTTGCCTGGCGAAACCACTACAGATGATCCGTTAAGGTTACCCGGATTCCATGTATAACTTGACGCACCGGAAGCGGTGATCGTTATTGTTGAGCCGGTACATAATGAAGACGATGATGCAACAGGAACAATTCCTAACGAAGTTCCAATGGTAACAGTAACTTGTTTTGCAGAGATGCAACTGCCATTAATGCCTTGAACTGTGTATACTGTAGTACTTCCAGGAGAAACATTGATGACAGATGTAGTTTGCGTAGTGCTCCATGAATAATTTGGAGCGCCACTTGCTACTAAGGTAGCTTGACCACCAGTACAAATTGTAGTGCTATTTGCTGTTAATGTTGGAGTAGTGTTGACAGTTACCAAAACTGTAGCTGTTTTAACACAAGTTGCTAATGAACCGGTAACTGTATAAATAGTTGTTGTGGCCGGCATTACTGCTGCAGTTGCAGTGGTAATAGAAGATGGGCTCCAGCTCCAAGCAGTTGCGCCGCCGCTTGCAGTTAATGTTGTTTGATTACCGGAGCACAATGTTGTACTTCCGCTTGCTGTAATAGAATACCCGTTTGTGATAGAGAATGGTTGGAAACTATAATTATTCCCTAAGAAAGAATCAACGGTTGCATTAGGATTTAGAGCATTTACGGCAAAATAATGTTGCCCGTTTGCCACAGTTATTTGTGGGAAGTTTACAACCGTAGAAGTATTAGGCGCCAAACTTCCTGTCCAATTTAATGTTTGTGTACCAACACCATCAACGTTATATGTAAATGTTACAGAAGTAATAATATTGCTTCCGAAATTATGCAGGTTTACCGAAGGGTTAATGAATAAATTACAATTTACAACTTGCGAATAAGTAGGGCTGATCACATTGGTTATACCTACGTTATTTGTGGCAGATGGTAAATTACAAACCGTTGACGTAAGCAAACTAGCACGAAACTGCGAATTGGCCATGATCAACTGCATACGGTATACCTGATCTTTTGTGAACAATTGCATACATGCATCATTTACATAATCCATGTAATTCATGAACATGTTCCCGTTTGGTCCGTTTGAACAGCTTACCTGAGGAAATCCAGGACAACCAAAATTACTTGTGCTTTGCGTTGGAGTATCATTACAAAAATCATTACCACAACTAGCATCTCCCCAAATATGACGTAATCCGATCCAATGTCCAATTTCATGTGTAGCTGTTCTTCCTTTGTTATATGGTGGGGCAGCAGAACCAATACTTCCAAAGGCAGTGTTTAAACAAACAACTCCATCAGAGGTAGCGCTTCCATATGGTGCTGGAATACCGGATAAACCTGTGCTTCCAGGATTTGGAAAAGTGGCATAACCCAATAAACTTGAACCTAAGCTCTCAACCCAAATGTTTAGATAACGATTCGGATCCCAAATACTTTGTGGTTTAATGGTTGCATTAGTGTAATTAGGTGTGTATGGACCAGCTGTCCATCCTTTCGAAACGCTATTGATCCTATCAATTCCAGGCTCTGTCATAACTACATTCGAAGGATTCACAACTGCTAGACAGAAATTAATTTTTGATTTTCCTAACAAGGGTTTAAAAGCTGCTGGAATTAATGTGGTGTCGGCATTTGTACCGTTAAAATCTTGATTTAAAATATTGATCTGGTCAACCACTTGTGCCTGGCTTATATTGGCTCCCGACCCCACGGCCTGGCCGCTATGTATCACGTGAACAACAACCGGAATATTAAAAATAGATTGCGTTGAATTATTTGAGTTTCCTTTTGGGCCTCCGTTTGCGGGTAATAAACTATTATACCACGTCTCGAATTGCTGCGGCAATATAGGAGTACCACAGGTTCTGCCTTTTGATTCATTTATAGAATTATTACTTGCTTGATATGCACTGCTTACTTGTGACTTTACAATAAGATTACCAAACACTAATAGAGTTAAAATAAATTTTAGATGTAGTTTCATGTGTTGTTGTTTTTGTATTTTTAAAAAATATTTTAGGGTGATTTTACAAGGCTAATTATCAAGTAGCAATGTAATTTAACAAATCTGATTTTACAATTCTTATTTGTTAAAATCAGCGGTAATTTCGCTGAAACATTATATTAATTAGCTTAAAATTGACAATACTAATAGATTAGCCTTAAACTAAGACTAGTAACAGAAGCGTTAGGATAAATAAACCTTTCTTGACTCGATTTTGTAATGTAATTTTACCATTGTAATTCATTAAAATGCGTGTAGGACTTTTCTTTGGATCGTTTAACCCTGTTCATGTTGGCCATTTGGTTATTGCCAATTATATGGCCAGTTTTACCGAATTGGATGAAGTATGGTTGGTGGTATCGCCACAAAATCCCTTAAAAGAAAAAAGCAGTTTATTGAACGAGAATGATCGTTTGCACCTTGTGAAAATTGCCTTGGATCTTCACCCTAAAATAAAAGCAAGTGATATTGAATTTAAATTAGCGCAACCATCATACACTATAAATACATTGGCACATTTAAGTGAGAAATTTCCGCAGCATCAGTTTTCTTTGATCATGGGAAGCGACAATCTAACAAGCTTTCATAAATGGAAAAACCACGAAGAGATCTTAAATCGCTTTAAAGTATTAGTATATCCTCGTCCGGATAAGAAAGAAACTCAATTTGATACACACCCCTCGGTTACCTTTGTAAATGCCCCTTTGATGGAGATATCCTCCACATTTATTCGTAAAGGCATCAAAGAAAAAAAAGATATACGTTTTTACCTCCACCATAAGGTTTGGGAGTATATCGATGAGATGAATTACTATAAAAAATAATGCAGAAATAGCCCATTTTTATGTGTATATTTAGCCATTAAAATTAAAGTGATACATGGGATGTAGCGGCTGCTCAACAGGGCGAGGAAACCATAACGAAAATAACAACGGCGTACCTGCGGGCTGCAATAATAATGGCTCGTGCGGAACAGCCGGCGGTTGCAATAAACTTAATGTTTTTGATTGGCTCGGAAATATGCGTATGCCTGATGGGCAAAAGGCATGCGATATGGTTGAAGTTCGTTTTAAAAATTCGCGCAAGGATTTTTTTAAGAATGTAAATAACCTATCGTTGGTTATTGGCGATGTTGTTGCCGTTGAAGCAACACAAGGACATGATATTGGTGTGATCTCTCTTACCGGTGAATTGGTAAAAGTGCAAATGAAAAAACGCAATGCCAATCCTACTGAAGAAGAGACCAAAAAAATATATCGCAAGGCAAAACAAAACGACATTGATAAATGGCAAGAAGCGCAAAAACTAGAAGTGTCGAGCATGTTCAAAGCACGCACGATAGCTTTACGCTTGGGTTTACAAATGAAATTGAGTGATGTAGAATATCAAGGTGATAGATCAAAAGCAATTTTTTATTATACAGCCGATGAGCGCGTTGATTTTAGAGAGCTCATTAAATTATTAGCGGAAGAATTTAAAGTGCGTATTGAAATGCGTCAAATTGGAGCTCGCCAAGAAGCTTCTCGCTTGGGAGGAATTGGTGCTTGCGGTCGCGAATTATGTTGCAGTACCTGGTTAACCGATTTTAGAACGGTATCAACAAGCGCTGCGCGCTATCAGCAATTATCATTAAATCCATTAAAACTTGCGGGGCAATGCGGCAAATTAAAATGCTGTTTGAATTATGAGTTGGATAGTTATGTAGATGCATTAAAAGAATTTCCTACTATTGAAAATAATAAATACCTGCAAACTGTAAAAGGCGATGCCTTTCATCAAAAAACAGATATTTTTAAAGGCGTCATGTGGTTCTCGTATAAGCACGAACCTTCTGTTTTTATACCAATGAAAGCAGCACAAGTTAAGGATGTGATCGCGAAAAATGAAAATGGCGAAAAGCCTGATGATCTTGTTCCATTCTTGCTAAATCAAAAAACAAAAACAGCAGTAATTGAGCACACATTTGAAAATGTAGTTGGTCAGGACAGTTTAACACGTTTTGACAGGAAGGATAACAGAAATAAAAAACCGAATCATCATAACAAGAACAAACAACATTCTAAAGTAAACCAAAATAATCCTAACAAGGGTACGCCAAATGCGAATCAGGAAAAGCCGAAACCGCAAAACAAACAGCAAGGCCCTAATACCAATAAACCTCAACACAAACCGCATCACAAGCCTAATCCTAATAAACAGAATCCGAATAAGCCGAATCCGAATAAGCCGAATCCAAACAAGCCAAATCCAAATAATGACAAGACCTCATAAAATAGTTTTTGCGTTCGGTATTATTATTTCGGTGTTATTTACATCGTGTAATAAAAATGTAATTTACACCGAGTACCGAAAATTCAATGAGAACGAATGGTTTGCAAAGGAAAAAGCGGTGTTTGAAGTTGATGTAAAAGACAATACTTCACTAAATAACATTTCATTAATGATGAGGCATGCTGATGCTTATCCATACAGCAATATATTTTTGTTCTTAGAAACAACCTACCCCGATGGTAAAATGGAAAAAGACACCTTGGAGGTGATTTTAGCGAACAGCAAAGGCGAATGGGTTGGCAGTGGTGCAGGTGATATTTTTGACTTTAAAGTTCCCATAAAGAAAAATGTAAAATTCCCTTTAACGGGTAAATATAAATTTGCATTTCAACAGGCGATGCGCACAGATCCACTTCCATTAATAATGGATTTTGGTTTTGAGATAGAGAAATCCAATTAAGTTCAACTTTGTATTCTAATGCATTTGAAAGAAATATCCATCAAAAAAAATATTTTGATATTCGCCTGTCTATTTCTCTCCTATTTTTCTATTGCCCAAAGTAAAAAAGAAATAAAGAAAAATAAACTTAGTTCTGTTACAGAGAGCCGAAATGAGAATGGTAAGCTTGTTCGTGAAGGTTATAAAAAATTCAACGCACAAGGTGAAGTAATTGAAAAGATCGAATACGACGAACAAGGCAAAATAGCTGAAATAAAGAAATACAAATACAACGCCTCTGATGATGTTAGTGAAGAACAAACATTTGACGAGAGCAAAGCTCTATTAGAAAAAAAAGTGATAAAATATAATGCAAGCGGTGATAAATCAGAAGAACTCGTTTACGATGGTAAAGGCGCCTTACTCCGCAAACAATTATATAAATACAATAATAAGGGCTTAAAATCTGAGAAAAGCGTTCTGGACTCGACCGGCAAAGTATTGATGATAAAAGTATATTCTTATAATGAAAAGCTTTGACCAAATAACTCAAAGCCTTTTAAAGTTTGAGTCGGTTGGCCTTGATAAAGCTAAGCTGATAAAGCTAGAGGATAGAGTAGATCATAAATTCATATGTCCGGTTTCGCTTTTACCTGCTATTTTTAAGGAATGTTACAACGAATACAGTGCAGTTGAATTGAATTCGAAAAGATGGGCAAAATACAATAATTTGTATTTCGACACAAAGAACCACTCACTCTATCATCAGCATCATTCAGGCAAACTTAACCGTTATAAAATAAGGATCAGAACGTATCTGGAAAGTGGAGATAGTTTTCTTGAAATAAAATCCAGAACTAATAAAGGCCGTACACAGAAAGTTAGGACACAGATAAATTCGAACATAATTGACGATAACGCAAAGGCAATTATTTACAATAATACCGGGATCAATTTTGAAGAACTTTCTCCCGCCATAGCAATTGCTTACAATAGAATCACATTAATAAATATAAATAGATCTGAAAGGGTAACCATTGACTTTGATATTAAATTTAAACGTGAGAATATTGAAAAAGGTATCGAAAACCTTGCCATTATTGAAATAAAACAAAAGACCTCCGAAAACTCCAATTTAAAAAATATTTTGCATCTTCACAATATAATGGAAGGGAGCATAAGTAAATACTGTTTAGGTATTTCACAAATGATCCCCAACATCAAGCAAAACCTATTTAAAGAACAACATTTACAAATACATAAACTTGTAGAAAATGGAAATAGAATTAATTAAAGCAGACTACAGCGGCATTAGTGAACTGTTCAAGTACTTTTTTGTAAGGTTAGCTATTGATCTATTTTTTGTGATCATTCTTTTAAAATTAATTTATTTGAAACGCTATAAGAATAACGACTTGGGCTTTACCTTCATTGCCTTTAATGTTGTTATGTTCTGCGTTTCCTTTCTGCTGAATCGCGTTGACCTTTCACTAGGTGCCGCTTTTGGATTATTTGCGGTGTTTGGAATGTTGCGTTATAAAACAGAGGAAATAAGCATTAAAGATATGACCTATCTTTTTATCAATATTGGAATTGGTTTAATAACTGCTGTTACGCAAGTAAAAAATGCAGGTTTCGCATTAGAACTTGGCTTTATTATTGCCTTAAATTTTGCGATCCTTGCTATTATTTTTGTTTTAGAGAACAATCTCATCATGAAACGTGAGTTAAATCAGGTGATCCAATACGAGAAGATAGAAAATATTGTACCTGAAAAACGTGCCGAATTAATTGCAGATCTTAAAACTCGCACCGGCTTAAACATACATCATGTACTTATTCAAAAAACTGATTTTCTTAAAGATTCGGCTCAAATAAAGATCTATTATTACGAGTAAGAAGATCATCTAAAGATCACTCTGCATCTCCACACTTACCTTCTCTACATTTCCATTCATTGGTGGTGAGAGCTTAGTGAGCTTTACTCTAAGCGATGTTATGGTTTTAAATTCAGAGGCCACCTCATCAAAAATACGCTTACATACCTGCTCAATTAAATTTGCACGTACAGCCATTTGCTTTTTAGATATCTCGTAGATGGTACAATAATCAATGGTCTCCTTCAGATCATCAGTAACAGCAGCCTTTGTAAAATCAGTAGTGATATATACATCAACAATATAATTAGCGCCGATCTTCGCTTCTTCTTCTAAACAACCATGGAATGCATACAGCTTAATTCCTTCAATATTTATCTTATGGATCATCGACACAAATATAATTAAAATAAAAAGGCGGGCCTTAGAGGTCCGGCTTTTAATACTTCTATTAATCTTTATTGCTGACGAATAACAGTTACGTGCCCAACAAAATATTTCTTATAACCCTGAAGATCTGTGATCAAGATCTTGTAGATATACACACCCTCTTGAGCTATTACTTCGCTGCCTTTTACGCGGCCATTCCAGCCTTTTTGCAATTCGCTAGAGGTGAATATCAATTCTCCCCAACGATCAAAGATCTCCATTTTATACTTGTCTTCAGATTTTATTCCATATCCTTTAGGGAAGAAAGACTCATTAAGACCATTATTATCCGGCGTGAATGCATTTGGAATATAAATACCAACATCATTCAACACTTCAATATTCTTCTTAATAGTGTCTTTACATCCATAAATATTAGTAGCCACTAACCAAGCCGGATACGTTCCCAAATACTCATAGGTATGTACTGGATTAATTACAGTGGTAGTATTGGTTTTTGAAGTAAAATCACTGAACTCCCAATAATATGAGCTTGCACCAATGGATAGATTAGTGAATGTTACAGTTGGGTCTAATAAAGTTACTGTTTGAGGTATTGCTTCAAAATCAGCTATTGGCAATGGCCACACTTCGATATAATTCACATAAGTAGTATCGATCTTACAGCCATATTGATTTGTGATCTGCAACGAAACATTATAATTTCCATCTGTACCATACGTAATGGTTTGGGTTGGATTATTTCCGTTTGCCTCGGCTACCTCTCCAAAATTCCAAACATACTTGTCGCTCTTACTAGAATCAGATAAAGCTTGGAATTCAACAGTTAGCGGCATACAACCTTTACGTGGTGTTGCCGAGAAGGAACCAACAGGTAATGGATTTACGTTAACCGTATAATAAGCCATTGCTGACGGGATTGTGCAACCATCACTTATTCGTACTGAGTCAATACGAGGATTTGAAGAAGAGCTTGCAACAACATTAATGCTTGATGCATTTTGACTTCCAGGCATCCAGAAATAAGTGTATGGGCCTCCATTACCCGGACTTGTAACGTTAGTTGTTAGTGTTACGCTATCCTTAGCACATTTGGTTACTGCGAATCCTACGGCTGATAATTTTGGTTTCACATAAACTATCACGTCTACAGGTCCATTTAAACATCCATTCGCATCAGTAACCATTACTGTATAGGTTGAAGAAATATTTGGAGTTACTGTGTGTGGTCCGCCTAATGTTGATGTTATTACGCCTCCCGGAGTTGTCCAATTATACGTATAAGGTGTAGTTCCTCCACCGGCAGCTGCGTAGATCTGAATAAAGCGGCCATAACAAATTGTATCAGGTCCTCCACCCGTTAATACCAATTTATTAGGTTGCGTAACATTTACTACACCAAATGCTTTACATCCGTAAATATCCGTTACAGTTCCTGAATAAACAGAAGAAACAATTCCTGTAATACTAGGTGTTGTTGCAGTTATTGGATTCCAGTTATAGGTAAATGGCGAATTTCCTGTAGGTGTCATCCATGCACTTCCGTTTGGTTGACCAAAACATAAAGGAGAAATAAATCCTAAAGTTACAGTTGGTAATGCAGGAGCAGGTACATCAACAGTTCTGGTAATGATACAACCATTTCCATCAGTAGCAGTCATCATCCAAATACCACCATTTAAATTGATCGCGATATTTGTATTTTGAGGTGTAGGTGTATTCCAGCTATAACCATACGGTGATGTTCCGCCTGTTACAACTACAGTTGCCGAACCATTCGCATTTCCACATGTTGCAGGCAGTGTTGCTGAACTTACAATAGAAAGTGCAGTAGGTTGATTAAGCGTGAACACAGAACTTGTTGCACAG
>Ga0209972_10000757_pt1 | contig 31498 bp, 24 predicted proteins | sample NOAtaG_7_FD_187302 | JGI IMG/M metagenome (GOLD analysis project Ga0209972, IMG submission 187302) | Freshwater lake microbial communities from Lake Erie, under a cyanobacterial bloom - NOAA_Erie_Diel1S_2200h metaG (SPAdes) (version 2) | ecosystem: Environmental > Aquatic > Freshwater > Lake ...
GCCGTAGTACCGGGTCGTGACCTGCCCCTTGTCCGGGATGTGTACGAGCACCCGGGCCAGAAACTCGAGCGGGTCGACGGTCTCGGTCCCCGCCGTCGGCCCCTCCGACTTGTCCGACCGGTACGTCACCGCGGTCGCCCCGCGGTCATGGGTGAGCCGCTCCAGCGCGACGGGATGCCGCGCGCAGTACCGGGCGAGCCGGGTCGCGAACGCGCGATCGTCCTCGGGCACCCAGACGGCGGTGTGCACGTGGAACCCCGAGTGGGGCCAGGTGAGCATGCCGGCGGCCTGCTCCTCAGCAAACCGCTCGAGGCGCACGAAGAGCCGGAGCACCGCGCGGCGGAACGCCTCGGGCAACCGGGCGGTGTCGTGGGCGGGCCACGTGACGAAGGTTCCGCGGTCCGCTGGCCGCTTGGTGTGGCCACTCCGTCCGTCGAAACACCGCGCGCGAGTTGGTCGTACGCCCCCCTCGAAGTGGCGTGGGGTACGACAACTCCTTCCGGGTAGACGATGAAGCGCGTGCTGATAGCGGCGGTGGCGGTTCTCGTTTGGACCGGGGTCGCCGCCCATGGCGCCGTCCAAGGCTGGTGGCTCCGCTCGCTGGCGCCCACAGGCGACACGCCGGCGTTCCTGGCCGCGGTCACCGCCATGGCCGATACGCAAAGCCACGGCAACATCGCGCTCGTCCTGATGCGTGACGGTGCGGTCGTTGCCGAGCGCTACACGCCCTCGATCGACCCGGTGAACCGGGAGACACGCTTTCCCCTGGCATCGATGAGCAAGTGGTTCACCGCCTACGCCGTGCTGCAACTGGTGCAGGCCGGCCGCGTGGATCTGGATGCCCCAGTGTCAACGTACGTGCGGCAGTGGCAGCTCCCGGCCGGGCCGTTCGACGCGCAGCAGGTCACGATCCGTCGGCTCCTCTCGCACACGGCCGGATTGACGGATGGGCTGGGGTTCGGCGACTACCTAGCGAGCGAATCGGTGCCGTCGTTGCAGGAAACACTGCGCCAGCCGCGAGCGTCCGCCGATACTGCGGTCGCCATTGTGGTTGGTCGCACACCGGGCAGCGCATTCCAGTATTCGGGCGGAGGCTATTTGCTGCTCCAGGCGCTGCTGGAAGACGTGACCGGCACGCCCTTCGCGACGTGGATGCAGGACTCGGTCTTTCATCCGACCGGCATGCGCCTCGCGACCTACGCGTACCTCGGGTCGCTCGACAATGTGTCGCGATCGTTCGACGCGCGCGGCGCGCTCGCGCCGATCTATCAGTACGCCGCCGCCGGCGCCACCGGTCTGTCGGCCTCGGCCAGCGATCTGATCGCCTTCGTGCAGGCGCAGCGGCGCCCGACCGATGGCCCTGGTACGCGGCTCACGCGGGCGACGCTCGCTCGCATGACCGAGCCGCACGGGCGAACGCTGGGGCTCGACATCTGGGGGCTCGGCGTCGCCCTGTACGCCCCGACGGCGAGCGGCGCCTACGTGTATGGGCACGACGGCGCGAATACCCCGGCCATCAATACCACCGTGCGAATCAATCCCGACAACGGGGATGCGGTGATCGTGCTCGTGACGGGGAACCCGTCACTGGCCACCGCGATCGGCTCGGAGTGGACGCGCTGGCAAACGGGGGTCGTGGACTTCCTGTCGATCGAGCGCGCGCTGCGCTCGGCTTTGGTGCCGTGGTTCCTCGGGCTCGCGACCATGGCGCTGCTGTGGGGATGGCGCGTGGTGCGCCGGCGCCGCGCTCGTTGACCCTGCCGAGAACCCGCGCGTCGAACCGGTGACCTACGAGAGCCACAACGCGACCCTCGCCGGCTCGATCGTCTGGCCGGTCGACATGCCGACGATCGCGGCCGTGGTCTTCATTCATGGATCCGGTCCGCAGCAGCGGCATCTCGCACTGGCCCGTTGCTTCGCCGAGCGGGGGGTTGCGGCGCTGCTGTACGACAAGCGTGGCGTCGGCAATTCCGGCGGCATGGACGAAGGCAACCAGAGCGTCACCGGACGCGGCCGAAGATCTGGCTCAGCTGACGATCCCCGGCTTCTTGCACTTCGGCGGACGAGGCGGCAGCATTCGCGTGGATCTGTCGGAGCAGAAACTGCGTGTGCTCGAGGCCGGCGGCCATCGGTTCGAACACCGGGTGTTCCCCGAACAGGGGCGCTCCGGAGGAACGCGGCGCACGCGTTAACACGAGGCCTACGTACACGTATTGCGTGTAATGAAGAATATCACCCTGGCGCTCGATGCGGAAACGCTCGCGGCAGGCCGGGCCTATGCGGCGCGGCATCACACCACGCTCAATGCGCTGGTGCGCGATCTGCTGGCACGCACCGTTCACGGGGATCGCACGGCTGCCGTTGAGGAGCTCTTTCGGCTGATGGACGGGGCGCCGGGCCGCTCAAGCGGGATACAGTGGTCGCGAGACGAGCTGTATGGGCGGCGGTAAAGTCTTTCTCGATACGAACGTCCTGGTGTACGCGCAGGATCTCGACGCGCCGCACAAGCGTGAACGCAGTCGCCAGCTGCTGGCGGAGGTGGCGGCGTCGGGCCGCGGTGTGATCTCGACCCTAGTCCTAAAGGAGTGCTACGTCACGGCCACGCGAGAAATGGGTGTCGCACCGCTGGCCGCGAAGTCCGTCGTGCAATCGTTGCGCCTGTTCGAGGTCGTGCAGCTCTCGCCCGATCTGATCGAGCAGGCCATCGATCGGTCGGTGCTGAGCCAACTCTCGTTTTGGCTTGCACTGATCGTGGCCACATAGGTCGCCAGTGAATGCACGACGATCTACAGTGAAGACTTGAACGCTGGACGGGTGATTGGCGGCGTCAAGGTGGTGAATCCTTTCGGATAAGCGGTCTGCTGGCCGCGTCGGATAAGCGGTCTGCTGGCCGCGTCGGATAAGCGGTCTGCTGGCCGCGTCGGATAAGCGGTCTGTTGGCCGCGTCGGATAAGCGGTCTGCTGGCCGCGTCGGATAAGCGGTCTGCTGGCCGCGTTCGGATAAGCGGTCTGCTGGCCGCGTTCGGATAAGCGGACTGCTGGCCGAGTCGGATAAGCAGACAGCTGGCCGCGTCGTGCGGCCACTCGCTAGCGACGCCGCTCAAGCGCATCGACCCGATCGCGCAGGCCGGCCACTTCGCCGGCGAGCGACGACACGGCGTCTGCGCGTCCCGGCCGAGCGATCACCGTGCGCCCCTCCGGCTCGGGATAGGAATTTCAACGGGGCGGGCCGTCGATCCGTGGAGCGTACGGCGGGATTGACCTCCCCCCAGAAAACGCCGACAGCCCACACTAGAGGGACGTAGTGTCTCGGGATCACCCCACCACCCCCCGCGTCCTCGCCAACTCCTCCGGAAACCGCGAGAACCACGAGGTCAAGAGCAGCAGTTCATCCACCTCGTGCGTCGGCACCCCCCCCGCGTCGCCGCCGAGGCCGGACGCGAACACCGCCTCGCACGCCGCCTCCAACTCGGCCGCGTCCGGGGCATCGAGTTCCCGCCGAACGCGCCCGCGGCGGATCAGGTACACGCGCTCGCCACCGTCCGCCCCCGGCACGTGATAGCTGAACGTCAGCGACTCCACGGCGAATCGCAGCCGTTCGAACTGCGCGCGCACCCCCTCGAGGCGCGCATGCTTGTCCCGCCAGTACGCCGCGCGCTCGAAGGCGAGCGCCTCGGCGGCCTCCGCCATCCGCGCGGCGAGTCCGGCCAGCGGCGCGTCCCCCGTGCCGTCGAGGAACGCCAGCGCCAGCGCGAGCCGCTCGCGGTACTCCGCCGCCGTCGGCGCGGCGACGCACGGCCCGAGGCAGCGCCCGATCTCGTGCCGGATGCACCCCGGCGTCCGCGGCGGCGGCGGCCAGATCTCCCCCTGGTCACTGAAGCGCATGCGCCCGTCGTGCGTGCAGTCCCGCAGCCCGAGCGCGTCGGACAGTTCGCGCACCGCCTCGCGCATCCGCTCTGCCCCGAGGAACGGGCCGAAGTACCGCCCGCCGTCGGCGCTCCCGGCGCCGCGGACGACCAGCAGCCGAGGCGCCGGCCCCTGCGTCACCTTGATGAAGCAGTAGTGCCGCGCATCGCGCTTCATCGCGACGTTGAACCGCGGGCGCAGCCGCTTGATCTGCCGCAGTTCGCTCAGCGTCGCGGCGAACTCGCTCGGTTCGGGCGTCCATTCGAGTCGCGCCGAGTCGCGCAGGATGCGCGCCCCCTTCTCCTTCGGGAACGCCGCGCGGAAGTAGCTCAGCAACCGCGTCCTGAGCGACTTCGCCTTCCCCACGTACAGCACCGTCCCCGCGTCCCCGAGGAACCGGTACGTCCCGGGCCCCTTCGGGGCCTCCGCGCGCACCTGCACGAGCAGGTCAGCCACCCGCGCCTCGACCTCGGCCGTCGTCCCCCGCACCCGGCGCCGCGCGCGCGGACTCACGATGGCCTCATGCCTGGCAGCCCGGGCAGAACACCGTCATGCGGCCGTCCACGGCGTGCGTCCCGACGAGCCGCCGGCCGCAGCGCGCGCACGGGGCACCGGCCCGCCCATAGGCCTGCAATCGGGCGGCGAAGCCGCCGCGCCCGCCGTACGCGTCGCGGAAGTCCCGGAAGGTCGTCCCGCGGGCGGCGATGCTCTCGCGGAGCACACCGACGAGCCCCTCGTGCAGGCGCGCGACGGCGGCATCGTCCGCGGCGACGCGACGCGCCTCGCGCGACGGGTCGAGGCCGGCGCGCCAGCACGCCTCCGTGGCGTAGATGTTCCCCACCCCGGCGATCCGCCGCTGGTCCATGAGCACCGCCTTCACCACCTGTCGGGACCCCCGAAGAATGGCCGAAAGGCGCGCAGGTGTGAAGGCCGCATCGAGAGGTTCCGGGCCGAGCGCCGCGTCGGCGGTGGTCCAGCCGGATGCATCCAGCAGGGACAGCGTCCCGAGCCGACGCACGTCACGGTAGGCGAGCGCGCGGCCATCGGCGAGATGCAGGGTCACGCACGTGAACGGGTCGTCGGCCCGACCGACCGCGTCGTGCTGGCCGGTCGGTGGCGGCGCGTTGGCCGCGACTCCGGCCGCTGCCACCAGCACGAGCGCCCCGGTGAAGCGCGGCTGGGCGACGAGCCGGTCCCCGGAGTCGAGGTCCAGCACGACCTGCTTGGCGCGCCGCCAGACGCCCTCGATACCCGCGCCGGCGAGCCGCGCAGCGAAGGCCGCGGGCCCGGCACCGCGGCGGAACGCGGCGGGGCGCAGGACGTCGGCCCGGCGCACCACGGCCGACGCGATCACCGCCCCGGCGACCTCGGCATGCAGGTCGCGGGCGATCGTCTCGGTCTCGGGGAGTTCCGGCACCGCCCGCGGGCTGGGCGGTCAGTCGCGGCGCGGTGCGCGCCCCGCCTCGCGCCAACCGATGTCGCGCCGGAAGAACGCGCCGTCGAAGCGCACCTCGGCCGCGGCGGCGGTGCTGCGCGCCTGCGCCTGCGCGAACGTCGGGGCGAGACCCACGACCGTGGCCACGCGTCCCCCGCTCACGACGAGGGTCCCGGTGGCATCGCGCGCGGTGCCGGCGTGGAAGACCAGCAGGTCGTCGGCGTCGGCCGGCAGCACCAGCGGCATCCCCGTGCGCGGCGTCTCGGGATACGGCGCGGCCGCGACCACCGTCCCGACCGCCGCGAGGTCGTGCTGGCGAGGGAAGGGGACCCCGGCGAGCGAGTCGCCCCGGGCGACGGCGAGGATCATCTCGCCAAGGTTCGCCGAGAGCAGCGGCAGCACGACCTGCGTCTCCGGGTCGCCGAAGCGGCAGTTGAACTCCACCACCTTGGGCCCGTCGGGGGTGAGCATCAGTCCGGCGTAGAGCAGCCCGGTGAATGGCGTGCCCCGCGCGCGCATGGCGGCGAGCAGCGGCTCGGCGACGCGGTCGATCGCCGCGCGCACGATCTCCGGCGTGGCGATCGTCACCGGGGCGTAGGCCCCCATGCCGCCGGTGTTGGGGCCGGTGTCCCCCTCGCCGACACGCTTGTGGTCTTGCGCGGCCGGCAGTGGCAGCGCGCGCGTGCCATCGGTCAGCAGGAAGAGCGAGAGCTCCTCGCCGCTCATGAAGGCCTCGACCAGGATCTCCGCCCCGGCCGCGCCGAACTCGCCACCGACCAGCATCGCGTCGATCGCAGCGTCGGCCTCGGCCATGGACTGGGCGATGATCACCCCCTTGCCGGCCGCGAGCCCCGACGCCTTGATCACCACCGGCGCGCCGAGCGCGCGCGCCGCGGCCTTGGCCGATGCCGCGTCGGCGTGCCGGGTGGCGTGTGCCGTCGGGACGCCGGCCTCGCGCATGACCTGCTTGGCGAAGGCCTTCGAGGTCTCGAGCTGCGCGGCGGCCTGCGTCGGGCCGAAGGCGGGGATGCCATGCTCGCGGAGCCGGTCCACGAGGCCCGCCGCCAGCGGCGCCTCCGGCCCCACCACCACGAACGTCGCCCGTTCGGCCTGCGCGAGCGCCACCAGACCGGCGACGTCGTGGGCCGCGGTGGGGACGCAGCGCGCCAGCCGCGCGATGCCGGGGTTGCCCGGCGCGGCGACGAGCGAGGCCCCCGGGAAGTCGCGCGCCAGCCGCCACGCGAGCGCGTGCTCGCGCCCGCCGCCGCCCACGAGCAGGATCGTCATCGCGAACCGGTGGCCCCGCGGAACGCGTCTTCGAAGGCGCGCTTGGCGCGGTCGATGGTCTCGCCCATTCCCGCCATGGCGGAGCGCACCTGGTCGCCGTAGTAGCCCGCGGCCGCGGCGACGTCGTCCTCGAGCGGGGGACGCGGGTCGCCGCGCTTCACGTACGCGCCCTCGAGGATCCGCGGGTACTCCGCGCCCTGGGCCCAGCGCTGCAGTTCGGCCGCGCGGATGGTGGCGAACGGGTGGTCGCGGAAGGCGGTGTTGAGCGCCTTGAGCACGGCGTCCCAGGCGTTGCCCTGCGTCTCGTACTCGGCCGCCTGCGCGAGGAAGGCGTCGATGTCGATGGGGTCGTCGCCGCCGCCCCCGCCAGCGAACTTGAGCATCGTCCCCGCGGCCGGCCGGAGGTCCTGGGTGCCGAGGAGGCCGGCGCGGTCGGCCGAGAACTCGGCCTTGCGGTACCACTCGAGCAGGGCGAGCTGGAACGGCAGCAGGGCCACGCCGGCGAGGAACGGCAGGCCGCCGAGGCCGAGCTGCAGGAGCAGCAGGGCGATCGTCGTGTACGTGGTATGACCGCTCAGCACATGGCCGACCTCGTGCGCGAGCACGAAGCGCTGCTCGTCGCGGTCGAGCAGCGCGAGGGTGCCGCTGTTGACCACGATGAACGGCCGGTCGAAGCCCACCGCGGCGGCGTTGGCGAAGGGCGTCTGCGTCACGTACAGCTCGGGGCGGTCGCTGACGTCGAAGGTCGCCAGCACCTCGGTGTAGAGGGCGTCGAGTTTCGGCCGCTGCTGCGGACCGACGCGGACGGCGTTCGCGAGGAACAGGTGGCGGATCCCCCGCTCGCCGAAGGCGCCGAGCACCTTCCGGACGACCTCGTCGAAGCCGGGCAGGGCCCGCATTGCGTTGAGTGCGGCGCGGTCGGCGGGATGCTCCCAGGAGCGGGAGTCGATGGCGGGGAACGAGCGCATGGGTGCCTCGGGGGAAAGGGACTCGGGATCCTACGCGGCGGGGGCGGGCCGCGTTTCCGCGGCACCGCCCGTGCGCACCCGCCGGGCGGCGCGCCGCGCCGCCGGCGCGGTCACAGCCCGTCGCATGCCTGCGACAGGTCGGCGATCAGGTCGGCGACGTCCTCGACCCCGCAGGACAGGCGCACGAGGCCGTCCGAGATGCCGAGCATCGCCTTCCGCTCGGCCGGCACGCTGGCGTGCGTCATCGTCGCCGGGTGCGAGATGAGCGACTCGACCCCGCCGAGCGACTCGGCCAGCGAGAAGACCCGCACGCGGTCGAGCAGGTGCTTCGCGCGCGCCTTCGAGCCGAGCTCGATCGAGATCATGCCGCTGAACCCCTGCATCTGGCGCATCGCCAGCGCGTGCTGCGGGTGCGAGGGGAGGCCGGGGCAGACGACCGCCGCCTCGCCGAGCCGCCGCTCGAGCCACTGCGCGACGGCGAGGCCGTTCTCGTGGTGGCGCGGCATGCGGAGGTGCAGTGTCTTGGTGCCGCGCAGGGCCAGCCAGCTGTCGAACGGGCCCGGCACCGCGCCGGCCGCGTTCTGGATGAACTGCAGCCGGGCGGCGAGTTCGTCGTCGCGCACGACCGCGATGCCGCCGATCATGTCGGAATGCCCGTTCAGGTACTTGGTGGTGCTGTGATACACCACGTCGGCCCCGAAGTCGAAGGGCCGCTGGAAGAAGGGCGTGGCGAAGGTGTTGTCAACGATCAGCAGCGCCCGCGCCGCCCGGGCGATCTCGGCCATCGCCGCGAGGTCGGTGATGCGCATCATCGGGTTCGACGGCGTCTCGCACACGATCGCGACGGTCCGCGCCGTGACCGCCGCGCGGACCGCCGACGGGTCGCGCGTGTCCACGAACGAGAACGACAGGCCGAGGGGCTGCAGGAGGCGGTCGAACAGCCGGTACGTCCCCCCATAGACGTTCTCGGCGCAGATCACGTGGTCGCCGGCCCGGAAGAGCTTCATCAGGCTGTCGGTGGTCGCCACGCCGCTGGCGAAGGCGAAGCCGTGGGTCGCTCCCTCGAGAGCGGCGACGTTGCGCTCGAGCGCCTCGCGGGTCGGGTTCTTTCCCCGCGCGTACTCGTATCCCTTGTGGACCCCCATCGCCTCCTGCACGTACGTGGAGGTCTGGTAGATGGGCGTCATGATCGCGCCCGACATGGGGTCCGGGCGCTGGCCCGCGTGGATGGCACGGGTCCCGAACCCGGCCTCGAGGTCTTCGGCGTTGATGCGCGTCACGTCACCGTCCGATATTGTGTAGGGGTGGGCGAAAGCTAGCGGCGGAGTCTCGCCGCGGGCGGCGGCCCCGGGCGGTGGGAGGCCGGGTGACGAACGGGAAAGCCGCGGCGGTGCTGCCGCGATGCGTGGTCGTGGACGACGAACTGGGGCTCCGTCAGGTGCTGGGCCGCATCATGGAAGCCGACGGCTTCGCGGCCCGAGAGGCGGCGTCCGGGCGCGAGGCGCTCGAGCTCCTCGATGCCGAGCCGGCGGACCTGCTGCTGAGCGACATGCGCATGCCGGGCATGGACGGCATCGAGCTCCTCAAGGCGGTGCGCGAGCGGCATCCGGATACGGCGGTCGTGCTCGTCACGGCCGTCGCCGACGTCGAGGTCGCGATGAGCTGTCTCGCCCTCGGTGCGATGGACTACCTCACCAAGCCGTTCCACCTCGAGGAGGTCCGCGCCCGTGTCTCCCAGGTCATGGACCGCCGGCGCCTCGCACAGGAGCTCCGCGACTACCAACTGCACCTCGAGGTCCGCGTCGCCGAGCAGGCCCGCCGCCTCGAGGAGGTCTTCCTCGCCGGCGTGCAGGCCGTCGCCGAGGCCCTCGACGCCAAGGACTCCTCCACCCGCGGCCACTCGGTGCGCGTGGCGCAGTACGCGATGGTCCTCGCGCGCGAGCTGGGCCTCGACGAGCGCACGGTCGCCGAGATCGAGCTCGGCGGCCACGTCCATGACATCGGCAAGATCGGCGTCCGCGAGGCGGTGCTGCACAAGCCCGGGGCTCTCACGCCCGAGGAGTACGCCCACATCATGACGCATCCGGTGACCGGGTGGCGCATCCTCGCGCCCCTCCTGCGCGACCACCAGATCGCGCTCGAGGTCGTGCGCTCCCACCACGAGCGCTTCGACGGCCATGGGCTGCCCGACCGGCTGGCCGGCAGCGCGATTCCGCTCGCTGCGCGCATCGCCGCCGTGGCGGACACCTTCGACGCGATGACGTCGAACCGGCCGTACCGGCCGGCGCGCGACTTCACCGATGCCGTCGCCGAGGTCGCGCGCCACGCGGGAACGCAGTTCGACCCGGTCGTGGCGGATGCCCTCGCGCGCGCCGTCGCCGCCGGTCGGCTGCTGCCGCGGCCGCCCCAGCCGGCGTGAACGCGCCTCAGCGCGCGACGCGCCGGATCGCCGTCGGCTGCTTGTAGCTCGCCAGCCGCACCTCGCACCACGCCCGGACCTCGTCGTCGGTGGCTTCGCCAGCGATCTCGACGACGATCTCGTGCTCGTGCGTCGGGTGCGGCACCCCCGCGACGCGCGCGCCCGCGATCCGGGGGTGCTCCAGCAGCGCCGCCTCGAGTTCCCGCGGGTAGATGTTGAACCCGTTGCGCGTGAACATCGCCTTGGCGAGCCCCACGAAGGTGAGCGCGCCGTCGGCCTCGCGCCGCGCGAGGTCGCCCGTGTAGAGCCAGCCGTCGGGGCGCGGCAGCCCCTGCGCGCCGCCGCCGAGGTACCCCGGGCTCACGTGGTCGCCGCGCACGCAGAGCTCGCCCACGGTGCCGTCGGGGACCTCCGGCGTCAGCGGCGCCGCCAGCGCGTCGGCGTCCGGCCGGTGCGAGTACGGGATGCGCACGCTCGCCTCGGTGCCGGGGAAGGGGATCCCCAGGACGCCGTGGCGGTTCGGTCGGTCCACCGGGTTGATCAGGCACACCGGTGACGCTTCGGTGAGGCCATAGCCCTGATGCAGCTCAACGCCGGACGCGCGCGTCCACGCGTCCTGCAGGGTGACCGGCACGGCGGCGCCGCCCACGATGCACCGCCGCAGCGCCCGGGGCCGGAGCGGCCCGCCGCGGCGGGCCAGCGCCCCCAGAATCGCCAGGTACACCGCAGGGACGCCGGCGAGGACGGTCACGTCGTCCCCCTCGAGGAGTTCGACGACCCGCTGCGGCGAGAAGCGCGCCATCGTCGTCACCCGTCCCCCGGCCAGCAGCGGCGCGGCGAGGGTCACCGTCAGCCCGAAGAGGTGCGCGAACGGCAGCAGCGCGAGGGTGTGGTCGAGCGGCGCAAGGCCTGCGGCCGCGCGCACTGCGCGCGCGTTGTGGAGCAGGTTCCGGTGCGTCGCGATCGAGCCCAGCGGCCGCCCTGCCATTCCCGACGTGTACACGACCGCGGCCTCTTCGTCGCGGCCGGGCGCGCCCGCATCGTCGTCGAGCCGGAGGCCGGCGGGCATCGCCAGCGGTACGACCGACTCGCGGCCGTCGAGCCGCACGATCGCCTGCCGTGGCGCGTCGTCGAGCAGCACCGTCGCCACCCCGGGAGGGACGCGGCCCGCGAGCTCGGCGACGGTGAAGACGGCGCCGACCCCGGCGTCCGTGCACTGCATCGCGACCTCGAGCGGCGCCGCCAGCGGGTTGACGAGCACCGCCCCCCGCCCCTCGCTCGCCGCCAGCGCCACGAGGAACGCCGGCGACGGCGGGCAGAGGATCGCGCTCCGCCGGCCCGTGAGCCGCCGGACGAGCGGGGCGTGCCCGCGGAGCAGGGCGAGGCCGGCCGCCACGAGCGCCGACGCCTCGTGCCCGTCCACGCGCCCGCCGCCGGCGGCGAGCGCGTACGGGAGCACGCCGAGCGCGCTCACCGCGCGCTCACCGCGTGCGCGTCGCGCGCGTCGTGCGCGTCGTGCGCGTCGTGCGCGTCGTGCGCACCGCGGGTACCGGCGCGGTGCTCACAGCTCGAACCGCGTGAGGGCCCCCTTGAGCCGGTTGGCGATGTCGGCGAGGTGCTGGCTGCTCTCGGTGACGTGCTGCATGGATGCGCCCTGTTCCTCGACGACGGCGCTGACCTGTGCGCTCGTGCCGGCATTCGCCCGGGCCGACCGGGCGACGGAGTCGATCGACGCGACGAGACTCGTGGCCTCGTCGAGCTGGGCCGTCGCCGTCTCCACGATGCGCGCGACGGCCTCGCGGCTGCCGGCCATTTCGTCCCCGATGCGCGAGAGGGCCTCGGCCGACGACCGGATGACGCGCTCCCCCGACGCGACGCGGTCGGCCATGGTGCCGATGCGTTCCCCCGTCGCCTGCGCGGCCGCGCGCATCTCGGCGGCGAGACCGCGGATCTGCTCGAGCGCGCGCGCGCTTTCGGCGGCGAGCTTGCGGACCTCGTCGGCCACCACGGCGAAGCCCTTGCCGTGCTCGCCGGCCCGCGCCGCCTCGATCGACGCGTTGAGCGCGAGCAGGTTCGTCTGCTTCGCAATCGCGCCGATCGAGTCGGTGATCGTGCCGATCCGGCGCGACTTGTCCGCCAGCGCCTCGACGGCGGGGACCACGCCACGCGTCACCTCCGCGATCGCCGCCATGGATGTCAGCGCCTGGTCGGCGCTGGCCGTCCCCCGACCGACCGATTCCTGCACCCGCTCGGCGACCTCCAGCGCCGCCCGCGCGTTGCGCGCGTTGGCCTCGGCCCGCTCCGCCACCAGGTGCGACGCAGAGGCGATGGCGGCGATGCCCTGCGTCTGCGTGACGGCGGCGTCCGCGATGCGCTGCGCCGCCCCCGACACCTCGTGCGTGGAGGCCGTCATTTCCTGCGCCCCGGCCGCCAGCTGTTCGGCCGTCGCCGCCACCTCCCCGGCGTTCGCATCCACGTCGCGCAGGAGCTGCCGCAGCGACCCGGTCATGCGCCGGAACGCGTCGGCCAACTGGCCCACCTCGTCGTCCGAGAAGTAGGCGACGTCGCGGCGCAGCGAGCCCCCGGCGACGTCCTCGGCGTGTCGCGCGACCGCCTCGATGCCGCGCGTCAGGCGACCGGCGAGCGAGAAGGACAGCGCAATGGCCAGCCCGAGCAGGACCGGCAGGAAGGCGGCGAACCGCAGCACCTGCCCCTGCACCTCGCCGAGGAAGGTGTTCGCGCGCAGTGTGGTGACCACGAAGCCCGCGGCCTGGTCGCCCCGTCGCCCCACCGGCGCAATCGCCGTCAGTTGCTGCGACCCGGCGGCCCCGTAGAGCGCCGATACGCCGTCGTCCCCGGCCGTCATGATGCCCGACACGCTCGCGGGCACCTCCCATGCGGCGGCGTATTCCGCGCGGCCGGCCGACCACTGCGAATGCACCAGGATGCGCGCCGCCGGGACGCCGGTGCGCACGACGTAGAGCCCGCCGGCGAGGTCGGTCCCGGACCCGCCGTTGGCCATCCAGACGCGGGTCAGCGTGCCCCGGACGCGTTCGAACGCGGGTGAGCCCGGCGCGGCCGCTGCCGAGTCGAGGTCGGCCGGTTCGAGCAGTGCGGCGGCGCTCCGGACGACGGTCAGCAGGCGTTGGCCCTGCAGTTGCGTCACGTCCTGCCGGGTCTGGACATAGACCGGCACGAGCAGGACCAGCACGGTCGCGAGCACGACAGCCGACGCTGCGGCGGCCAGCTTCCAGCGGAACGGGAGCGGCGCTCGGGGGCGGCTTTGCGGAAGAGCGGGAACGGTCACGGGACGGGGAAGGACGCGTTGGAAACGTACCGGCGACCGCCGAGGTCGCAAGCGACGCAACCGATTGATTTGCAAGGAGTTCGACCTACTTTTCGCCTATCGATGACTTCGTCGTCCCTGATGGTCAGTGTCTCGGGCATTCGCGGCCGCGTCGGCGAGTCGCTCACCCCCGAAATCGTCGCCACATACGCCGCCGGCTTCGGGGCGTGGAGTCTCGCCCGCAGTCCGTCGCGCGACATCGTCGTCGGGCGAGACAGTCGGGTCTCCGGCCCGATGTTCCACCGCATCGTGGTCGGCGCCCTGCAGTCGGTCGGGGCCCGGGTCATCGATCTGGGCATGGCACCTACACCGACGATCCAACTGGCCGTCGAGCATCATCACGCCGCCGGCGGGCTGGGGATCACGGCCAGCCACAACCCCGTCGAGTGGAACGCCCTCAAGTTCATCGGGGCCAGCGGGCTGTTCCTCGATGGGGACGAAGCGGCGGCCATGCGTGCGTTCACCGCCGCCGGCATTCCCCGGGCCGAGTGGGACGCGCTCGGGACGGTCGTCGCGGACGATGCGGCGGTTGCACGGCACCTCGAGGCCGTGTTGGCCTTGCCGTTCCTCGACGTGGCGGCGATCCGTCGACGCGCCTTCCGCGTGGCCCTCGACACCTGTCGCGGGGCCGGCAGCGTCATCATGCCCGCGTTGCTGGACCGGCTCGGCTGCCGCGTCACGCACATCGAAGCGGAGCCCGACGGACGCTTCCCGCGGTCACCGGAGCCGGTGGCCGAGAACCTCGGGGCGCTCTCGGCCCTTGTGCGCGACACCGGTGCCGACGTGGGGTTCGCGACCGATCCGGACGTGGACCGGCTGGCGATCGTCTCGGATGCCGGCGTGCCGATCGGCGAGGACCTGACGCTCGCGCTGGCCGCTCGCCTGGTCCTGCGGACTCGGCCGGGCGTGGTGGTGACCAACCTCTCGACCAGCCGGCTCGTGGATGACGTCGCCGAGGCGGCCGGCCAGCGGGTGGAACGGGCGCCCGTGGGCGAGGTGAACGTGGCCGTCGCGATGCGGCGCCTCGGCTCCCCGGTCGGAGGCGAGGGCAACGGCGGCGTGATCCTGCCCGCGCTGCATCTGGGCCGCGACGCCCCGGTGGCGGCCGCGCTGCTGCTCCAGCTCCTCGTCGAGGACGCGCAACCGCTGTCGGCGATCGTGGCGTCCCTGCCACGGTATGCGATCGTCAAGGACAAGCTGCCGCGGCCGGACCAGCCGCTGGATGCCGTCTACGACGCCCTCCGCGCGGCCTTTCCCGGGGCGACGGTGGATACGCAGGATGGGTTGCGCCTCGCGTGGCCGGATCGCTGGCTGCACGTGCGGCCGAGCGGCACCGAGCCGATCGTGCGCGTGATCGCCGAAGCCCCCACGGATGCCGACGCCCGCGCCCTCGTGGCGGGGGCGCGGACGCCCCTCGACGCCTTGGCCACCGCCTGAGGCGGCCTCCTTCCGACCGGATTCTCCCATGTGCGGCATTGTCGGCTACGTCGGTTCCCGCAACTCCGTCCCGCTGCTGATCGAGGGGCTCAAGCGCCTCGAGTACCGCGGCTACGATTCCGCTGGCGTCGCCGTGCTCAACGGTCACGGACTCGAGACGCGTCGTGCCGAGGGGAAGATCGCGAAGCTCGAGCAGGTCCTCGCCGTCACGCCGGCCGAGGGCGGGCTGGGGATCGGCCATACACGCTGGGCGACCCACGGGCCGCCGGCCGAGCGCAACGCGCACCCCCACCTGTCGAACGACGGGACGATCGCGCTGGTGCACAACGGGATCATCGAGAACTACGCGGAACTCAAGCAGGGGCTGAAGGCGCAGGGCTACGTCTTCCACAGCGACACCGATACCGAGGTACTGACCAACCTCGTGCAGGAGCTCTACGGCGGCCGCCTGGAGGACGCGGTGCTCGCGGCGCTGGAGCGGGTCGAGGGCACGTACGGCATCGCGGTCGTCTCGACGCGCGACCCGGGCAAGATCGTCGCCGCCCGCAAGGGCTCGCCGCTGCTGGTGGGTCTGGGCGACGGCGAGCACTTCATCGCGTCCGACGCCTCGGCGATCCTCGCGCACACGCGCGAGGTGGTTTACCTCAACGACGGCGACCTCGCGGTCGTCCGGAAGGACGGTTACCGCGTCTTCGACATGAAGGCGACGACCCTCGACCGGCCGGTCGCGAAGATCGACTGGGAGCTCGCGCAGATCGAGCGCGGCGGGTACGACCACTTCATGCTCAAGGAGATCTTCGAGCAGCCGCAGACGCTCGAGAACACGATGCGCGGGCGCGTCGTGCTCGAGGACGGCATGTCGAAGCTCGGCGGCATCAACCTGTCGCACGACGAGCTGCTGACGATCGACCAGGTCATCATCACCGCCTGCGGCACCTCGTGGCATTCGGCGCTGATCGGCGAGATGCTCATCGAGGACCTCGCGCGCATCCCGGTCGAGGTCGAGTACGCGTCCGAGTTCCGCTACCGCAACCCGATCGTCACGCCGAACACGCTGTGCATCGTCATCTCGCAGTCGGGCGAGACGGCCGACACGCTGGCGGCGATGCGCGAAGCGAAGCGGCGCGGGGCGAAGACCCTCGGCCTCGTCAACGTCGTCGGCTCGACGATCGCCCGCGAGGACGACGGCGGCATCTACCTGCACGCCGGCCCCGAGATCGGCGTCGCCTCGACCAAGGCGTTCACCAGCCAGGTGGTCGCCCTGGCCCTGCTCGCCCTCAAGCTGGGCCGCAAGCGCCAGCTCTCCTCCGTCCGCGGCCGCGAGATCGCGCAGGCCCTGCTCGACCTGCCCGCGCAGGTGAAGCAGATCCTCGACCGCGCCCCCGAGATCGAGGCGCTGGCCGAGCGCTACAAGGACGCGCAGAACTTCCTCTACCTCGGACGCGGCTACAACTTCCCGACCGCGCTCGAGGGTGCCCTCAAGCTCAAGGAGATCAGCTACATCCACGCCGAGGGCTACCCCGCCGCCGAGATGAAGCACGGGCCCATCGCGCTGATCGACGAGAACATGCCGGTGGTCTTCATCGCCCCGCACGACGCGGTGTTCGACAAGGTCGTCTCGAACATCCAGGAGGTGAAGGCACGGCGCGGGCGGATCATCTGCCTCACGTCCCGCGAGGAGCACATGCTCGAGGGGCTGGTGGACCACGAGATCCGCATCCCGCCCACGCTCGACATGCTGACGCCCGTGCTGGCGTCCGTGCCGCTGCAGCTCCTGGCCTACTACATCGCCGTCAAGCGCGGCGCCAACGTGGACCAGCCCCGCAACCTCGCGAAGTCGGTCACCGTCGAGTAGCGCGCGGTGCGGGTCCTCCTGCAGCGTGTCTCGCGGGCGGAGGTGCGCGTCCGCGACGAGGGCGGCGCGCGCGTCGCCGGCCGCATCGGCCGCGGGTTCTGCCTCCTCGTCGGCTTCACCCACGCCGACACCGGCGAGCAGGTGCGCTGGATGGCCGAGAAGGTCGCCGGGCTCCGGCTCTTCGCCGACGCCGACGACCGGCTCGACCTCGCGCTCGGCGACGTCGGCGGTGCCGTGCTCGTCGTCTCCCAGTTCACCCTCTACGGCGACGCGCGGAAAGGGCGCCGCCCCTCGTTCGTTGACGCGGCGCGACCCGAGGTCGCGGCGCCGCTCTACGAGGCGTTCGTCGCGGCGCTCCGCGGACTCGGCCTCGAGGTGGCCACCGGCTCGTTCGGGGCGACGATGGACGTCGAGATCGTCAACGACGGGCCGGTGACGCTGTGGCTCGAGCGATGACCCCCCCGGAGACGATCCCGGCGCTCGTGCTCGCCTCGGCCTCCCCGCGCCGCACGGAACTGCTCGCCCGCATCGGGCTCCCGCACCGGGTGGACCCGGCGCACGTGGACGAATCCGTGCGCCCCGGCGAGCCGGCCATCGCCTACGTGCGCCGCCTCGCGGAGGCCAAGGCCCGCGCCGTCGCGGACCGGCATCCCGGCGCCGTGGTCGTCGCCGCCGACACCACCGTGATCCTCGATGGCGAGATCCTCGGCAAGCCCGCCGACGCCGCGGACGCGCGGGCGATGCTCGAGCGGCTCGCCGGCCGCTCGCATGTCGTCGCCACCGCCGTGGCCGTCGCGCGCGGGGACCGCGTGGTGGCGGCCGTGGACGAAGCCACCGTGCACATGCGCGCGGCCGGGCCGGAGGCGATCGCGGCGTACGTCGCCACCGGCGAGCCGCTCGACAAGGCGGGGGCCTACGGCATCCAGGGCTTCGGCGGCACGCTCGTTGACGGCATCGCCGGCGACTACCACGCGGTGATGGGGCTCGGGCTCGCCACGACCGTCCGCCTTCTCGGCGAGGTCGGGCTGGCGTACCACTTCGCCGCCGGCCTCCGCGAACGGTGACGCCCGGGGGCTAGACCTCGATGCCCATCGCAGGGAGGTCCACCGACCACACCGGCACGGGCTGGCTCTTCCCCTTGAGCTCCATCGGGTCGTGCTGGTTCACCGGCACGGCATCGCGCATCGCGCGCTGGAACGGCTCCGACATGAGGATCTCCCCGCCCTCGGCCGCGCCGCACAGGCGGCTGGCGGTGTTGACCACGTCGCCGATGACCGTGAATTCGAGGCGCCGCTCCGAGCCGATGTTGCCGGCGAAGGCCTCGCCGCAGTTGAGCCCGATGCCGATCGCGAGCTCCGGGCGGCCCTGATCGCGCCACCGCCGGTTGAGCGCGGCCAGCGAGCGCATCATGTCCAGCGCCGCCCGCATCGCGCGGTCGGCGTCGTCCGGCTCGCCGAGCGGCGCCCCCCACTGCGCCATCACGGCGTCGCCGATGAACTTGTCGAGGGTCCCGCCGTGCCGGAAGACGCAATCGACCATCTCGGTGAAGTACTCGGAGAGCAGGCGCGCCATGTCGTCCGGGTTCATCGTCTCGGACAGCGCCGTGAAGCCCCGGATGTCCGAGAAGAGCACCGCGACCATCCGCTTGTCGCCGCCGAGCTTCACCGCATCGGGCGACTGCGCGATCCGTTCCGCCAGCGCCGGAGTGAAGAAACGCTCGAGGTTCGAGCGCGCGAGCGTCTCCTTGCGGATGCGCTCGGCGAACTGCGAGTTCTCGAGCGCCACCGCCGCGATCCCGGAGAAGGCCACGAGGTAGTCGAGGTCCCCCTCCTCGAAGCGGTGGGTCGCCAGCACCGAATCCACGTAGATCACGCCGAGCGCCCGGTTCTCGCTGCCGACGAGCGGCGCGCAGATCGCCGAGCGCACCTGCTGCATCACGATCGACTGGCCCTGGAAGCGCTGGTCCTCGGCGGCGTTCTCGGAGAGGATCGCCTGCTTCTCGTCGAAAGACGCGCGGGCGATCGACTGCGGCACCATCGCCCCGAGCGCCTGGCCCTTGCGGTCGGTCGCCAGTTTCGCCTGGAGGTTCCCCTCGGCGTCCGCGAGCAGGATCGCCACGCGGTCCACCATGAAGATGCGCGTGCACTTGTCCGCGATCGTCTGCAGCAGCGCGTCCACGGAGACCTGCTTGGTCAGTTCGGTCGAGACCTCGAGCAGCGTCGTCAGCCGCTCCTGCGCGCGCTCCGACGGCGACAGCTCGGCCGGCGTGCCGTCCGGCGTGACCCGCCGCTGCGGCCCCGAACGCAGCGCGGCCGCGAGCCCCTCCTTGAGGTCCACCGGGAGCGACCGCACGATCGTCGCGCCGGGGTTGAAGCCCGGGCCGGGAGACGGGGGCGACGCCCGCGCGACCGACGCGGTCCGCAGTGTGAAGACGACCTTTCCGAACGTGACGGTCTCGCCGGGCCGCACGATCACCTGCTCGGCGCCGACCGGGGCCTGATCGTGGTACGTCCCGTTGCTCGATCCGAGGTCGCGCACGAGCGCCACCCCGTCCCGCGCCAGCACTTCGGCGTGACGGCGCGAGATCGTGGGGTCCGGGACGGGGAGGTCGCTGGACAGCCCGCGCCCGACGACCATCGGCGACCCTTCGCGCAGATCGAACGTCTGCGAGGCGTCGGCTCCGACGAGGGAAAGCTTCGTCACCTCCACAACTTACGGTATCGCCCGACGGCCGCCTACCTGGCCCGACGCGGGCGGACGGCACCGCGCCGAGAGGGCGGTCCCGGTGGAGCCCGCCAGCCCCGGGCCTGCGCCGGACGGGGGGCGAGTCCCGCCGTGCGGCTCCCGGGAATGGAACGTCCCCAGCGCCGGCCGGCGCGGCCCGCGGCCGTAGTGACGGGGCCCCGGTGTCCGGCTAGCTTGACCGGGTGTCCGAGACCGCCGGGGGGGGCTGATGGCCGCGCAGGCCGTCCGCGACGAATGGCTGCTGCCGACGCTGGAGGCGATCCTCCCGCCGGACGCGTACGCACAGCTCACCACGACGCCGGTCCCCGACTCGTATTGGGAGACCGCCGTCCGCAAGCGCCTCACGTCGGACGACGAGATCCTGACCGCGCTCGCCTCGCGCTTCCGCATGAAGCTGGCGAACCTCGCGCAGGTGACCCAGCAAGCCAAGGACCTCGTGCCGGAGGCGCTGGCGCGGAAGTACCACATCGTCCCCCTCGCGGTCAGCGACTCCGCGGTTGACATCGCCACCGCCGACCCCCACGACCTCGACTGCGAGCGCACCCTCGCCTTCGCACTCGGCCGCACGGTGCGGATGTCGCTCGCCTCGCCGTCGCGGATCGCCGAGCGCATCGATGAGCTCTACCGCCCGGAGAACGCGGTCGAGAAGATCCTCGAGGGCGTCCAGTCGAACTACGACGTCCAGGAGATCGCCGAGGAGTACGCGGACGACGAGTTCGAGATCAGCGCGAACAAGGCGGCCGAGCGACCGATCATCCGGCTGGTGGACCATATCGTCGCCGAGGGGATCACCAGCCGCGCGTCCGACATCCACATCGAGCCCGAGGAAGCGGGCGTGGCGGTGCGGTACCGCATTGACGGCGTGCTGCGGCAGGTCATGGCGCTGCCGCGCGCGGCGGGCATCCCGCTCGTCTCGCGCATCAAGATCATGGGCGGCCTCGACATCGCCGACCGACTCCGCCCGCAGGACGGCCGCGCCCGCGTGGCGGTCAACGGCGTCCGGATCGACCTGCGCGTCTCGACGCTGCCCGCCTCGAACGGCGAGAAGGTCGTCATCCGCATCCTCGACTCGCGGGCGACCGTCCTGTCGCTCGACCAGATGGGGTTGCATCCCGACGAAGTCACGCGGATGAAGGCCCTGAACGACCTGCGCGAGGGGCTGGTGCTCGTCACCGGCCCCACCGGCTCGGGCAAGACGACGACGCTGTACTCGGGCATCCGCCACGTCCAGCAGCGGCCCCTCAACATCGTCACGATCGAGGACCCGGTCGAGTACAAGCTGCAGGGCATCGTCCAGGTGCAGGTCAACGAGAAGGCCGGCGTCACGTTCGCCGCCGCCCTGCGCTCGATCCTGCGGCAGGACCCCGACGTCGTCCTCGTCGGCGAGATCCGCGACAAGGAGGCGGCGCAGATCGCGGTGCAGGCGTCGCTCACCGGCCACCTCGTGCTCTCGACGCTCCACACGATCGACGCGCCGAGCGCGATCACGCGCCTGCTCGACGTCGGCGTCGAATCGTACAAGATCGCGACCGCCCTCAAGGGCGTCATCGCGCAGCGGCTCATTCGCCGCCTCTGCACGACCTGCCGCGAGCTGTGGATGGAGCCCGTCCCCGAGCGCCTGCGCCGCTGGATCCCGGAGGGCACGGCCCTCTACCGCCCGGTCGGCTGCGACGACTGCGCGCAGACCGGCTACCGCGGGCGGCTCGCGATCACCGAAGTCCTCGTCGTCACCCCGGAGGTCGAGCGGCGCATCGCCGCCGGCGAGTCGGGCGACCGCATCGCCGACGCCGCGCGGGAAGGCGGGATGAAGTCCCTCTGGGAGTCGGGCGTCGGCCACGTCAAGGCGGGGGTCACCGCGCTCGAGGAGTTGCTGCGGGTCGTCGAGGTGCCCATGGAGGGCGGACGCGTCGCGGGTCGCGTCGTCGCGCCCGTGGAGCCGCCGCCCGAGCCGGCGATCGAGCCCCCGCGCTCCCGCACGCCCACCCACTCGCCGGCCGTGCCCGCCGTGCGCGTGCCGGGCGTCCCCTTCCGCTCGACCCCGCGCCAGGTGCCGGCGGCTGGGGTGCCCTTCGATGAAGGCGCGTTCCAGCTGCTCGAGGAGGCCGCGACGACCATCCCGGCCGCCCGCCGCACCGCATACCAGCCGCGCGTACTGCTCGTCGAGGACGAGGAGGCGCTGCGCCGCGTCGTGAAGGACCTCCTCGAACGCGAGGGCTTCGTCGTCTCCGAAGCCGCCGATGGCGTCGGGGCGCTCGACGAGATCGACCGATCCGCCCCCGACATCGTGGTGCTCGACCTCAACCTCCCCCGCCTCGACGGCTATGGCGTGCTGAGCCACCTCCGGGCCCGGCAGGCCACGGCGAACCTCCCCGTCCTCGTGCTCACCGCGAAGGGCGACGAGGACAGCGAGGTGCGCGTCTTCGAGTTCGGCGCCAACGACTACCTCACGAAGCCCTTCCGGCCGCGCGCGCTCTCGGCGCGGCTGCATGCCCTGCTGAAGCGGCAAGGGTGAGCCCCCGCCCGACAGGGTCATGACCGACCTCGCGGTCGGCGTCGTGGACGTGTACGTCGTGCGGCACCGGGGAGGCGACTGGCGCGTGCTCTGCCTCCGGCGCGCCCCCGGCCGCTCGCGCGCCGGCGCATGGGAGATGGTCACCGGCCGCATCGACCCCGGCGAGGCCCCAGGCGCCGCCGCCAGGCGCGAAGTGCGCGAGGAAACCGGCCTCGACCTGCTCGACCTCTGGACGGTCGGCGTCGAGAGCTTCTGGCTGCCCGCCGCCGACCGGGTCCATCACGCGCTGCTCTTCGTCGGGCGCGTCGATGACCGCGCGCAGAGCGTCCTCACCGGCCACGAGCACGACGCCGCCGAGTGGCTCTCGCTCGACGACGCCTGCGAGCGCCTCACCTGGCCCTGGAGCCGCCGCCGCCTGCGCGAGGCGTACGCGCTCCTCGCTCACGGCGACGCAGGACCCGTGGACGACGTGACCCGCGTCCCCTGACGCCGTCGGCCGCGACGGTCAGCGGCCGACGACGAGCCCCGCGACGACCACGCGGCCGTCCCCCGGAACCAGCCCCGGCCCGGGGTACCCGGTGGCGCGGCGCGTGGCGTACCGGGCGTCCAGCAGGTTGTGCACGCTTCCCTCGAAGGCGACCCCGCGCACGAGCGGCACCCGCACCGACGCGTCCACCACGCGGTACGCGGGGATCCAGCCCTGCACGCCGTCGGCGCGGAAGCGCGTATTCGCCGCGTCCGACCAGACACCGTCCACGTAGCTCCCCTGCAGCGACACGTGCGCCCCCGGCGCGCGCCAGCTCAAGCCGCTGCGTACGATCCAGCCGGGCGCGTACTCGACCTGCCGCCCCCGCAGCGGGCCGCCGGTGAAGCTGGCCACCGTGCGACTCGTCGCCGTCCACCACGACACCGACCCGCCCGCCAGCCGAGCCCCGCCGGCGAGCGCCGAGAGGTCCAGTTCTCCGAACGCCTCGAGTCCGTAGTGCGTGCTCTGGCCGACGTTGCGGCGCAGGCCCGCCGGGAAGCGGAGCGAATCGGCGCCGAGGGCGGCACCGGAGACCACGCCGATGCGGTCGGCGTACCGCAGCCAGAAGGCGCTCACGTCGAACGTGAGCGTCCGCGACACGGCGCGCCGCACGCCGAGGTCGGCGTTGACGCCCCGCGCGGGGGCGAGCGCCGGATCCACCGCCACGAGGTCGTTCGGGAACTGCTCCGCGAACGTCACCGGCCGGAATGCCTGCGCCACGTTGCCGTACACCTCGAGTCCCGCCGGCGCCCGCCACGAGAGGCCCAGGCCACCCAGCGCCACCGTCGAAGTGCGAGCCCCCGTCGCCGGACGCGCCGGCCCCGTCACCAGGAACGTCGTCCCCGACGCCGGTGCCCACTGGCCCGCGCCGGTCATGGCGATGCGCTCGACGCGCAGCCCCGGCGACAGCAGGAAGCCCGGTGCCACCTCCAGCGACAGCTCGGCGAAGGCGGCGGCGTTGCGCGTGTCGAAGACGAGATCGAGCGAACGCGGGGCCGCCTCGTCGAGCACGAACGACCCGCCCTCGGCGCCGCGGGCGCGCATGCGCGTCGTGCGCCCGGTCGAGGCGCGGAGCCCGGCGACGAGGGCCGCGCTCCGCCCGGCGACCGTGGTGCCGTGGACCACACGCGCCTCGAGCCCCGCGTTCCGGTACGCATCCCGATCCACGCGGCGCGGGTTCGTCCCGCTGTCCGCGATGGCGGGGCCGGCGATGACGCCGATGCTGTTGCGCTCGCCGTAGAGCCCGAAGCCCGACACGTGCAGGTGCGTGGCCGGCCCCAGCCGGTGTTCGAGCGTCAGGTGGGGGATGGTCCACGGGGCGCCGAACCAGTCGCGCGGCCGGCGGCCCTGCCGCGCGTCGGCGGCGAACTGGGCCTCGCTGAGCCCGCCCGGCTGGCGGAGCACGTAGTCCATCCGCGTCGCCGACGCCCGGAGCGTCGTGCGCTCGGAGACCGCGAGGTCCGCACGGACCGCCGCCGTGCCCTGGCGGAACTCCCCGAGCTGTCGCCAGCCGTCGCCCTGCCGCCCGTTGAAGAACGCGTACCAGTTGAGCCGGCCGGCCTGCCCGCCGGCCCCGACGTGGGCCGTGTAGAGGCCGCCGGTCCCGCCGCGCTGCGCCACGTCGAGGGCGAAGGGCGCATCGGCGCGGCCGCGCCGCATGACGTAGTTGAGCATTCCGCCCAACTGCGGACCGTGCTGCAGCGACGCGGCGCCGCGGATGAACTCGATCCGGTCCACGGCATCGAGGGGCGGCGTGTAGTACGCCTCGGGGTATCCGAACGGGTCGGAGGCGATGTCGGCCCCGTCCTGCCGCGTGTTGAGCTCCCACGACCGGTTGGGGCTGAGGCCGCGCACCGCGACGCTCGACTGGACGCCCGACATGTCCTGCTCCCACACCATGACGCCGGGCGAGCGGGCGAAGGCCTGGCGTGTGTTGTTGAGCACCGGGGTGCCCGCGAGCGAAGGATCGATCACCTCGGTGCGTCGGCCGACCCGGGTGCCGCTGGCGTCAATCTGCTGGAGGGTCGGGAGCGGCCCCAGTCGCGTGGCGGTGACGCGAACCGTCGCCAGACTGTCGCGACGCGAGACGGCCGTGTCTCGCGCTTGGGCGACCACGACGGCGTTCAGGAGCGGCGATACGGCAAGCGCAATCGAAAGCCGGAATGCGCAGCGGAACGCGTGCGAAGGGCAGGGAGCTTTCACTTGACGCAGATGAGAATCCTTCTCACGGCTACATGAGAATGTCTCTCAAGTAGAGACGACTAATCCTCGCCCAAGTCAACTAATCCGTCAAGTCTTGTCGGAAATGGGTTCTCCGTGAACGGCCGTACGCCACGACGGGGGCCGCGACACCAGCTCGGCGATCGCACCGGCCAGTTCGTCCCGACCCTCCCCGGTCACGCTGGAAAAGCAGATCAGGTCGGACGCCTCCACCCCCGTCACGGCGGCGATCGCCGCCAGCCGCGCCTCCCGCTCCCGGGGGCCGACCTTGTCCACCTTCGTGACCACGAAGAGCGTCGGCACCCCGATCTCGCCCAGCAGGTCGAGCATCGTGACGTCCTCCGGCGTGGGCTCGCGGCGAACGTCGAGCAGTTGCACGAGCCCGGCCAGGTTCGGTGACGCGCGCAGGAACCCCTCGATCAGCGGCACCCACTCCGCCCGCCGCTCCTTGGAGATACGGGCGTAGCCGTAGCCCGGGAGGTCCACGACCGTGAAAGCATCGTTCACCCCGAAGAAGTGGATCTCGCGGGTGCGGCCGGGCGTGTGGCTGACGCGCGCGAATCCCTTCCGGCGAAGCAGCCGGTTGATCAACGACGACTTGCCGACGTTCGACCGTCCGGCGATCGCCACCTCGGGGCGCGTGGATTGCGGCCGCCAGCCGTCGGCTGTCGCCATAGGCCCGAGGTACTCGAGCGACCGGATGACGAGCGGATCCGGTCCGCCTGGCGCCCGGCTCACGGGCGCCCCCGCAGACGCCGCGACAGGGGGTCGGTCAATGGGTGACCGTCGCGCCGCGTCGCTCGCTGCGCCCGCTCCGGCGCGGGGCGGCCGGCCCGTCCGTCGGGACCATCGGCGGCTTCACCAGCGCGTGCGCGAGCACGTCGTCCATGGACTCCACGACATGGAACGTCACCCCGGCCTTCACGTCCCCCGGAAGTTCCTCGAGGTCGCGCACGTTCCCCTTGGGGACGAGCACGTGCCGCACGCCCTCGCGCAGCGCCGCGACGCTCTTCTCCTTGAGCCCCCCGATCGGCAGCACCCGCCCGCGCAGCGTCACCTCGCCGGTCATCGCCGTGTCGCCGCGCGCCGGGATCCCCGTCAGCGCACTGACGATCGCCGTCGCGAGCGCGATGCCCGCCGAGGGCCCGTCCTTCGGCGTCGCCCCGTCCGGGATGTGCACGTGCAGGTCGGTCGTGCGCGGGAAGTCCGGCGCGATGCCGAGCGCCTCGGCGCGCGAGCGTGCATAGGAGATGGCCGCGCTCGCCGATTCCTTCATGACGTCGCCCAGCGTGCCGGTGAGCTGCACGCGGCCGCGGCCGGCGACCGCCATCACCTCGATCTCGAGCACCTCGCCCCCGACGGACGTGTAGGCGAGGCCGTTGGCGACGCCGGCGCGATCGGCCCGCGGCGTGCGCTCGTCGTCGAAGGGGGCGGGGCCGAGCAGCCCGCGCAGGTCCGCGAGCCGCACCGTCAGCGCCTTGCGCGGCGTTTCGGCCCGCCGCCGCGCCAGCTTGCGGGCGAGCTTCGCCAGCCGACGGTCGAGCTCCCGCACGCCGGCCTCACGCGTATAGCGCCGGAGCAGTGCCGGCCAGACGGCGTCCGCCACCATCACCCGGGCTTCGCCCAGCCCGTGTGCCGCGAGCTGCCGCGGCCACAGGAACCGGCGCGCGATCTCGAGCTTCTCCGTGTCCAGGTAACCGGCGAGGCGCACGATCTCCATGCGGTCGCGCAGCGGCTCGGGGATGCCGGCGAGCGAATTGGCCGTCGTCAGGAACAGCACCTGCGACAGGTCGTAGTCGAGCTCGAGGTAGTGATCGTTGAACGCCGTGTGCTGTTCCGGGTCGAGCACCTCGAGCAGCGCCGCGGAGGGGTCGCCCCGCCAGTCGGCACCGAGCTTGTCCACCTCGTCGAGCAGCACGACCGGATTGACCGTCCCCGCCTTGCGCATCGCCTGCAGGATCCGGCCGGGCAGCGCGCCGATGTAGGTGCGCCGATGACCGCGAATCTCCGCCTCGTCGCGCACCCCCCCCAGCGACATGCGCACGAACTTCCGGCCGAGGGCGGTGGCGATCGAGCGGCCGAGCGAGGTCTTCCCGACGCCGGGGGGGCCGACGAGGCACAGCACCGGGCCGGCCACTCTGCCCACCGCCTTGAGCACGGCGATGTGGTCCACGATGCGCTCCTTGACGTCCTCGAGGCCGAAGTGATCGGCGTCGAGGACGGCCTTCGCGTGGGCGACATCGAGCACGTCCTCGCTGCGCTCGCTCCACGGCAGCGCGAGCGCCCACTCGATCCACGAGCGGCTGACGGCGGCTTCCGGCGACATCGGCGACAGCCGCTTGAGCCGCTTGAGCTCGCGCTCGACCCGCTCGCGCGCCGCCGTCGGCAGCCCGCGCGAGGCCGCCTGGCGCTCGAGCTCCGCGAGGTCGTCGTCGTCCGTGCCCAGCTCGCGGTGGATCGCCTTGAGCTGCTCCTGCAGCCAGAACTCCCGCTGGTTCTGCACCAGCGCACCGCGCACGTCGTCCTCGAGCTTGCGCTCGAGCCGCAGCAGGTCGAGCTCGCCGCCGAGCAGGTCGGCGACGAGGGTGCAGAGGGCGTCGAGTGTCGGTGCCTCGAGCAGCCGCTGGCGGGCGTCGAGCCGCAGGGCGACGTGGGCGGCGAGTGCGTAGGCCTGCCGCTCGCCCGCGGGGGTCGCCTGGACCATCGCCAGCACTTCGCCCGGCATGCGGCGGTGCAGCCCGACGTACTCCTCGAAAAGCCCGAGCGCGCGGCGCAGCGGCACTTCGCTCGTCGCGAGGTCGCCGGCCAGCGGGAGCGGAACCGCCCGCGCCGCGAGCCCGCTTCCCGCGACCTCCACGCGCGTGACGGCGCAGCGTTCCTCGGCCTCGACGAGGATCTTCCGCGCGCCGTTGGGGAGTGTCTGCTGCTGCAGGATGCGCGCGATGGTCCCCACCGCGTGCAGGTCGTCCGGGCCCGGGTCGCTGACGTCCGCCGCCCGCTGGGCGACGACGACCAGCCGCTGGTCGTCCCCCAGCGCCGCCTCGACCGCCGCCAGCGACCCTGCGCGGCCGACGAGGAGGGGCATCGAGACGTGGGGAAAGACCACGACGTCCCGGAGCGGGAGGACGGGGAGGCGAGCGGGGGCGGGACGGCGCATGCCCGCAATCTAGCGCCGGGGCTCGATGGGCGTCCGCGCGCGCGGCGTCACCGCCGCGCGCGGACGACCGGCTCAGGCCTCCTTCTTCTTCCGCGGCGCGGGGGCGATCTCGAGCAGCGGCGGCGTGTCGTTGACGATGCACGCCTCCGTCACCTTCACCTCGACGACGTCCTCGCGGCTCGGCAGCTCGAACATCACGTGGAGCAGCTTCTCCTCGAGGATCGCCCGCAGCCCGCGCGCCCCCGTGCCGCGCTTGAGCGCCTTCCGCGCGATCGCCCGCAGGGCCCCCTCGTCGAAGGTGATCTTCACCTCCTCGAGGTCGAAGAGCTTGGTGTACTGCTTGGTGAGCGCGTTCTTCGGCTCGCGGAGGATCTGCACCAGCGTGTCCTCGTCGAGCGGGTCGAGCGCGACCGTCACCGGCATGCGGCCGACCAGCTCGGGGATGAGCCCGAAGCGGAGCAGGTCGTCCGGCTCGACCTCCCGGAAGACGTTGCGCTTCTTCTTCGGCTCGCCGGCGGCGCTCGCGGCCTGCGCGGCCTGCGCGGCCTGCGCGGTCGGGAGCACCGACACACCGGGGGGCGTCGCCGGGGGCGCCGCGTCCGGGTCCGGCCGCGAGAAGCCGATCGCCTTCCGGCCGGTGCGCGACTCGATGATCTTCTCGAGGCCGTCGAACGCGCCGCCGCAGATGAACAGGATGTCCTTGGTGTTGATCTGGATGTATTCCTGCTGCGGGTGCTTGCGCCCGCCCTGCGGCGGGACGCTTGCGACGGTGCCCTCGAGGATCTTGAGCAGCGCCTGCTGGACCCCCTCGCCCGAGACGTCGCGGGTGATCGAGGGGTTCTCCGACTTGCGGGCGATCTTGTCGATCTCGTCGAGGTACACGATGCCGCGCTCGCAGTCGGCGACGTTGAACTCCCCCGCCTGCAGCAGCCGCACGAGGATGTTCTCGACGTCCTCGCCCACGTAGCCGGCCTCGGTGAGCGTCGTCGCGTCGGCGATCGTGAAGGGCACGTCGAGGATCCGCGCGAGCGTCTGCGCCAGCAGCGTCTTGCCGGTGCCGGTCGGCCCGATCAGCAGGATGTTCGACTTGTCGAGCTCGATGTCGTCCTCGCGGGACGACGTCGCGTTGACGCGCTTGTAGTGGTTGTACACCGCGACCGCGAGCGCCTTCTTCGCCTGGTCCTGACCGATCACGTACTGGTCGAGCGTGTCCTTGATCTCCTGCGGCGTCGGGACCTGCGTGATCGCCTCGGCGACCTCGCGCTCCTCGTCCTCCGCCAGGATCTCGTTGCACAGCGCGATGCACTCGTTGCAGATGTACACGGACGGGCCGGAGATGAACTTCCGGACCGAGTCCTTGGACTTTCCGCAGAACGAACAGCGCAGGTGCTTGTCTTGGGACATGGCGGGGCGGGGGGGACGCGGGGACGCCGGGACACGCCCGGGGGCCTGCTAGGACCCTACGGGCGGGACCGGGGACGGTCAATCCACAGGACGACCGAGGGGCCTATCCGGTGACGGAGGGCTGGGCCGTCTCGGCGACGATCTCGCCCCGGTGCTGCACGATCTGGTCGATGATGCCGTACGCCTTGGCGTCCTCGGCCGACAGGTAGAAGTCGCGGTCGAAGTCGCGCTCGATCTGCTCGACCGGCTTGCCGGTGTTGGCCGCCATGAGGTCGTTCATCTTGCCGCGGAGGAACAGGATCTCCTTCGCCTGGATCTCGATGTCCGCCGCCGTGCCCCCGGTGCCCCCCGAGGGCTGGTGCATCATGATGCGGGCGTGCGGCAGCGCCATGCGCTTTCCCTTCGCCCCGCCCGCCAGCAGGAAGCAGCCCATCGAGGCCGCCATGCCCATGCAGATCGTGCTCACCGGCGAGGTGAGCCAGCGCATCGTGTCGTAGATCGCCAGCCCCGCCGAGACCGAGCCGCCCGGCGAGTTGATGTACAGGTGGATGTCCCGCCCGGGGTTGTCCGCCTCGAGGAACAGGAGCTGCGCGATGACGATGTTCGCGACGTCGTCGTTGATCGGCGTTCCGAGGAAGATGATCCGGTCCATGAGCAGCCGCGAGAACACGTCGTACGTGCGCTCGCCGCGGCTCGACCGTTCGATGACGTAAGGGGCGTAGATGCTGGGCATGGGTCCGTGCTCCGGCGTGGGTTTGGGCCGCCGGTCGGGCCGAGATCGGGATGCTCCCGAGTATCGGCCCGTCCGGTCCCGGGGGTTACTGGGCCTGCTCCACCGTGTTCTGCGACAGGAGCCAGGTGAACACCCGCTCCTCCATGATCTCGCGCTCCAGCGCCGGCAGCCGTCCCGCCTTCTGCAGGGACGCGTAGAGCTGGCCCGCCGGCACGCCGCGTTCGGTCGCCAGCTGCTGCACCCGCTCGTCCACGTCCGCCTCCTTCGGGACGAACTGCTGCCGCTCGGCGATCAGCTCGATCACCACGTCGCGGCGCACCTGCCGTTCGGCCACCGGGCGGAACTCCTCGGCGAACTTCTCGGCCTCTTCCTTGGGGACCTGGTAGGCCTCGAGGTAGCGGCCGACGACGTCGTTCACCCAGCTCGGCGGCAGGTCGAACGGGTTGGCGGCGATGACCTGCTCCATGAGCGCGGCCCGCACCGACGACTCGGCGTCCTGCCGCGCGTGCCGCTCGAGGTCGGCGCGCACGGTCGTCCGCAGCGCCTCGACGGTGTCGAAGTCGCCGACCGAGCGCGCGAACGCGTCGTCGAGCGCCGGCGCGTCCTTGCTCTTCACGTCCTTCACGGTCACGCGCACCATCTTGGTCTTCCCGCGGGAGGCCTCGTCGGGGAAGTCGTCCGGCCACTTGACCGGACGCTCGGTCGTCTGGCCCGGCGCGGTCTCGAGGACGAGCTCCTCGACCCCGGCGATCGCCTGACCCTCCCCGATCACCAGACGGTATTCCTTCCCCTCCGGGATGGTTCCGTCATCCCCGGCGGCGGCGAGGTCCACCGTGACCATGTCGCCCGGATTCGCCTTTCCGTCCCGCGGCGACCACGTGGCCCGCTGGTCGCGCATCCGGTCGAGCTGCGCCTCGACGTCTGCGTCGGTCACCGCCGCCGACGGCTTGGTCACCCGGAAGCCCGACAGCCGGTCGAGCGGCACCTCGGGCCGCACCTCGAGGTGCAGCTCGAAGGTCATCGCCGACCCGTCGTGCCAGTGCAGGTGATGGATGTGCGGCTGCGCGACGACCTTGAGCTGCTCGCGCTCCAGCACGACCTGGTACGCCTCGCGGACGACCGCCTCGATGGTCTCCTGACGGATCGCCTCGGCGAAGCGCTTCTTGACGACCGGGGTCGGCGCCTTGCCGGGGCGGAACCCCGGGAGGCGGGCCTGCGACGCATACCGGCGGGTCGCCTTGGCCTCGAGGGCCGCCACGTCCTTCGGCGACACCGAGACTTCGATCCGGCGCTCGACGCCGTCGGTCTTCTTGGGGGTCAGCGTGATGTCCATAGACCGCGAAAGATAGCACCGGACCGGGGCGGACGGCGGTGCCGCGCCGCCCGCCCCCACAGGGCGGACGGCGGTACTGCGCCGCCCGCCCCACGGAACGGACGGCCTACTTGACCGAGAGCGCCAGGTCGCCCGGGGGGTCGTCGCGTCCCGGCGGCGTGACGGTCGCCGGCAGGCCGGCGGCGCCCGCGCGCCAGGCGAGGACCGTGGGTCCG
>Ga0209972_10000758_pt1 | contig 31485 bp, 19 predicted proteins | sample NOAtaG_7_FD_187302 | JGI IMG/M metagenome (GOLD analysis project Ga0209972, IMG submission 187302) | Freshwater lake microbial communities from Lake Erie, under a cyanobacterial bloom - NOAA_Erie_Diel1S_2200h metaG (SPAdes) (version 2) | ecosystem: Environmental > Aquatic > Freshwater > Lake ...
TCCGTTGGTGATTTGTAGGGGTATATACTTGAGATTACAGGATTTGATTCATCGACCTGTTGAATTGGTATGAAGACAGATACTCTAGCGTTTGGTAACCCAAGTCCGTTGTTTGCAGTCACCCTACCAACAATAACACCATAGTCTGCACAAGCTCTTGTGTAGATATCTGTTTGTTGTATAGTCAAAGACAAGATTTCTAAAAACTCAAAATCTTGGTCCAACTGTAGGTTTAGTGTTTTGTTAACTCCTAACTCCGTTCTAATTCTGTAGGATTGACCCATCAAATTCTTTAAGCAATAAATAGTTTAAGTGTAATTTTCCAAGGACATAATTACACATCTTAAAAATAAGTCAAACTGACTTTAAATAAACTAATTAAGAAAAAGTAGTAGACTGAAAATTCTTAACAGATACCTTGATGTCCTTTGCAGGATATCTAATTTGATAAACTTGGGATGGTTGTGCGAATATTGTGTTATCAACAGGTTGAATTTGTTTTGTTTCAGGGTCTTCATAAAGCATCGAAGTTTCCGCTGATGAGTATTGTCCACCTACTTTATTGAATACTTTAATTTCCGTAACAGATAACACCCCGTTCTCGTTTTGAATAATGCTACTAATTTCAGAAAGATTAACATTCTGACCTAATTCTCTTCCTTGTGGGTCCATATAGGTTGCAAGTCTATCAACAACTGCAGAAATTACTTGTCCTGAGTTTTGTGCCGAATCTAGAACAATACTAACTTCAAAACTTAAATCTATTACTTCCGCAGAAAGGATAGATATATAATCATTCATCATTCTGTAGTTTGATAAATAAGTTGCAACATTCTGTCTAATAGTATTAGATACCATGTTAGTTAATTTACCTGAGGTATCGTAAGATAAAAGTTGAATTAATATTTTGTTGTCGTTTTCTGTAATTGAAACCTTGGCTGGTGCACCATATTCAGATGGCATTGTTCTAATTAAAGATTCATAATCCCTTATAGTAACTGCTCTTTTCTGTGCTGCGAAGTTGTAGGCGACGTAGTTTCTAACCTCTTCAACTGAAGGGACACCCGCTCCACCAATTGCGGCTGTTACATTGGTACATCTCAATGAGTTAACAACTGATGAGTTTGTTGATTCAGAAGGTCCATTAACGTAAAATGAAACGGTACCAATTTGATTAATTACATTTGTTCCCAAGTTTGTAGCCAAACCACCACCGACTCTATATTGAATAAATAATGTTGAATTTGGTACTAATGTTGAACCTAATGATATATTATTAGAATATCTCTGTATATCTGCAGTAACTCCAAGTGTTGTAAACTCGTTAAGAGCATCCTGTGCAGTATTTGTTCCTCCACCAAAGGTCATTTTTTTGAATCCTTCTGCGGTAAATTCACTTATAAAACGATTTGCTGTTTGTATATATCTACCTACTTTAATACCAGGTTGGTCGGAAACTTTAGTTGGGTCTTCTACAAAAATTCTATCTTCCGCTAATGTATCAACCTCATACCATCTATTTTGAGCCCCTAAAAATTCTGCAACTGACGGAACATTTGTATATTCTGTTCCATTTTTCAATAAAACACTTGTAATACCAAGAACATTCTTCTCAGGTAAAAATAATTCAAAGAATGGTTTAACATCATTTGGTGTTATAACTCTTTTGAATACCTTAGTTATACCATTAACAACTAATTCTCTTTTAGTTATTGTGTAATTTATAAGAACGTTATTTGCATTGAAGTTGGGAATTTTTAATCTGTTAGGGAATCCCTGTGAGTTGTACGGTGATGCGAAATCAATATCATGAATGTTTTCGAAAACTATACCAGCCCCGACAACTTGGGAACCTCTTGTTAAGACTCCAAGGTATCTCTCATCTTCTTTATCACCAAAAGCTGGAACTGTAATCGAAAAGTCTACTAAAGCCACGGATGGTCTTTGCCCTGGTACTTTTAAACCATAAGTTCTTGCAATGTTATATACTGATGACCTTTGTTGTGCATACTGAAGGACTGTTTCTTGAATACTTCTATCAATATTGTAATTCAGGTTGTCTGCAACAGCGGCATTCAAATCCAAAAAAACAGAAAAGACAGACGCGTCGTTGAAATCTTGAATGAGTTCAGGATAATATGTTCTTACATAATTGAGTAACTCAGTTCTTATTGCCTGATAATCTCTTGTTGCGTATGATATTTTTCTATTTGCCATCTATGTTAAATATTGATAATAACAAAATCACTTTGTCCAAAGGCATTTCGTTCTGTTGAATAATCTATTCTCACCTTGGCAGTATATTCTGAAGTCCCTTTTCCTGGCACTCTATATATGTCGTACATTCTAGGGTCTGCTACAGTTCTACTTGTTGTAGGGGGTACTTCATCATCTATGTTTGCGGGTTCGATAGTTATTTGATTCAAAAGTAATTGTGGCATAAATTGTGCAACAGCATCTCTTATATCTGATTGAATTGCATCAAACGTTAGTCCATCATAGGGCTCAAAAATAAATTCATAGATTCTCGTTCCAAATTCAGGTAAATAATATCTTGAACCTTTTCTCGTCAAAATTAAATGAATCAAGTCAGCTTTAATTTGCTGTGTCTCAAATTCAGTCAGTGCTAAGTAATCCCCTTTTCTAGAATCTCTAAAAGGAAAATTTATACCATATGTAATACCATCTGCCATATAGTGATAAATATACTTTGATTATTTTTTTATTGTAGTATTTCCCTTCTGAGCTTTAGGTTCGTATGGACAATGTCTACAACCATTACCACAACAATACCCTCTATCCAAGTGATATTGTTCGGTCATAACTTTTCTTCCGTTTTCTGTGTAGAAATAAGAAGGGAGAAGTTCTACCTTCTCCCTTTTATTTTGGTTGTTTTCCATAGGTTATACTAATGTAATCTCACAAGCACCTCCTGCACATGCAAGTTCCCCACTCAAATCAGTCTCGTCATTATTCTCAACAATCTTAGACAAATCAACGTCTTTAAGAGTGAGCATTAATTCCTCATACTTTTCTTTTGTACAATCCTCGAAAGGTGCTTGTACGTATGTTCCACCGTTGTAGGGTAGACAAGATAGACCATTGTAGTGTTCTTTGTTTTCCCACATCCACTCACCTACAGCTGGCCATTCGTGTTCACGAATAGAAATTGTTGCAGATACGTTGTGAGCATTTGAACCACTTCTATGACCAGGTCTAATCCATTCTTGTTGAACCTTCTTTACTCTTTCAAGTAATTGAATTGGTGATTCATTTCTTAGAATAGACCCTTCAGGTGCTTTTTGTGGAATACTAATTACCGCAGTGTCGTGAGGTCTAAAGTATTCATCTTCTACTAACTCAGGGTGATTTTCCTTGAGATGGGTGTAGATTGATTCGTTCTTACCAACTCTAACTCTTCTGATGTAGTAATCGTTATGCCAAGCGTGGATTCCTGATGATGTACCCAATGTTAAAGAGGTAGTACCTGCTGGTTTTACAGTTGTGGTTCTTGCCGCTTTATTGATACCAATTAAGTTAGCAACTCTTTCATTTTCTTCTTTAACAACTTTTGAAGCGGATTTCATGTTAAGACCTAAGACTGCTCCTGAACCGATACCCGTCATTGAAATTCCAACAAGAGCATCTTTTTCAGTTGTTCTCTGCCAAATTGGTCTGAGATAATGGAAGTCTGTATATCCTGCCTGTAATGTTCCGATAAATGAAGCTGCTCTTACTCTGTCTTCGTAATCTTCTTGAGATACCACGTTTGATACGTTAACCTCAGTTAAGTTACAGAATTGGAAAGGTCTAAGTGCAATTTCACAACAAGGGTTAGTTCCCCAATCTTTGTCGTTTGATAGGTAAATACCTGGTTCACCAGCTCCACTTGCTTCAATTCTTTTCCACAACTCCATGAAATACTCTTTGGTGATTTTGTGTCTCATAAGAACTGCTGAGTTGTTAGCTCTACCTCTTTGTGGATTTGTTTCCCACCATGAACCACTCTTACTACCAATCATATCTTCATCTGTTGCTGAGAACAAACAAATAAGTGCCGCTCTTCTAATACCACCTGCAAGTACAGCGTCTGCAATATGGCAAACGATGTCGTGAACTTCGATTGGAGATAGTTTTTCACCGTCTTCTTTTGAGTCTAAAATACCCTCAAGTTTTATAAGACACTCTTTCAATGGTTGAGGACCAGGAGCTTTACCACCTGAGGTTACAAGTCTTGCACCTTTTGGTCTGATATCACTGAAATCAAACTGAATGTGTGAACCACCAAAGAAGTAAGACTTAACTAATACTTTAACGGCATCAGCCCAACCCTCAATCGAGTCAGCAACTAACCATCTTCTTCCTCTTTCTTTATTTGGTTTTCTGATTTCAGGTAAAACATCAACGTGGTGTTTTTGAACTGAATAACCAACTCCTGTTCCACCTAAAAGTAAGAACATAATTTCTGAAAATACTCTCCAATCATCAATCGGCGCAAACGCACAGTTGTAAATTCTGTTTGGTGAGATTTCAATAGGTTTACCAGCGAACTGCATCGACCTCATTGAGGGTAATACTTGTTTCTTGTAAACATACTGATAATTCTCTCTAATCTCTTTTTCTAATTTTGGATACATTTTAATATGCATCTCCATGTTTCTTGTAACTAGCTCTTGCCAAGTCTCTCTTCTCTTGAGTTCAGGCATGTACTTCGCGTACTTCATGTACACTGTAATGTCTGATAAAATTCTGTTCGAAATGTCCATTTTTTAAATTTTTAAGGTATAACTTTTTTATCAAAAAATCACCGATTTTTATGATAAATATGCGGTCGGCAACTAAGCGACCACGAAAATAATTAAAAAAAAATAAGTTTTTTTGAGAAAAAGTAGATATTTAATTAAGTCTGATTTTGGGTTTTCTCCCTTTCCTTTCTTTTTTCAAGGAGCTCCTTAACTCTATCTCTTTTTCTTTCTTCTTGTTGTTCTTCGAAACCAAGGAATGTTACCGATGATTCGGTGTCTATTTCCAATAATTCATTATTGAACTTACAGTTCTCGAAGACAACGCCGTCCTTACCAAGACGGGATTTTGTGATGGCGATTGTTGCAAGATTCATTTCTTTTTGTTGTAGAGTCTTAGCAACGGTAATGATTACGTGACCAACTTGTGCTTTCTTGATTGAACCACCCATTTGGTCAGTTGTAACAACCTCAGAGGAGATTGAACTTCTGTTTCCTTGAGTTGCTGTCCACCCAGCTATGTCTAACTCGTGGCACATCGCTTCAAAAGCTCTCATCACGGACCCTTCAGCTTTCCACTCATCTTTAGCACTTGACTCAGGTAATACACAATCAATGTAATCCAAAAGAATCATATCTATTTTTGTACCGTCAGCAATCATTTTTCTGACTTGGTTTTTGATTTGATTCATAGTCATAGTATCAGATGCTAGTTTTTTTAGAACTAACTTGTTTGGCATTGTCTCCCTAATCTCAGTGATTTTCTCCATAACTTTTTCTTTATGGAATACCAAGTTGTCGGGTTCAATTCCTGTCCAAATTGTGAAGTGTTTTCTTTGTACAATTTTTGGGTTGTCTTCAAAAAATATCTGAAGAACATTGTATCCCATATTGAAAGCTGTGTTTGCAATTTTTGTAAGTACAGTAGTTTTACCAACTCCTGTAGGTGCTAGTATCACTCCAATCTCACCTTTAGCCAATCCACCTTTGAGTAGTTTGTCTATCCCCGCAATCCCCATAGGAATTGGATGTCTATAATCTTCCTCTAAGACAGTGTCCAAATCTGCGAAAACATCTGATTGTCCCTTCTCAATTTCCCCAACCTGTAAAGCTTCTCTCACAAGACCTTCAACTTTGTCGTAGGACTCGAAGTCTCCTTCTGTGATAATCTTTTGAGCCTTGTTCATTGCTTTCTGTAACTCTTGTTGTTTACAGAATTTCAATGCTTTTTCTTGAACAAATTGAGTTCCTTCAAAAGGTGCTTCTTTGATTTGTTTTAAAGTATCTAAAACAATTTTTGCAACCAATTCTTGTGAGACTTCAGATTTAACAATCTGTTCCAAGGTTTCGAAGTTGGGTGTAGATTCGTACTTAACATAGTACTCCTTAATCATCTGAATTATGATTTTGAAATACTTGTTGTCGAAGTAAGAACTTTCCAAAACATCAATGATTGAAGATGAAAAATCCTTGTCTACAACAATCTGATTGATTAATTGAATTTGAAAAGTGTTACCTAAATAATCGAAATTCTTGTTCATATATTGCGTCTCTTACCCCCTGTATTATTTTAAATATTTGTTAAGCGAGGTCAAGTTCCAAATATTTGTAAGTTAATTTTTTGCTTGAGAAGATGTCTGTGAGTTCTCTCAAAACCTCTTTTAAGAATGGTCTAACATCAACTGTGTAACGCACTTTTGGTGGGTAAAGTTTTCCGTCAAACTGTCTGTGGTTCAACACTGTGTCTCCAACCTTGATGTAAATGTTGAAGTTTTCAGGACCTTCAGTGAATGAAGTTTCCATAATCGTTGGGTCGTGAATTATTGCCTCTTGATTCTCCATCATGTAGACAACTGTTTTCATTTTGAGATAGTAGTGAAGTTCTTCACTCAAAGCTTTGACGAATTCATGTAACTCCAAAGAATTTTTAGCTTTGGGAACATACCCTCTTACGTTGAAAAATCTTTGAACAACAATGTTGTCGTTTAGAGTTAATAGAAACTCCATCTTCGTGCTTTCTTGCTCTTTCATAATTTGTGTTTTGTTTTATTGAAATAAATCGTTTGGAGGTGCTCCTGCACCAATTTCGTTATCTTTGTAAAAAATTACTGTGTGTTTTTCATCTTCTCTTGGTTCTTCATCAACAAAATAATATAATGCCAATGAATATCTGTCCAAGTTTTCAGGTGTGTTAAGTGGTACGGGATGTCCGTGAGGTGCGTCTTCAATATCAAAAATTACCACTCGGTTAAATATTGGTTCAACCTCTATAAATTTTTGTGCTGGATTTACCGTCCAAAACTCTAAATTACCTTCCCACTCTTTTCTCCAACCTTCATTTAGATAAATTAATACATTTAAAACTCTTTTTTTTCCTGAGTTTGGATGTTGATTGTAATCAATATGAACGGATAGTTTTCCCCCTTTCTTAATTCTATGAATACCACCCCCCATCAAGACTGGGTCTCGATAAAGTTTTTGGTGTCCTGTAAGCTCCTCCAAAAATTTTATAAACTCAAAAGAGTTTAGATAGTCCATTACTAAACTTGTTATTGGTAACTTATCTCTAAATTCTTTCATATCTGTATTATAGTTCGGATAGTAGAATTTTTTATGCTGATACTCTTTTGTGAAATCAACATTGTCGTGATGCCACACATCGTGTCTATGTATTTCTTCCTTACAAACTCTTAGAAGATATTCTGGTAAGAAATTATCAATCACTATGTAAGGAAATGGATAGGCACTTTTGTAAAGTGTTTTTAATCGTGGTGCCAAACTCAAATCAATCATAACTTTCTTTTTTCTTTTCTAGTTAATTTCATAAATGGCTTGAGAAAGTTTACCCAAGCTTCATCATTTTTAGGAAGGTATTTGAAAAGACCATCTTCCATCATGAGTCTCATCAAATTTTTATATCCTCTGTCGGTGGGGTCTATTGTATCGGTGTGGATTTGTTCTACCAATTGTTTTCCTTCATCTGTAATCAGAGGATTTGTAAGGTCAACAATTTTAGAATTTACTCTGTAGAACTCTTCACCAAGTATACCGCTTTTGGTACGTCCAGTCAAAATATTAGATAAACTTTTGATAGGTTTTTTCTGCGGGATATTTTGTGCAGTATCCAATATCTCTTTGATAGTACATGGTTTCTGTTGCAATTCGGGAAAATACTTAACTAAAGTTTTTTCGCCCAAACCTTCAATACCGTCTATATTATCAGATTTGTCCCCTGTAAAAATTTTGGTAAGGGTAACATTATAGTGAGGTATATCAACTTTGTTAATTGATATGTTATCTCCGTTCTTGAAATAAGTTTTACTGACTGGTGAAAAGATTGTTACTCTTTCTGATATTAGTTGGGTGAGGTCCTTGTCTCCTGAAAAGATTATAATTTGTTCGTCAATAGCAACTTGTGTATAGTAAGCAATCAAATCATCGGCTTCGTTGTTCACCATTTCAACCTGTCGCACAAAGACCTCCTCCAAATACGTCTTTACTCTTGCCTTTTGTTGCAAGTAAGATTCGTATTTGTACTCATTCATGTCTTGTCGACGATTACCCTTGTATTGAGGGTAAATTGATTTGCGTATTGAGGAGTTGGAATCGCCGTCCCAAAATACAACCACTTTATCGTGATTGTGTTCCTCTAAAAATCGTCTTAGTGTATTAATGAAGTGATACACCCCACCTATGTGGGAACCGTCACTATAGAGTTCCTTTACCCCGTGGAATCCAATTTTGAATAGGTTATCCCCATCCACCAACAATGTCTTCGTCACATATTCAATTTAAGGGTGAACAATCAATCTTCTTTTTCTTCTGTAAGTGTAAAATCACCATCCGCGCCGATTATATCTTTCCAATAATCAGCATATTCTTTCTTATATTTTTCAATAGAAGCTTTCTCTTCTGTTGAATCTTTTCCTGCTAAAAATCCATGAGGTGTAACAATAATCTTCCCATCATCGAAACCGAGTCCATTGATGTGGTTCTTCATCACAGATACCTTACTTCTTACTGCAAACTTAACTGAACGTTTGTCCTTCGTTGCGGTAATCTTTGTTGTACCCGCACCTTTTTGATTTCCAAATAAGAAAACGAGAGATGAGTTTAACCATACTGATTCACCACCTTTAGCTTTTATCTTTGGTTGTCCAAAAGGATTATCAGGTAATTCAACCCATGGTTGGTTAATGATGATAAGAGTATTTTCGTATTCGTTGTCGGACTTTCTTGAGCCTGAAATTCTTTGGTTGATTCCCATACCAATCTTGTCTGATAGTACTGAAGCATTGTGTTGTTTACCACCTTTACCTTCGAAAGTCATCTTACAAGGTACAGAACCTACTGAATCCCAAATGAAACAAAGACTATAGTTCAACTCTCCCTTTTCTTGAGCATCAAGGAGTTCGTTGATGTAATCTGTAATTTGTTCTATATAACTGAAGTTATTGTTGAATAGGAAAAATCCATCCCAATCAAGTTCTCCTGTTTCTTTGTCTACCACTTCCTCACATTGGAATCCCATAATCTTGGCATGGTCAAAACTCCACTTTTGTTCTGTAATAATGAATACAGGGAGGATTTCTTTTTTCTGTGCGTCTACAGCGGCTTTGATTGCTGCAGTGGTCTTACCCGTATCAGAGTGACCCAAGAACATATTGATATGTCCAACTGCGGGACCTGGAAGTCCAACTGCATCCAAAAAGTCAGGACCTAAGTCCAAAAACCTTTGAGGTTTATATTTTGCAGAAGTTGAAAACTTCTTTTTTAAGTTTGAAAAATCGTTCTTTTTGATTGCCATATTGTTCTTATAAAAGATGTTCCCGACAGAGATGTCGGGAACATCAAATTAATTAATTAGAATGGTAAATCACCATCTACCTCAGCGTCTGCTTGTGGGTCAACCATCTTCTTTGAAGAAGACTTTGGTGTTCCGCCATATGACTCTTCTGATACAGTTGAGTCTCCATAAACGTATCCACCCTTTTCGTTATCCCACTTTGGTGTTTCACCTCTTGCAATTGCTTCAAGGTATTCTACAGGTTTTTTACTATATACATCTGTCCAACTCAACTCATCATTAACCCACTCTTTAGCTTGGTCTTTGTCTTGAGACACAGGAGCTGGGTCATCATACATGATTGCTGAAACAGTTGTGTATTCTTTTCCTTTTGGAGTCTTTGACTTAGCAAGTTCAATGATAAGGTCACGACCTGTTTCTGCGTCAGTGATATCACCTTTGTTTCTCCAAATTGGAATAATCTTGTCGAGGATACCCTCATTTTTGTAATTGTGCTTGAATCTCCAAAACTTTGGTCCATCAGCTTCGTTATCACGGTCGATAACTTTTACGATGTAAAACTTACGAGATTTGTACTGCTTAGCAAGTTCCTTATCGGAATCCTTACCTGTACTCATCAACTCTTCGTAAACTTCATTAAGTGGAGAACGCTCGTTGTCGTTTTTTCCTGGGTCGTAGAATTTCTGCCACTGACCACCTACTTGGATTTCATGATACCAAGCCTCTTTGAATGGTGAGGAACCATCTGTTGTAGGAAGAATTCTAACTCTTCTCTGACCTGATTTCTCTTTATCCCCAAGGATTAAAGCGAAATACTTTTTCATTCTTTCGTCTTGCGACATTTTGGATTGGGCCCCGCCCCCGATTTGGTTTTTTTCATACTGCGCCAATACGGCATCTAATACATTACTCATTTTAAAGTGTTTTAATTGTTTATTAATTATAATTGGGAAATCCCTATTAGTCAAATTAAAAAGGGACCTTTCAGTCCCTTTCTTTTTTATCTTTTGAATTCGTTGTCGTAACTATCCATTTTTCCTGGTTGGAACGAGTTTTTGATATCATTTACATTAATATCAGTAACTTGGTCCGCAGTTAAAACATAATCATTTTTTCCTGTCTTTTCCATCTCATCTTTTTTATCTTCAAAAAAATCAGATAGTTTTTGATTGAATGGATATGAATCGTATGTTCTCAACTCAAGTTTTTCCTGTGGAGTCTTATCTCTATATTTTTCAATTTTCATCTCAAGAGAGTTCAACTTATTCATAAGCGAATCCATCTCTTTTAATTTTGACTCCAAGTTGTTGAGTTGTCCAAATAAGTTATTGAAATACTCTTCTTGTTTAGTTTCAATGTTTTTTTGTGAGTCAACAAGTTGAGTCACATCAAGTTCTTCTGTACCTGATTCTCCTCCACCTTTTTCCTCTGATTTACCCTCGTCGTCGATTTTTTCAACATCAGGGTCGTTTTCAACATCTATTGGTGTTGGTGGTGCGACTTCAGCACCTGGTACCGCACCTCCTGGTGGGGGTGGTACCTCCCCTCCCGCTGGTGGTGGGGGTGGTGGTACAGCTCCCGCATCTGCTCCTGGTGGAGGCGGTGGCGGAACTGCTTGCTCAGTTATATACTTATTTATTTGTCTATAACGTTCAATCTCGCTTAATATTTTCTTATCCAAACTCATATCTATTAGTCGTTTAGTAATTGTTTTATACCTCTAGCGGTTTCAACTCTTACTTTTCTGTTTGCTGTTTGCATATGACCTGCTCTTTCAATAAGACCATCTCTTTCTCTTACCACATAACAGTCACCTGTTTCCAAATCGCAAACTTGTTTGGTACCATCCCCTAAATCTTCTTCTGAAAATTTAACAGACTTACCAAGGTAGTTGTTCAATGTTGATTTTAAATCCATAAAATTCTTTTTATATAAATATATTGGTTTAAGATAAAGTAATTATCGGACTCGTCGCACCCGCATTAGCAGGTACGGGTGTACTTGTGTTCGGGAAGGTGACTGTTAAATCACTTGATTTATACCTTACACTTGCTTGGAACCTACCTATTGCATTTGTTTCAATCAAATTTGTATACTTTGTATCGGAATTATTTGTAATTCTAATTTGTTGGTCAACTAAGTCTGGAATTGATGTAAGTGCAAAAGCTCCTTTTTCTATTAGGTTCGTACAACTAAATTTCAAAGTAATGTATCCGCCAGGTCCTTTCTTAATATTGTAGTAGTTATCACCTGAGAAGTTTGGTAATTCACCACTACTTGTTTCTTGAACAATTACGAGAGAGCCAGGTTCTGTAGTGTTATTAGTGACTTGTGTCGGGTAAACGTAATTGAAATTAAATGAAAGTGTTTGGTTCTGTGGATTTTTTACTCTATCTGCAGGTATTGCTGTTACCTGTATTTGGCAGTTTACTTCACCGTTGACTCTATCTATTTGTGGTATGGCTCCATTAAGAACCACTTCAGCCGCGGCTTTTGTGAACTGGAATGTTTGTCCGTTATTTGAAACAAATCCTGTAAGTGACTGACTCCCCTTATATTTTTCTGTTTTTGTTACTGTGTTGTTTGGACCCCTTGTTATTTTCTTATAAGAATAAGTCAATGTCTGTGTTGCACTTATCGTCCACACCCCAACATTTGGAGCAACGTCCACTCTAATTAAATCAGTAGTTTGATTTGGTGACGTTGTTCTTTGAGTCTCAATCAACGCTGGAACCGTTGGATTTGTATTTGATATGTTTTGATTTTGAGTACCTGATGCTCCATTAACAAATGAACCAGGAGATGATGCAGCACTTGCAGGAACCGCTGGGTCATATTTAAACGTACCAACAGTTGTAAAGGTACCATAACTTGTTTGTACTGCAAGATTTGTAGTTTTAACCTGTGTACCATCAGCAAATTTAGGTACAACAATTCTTAATGTTTGAGCATCAATAATTGTAATATACCTTTGTTCAACTTCATATTGTGAATTACCCTCTTTGAAGAATACCTTTGTTGTTGTGTCTAAGTTTCTACCATTTATAACCATTTGAGTTCCTGTGAATCCAATCGCAGGTGCAAATGAGTTGATATAAGGAGGAGGACATACTTGGCCAGGTAATGGGTTTAGAGGTGTAGGTGTTGGTGTAACACCAGGCGTACTTCCACCTTGTCTGTTATTCGAAGCGTCAACAGCATCTGCGGTAGCTTCAGTTACCAATTTCACTTTGACTGATGATTGGATTGCCTCTTCCATGGTCTTTCTTACAGTTTCAAATTCACCAAAATTAGACTCAAAATAAGATTCCGACACGTTTTCTTTTGGCCAGTGGCAAACGTAGAATTTATCCAAACCTAGTCTTTCTATTTGAGGTACTCTTTCTTTCAAACTATCAACCATAAATTTAATATAATCTTCAATGGTTGCGAAAGATACTATTGGTTTCGATTGAGATTGTGTACCAATCTTTACATTAACACAACAAAATTCTTTCTTGAAGTATTTGTTAGCTCTTGGTTGGAAATTATTTTCAAGTGATAATAGTCCCAAGTTATTATTATAAGAAACAAAATTACCCGCACCTGTGTTTGAGCTCTTAACAAAACTTGTTACATATGATATACAATAAATGTAAGTTCTGAGAAGTTGATTCGATTGACCTGGTAATGTTGCCAAAAGTTTAGCAGCAAAAGCATCAGGGGTTATATTAATTGGTACCCCTGCCTGTACTGAATACCCTTGATAAGCAGTAAGGTCAACTTTAGTTGAACAACTATTTTGTGTATCAAGCGTGTTATCCGCTTTTTGAACAGTCTGAGTTGCTTTTTGTTCTTCCGTAATTTTGATTGCTGGTGGTTGGTCTTTTTTGATTTTTAAAATTTCCTCAATCTTCGTTAATAGATTTTGATTCATACTTTGTAAGAACGAATCTATAGAAGGTAGGTCGTATATACCCTGTCTTATACCAGTGAATGATGTTTGGAAATTACCAGGCTGAATTGTATGTTGTATACTTTGTATCATATACGGTCCATTAAACATCGGAACATGTCTCAAATTAAAATACATACTCGGCTGTAGTAGAGCATTACCCAAACAAACTACAGTACATTTATAACTTCTGTTTTTATAAAGATTATATAATGAAACGTTTTGAGTTGCAACATTTCTACCTGAGGCTTGATTAACCATATTGAGTTGGGTGTTAATAGACTCTGAGGTTGCAACACCAGCACTTTGGTCAACTTGGAATGAATAAAATATGTTTTGATTTCTTATACCAATATCAACATTGAATCCAACACATTTATTTGATAAAGACCAATCTTTTTTACCATCTTGATTCTCAATCAACGGATTTTCTGATGCTCTCCTCATTTCGAAACCATCATCTCTAAATCTGAAGTTTCCTTTAGGTAAGTCCAAATATTGTGACGGCTTCCCTACATAAAAACACACCATCTTTGATGTTGCGTTTCTATAATCAACATTAAGGAATGTACCCCATAAGTTGTTGGCGAAGTCTAATGTACCTTCAGGTTTTGGTATTGTTGTTCCATCCACATCCTGAACATTGTAGAAGTTTACGTAAGCAGGAAGATTCATAACCGTGAAGTTGTTTTTGATTAGAATACCACTCATAAGTGTGAAAACACTCATAGCGTTATTCAATGAATCTTTTCCTAACATGCTCTTCAGGTCAAATATGTCTATTAGTACTGTCTGTCCGATATTCCTTGAAGCTCTGTCCAAGAACATAATATCTTCAAACAATGTCTTAGACTTGTAGTCACCCCCTGCAATCCACTTATCGTTTAATGCTTTGAATATCTCCCAATTTTCTATCTTACTTTGTTCACCTGTAATTACACTATTAACCGTCCCTTGGGGAACTTGATACTGACTTGGTAAATCTTTGTTAAGTCTTGCCAATAAGTCATTTAGGAAATTACCCTGTAATAAATCCTCAGCATTAATTAGATATTGAATTTGATTTTTGAATTGGTCAACCGCCGCACTCGGTAATTTAAGTTTGTACGTTGCATACATTTTAATTATCTGACTTAGGAGTACAACATTATCAGCGGTGAACTCGATATCATTATCGATAAAGAAATCTGTAATGTACGAACCAGTTGAAGAATACACCACATTTGGTATTGTTGAAAATCCAACCTCTGTTTCAAGTGCAAACCACGCGGCGGGGTTTTGAACCTTTGATTGAGAAACAGAAATAGTTCCTCCTCTGCTAGGAAGTGTTCCTTTTACGTATGGCTTGAACTTTATTGGGTCGGTTATAACAGGTGCACTATTGTGAGACAAATACGAGTCAACGATTCTTCTCTTGTAATTAGATGGATTACCATATCTGAATAATATATCATATTCCAAAAATCCTCTCAATGTATTTTGAACATTTTGGTACTGAGCATTTATTATACCTGTGAAATATTCTTGGTCGTTTGTTGTTGATGGTTTAGGAACCACCGTCAACAAACTTTTGAAAAGTGATTGAAAATTTTTAAAATCGGCGTTAATAGCAACAGATGATGCACCAATTTGAGTACTTACAGGTAAATCTACATCAGTTATTGGTTTTGAAAAATTCAAAAACTCTTGTTCAAAGGAGTCCAAAACCCTTTTTTCGAACACTGAAAATATCTCCTCAATTTTAGAATACTCATCAACCATTGAAAGTTTAAAAGGTGTTTGATTACTTTTTTTACTATCAATTTTATTCATGTAACTTTCAGGTGACGGTTTTACCAATGTCTGATTATCAAAATAACCATAGTTTGGTGCCGCCCAAAAAAGTCTAACAGAACCATTATACATCGATGGGTTGTTCGATAAATTTACTTTAGTAAATGATGTTGGTGTATTCTGATTAACAACACATTCTAAACTAGCTTGGTTTACTATTGAACCAAAAGAAGGAACAATTGTGTAAGCGGTGGCTAAGGTATTATCGTTCGGGTCACACTTAATTCCATTCTTCACTACACTTGGAATAAGCACTGACCAAGTAGATAACCTCAATCTTTTTGTCTGTTGAATTGTTTGGATATCGGATTCAGAAAAATTGAAAATTTTCATTCCTCCGTTTATGGTATTTTGAATTTCAGCATCCGTATAATCTTTGTATACTTCATATCCCGTGAGGAATGTATAAAAATCATTTATAACTTTAGGATAGAATCCAACTTGTATATTAACATCGGTATTAGTTTCATTTTGTAAGGTAATTGGTTTTGTCTGTCCACCTATCTTTACGTTATATGTTTGCGTTGTTGTACCTTGGATTGGTGAAAAGTTTTTTACGTAATCAAAGTTTGTCCAAGCGGTGTTTAGAATGTCCACGTTTGTTTCTTTGAATACTTTATATCTGTGATATACCGAACCCATTTTAAGAATCCAAGCGTATGGTAACTTGTGAATTGCACCAAACTTTTTTAAACAAGATGCTATGTAATCTAAATCAGATGAAGTGTTGTTATTAAATGATTTATATTTCTCCTTCAGCGATGCCAATGGTAAAGAATTCAAAAACAAATATGCCGCTTGTACATAAGGATATTTTGCTTTATTTCTGAAATCCTGAACCCCATTTTGTATGGCGTTTACCATAAATGGTGTGTTAAGAATTGAAGTTGTTGTTTGGAAAGGGATAGGATTTGTAACTCCAAATAATTGAAATGAAGGTGCAAAGTGAACATAAACACCCTCGGTCGCAATGAAATTTCCAGAATCTATTCTTATTCTATAAAAATCATTTAATCCTGTTTGGTTCAAATTTGTTGCCGAAACAATAGGGTACGGATTGTTGTTTGTGTTTTTATATGAGAAGTTAGTTACTGGTCTTTTCTCATCAAAATTATATACATCATTAAAGTTCGATATAATTTTTCTTGGTTCGAAAACAGTTAGTACTTTATTTGTGTTATAAACATTAGTACCCTGTACGGTTTTACCATCCGCCATATTATCGGTAACCCAAACTGAGTCTGTAAATGGTATTGTATCTGTAATGTTTGGCTCATTGGTTGAATTTGTTACCAACTTTTGAAGGGCTGCAGACTTTGTGAAAAGTTGTGGTATCTTACCAAACTCATTGATGTCCAAAATGCTGAACGAATTTTCAGTTAGATTTCTGATATATGGTGTTACGAAGAAATCCCTTATGAAGTCTTGCCATGCTCTACCAGTCCCACCATTAGATATGTTCTCCAAGAAAGCTCTGTAATTGGTAGAATTCAAACCATAATTTTTCAGCTTCATTGTGATGTATGGAGCGTTCAGACCCAAACTTGTTACAATATTGCTAGCTTCGGCTTCAGTGTTCAACTTTATAATTTCGTCAACTTGATTTCCGTTTGCCCTAACAAAATTGGAATACCTTGATGTTAGTAGTTGTCTTTCCCAAATTTCATAGAAAAATTTAATCTCCTCTTTGTTTACGTAAGCAATACCTTCAGATGGAAATTCTATTGCATTGATATTAATTATATTTGTATCCTGTTGATTGTCTAATGGTTCAGGAGTCAATGGTGGATTAAACTTTTGTGTTATCCCTCTCATGTACTCCTCAACAAACTCTACTTCAGGCCACTTTGAATAATCCCATCCTTGTGTTAGCTCAACAACAGATGGGTCTGCGGGATACTTCAATTGGAACCTACCCTTTTTGTCCTCGGGTGTCTCAATGAAGAATTGTGGCCAAGGGTATACAGGGATTTCTGCATATTTCAATCCTGTACTCTGTTCAATAGCGGTTTGAGTCAATTTCAAATCATCAACGGTATCTGAACCTGATGCTGATGATGGATTGTTGAGTATCGCCTTTTTTCTTACAGGGTCATACTTAACATTCCATGCATTATTATGAACATCATCTAAGAGTCTAATAAAGGCTTCTGCAGATGCCATTAAAACCGCCATAATGTTTCTAACAGTAGGTTTGAATCCAATACCTTCAGTTCCACTTTCAATTTTTTCAAGTAGTTTCTTAGTTATTTGGTCTTCAAACTGCGAAAGTTTTTTGTTGGCTTGTGCCTCTAATAATTGAATCTGTTTGTCGAATCTTCCATCACCTTCAAAAACAAAAAATGGTGCTCTTATATCAACTAGTGTTTCTTTCCCGTTTACAATCTCTGTTTTATAAATTGGCTTTGTGAACCTTTCGAACTCTCCTTTTATCCTATTAACGTCTTGCTCGGTTGGTTTATAGATACCAGTTTGAGCAATAGTAGTTGCGGTCCAATTCACAGCATCCGCGTTTGGTGCTTTTATTTTGACCGTATTAATGTTAATTGGATTTGGTATCGGTGCAGCCCCTCCAGCCCCCAACGTTGGGTTCTTAGCCAAAAGTTCATTATACTGTTTAATTATACTCTCAAGTTGGTTCGTGGCAGCAAGTTTAGTTTCAAGGTTTAACTCCTTATACATGTAAGTCCTATCGCCATTATTTAGAATAATGGGTGCGGGATTCAAATAATCTGAAAACCAAGAAGTTTCACCCGCTCTAACACCTCTATTTGCAGAAGTTCCGAAATAGTTTGTTAATACTTGTTTGTATCCTCTAATATTAGTCAAAGGGTCCACATCTGCCTTTGCAAACTTATTGGCCACGTTTTGCTCGAACAGGTCTAACTTATTAATGAATTGCACTAAAGTATATTCAGGAAAGTCGGGAGGTATCAACCCCTTTGATTTATATTCACTATAAACTTCTTTTATCTTCTGATAACCTCTTTCAGATGTAACTTGTACAGTGCCTTCTGATTGTCTACCATCATTAACCTGATTAGCAGCTCCCACCTGTGTTGCAACTGAGGTCTGTTGTTCGCGATTTGTTTGTTGTGGTCCAACAGGTTGTGCCGAAACATTGAACTGTTGACTATACATGTGTGGTGTCGCAATAAGATGACCCATTGCAACTTCGTTAAGGATGTTAAACTTATATCCTTTGAAATCCAAATCAATTTGGTAGTTTCCACTGAAGGTGTTAAACCTTGCGTTGAATTTTTCCAAATTAAGTTGGTATCTTATGGCTTGACCGTAATACCCTTTGAGAGTCAAATAAAATGGTGGGTATGGTAAATTAAAAAATGCTGCGTAAGGTGAGTTGTTACCTAACTGAAATAAAGCCCTTCCTTGAACATCTTCCAAAGAAATTCTTACAGATGGTACAAAAGATAGGTTTGTATCAACACTTATGTTTGTAATTCCAAGTAATCCATTATCCAATACACTTGTTAAGTCAGATGGTTTTTCAACAACGTAAGGCTTAGTACCGTCTTTTGGGACAACGGTTTGACTCATCATTTGATTTACACCCTTGAATTTAGTTGTATTGTCCCCTGTTAATTCATCATAATAACCTGTACCCAAATATGAATCCTTAGTTGGTTTTAGGAAATCCATCTTGGCAATTGAAACAATTCGTACCCTATCTTCAGGAGAAGCTCCAATAGCAAGTTTTGTTCTTGGAAGTAATTCAGCTTCCAAGTTTGCATACATAACAAGGTTCTCGTGGTCAACCAACCTTTCACGAATCTTTCCTAAAGAATCGATTGTTTTGTTAGGGTCAACTACGATAATGTTGTTATAATCAAACTCAACATAAATGTTCCCACTGTTATCCGCCTGTACGTTACCTGCCATAATAAAAGAAATGGTTTTCTATCGCCGCCTTATAATCCTGTAAGGAGGGTAATAATGGGAAGGGGACAATTAGAATAGCACCATCGAAAATATTATTTTCCATACCCACAAACTGTGGGTTTGCTTGAAGTATCAACCAACCAAAAGTTGGGGAGTTGTAATACTCTTGTGATACTCTATCTAATCTACTCCTACCTACTTTATAAATGTAAGTTTTATCTGTTGGTTTTGAAGGCAATTGAACATAAGGCACAACAGTTTGTTCACCATTGATTATAAATTGACTATATCTATTCCAATATGTGTATGCCATTAGTTAAGTTTTGCTTTTGAAATATATGCACCTCCATCGTTCTTTATGTTCCACGTCAATTGGTCGGTATTGGAATTTGTCTGTGCTGCTAAGTTTTTAACCATAGCCTCTTGTGATTTTATTTCTCCTTCGGTGTCTGCTGGTTTTTCAGATGTGAATGAGAGCACTCTTTTCTTTGATGGGAACGGGGTATATTTTATGAAATTTTTCAAATCGTTCTTTTCTAAGTTATCAATAAAAGATTTAGTCAAATTATTCTCCTCTGTAAATAGAGGTTTTGCCTTTGTTAACCAGTAAGCGTCGAAAACCTCTTCAATATTTGTTTTCTTATCACCGATAATTGCCTGATTACCAATTATATTACCGATGATTGCTTGTTTGAATGTTTGATATTTTTTATCATCTAATATGTCCTCCGAAACAATCATGTATTGTCTTCTGAAAGTAAAATTAGTTTCAAACAATCTGTTTTTAGAGAAAGGTTTGAAAACAATTTCTTCAGGCTTTTCACCCAAATATGAATTTAGAGCTTTTCCACCACCAAGATTGAAAACTAAAACACCAGTATATTCTTTACCGTCCTGTGTGTTTACAAAACTATGATTTTTCCAAATTACATTATTGAAAGTTATAACATCATCTTGAATTTTTTTATAGTCGTTCCTTAATTCAACAAATGTATCAGCAGGCACAGGTTGAGAAGAAGGGTCAAATTCGTTAGTACCTATTGTACGATATAAAGTAACATTACCATTACTAGATTGGAAACCATCTGTACCATTATTGGCCATCCCCTCAAAAGTCAATATATTAGCTCTTGATAGTTGTTGAATGTATTGAGTCTCGATATTGGTAATATCCTGAATGATTTTTGTTATTGCGTTCTGATAATTACTTCTTTTGTTTTTTACAAAATTAGCATAGTTTGTTTTTACAGTTTCTTTCAATCTTTGTGAAAAATCCCAATTAACGTCTGAAACGTATTTGATAAATTCATCATTACCTGCTGCAATGTTTTTCTCATACTCCGCAAAGATATTGTTTACCCTTTTTTCAACATTATTGGGCTTACCAAACAACACAAACTTACTTGTTGAGTTTACGGGTGTAACACCTTCAGCGTAATTTCTTTCTAACATCCACTGTTGTCTCATGGCATTATTGTATTGTGCATTAACTTCTTTTTGTTTGTTAACAACGTTTTGAAAATATGTTTGTGTTTGATTAACCAAATTGACCATATAGTTTTGATAAGAAATTTTACCTACCTCAAAAGTTGAAACAATTTCTTTACTTATAATCGTTCCAATGGTTTGGTTATTGTTCTGACCATTGTTCGGTTCTGCTTGGTTAACTGCTGGCGGAGCTGGTGGATTAGCCATCGCCAAGAACTCAGCATCCAATACTTTCAAGAAGTCTTCCTGAGCTGTAACATCAGCTCTATCATCATAAATTTCTGTGTTGGCATAATAGTTGAACGATAAGGCGTTTTGTAATTTGTCCACAGACTCTTTTAGTCCACTACCTCCAACAAACTTGAATCCCATTTGAATTGTCGCAATCATTGGTTGTACACCAATACCCTCAGGATTTATATCTAAATCTTCATAACTTATATTAAGTGAATCTGGAATTATTTTCGTGTTATAGAAATCGCCAATTCTGAGAACGAGAACGGGTGGTGCGCCGAAAGCTGTGTTCACAGCGTTGTTATATTGTAGTGATTCAGTCCCATTAACCGTTTTGATTGTAGGGATTGTATCACCTGGTCTCATACATTGTTGTAAAAATGTGAGTCTTGAATTTAGTCCTTCGGGTGTTATTGAGTGAAAAGCAGGCTGGAAAAATTTGAGTTTGTCTCTCAAATTATCGTACACCATAGGCGATTCCTGTTTGATGGTTTCAAAATAATCACACTCAGAAAGTAGCGACCTAAGAACCCTTTTGGTTATATTATCTCTTGGTTTCCATTCTCTGACGGTTTCTTCTGTATCAACTGTTGTTGTTACGGTGTTTGCTTGAAAAACGTCTGTATACTTTGGTGTTGGTGTTGATGATGGAACGTTTGTACTTGTGTCGTCTTTGATTGAACTTATGTAGGCTCTTCTACAAGCCATGGCCCCATATGTAAAAATTTCTTTAGCTTCAACTTGTACGTCGCCACCAACTACAGGGACTGTCTTGTCTTCGTCTGTACATCTCACAGTATTACCTAAAGTGAAATCTTTTGGGTCGGTTGGGTCCGCAACCTTGAACTGTTTAGGTTGAGTTCTTGTTGATTCTCCTAAACCTTTCGAAGGAACTATTAAAAGTCTTTTTTCTTCAATAAATTTCTTCAAAGCATCTTGTTGTGAAAAGAATAAGACGGCGGATTCAACTCTTCTTTTGGAGAGTTCTTGGTTGTATTGAACTGTTGCGGGCGCAGAACAACTTGAGTCAATTGTTATGGTTATTGTTCCTGTGGAGCCACTTAATTTTGTGGCTAAGTCAGTAACCATTTTTTGTGCAATTTTATAGTTCGGTTTTACAACGTTGTCGAAAAAAGATGTTGTCTGTGCCGCAGTACTCGGACTTTTTGATTTGTAATAATCTATATTGGAAGTAGATGTGTACCTTGAAAATTCATTTGAGTAGTTTGTTACACTACCTTGTTTAGGATAATCATTTCCAAAGTATAAACCTATTTGTTCATAAACATTCAGAGAAACTGTAGTACTTGTACCCTGCGCTAAAGGTTGCCCTTGACCTCCATCAACACCTGTTTGAATTGTAGACTTAGACCATTCAATTTGTTCACGGGAAAGTTTTTTAGAAGTAATCGCTTCTTGTAATTGATACAAGTCGTTCGGATTCACTTTCCAATATCTTTTAGCTAACTCATATAAGTCATATTTTCTACATCCAGCAAAAAACGAATCGAGAATACTGTTAACTCTTGTTGCGTTTGTTTCGTTGGAAAGTACTTTGTTAACGATAACATTTAACACGGAAGGGTGGTCAACAACTATTTTCCATGATAGTGTACCGCCTCTCTGTGTTGACTTGTATGTGTATATTGGTTCAGGCCTTCCTAAGAAATCACTTGAGTTCCAGTTCGCAGAAACACTTTCACTAAAGGTTAATCCATATGGTGGGAACCACATAACTCTACCACCATTTGGTCCTCTTTCACAAATTGGCAAATCAGATACAGAATATCCAGGACTTGATGATGTTCTCCAAGCCAAGTTTTCGAGTGAAAACATGTATTTTTTCGCAAAAGCATTGTTTTCAGTTCCAATCAAATTCGTTGAACTTTGACCTCCTTCTTGTTTATTAGGAACAATATTCAAATTGTATGTGTTATCCAAAACTGAGTCAGAAAATCTTCTTCCTTGTGTTGTGATACCGTCGGCTTTTTGTAAGTCGTTGTATTGAAGATATGGAGTATCTTTAGCAAAAACTCTACAGTATTCAGTACCAACTTCTTGACCAGGGTCACCAACATATCTATAAACTCTTGAACCTTTGGTCATTTCTTTGTATCCATCATTGAATACTTTGGATACTTGGTCTATGGCATTTCCTACGTGTTGTAATCTCTTACCTCCTTGCGGTTGACTATTAATTAACCTTTGGGTGTCGTCAAGAATTGAACCTTCTCTGAAAGTTCTTTCTGTTGATTCGGTTGAATTATATGATGATGGTTTAAAATCTTCGTCTTCACTTGTTATCTCACCCCCTAACCCAACTCTCTTACCAGCATTTCCTTTATATTTTGGAGATACCCATGTAAAGCCACCTTCAATACCACCACCATTACCATATGTTGGGCCGTTGGCACCTAACTTAATTTCTTTACTTGGTCCTTCGTATAGTTGTGCAAGTTCAGTAGGTCCAAAGACAGGAGACTGTTGAACAACACCAAAGTCGTTAACAGGTAGGGCACCTGGTGGTGAGAAGACTTGTGACGGTTCTGAGCTTCTTGAACCGACGTAGTAGTTTGAGTTATTTGATACACCACCAACTAATGCACCACCACCTCTATTTAGGAATCCTCTATCATAACTTGGTTTATACTTGTTGAAGTTAATGTTTCTAAAAAGTATAGACCTTTGTCCGCCACCAGTATTGTTCAAGAAAAGTTGTGAACCCGTCTGAGGTGCCCCTAATAATCTATTGAAAAAGTTACCTACTGTACTTCTCCTAAAAGCATTTTGTAACTGTTGTATTGTTGTTGGCTGTCCTGAATTTATTGACGTGTCCCAATAAGAACCAGGAATCGGTGATACAGGAATTATACTTCCAGCCAATCTCAAAGCAAAATCTGTGGCGGCTAAAATTGGATTTGAAGGTACTGTAATAGTCCAATTAGGTTCTATCAGAGGCACCCTTCCTGTTACTAAATTCACTACGTCAATTCCACTATCTACACTGAATAAATTTGCTCTTGCTGCAGTGTTTTGATAAATTTGTTGTGCTATTCTTTCTTCGAATGATTTTCTAAGAGTCTGAGCACCTAGTTTGGCAATAAAAGAGTCTTGACTCAAAAGTCCATTACTTCCGAGTGGGTCTCTCGATAATAAAATTCCTACGGGTCCGTATGATGATGGGTTAAAGGTTGTTGGATATGGTTGATTGTTGTATAACCTAGTACCGCCCACCACAAAGTCTGGTTGTGTGATGTATTCACCACTATCTAAAGATGTCTGTGTTCCGTTCGCATAAGCATTCAAAGGTTTCCAAGCTGGAGAAATACTACCGAAACCTTTATTAGATGCAACTTGAGATTGGTCTATTATTTTTGCGTCCTGTTGACCTGGTCCATACTCTCCCTTATTTGATTTCGTATTTAATAATCCTGTTGGGTCTGGAACTTGTTTGTATCCACCTTCAGAACCCCACTCATTGAGTGGATATAGTTTGTTTGCAAAACTTGGTTCGTCAATTAATTTATCTGGACTGTCTTGAACAGAACTATCGGTCTGAACATAAGTTGTATCTATTGGAAGTGTTGGTCGATTTGGGGCTTTGGCATACGGTGTTAAGTTCCTAGTTAGGAGCTTTTTTCTAAAACCGTTTGTTGCAGAAAAGTCTAATAAACTTGCCATCAAATCTTTTTATATAAATAGGTTAGGGATAATTTTTTTGTTATCCACCACCATAAGTATTTGACCCTTGTCTTTGTGTTGGGGATTGTTTTGAAGCACTTTGAACGTTGATAATATAATTTTGGAACTCTGTTCCACTCAACTTGTCTGAAAGTATTTTTGTAATTTGATTAATCTGTTCTTGAGTCAATCCTTGAGCACCGTTGAAGTTAATATCAATCACAATTTTACCACCCATATCAATCTTTGTGGATGAGCTTGCCCCGTAACTTTGAGCAACAGACTTCACTTCTTGTTGTATTTGTTCTGTTCTAGTTTGGTTAGATGATGGAGATACAGATGAAGTTTCTTGACCAGGTATTTTACTCAGAAGTCCTCTTGTGGTTCTCGAAACCAAATCATTACCCTTAATGTTTTGTCGAACCTCTTGATTTACTTCTTTCAGTCTGTCCATTATATTGATGCCTCTCTCCTTGAGAGCCGCTCCAAAATCTTTGGCATATGAAGTTAAAACCGTAAGTCCGTTTTTGGTTGGGTCTCTCAAATCTTTGAACATTTGTTCTGTACCGTATATGAACTTTTCGGTATCTTCTCTTACCCCTTTAGTTGTTCCAGATTTTTTTGCATCTGATAACGCTCCTCCAATTTTGTCTGTAATATCTCGGAATCCCTCTAAGTTGTTCAATACAGGTGCGGCGGTCGATACCCCTCCCACAATTTTGTTTCGAATTGCAGATACATCTGCCTCCATCAACTCAGTCAAGTTCATCTGACTTCTAGCAAGTTCTTCTAAAGTCTGGGGTCCTTCTTTTTGTTCTTTGATTAATTTATCAAATTCGGTTTGAGTAATCTCCGATAGTTTTCTGGTCTGCATTTGACCTTTATCATCTTTGATTTGGACTTCATACTCCCCACCTTCACCCATCTTAGCAATGTTCGCTAAGAATTGTTTGTCTTCTTCACTACCAACTTTAAGTCCTGCAGAACTAATCGCAGAAAGACGTTTGTCCAATTCTGCTGCAGCTAATCCCATCTTGCTCAACTCTTTAGCACTTACACCTGTTTGGGCTTCCATTTCTTTCAATATCATTACACCTTGTGGGTTAATTTTGAAAGATTTTGTTTTTTCATCAAAATAAGTGAATTGTTTTGAAACTTGGGCTAAACTGTCTTGAAGACCTGAAGGGTCATTAATTGATTGATTCATCAATTGGAATGGGTCAACCAGGTTTCCTGCAGATACTCCAAGTCTTTGGAATGCAGATGCAACCTCGATTGCATTTTCAGGGGACATAACTTTGTCCGCTAGACGGAAAGTTTCATTCATGTCGAATCTCAACATCGACGCTTGTGCCGCCATTTTTGTAAGACCTTGTACACCTCCTTCAAACTGATAACGATTAAGTTGGTCCATATTGGTCCTCATCGTCTTCACTACCTCGGCAGAATTTCCACCAATACTTTGAACATATTTAATTGATTTTTCCAATTCTGGACCGATATGACTTACACTCATACCGACATCTAAAAATGCGTTCGTTAGAACTTCCGCATCTTCTTTCAATAGTTTGGTAGCTGCAACAAGTTTTGTAACATCTTCTGTGTTTGCAACAACATTTCTTCTCGACGCCTTGGCAACATCTGAAATTGTATTTTCAACATCTTGTAAAGAACCTCCTATTCTATTGACGCTTGGTACTGCGTCAGCAAGGGCTTGTTGTAGTTCTACGACCCTCTGTCTTCCTTGAAGAAATGTTTTGTTGACTACGGTAGCACTACTAGTTAGTCTTGTGATTGCATCGGCAAAATCACGTACGCCTATCTTGAGCATTTTTTCAAGATTCTTACCAAAACTACCTATATCATCACTACTTGGTGGTGTACCGTAATTTAAATTATCAGGTGCCATACATTCTTAATATTATATAAATACAAAAGGACTGATTTTTCAGTCCTTTCTATTATCTTCAACCCATTTATCTAGAAGATATTTCCTAACAAATAGTGGCATTAACTCAAAATCCGTCCAACTAATACCTAAAAGTTTGTTCAAATAATAAAATTCATCTATTTGTCCTTTCCTATAATCAGAAGAAAGCACGAAAAAATTCGACCCCGAAACCAACATTCACTGTTAGTTTTTCTCCTGACGGGGCTATTGCTTCTCTGGTCATATCCAGCCTTGGTTCATTTTCATTCATGAATTGTCTAATAAATTTTGAATCACCAATTGGCATTGATTCAACAAATTTAGCAATTTCTCCTTTATCAGGGTTTCCGTTTACCTCTACAATTTCTTTGTTGAGTCTCCATGTTACCCTTGGTGCGGTTCTTCCTGCAGGATATGAATCAATCATTTTTTGGATTTCATTAATCTCACCATAAGTCATAGGTTTCAATTTGATAACCGCTTCAGACTTTGGAAGTTTTACTGTAAATGTCCCGTCTTCTGATGGTGCAACTCCTTTTATAATTGAAAGTTGGTCCAACAGAACCGTCGTTTTAAAAGATTTTCTCGTTTGTGGGTCTGTTAAATTTAATTCAACTTCTGGTCCAAAACCTGTATTTCTTAAAAACACAAGAATAGCCTCCACATCACCTTCTAACATATCATCTATTTTCATGTCTGGTTCGTATAACTTATTTCTCAATAAGGTATATGTTAGGTCGTTTCCCCCACCCATTAAAATATTTTCATCAGCGGCAGTAAGATATCCCACCTTAACCGCTTTCTTTTTATTTTTGTAAAATAATCCTTCTGAAGGAAGTTGTACTATGTCGTGTGGTAACGTTAAATTTTGTTGACCATACTGTCTTGATTGTTCGTCCATATAAAAAAAATAACCGTAAAGTTTATGTCTTTACGGTTAAATATAAAAGGTTTTAATTTTTTGTATATAGTATTAGTACACTAACACACATCTATCCATTCTCAAACTACAAGTAATATCTGCAAGTGCGTCTGTAGCGTAACTCAATGAACCAAAGTTAACGTCTGTTAAGAATGTTCCATAAAGAATCCACTTTTCTACAACCACACCTGTTGGGTCAAGCATTTCGAGGTCGATATCTTTTTTATAACCCGCAGCATATCCCATACGTCCTGTTACAGATTCAGCGTGTAGACGAACCCATTCCATTAGAGCTTGAGCTGCTGATGGACCGATTGGGTCTCTAAATTTCACAGAGATTGGGTCCCAATTGAATCTACCCGCAACGAAAGTTGATGTATTCAAGAACTGAATTTCAGTTGCTGCGATTTTGATAGAAGGTCTTGCCGCGGTCTCTACAAACCACTCATTAATCCCCAAACTTGAAGGAAACCTTAAGATGAATCGATTCTGACGTTTCGGTTCGTAAGGTATCGGCATTTTCATCAGTAAATCAGCCATATTATTAAATTTTTGTTTTCAGTGTTTATATGATATAAATATAGGTAAGTATAAAATTTTTCTATTTACTTCAATTTTTAAAAAAAGTACCTTTATTGCACTTCCTTCTTAATTCCTCCAGCAGTAGAATAAGTCTTAACTAAATTATCTGGTTTATCTTTAAATGCTTTTCTCATTACTTCTACGTTTTTAGGGTCATCATCTGAAAAGCCTATCATTGGTTTAGTAGGTGTGAATTTGTGTCCTAAATCGTTTTTTAACCAGGCTTTTTTATTAAGTATTGCAGCCATCCCCTTTATGTAGTCCACAAAATCATTCATTGCTTTGACCTTTGCTTCTTCGGGGTTTGTGGCCCCTCCTTCGTCTCCAAAAGAAACGGGGTGGTATTTGTTCAACGCCAAGTATGTGTCGATTAATTCTTTATCAGACATTTCATCTTCACCTAAGAAAGACCTGTATTTTTTTAAATTTTTAAGTAACTCGTCTTTTGAGATACCTTCGAAGTCATTGACGATGTAATTGTAGACCGCCTGTTTTAAAGTTTCAGGATTATGTCCTCGGGCTGTTATGATTGCAAATATTGAACCGTTATTAATAGCTTCTCTAAAGTCATCAAACGCTGGTCCTTTCTTGGCTTTCATTGAATCGATTATAAAATCTTTGTCTCCTTCTGTTCTAAAGTTTCTGAATGGGTTTTCAGCATAACCTACAATTGTGTGACCATCGTAGTCAAAATCACCTTTACCTACTTTATGTCTGTATTCAGCAAAATCTTCTGTAGACATTCCGACTTCTTCTCCTTTATCGTCTTTCAGAATAATTTTGGTTGGCATGTGCACAATGTTGTCGTCCCAGTCAAAAGCGTAATATTTTAAATCTGGGGTTTTCTCATCTTTGAACCCTTCTGAAATTTTTTTTCTCATTATATAAGGCTAAAAAATGGGGGGATTTGGCCCCCCCGTTTTTATTAGATATTTTCAAACGAAGCACCTGTTGGTGTGATGAAGAATTCGATATCTATGAATTCTAAAGCCTTCGTTGGTTTTAAGTAAATCTTTCCTGTTAAAGTGTTTCTATCCAAATCTTCAGGTGAAGATGATACAGTCACACGGAAATCGTAAAGACCTCTATCTCTTCTGATTGAATCAAGGATTGGGTTAACACTATCCAAGAACTGTTGTCTTACTACTTGGTCGTTTTGTTCGAACAACAATCTTACCGCTACAGCTGAAATCAACTTACGAGCTTGAAGTAAAAGTCTTCTTACGTTCAATCTGTTAAGTGCTGTGTCTGCAACTTGTAAAGTTTTGTTACCCCAAATTACAGTTCCTACGTCAGCAAAAGTAGCGATTGGGTTGATTCTACCTTGATAAAGGGTATCTCTATCTTCTTGAGTCAACTTCACTCTCGCTTTGATTGAGTTAACAAGACCTCTTGTGTAACCCGCTGATGCGAACCATGGGAATGAAATGTTATCTGTTAGAGCCAAGTTTCTACAAACTTCACCTGTTGGTGGTAAGTAGATTTGTGTATTGTTAACAGTATCTCTTACAAGAATCCATGGGTAGTAAGTAGCGGTATAGTTGGAGTCAATTCCTGTGTTATCCAAGTTATCAACAGCCTCTTGTGGGTAGATGATATCAAGTGAGTTAGTTCCATCTGGTGTAAACATCTGATAGTCAGGTGTTGTTGCGATGTAAACTGAGTCAGCTCTTTGGAATTGAATCATATCGATTGCTTCCTCTACAAGATTAGAGTTATTTACATAATCTATTGCTGAAGTTGCAAATACGTTGATGTTTGTTGCTTCAGGATTTCTGAACGATAGAATACCTAAAAGGTATGCGTAGTAGTCAGTGTTCGCGAAATCTTGTGTGTTGTTTTCAACTACAATTCTCTTGAACAAACCTTCACCTGTTGCTGTTGGGTATCTTGTAGACGCCGCAGCTCCTGCTAAGTAACCCGACGCTCCGAGTTGGAATCTATCAGCATTTGTTCTGTACTCTCTGTAGATGTCCCAACCATCAAAACCACCCGCAAAACATACTGTGTATTTTCTTGAGTAAATAAAGTAGTAAGGGTTTTCTTGAGTTTCAGGGTCAAATCTGAAATCAGCAACTCCACACTCGAATGCTGGTGTACCACTTGTTTGAAATGAATTTGCAATTGTTACAACAGTTGCACCTGAGTCCATATGGAATCCTTTTGAAAGGTAATTCCAAGAAGCTCCATCAACAGGAACAGGAGAAACTATCCAATTTGATGGATTTTGTTTTCCTTTATATGTTAATAAAGATTCATCAACACCGATTACAGTTGAGAAACCTAAATAACTTCTTCTCACAACATCACCCGCAGATTCAACAGAGTTATCACCACCTGATGGGGAACCAAACGGAGGATTATAAATTGTTTCACCAGGGAAATAATATTTCGTTTTAAATTGAGGTACAGGAGAAGGATTCAATACTGAACCATACTCTCTCTGTGTATATCCGTAGAATCCACATGGTAAAGCATCGATTGGTGCTTCATCAGACATCTCAACCATAATATATTTCGAAATCAAAGCGTATTCACCGTTTGATGAACCAATTTTCTTAGCAACGAAGTTGTTAGAAGCTGGGTCCATGTTACAGTTTGTAAACTTCTCGATAACGATAGGGTTTGAATCTGAATCAAAGAAGTTTCTTACAAGAACATCAAAAGTCATGTTATTGAAAGATAAGTTCGCAATAGAAACTTTAACTTCAACGTTAGCCGCATCTCCATCAGAAATTGAAATAAATCTGAATAATCTATAAACCTTATTTCCTCTCAATTCTGAGACCAAGAACGGAGTCATAGGTGATTGATATTTTTCAAGGTTATAAGCGATTGAACTTGAGTCTTCAGTTCTTGCACCTGGTAAACCAATCAATTCACAATCTAAACCACGAATATAACTTTGATTATAAGCGTAAGCTAAAGAAGCAGGATATGCTTCTTCTACGAAAATAGGAACCTCTTGTCTTGATTTGCCAAAGTTGTCGAAACCTAAAACTTTAGTTATAAATTTAGATGAAGCCGCTGATAAAGAAACTTCGAAACTAAATGTGTCGTTATCTTTTGTTATACCCGAAAGTAAGAAAGTTTCATAAGGGTTTTTTGTAACACCCGAATATTGACCACTACAAACCATTGTAAGAGCACTCAATCCTGAAACCGTACCTCCTGAGTTAACTTCATATATAGGACCATGTGCATTACTTGAAGCACTGTTTTCAAATAATGAAATACCTCTTGAACGAAGTGTTGCAACAACCATGTTGTTGTAATCTGAGAAAGCAGTACCTGACCAAGTATAAACATTACCTGATAAAGTACCAGTGTAGGTTGAACTTGCACCTGAAGCAATTGCAGTTACTCCATAATCCATTGAATAACCCGAGTAGTTATCACCACTGTAGTTATCAAAGTTTGCGTAGTACCAAG
>Ga0209972_10000761_pt1 | contig 31409 bp, 28 predicted proteins | sample NOAtaG_7_FD_187302 | JGI IMG/M metagenome (GOLD analysis project Ga0209972, IMG submission 187302) | Freshwater lake microbial communities from Lake Erie, under a cyanobacterial bloom - NOAA_Erie_Diel1S_2200h metaG (SPAdes) (version 2) | ecosystem: Environmental > Aquatic > Freshwater > Lake ...
CCGTAAATATTTGAGCTACAGCATTTTGAACGAATAAAAATAAAACGAATGCAAAGATGGATTTAAAACGCATGGGCACTTTGGTTATATTCTGACGACAAATTTGGGGATTAGGGCAATATCATTATAGTATAATTATGCGAAAGAATAGTATTTTTGTGAATGGTTGATATTGTGTTTTTTCGGAAAATAGGGGAATGCCCATACGGGATGTTCCTTTCAGCGTGATTTAACAAATAAAATTTCTCGTCATGAATATTTTTCGCGAGCTCACACCGCTCAAGCAGCAGGATGTTTTTGTAGTCCTGGATTCTGTAAAAAATGGCTTTGATTATCCAATCCACAATCATTCGGAGTATGAACTTAACCTGGTCATGGGGATGTCCGGGAGCCGTATCGCGGGGGATTCCACGGAGCGCTACACCGACTATGACCTTGTGCTGCTGGGGCCATATCTATATCATAAATGGGACGGCGACCAACATCTTCAGGAGAGCGGTCAGAGCTACAGGGTGGTTACCATTCAGTTTGCGATGGATTTGTTCAGCGGGCAGATGTTCCAGAAGGAGCGGTTTTTCAAGATCCGGCAACTGCTTCAGGAGAGCAGCAGGGGGATAAAATTCCATGGGAAGACCTTTGAGGGCGCGATGCGGCTGATGGTCAGCCTTACAGAAGATAAAGGCTTTGCCAATATCATCGAATTTTTTCAATTGCTGGATTTATTGTCCAATTCCAACGAAAAGACGCTTTTGGCCAGCGGTGCATTCACGCCGCAGGCGGCCCGGTCGGAGAGCAACCGGATTCAGGTAGCGTATGCGTACATTCTGAAATACCTCACCAATCCGGACCTCAAAATCGGCGATGTGGCCGCGCAGGTACACATGAGTGAATCCGCGTTCAGCCATTTCTTTAAAAAATACGCCTTTCGCAGTTTCACCCAGTTCCTGGTTGACCTTCGCATCGGTCATGCATGTAAATTATTGCTGGATACCGATGATACGATTGCCCAGATCAGCGCAAAGTCGGGTTTTAACAACCTTGCCAATTTCAACCGACTGTTCCGTAAATACCGGTCCTGTACCCCGGTGGAGTACCGCAAGCGCTATTTGGAGAAAAATGCCTTCGACTGGTCCTCGCAGGTGACACCCTGGCAGTTCCTGCCCTCCAAGGCGGAGACCCGCAACCTCCTTCCGCCTACTTCCTATGCTACCCGCCTGCTACATTTCTGAGGGAATGTGAGGCATAAAATTCTATATGAGGGGGCGTGAAAGGTCTTCCGTTGCCTTCGGGAGTTACATGACCCCGGAAGAATATTATTTGGCGGCACAGGCCATCTTTCGCGGTAGAAGTATTTTTGACATAACCCCTGGGTTATTTTCCCTGAACGATTTTCATTTCCCTGATGAGGTGCGAAGCGCCGGCATATTTATCCACCATAAACAGGATATAGCGGATATCTACCATGATATTCCTGCAGATATCGGGAGCGTAGAGGATATCGCTCATGGTACCTTCCCAGACGCGGTCGAAATTGAGTCCGATGAGGTTTCCGCTTCCATCTATTGCCGGGCTTCCGGAATTACCGCCGGTAGTATGGTTTGAGCCGATAAAACAAACGGGCATACGGCCATTCTCCGCATAAGGTCCATAGTCTTTGTTTTGATAGAGCGTCCGCAGCCTTTCCGGCACATCGAACTCATAATCGCCCGGTTGGTATTTTTCCATTACGCCATCGAGGTAGGTGTAATGCTGATAATATACGCCGTCGCGGGGCTGGTAGCCTTCGACCTTACCATAAGTAACCCGCAGTGTACTGTTGGCATCGGGGTAGAAGCGTTTTTCGGGGAATACTTCCAGGAGTGCCTGCATATAGCGGCGCTGCGCGATGGAAATCTTGTCGTTGATTTCGTTGTAGGGGCGGAAGACCCTGGCCTCTGCTGTTTCCAGGATGCTGCGTGCGAGGAGGTAGGCGTAGTCTTCGCGTATTGATTTTATTGCCGCAGCGGGGTCGCTGGCTGCGAGTGTGGCCCATTTACCCGGCCTGGACAGTTCGGATTTCAGGAAGGTGATGCGTGCGAATTCAGCGGCATCCTTGCCTGCAAAGTTCATTTGTTCGATGGCGAAAGGGGAGAGGTATTCCCCGGGCACTTTTTCGAAATAGAGTGGGATAAGGGCGGCGAGTACCTGTTGATCCACCTCGGGCCGGTAATCTTTGTAAAAGGCTTCAAAGGCGGCTTTTATCTGGTCTTTGCGCTGGGAGAGGGCTTCCAGGCCATTGTTGTCGTGGATTGCGACGAATTGCCGGAGGCTGTTGGCAAAGCGCAGTAACTCCACATTTGCGCCAACGATCTCGTTGATATATTCGCGTGCTGCTGCATAAGGCGCGATTGCGGCATAGTGTTTGTCCAGTTCGGGAAGCAGGCTGCCATATCCTTGCGCCCAGCCGGATTTGGCCATCACCCGGCTCTGGAACGCTGCTTCTGTTTTTTTCTTTAGGGCTATCCCGTCGGCTTTTTTGAGACCCTGGTTTTCACCGATCCATTTTTTCCAGGAGTTGGCCAGGCCGGCCTGTTTGCTGGCATACTGGATTTTGACTTTTGCGTCTGCCCGCATAGCTGCGTCGAGGACGGCCAGGGAGCGGTTCCGGATATCAATGCGGATAGGGTTGAGGAGATTAACAGTCTGGGCGACAGCGGAGGCTGGCAGGTACTCGGTGGTCCTGCCTGGAAAACCGAATACCAGGGTGAAATCGCCCGGTTTTATCCCGTTGAGCGAAACCGGCAGGTAGTGTTTTGGGCGGTAGGGGACGTTGCCCGGGGCATAAGCGGCAGGGCGGTTATTTTGGTCGGCATATATTCTGAACATAGAAAAATCCCCTGTATGCCGGGGCCATACCCAGTTATCCGTATCGGCGCCAAACTTGCCGACAGCCCCGGGAGGGGCCCCGACCAGTCGTATGTCGCGGAACGTTTCGGTGATAAACAAGTAATAGGCGTTGCCATAATAGAAAGGCCGCACTGCTGCGTCCTGCCATGCTTCCTTAGCTGCCCGGGAGGCTATTTCGTTGGTATTCTTCTCAATTGCGGCCTGCCGCTCGCGCTCTGTCATGTTAGCTGTTACCCCGGCAAGGGCTTGCTTGCTGACGTCTTCGATGCGCGTGATAAAGGTGACCGTCAGGCCAGGGTTGGGGAGTTCTTCTGCCGGAGATTTGGCCCAGAATCCGTTCTCCAGATAGTTTCGTTCCAGGCTGGAATGGTATTGGATCTGGCCATATCCACAATGATGGTTGGTCAGGATCAGCCCGGAAGGCGAAATGACGCTCCCGGTGCATCCGCCTCCAAACCGAATGATTGCATCTTTAAGGCTGCCTTTGTTGATGCTGTAGATGTCTTCAGCGGTCATTTTCATGCCCATGCGCTGCATCTCTGCCTCGTTTTGCTTTAAGAGCAGGGGCAGCCACATGCCTTCTCCTGCCAGGGCCTTCAGCACAGCGGCAAGTACAAGCGCTACGGCCAGAAAGTTTCTTTTCATCATACAAAAGGGATAGTGAACCAAGGGAAAGGAAAAACCAAAAAAAGCCTGAACTAAGTCTTTTGTGCCGAAGATGGGACTCGAACCCATACACCCGAAGGCACACGCCCCTGAAACGTGCGCGTCTACCAATTTCGCCACTTCGGCATTTAGGAGTGGACTTAGATCAAGCTTCTTTTGAGTACCGAAGGCGGGGCTCGAACCCGCACGGTTTGCACCACTGGTGTTTGAGACCAGCGCGTCTACCAATTCCGCCACTTCGGTAGCGAAATCACGGTCAGGTGTTATCCTGACGGTGGGCAAATTTAGAGAGGTTTTCTTGAATGCGCAATAGGTAGCGCTTTTTTAAATAATATTCTTTAATTTTTTTTAGCTGTCCGAGGTCAATAGATTGAGGATCAAAATCTTTCAGTGTGGGCAGAATTTCCTGGTAAAGGGCATCTGCCAGATTTTCGACGGTTTCGCGCAAGTGTTCGAGGGTCGCGGCATCCGGACTGAATTCCAGCTCCATGATTGATTCGTTGATTTCCATCATTTCCATGAGGAATTCACCCGGGACATGGTTCTGTCCTTCTTCGCCCATCGTCCCGTAGAGGTTCAGGATATAGTACATACGGCGGTCTGCATCGTTGAGGGCACGATAGGCATCGTTGTTAATGCTTGCCTGTGCCAGCACATCGCGCTGGGTCGCCTCATCGGCAAGGGTGTGAAAGTCCGGGTGTAAGGCTTTGCTCTTCTGATAATAGCGCCTGCGCAGCTCGGCCTCATCGCAAAGAAAGGCCACCGGTAGTCCGAACCATTCAAAGTAATTCATTTGACAATTCACCCGTTTATTTGAAGTATGCCCTGAATATGTCCAGGCCATTGGCATAGATCAGCAGTGCGAGGATCAGGAAGAAACCGATCATGGTGGCATATTCCATGAATTTATCGCTGGGCTTGCGGCCGGAAATAACTTCATAAAGCAGGAACATAACGTGCCCGCCATCCAATGCCGGTATCGGTAGTAAGTTCATAAATGCGAGGACGAGTGAAAGGGTAGCGGTGATCTTCCAGAAATGTTCCCAGTCAAAAATGCTCCCATACATGTCTGCAATGGAGGCAAACCCACCGAGGCTTTCGGAAGCTTTCATTTTTCCGCTGAAGATCTGCCCAAACGCTTTCACATTGTCGCTGAGCTGCCGCCATCCCAGCGCCACGCCTGCAGGTATGGCCTGCACGATGCTGTATTCCCTGCGTTCGGTTTTGAAAAAAGTTTCCGGATATGGGGTATATACGCCGATTGCACCCTCCTTGCTCGGGGTAACCGACAACATGACGCTGTCCTGGCCCCGCAATACCTGTACCTCGAGCGGCTTGCCGGGATTAGCGGCGATGACCTGCCGCACTTCCTGATAAAACCGTACAGAGTTGCCGTTGATCGCCACAATATAATCCCCCTTCCTGAACCCTGCGGCCTCGGCCGGTGCGCCTTTGGCCAGACGTTCCACTTTGAACGGGAACATAGGGCTGAAAATCATCTTGTCCTTGTTTTCATGGCTCGCCAGTCTGCCCGAAAAGCCTTCCGGCACCCGCAGGCTGACTTTTTCACCCCCGCGCAAAACTACGATGGTAGCCGCGTTGTTGAATACGATCTCACGGGCTACCGCCCGCTCGTTGAACTCCTCAAACGGCATGTTGCCCACCGACAGGATCTGGTCCCCGTTGCGCAGCCCAAGTTCCAGGCCGAGGGAATCCGCAAATATGCCATCTTTGACATTGGCAGCAGGCAGATATGCTTCCCCCCATTTCCAGAGTACCATTCCAAAGATGAAAAAACCGAGCAGGAAATTCACCGTGACCCCGCCTAACATGATGACCAGGCGCTGCCAGGCTGGCTTGGAACGAAACTCCCAGGGTTGGGGCTCGCCTTTCATCTGCTCGCTGTCCAGGCTCTCGTCTATCATGCCGGAGATCTTGACGTACCCGCCTAAAGGAAGCCACCCAAGACCATATTCCGTATCGCCTTTTTTGAATTTCAGCAGCGAAAACCACGGGTCGAAAAACAGGTAAAACTTTTCTATCCGCGTTTTGAACCACCTGGCCGGGAAAAAATGCCCCATTTCGTGTAAAATAATCAGCAACGAGAGGCTCAGTAGAAGTTGTGCGATCTTAACGATATCCATGTCTGATTCCGACTAACAATTGATGAGTAATCCGTTTGATTGCCTGATAAAACAGCTCGAAGCCGAATTATGTTTTCGGCCCCCATGGCCACTACCGACTGACCGGGCGAAGCCTGCACTGGTTTTGCTAAAATGTGGCAAATCTAATGAATTCTGCTTCAGTGCGGTGCTGTGGCGATAAAAAAACGTTGGACTTAAAGTTGCCCCGAGTCGGCAAAAGTAAATGGAATTACGCTAATTTTGTCTTTTAATGCCGGTTAGAGTTGGGGCGACGGGATCTCCGCGGGCATAAAACAGCTCATTTTTTCACCATGCTCACCCATCGCAATAAGTCTTTTCTTTCGGGCAAAGGATGTAAACCAGTCTTATGATCGTCTTTTATACGAGGAATATTTCAGGGGCTTCGGCGATCCTGGAAGCAGAAGAGGCCCGCCATGCTACCCAGGTATTGCGCAAAAAACAGGGCGATACCATCCGCTTTACAGATGGGGAAGGGGGCTGGTACGAGGGTACGATCACCGCTGTATCGAAAGGTCAATGCGAGGTCTTGATTTCTGAAAGCGAAAAAATACCTTATCGTCGCCCCTATCGCCTTCACCTGGCCGTCGCACCGACGAAAAATATCGAGCGCTTTGAATGGTTTCTGGAAAAAGCGACGGAAATTGGCGTAGATCGGATTACCCCGGTGTGGTGCCGGCATTCGGAAAGGGGAAATATCCGCCCTGAACGCCTGCAGAAAGTCCTCGCAGCCGCAATGAAACAGTCCCTGCAGCCTTTCCTGCCCCTCCTGGAACCAGCAATCGGACTGGAACAACTGCTTCGGCAGGAACAGGACAGCCTTTACGGACGTTATATTGCTTATATGGCTACAGGAGATGGCTATAACCACCTTTTCGAAGCCTGTGTCCCCGGTCAGGATACTTTGGTATTAATCGGCCCGGAAGGGGATTTTTCTGCAGAAGAAGTCGCGCATTGTGTGGCGGCAGGCTTCAGTCCGGTCTCTCTTGGAAGGAACAGACTCCGCACGGAGACGGCCGCCGTTGCCGCAGCCCACTGTGTCGCCCTGCGGAACGACCTTTCGTACTAAATCGAATAAATTCAGATAAAAGCACTTTTACTATGAAGATTCTGCTTTCCCTTTGCCTGGCTTCCCTCGCTTTGTTCCCTAAGCCCGCAGGAATGAAACTCGCATTGCTGAAGTATAATGGTGGTGGGGATTGGTATGCCAACCCGACCGCGCTGCCCAATCTGGCAAAATTTTGCAACCAAAACCTCAATACAAACCTCGATCCGGACTATGCGACGGTAGATGCCGGCAGCGCGGAGTTATTCAACTACCCTTTCGTCCACATGACTGGTCACGGTAGGGTGGTTTTCTCGGATGCAGAGGCAGAAAACCTGCGGATGTACCTGATCGGCGGAGGATTCCTGCATATTGACGATAATTATGGTATGGACCCTTTCGTTCGTCCGGCAATGAAAAAAGTGTTTCCTGAAACAGAATTCGTAGAAGTACCGTTCGAACATCCAGTCTATCGCCAAAAGTTTACGTTCCGGAACGGGCTGCCAAAAATCCACGAACACGATGCCAAACCGCCGCAGGGATTTGGGATTTTCTGGAAAGGCAGGCTGGTTTGCTTCTATTCTTATGAATGTGATCTCGGCGATGGCTGGGAAGATCCCGATGTGCATAATGACCCGCCGGAAAAACGCCAGGAGGCCTTGCGTATGGGGGCAAATATCGTACAGTTCGCATTCAGGCAATAAAGACTATACCCCCCAAGGAATACCTTTGCCGACGCCAAAATCTTACCTACACACAGCGCCGTGGCTCACTCCCAGATCACATCATTTCTGGGACGGAAATGCTTGCGGATATTCAACCAGAACGCCATAAATAAATAAAGGATCAGCGGCGAACCTAGCGCGACGAACGAAAGGTAAATAAAGTATAGGCGCACCGTCGAGGAGGATATGCCCATCGCCCTCCCCAGCGCATTGCACACGCCAAACGCTGAGCGGTGAATGATCGTCTGAATTTTCTCCATGATCGCTTTTGTTTACAGCCTTTATCCAAAAATTACATGGCCAATGCCCCCTCCTTTTATATCCGTTTATCCCGTAAAGGGCAAGGAAATGACATTCGTTAACGCAACAGCATTAATCGTTATTAACAAAAAAAACGGCGATTTGTTGCAATCCCCCGCGCAGGGATTTGATTTTACCTCACGGATTTCTTAACGCGGCAACACGGGCAGCAGGCGCTTCCGAAGAAGCGCCCGCTGCAAGTTCGGTGGTATCCCGGTCGTCCGTGCCCGAGTACAACATGACTACCCCCGCAACCCCAACGGCGATGATAATCCACAATAAAATGGTTTCCAGACCAAGGGTCTGACGCTGCCGGCCCACTGCCGGCGAAACATTGCTGCTTTTCATAAGGAAGTTATTAAGATGATGGAAAAAGCGTGGCCATTCGGCGCAGGAACTCATCCTGGCCGTTCGTTTGTAACAATACATTTACGTGTTCAAGGCAAAAAAATGCCCGTCAGCATATTGTTACAGTGATGCTGTTCAGTGCCCGGACAGGCAAGCATGCCAGGGAGGGGAATGGGTATGGCATGGCCAGGCCATACGCATCGAAATGCGTAGGCAAAACATGCCCCATTCGCCAACCGTTCATGCGGCTGCCGTCCGGGCTACTGATCCGTGCCTGCCCTAGGCACGGATCCTACCTTGCTTTGCTGGAAATGATTGGAAGGGGTGTGTGTAAATGCTCGCATATTTTCATTATTTTAAAAAGTAAATGCTCAATCTGTTGGGCGCAAACAGCGCCGATGAGGCACAAATTATTCTGAGCCTCTCTCATAAATCTTTAGCACCGCAAGCCGCCAGGGAATATTTCAAATAAGCGCCATTTCTCTTGATTTTGGGTGTGAAAATCAAGAGAAATGGCGCTCAAAGAAATTTTATTCTGCTGCGGAAGGTGGCAAAATGCACAGGTGCCAGCCTCCCGGCTCCCCGATGATTCCCCTCGCAACAGGAGGTCTGTTTCATGTCAGGAGCAGCGATACTGCTTTGTGTAAAATAAGAAGGTAGGTAGATAGCCTGTACCAAGGTAACGCAACAGGTGCATACAGGCATTCACTGGCGTCGTGCCAGTGACAGACTGGTTGAGATGTTCCTGATGCTGGAAGAGGTGTTATTTCCGTCCTCACAAAGGCCTTTTACTGGGGGCATAGACTATACAACCCCAGGAAGGTACAGTGTGGGCGCAAAAAGCCTTTTTTGCCCAGGATGATCTCATCGTACGCAATCTGATAACAAGATGTGATGTGTTAGTGCCTCAAAGCGTGATTTTTTCCATTGTCACCAATGGATGCGCTTCCCCGTAAAGAGGCTGTCTGATCAAAAAGAAAAAGTGGATTTCGAGTGTTAATGGGCCGTAATTTGCCCGTTTTGTTCAGTGGGATGCACAAAATTAAACATAAATATTAGTAAAAAAAATAATATGTTAAAATATTGGATAATTTTATCCAGATCGCAATTTAAAATATTGTTTATCAATTAAATATAAATTGAAAAAAATTATATTTTATTCACAGGGACAGTGGTTTGCCGTATTTTGCTCCGTAGGGCCACATTTTCCAGCGCATCGTTATCTGCAGCGCGGGTACTTTGGCAGTGGGGCGGCAGGTCTGATTTCAATTGTGCGATCATCCGGGCTGCCAGGGAATCCTCAACAGCCGCCGGGTTCTGCTGGCAACTCCCGGAGTATGCCCTTTGCGGTGCGTTCGGCTGCGCCATTTGTACCTAAATGCTGCCGGAGCTGCTGGTAGCCTTCGAGGATATGGGTTCTGCCTGGCCCGTCGAGGATAGCATTCAGGGATTGTAGCATGGCTTCCACGGTACATTGGTGCTGGACGAGTTCGGTGAGGAGCGGGCGGTCGAGGATAAGGTTGACGAGGGAAATGTGCTTTACCTGTACCAGACGTCGGGCAACGAAAAAGGAGGCCCTTCCCCCTCTGTAGCACACGATTTGCGGAATGCCAAAAAGTGCTGTTTCGAGGGTGGCGGTGCCTGAAGTGACGATTGCGGCAAAAGCACTTTTCAGTATCGCGTAGGTCTTTCCATATACCAGGGGTACTTCGCTTTCGGGTTGCAGGAATTGCCGGTAAAACCCTTCTGGTATCGCAGGGGCTGCGGCGATGACAAATCGGAAGTCGGGTAAATACCTGGGTATCTGAAGCATCAGCGGCAGCATGCGCATGATTTCCTGCTTCCTGCTACCCGGCAACAGAGCGATTACCGGTTTTTCTTCCTTCGTCGCAAAGCTTGCTTCCGGATTGGTATCCTGGTAGTTATCTACGATATCGAGCAGGGGATGGCCCACGAATTCGACCTCGTAATGGTATTTCGCATAAAAGTCTTTTTCAAAGGGCAGGATGACGAACATCTTATCCACTGATGCCTTTATCCCGTGGACCCGACTGCTGTGCCAGGCCCATATTTGAGGGGAGATATAATAAAAAACCCGGAAGCCCTGGTTTTTTGCCCATTTTGCGATACGCAGGTTAAACCCGGGATAATCAATCAGGATCAGGGCATCTGGATTGAAGGCTGTGATATCTTTTTTACAGTCCCGGATATTGCGCATGATCGTACGGAGGTTGCGCACGACCTCTGCGAAGCCCATGAATGCGAGATCGCGATAGTGTTTGACGAGGTGCGCACCTGCTGCGGCCATCAGGTCCCCCCCCCAGGCCCTGAACCCGGCATTGGGATCTTCCCGGTCGAGTGCGGTAATCAGGCGGGAGCCGTGGAGGTCGCCGGAAGCTTCCCCTGCGATCAGGTAATACTTCATCCTGTATTGGTTAAATGCGTTGGTTTACTTCCCCTCGAACAGCCCCGGCCCCGAGCCGATCAACCACAGCAGGGCATAAGCCATGGTGGCGATCAGGATCCCCCGCATTGTTTTTATAAAATAGTGTTTATTATAAAAGTGCAGAGGGATGAGGTTGAGGCAAATAGCCAGCACTTGCAGGGTGGCAGCATCGAACAGCGGCTCTGCCAGTTGACGGGTGGGAAACAACAGGACCTGCAGCTTTTCCGACAGCATCAAAAGAATCCCATAACCCGCAAAAGGCAGGGCTAATCCCAACAACAAACCGAACCAGATTGCATTTCGCTCGAACATGGTCTAAGATTTTTTGCCAGGACACCCGCGGCTAAACGGTGGCATGCGGTATCCCGGTATATATTTAGCCGCGAACGACTAATTACGGATTAATCTGTTCCAGGTCTTTCATTTCCGGGATAGCAGGGTAGTTGGTCAGGTCGTGCATAGAAGGTACAACGGAAATATAGCCTTCTTTTAGCGCTGCGATATCGGTATCCTGCCCGTTGTCCTGGGCGACAAACCGCCCGGTAAGCCAGTAGTACTTTTGGCCGCGGGGATCCCTCGCTTCCACAAACTCTTCGACCCAGCGGGCTTCCGCCTGCCGGCATACCTTCATGCCCTTGATCTTTCCCGAATTTTTATTGGGGATATTGACGTTCAGCAGGCTGCCTTTGCGAATACCGTGCTCCAGTACGTATGCGATTAGCTCCCGGATGTAGGGCTTTGAGGGTTCGAAGTCGGCCTGATAGGAGTAATCTAAAAGGGAAAAGCCAATAGAGGGAATCCCTTCCAGGGAGGCTTCCATAGCGGCAGAAAGGGTACCGGAATAAATGATATTGATGGAGGCATTAGAGCCGTGGTTGATTCCTGAAACACAGAGGTCTATCTTCCTGTTTTTCAACAGGATGTTTTTGGCAAGTTTGACGCAGTCCACCGGTGTGCCGGAACATTCGTACGCTTCGATATCTCCGTATATATTGGAAGGATGCAGGCGTAGCGGTTGAGCGATCGTTATCGCATGTCCCATACCCGATTGGGGGGAATCCGGGGCAACGACGAGGACCTGGCCGAGCTGACCGGCGACTTCAATGAGTGCCTGGATGCCTGGCGCAGAGATACCATCATCATTGGTGACCAGAATAAGCGGTTTTTTCATGTAAAGCTTTTTTTCAGTGCAAATGTGTCCATATTTTTTAAAATACAGCTCCTTAAAATTGAAAATTTTCTGGTAAAGCTGTTTATTGTACCACATATTGTGCCCATCAGGCACATCATAAATCTCCCTGACCATGCGTACCTACCAGGAAATCCTCGCCAATATCGGAAAAAAAAAGCTTGCCCCGGTATATATGCTGCACGGCGAGGAGCCCTTCTTCATTGACCTTATCGCCCGTGCCCTGGAAGATGGGGTACTCTCTGAGGGGGAAAAGGCTTTTAACCTGAGCATTTTTTATGGTAAGGATACCGACCATCTGGCGGTGCTGGATGCCGCCAGGCGATTCCCGATTATGTCGTCCTTCCAGTTGGTGCTTATCCGCGAAGCCCAGGATATGCGAACGCTGGAAGAACTGGCCGCTTATGTGGCAAAGCCGGCGTCTTCCACGGTCCTGGTAATTTGTTATAAAAATAAAAAATTTAATATGAATTCCGCCCTCGGCAAAGCCCTGAAAGCACAGGCCGAAGTGTTTGAATCCAAGCGGGTTTATGACAACAAAGTGCCGGAATGGGTGGTCGAATACCTCAAAGCGCGTCAACTCCGGATTTCGCCCGATACCGCGATGAAAGTTGCGGAATTCCTTGGCAACGATCTCTCTCGACTGGCTAATGAAATGGACAAACTGGCACTCAACCTGCCGCAAGGTGCCGAGGTGACGGCAAAAGTGGTGGAAACCTATATTGGCCTGAGTAAAGATTTTAATGTTTTTGAACTCCAAAAGGCCATCGGGCGCAGGGATATCTTGAAGGCAAACCAAATCCTGCGCTATTTTATCTCCAACCCCAAACGGAACCCCCTGCCCGTGGTCATCGGCGCTCTTTATAATTTCTTCAGTAAAATGTACGTCCTCAACGCTCTCAGAAATAGTCCGGAATCCGAACAACTCGAAGCACTCGAACTGCGGTCGTCGTTTTTCCTGAAAGATTACCGCGAAGCACTCCGCTACCTGAATATGGAACGCTCAATGACAGCTATTGCCGTACTCAAAGCGTATGACCTGAAGATGAAAGGGGTAGGCGTAGCCGCAAGTACCGATGAATCCGACCTGCTGACCGAAATGATCTGGAAACTCCTGCACCTGTAACCCAGGTGGTATAAAATAACAAGGCTGGCTCAAAATACATTTGGTGGCATTCGCCGCCAAATAAAAGGCCAGGGGCTTTTTACACAATTCCCAACTTAAAATTGATTTATTGGTGCGTATTCGGATAATAGTATGTGTCAGGTGCGTTCAAAGGATTTTTGTATAGCTATAGGGCCGTCTGCACCAGCGTACCCCTGAAAAAATTGCGGAATAAAATTTCCCCAAATCGTTTTTTTTCCCGGCACAGGTTTTATCTTTGACCTGTAAAGCATAAATGTTATGTTTATTGTACAAACACAAAATTGGTGGTGGCAACTTAATCAGTCGGAATCCGGGTGAAATGGCACGCCTTTATTGATGTTTTACACAAAAGCGGCTTGCAGGGACACCCGGCAAGCCGCTTTGCATTTGTGCTCGTTGCGACGGGCAGTATTGTGGAAAAATACGCGGTTTCACCTTTGTAAAAGTTTCTGAGCGCACATCGTGGAGCCGCGTAAGAGGTTTAGCCTGTAATAATCCTGTCGCAATGCACCTGATTTGAATTTTTTAGTACCAGGTAGCGGGAAAATCCTTGGAAGTTCCGGGCAGCCCGGTGCCAGTCGTATAATGCCGAAAATCTGTCAACATGGACACCGACGCCAGCAAACGATTCCGCATCCAGACCCGGGTGAACATGTACCTTGCCGACATGATCACCCCTGTATCGCTTTTCCTGCGCATGCGCGACCATTTCACCCAGCCAGTACTGCTGGAGAGCAACGATTTCAGCAGTGCCGAGGATTGCTTCTCGTATATCGGCCTGCAGGCCATCGCCCAGATCGAAGTCAAAGCCGGAAAAATCCGCTCGACCATGCCCAATGGACTGCAATCCGAAACAACGGTGAATGAATCCGTTACCGTACCGGAATCCCTGATGGCGTTTGTACAACAGTTTGAGGTGGATCAGCATACGCATTATCCCGTATTCAATGGTTTCTTTGGGCATGTCGGCTTCGATGCGGTCCAGTATTTCGATACGCTCCGCTTCGACCCGGAAAAGCGCAAATCAGACCTTCCCGATATCCGCTTTACCCTTTACCGCTTTATCCTGGCAATCAACCATTTCAAAAATGAGCTTTACCTGCTCGAAAATATCCCTGAAGGGGAGCAGTCCCACCTCGAAAAATTTGAATCCCTGCTGAAAAATCAAAAAGTGCCGCTCCACACTTTCCACCTGGAAGGCGAAGAACGCAGCAACCTGAGTGATGAGGAATTCAAAGCGTTGGTAATGAAAGGGAAAATGCACTGCAAACGCGGCGACGTCTTCCAAATTGTCTTTTCCCGGCAGTTTGCCCAGAAATTCCAGGGCGACGAGTTTAATGTTTACCGCGTCCTGCGTTCTATCAACCCTTCACCTTATTTATTTTACTTTGACTACGGAAGCTATAAAATATTTGGCTCTTCACCGGAGTCACAAATGATTATCCGTAACGGGATCGCACAGGTGAATCCTATTGCCGGAACGTACCGGCGCAGCGGTAACGCCGAGGCCGACGCGTTGAAAGCAAAGGACCTGGCCCAGGATCCCAAGGAAGTGGCCGAGCACATCATGCTGGTGGATCTGGCGCGCAACGACCTGGGGCGCCACGCTACCAACGTAAGGGTGAAAAAGCTGAAGGAAATCCAGTTTTTTAGCCATGTAATCCACCTCGTATCTACGGTAGAAGGCGATCTGGAGCCTGGTGCCAACCCCATCCGGATTTTTGGCGACACCTTTCCGGCAGGAACGCTTTCCGGCGCCCCAAAATATAAGGCAATTGAACTGATTGATCTTTACGAAAATCAAAACAGGGGTTTTTATGGTGGATCTATCGGATTGATCGGGTTTAATGGGGAAGTCATCCAGGCTATTGTGATCCGCTCTTTTTTAAGCAAGGACAATACGCTGTTTTATCAGGCCGGGGCAGGAATCGTGATGGCCAGCGATCCCGACAGCGAACTGCAGGAAGTCAACAATAAACTGGGCGCTCTGAAGCGCGCGCTGGAGGAAGCAGTGCGCCTCTAAACAATTGGGCGGTCCGGAAAGTCCTTTTGGGGTTGTGTAAAAAGGCCGGAGGCCGTGCAGGCGCAATACTTTTCACACAACCCCAAATTTTATTCTGCCGTTGAAGGCGGCAGAATAAAATTTCACAAAGTCTCATACGATCAAACTTAAACATCTACACCATGAAGTTATTGGTCATTGACAATTATGATTCCTTCACCTATAACCTGGTACAATACTTCAGGGAGTTGTTGGGGCATCGTGTGGACGTCCTACGCAACGACCGGGTGGAGCTCGCCCAGGCAGCAGATTATGATGTGCTGGTTTTTTCTCCGGGTCCCGGCCTGCCTTCGGAGGCAGGTATGATGCCTGCATTGCTGAAGATTTTCGCCCCGTCAAAGGTAATCCTGGGGGTCTGCCTGGGGCATCAGGCAATTGGAGAAGCGTTTGGTGCCGAGCTGCTCAACCTTTCCCAGGTGTATCACGGGGTCTCAACCCCGATCTATCCGATCGTTTCTGAAGATGTCCTTTTTGAAGGCCTGCCCGAGGTTTTTGAAGCGGGACGCTATCATAGCTGGGTGGTGGACAAAGTGGGTCTGCCGGAGGAGCTGGAAGTTACTGCTGTTGATGCAAATGATGAAATTATGGCCATGCGCCACCGTTCCTTTGACGTTTTTGGCCTGCAGTTTCATCCCGAATCGGTAATGACACCCCTGGGGAAACAAATGCTGGAAAATTTTGTCTCATACGCGCGATCAAAAACGCACAATACAGTCTGCTCATGAAGCATATTTTAAACAGGTTGTACGAGCATGACTTCCTCAGCCGTCAGGAGGCGTATCAAACCCTGCTGGATATCGCGGCTGGGGCGTACAATGAAGTCCAACTGGCCGCTTTCGCCACCATTTATAATATGCGGCCGATTACGCTGTCGGAGCTACAGGGTTTTCGGGATGCACTGCTGGAGCTTTGTGTTCCCCTCGATCTCCAGGGGATGGAGACCATAGATGTGGTGGGTACTGGTGGCGATGGAAAGAACACGTTCAATATTTCAACAGCTTCCTGTGTGGTCATTGCCGGGGCAGGGTATAAAGTGAGCAAACATGGCAGTTATGGGGTCTCTTCGGCAGTTGGCTCCTCAGACGTGCTGCTCCAGTTGGGTTATCACTTTACAAACGACCAGGATACCCTACGTCGGCAACTGGACAGCAGCAATTTGTGCTTCCTCCACGCCCCGTTGTTCCATCCTGCGCTGAAAGTGGCTGCACCAGTGCGCAAGCAACTGGGCACCAAGACTTTTTTCAATATGCTGGGGCCGCTGGTCAACCCTGTACAGCCTAAATACCAGCTATTTGGAACGTTTAGCATGGAACTTCTGCGTATGTACCAATATGTTATGCAGCAGTCTGGACGACGATTTGCGATCGTCCACGCCCTCGACGGCTATGACGAGGTATCGTTGACCGGTGATTTCAAGCTGGTGACCAACGACCGCGAGCAAATCCTCTCCCCGAAAGATGTCGGCGCCCCGGTCGTACCTGCTCAAGCCCTCTTTGGTGGGGATACCGCCGAAGAGGCAGCAGATATTTTTCTGGGTATCCTCAAAAACGAAGCACCGACGACACAAAAGCAGGTCGTGGCAGTGAATGCCGGACTTGCGATCCATACAATCAAACCGGAATGCTCAATCCAGGATTGTGTCGCAGAGGCGATGGAGAGTATCGAGAGCGGAAAGGCATACGCTATGCTTAAGGGTTTGATCGGGTAAAGGGTTTGCTTTGCTCGGTATTTTTCAGCAGCACGGCAAAACAGCTTTTGAAAAGGGCTAAAACAGCAATCATGGCCAATATTTTAGATGAAATTATCGCATACAAGTATAAAGCCGTCGCTCAGGCCAGAGCGTTGCGCCCAATGTATGTTCTGGAAAGCGACCCTGGTCTGGCGCGGGAAACGGTCTCGCTCAGGGCACATTTGCAGCAACCCGGCCAATATGGGATCATAGCGGAGTTCAAACGTAGGTCGCCTTCCAAAGGGGTGATCAATGCAGATGCCGATGTGGCCAGAGTTACAACGGGATATGTCGAAGCCGGTGCCGCAGCCCTTTCCGTATTGACCGACACCCCCTTTTTTGGCGGTAGCAATGAAGACCTGCAAAAGGCAAGGGCGGCCAATGTGTGTCCGATATTACGGAAAGATTTTATCGTGGACGAATACCAGATCCTCGAGGCAAGGGCGATCGGTGCGGATGTCATACTGCTCATCGCCGCCTGCCTGGAGAAAGACCACCTGAAATCCCTGGCCCGTTTCGCCAAATCCCTCGGATTGGAGGTTTTGATGGAGGTACACGACCGGGAGGAGCTGGACCATTGGAATGGGTATGTCGATGTGGTGGGGGTCAACAATCGCAACCTGAAAACGTTCGAAGTGAGTGTTCAGACTTCGATCGGGTTATTGGAGTGGATGCCAAAGGAGGCCTTGTGTATTTCAGAGAGCGGGATCAACGACCCTGCAATCATCGTTGACCTTAAATCCAGGGGCTTCCAGGGTTTTCTCATCGGAGAACATTTCATGGCGCACCCTTCGCCAGAAGCGCAATGCAGCGACTTCATCGAAAGGGTACGTTCCCTCGATGATTTGCTTAAAAATGCCATCGCATGAAAGGATTGAAAGTTAAAGTCTGTGGGCTTCGCGCGCCTGAAAATATCCGGGAAATTGCCACTTTGCCAGTTGACATGATCGGGTTTATCTTCCATCCCGGTTCGCCCCGGGCGGTCGGTGAAGATGAAAGGCTGCCGCGGTGGCTGGAAAATACAGCACTGCCGGGCCGTATCGCCCGTGTGGGGGTTTTCGTAAATGCAGAAATCGAAAGCCTGCTAAACTACGTCCACGACTATGCCCTGGATTATATCCAATTGCACGGGAACGAGAGTGTTGCATACTGTGCCGAGTTAGTCAATATCTGGACTTATACCGGGGTCCGCAGGGCGCGTATCGTAAAAGCTTTTCAGGTCGGTACGGATTTTGATTTCACCAGTTGTTCCCCGTTTGAGCGCTATTGCGACTATTTCCTGTTTGATACCCAAACGCCGGGGTTTGGCGGGAGTGGAAAGGCTTTTGACTGGGAGCTGCTGCAGGGATACCGGGGAAACGTACCTTTTCTGCTCAGTGGCGGTATTGGCCCTGGCTCGGTAGATGCACTGAAGGCATTCGCCCATCCCCGCTGGGTAGGGGTTGACCTGAACAGCAGGTTCGAAACGGTTCCAGGGGTCAAAGATGCGTCGTTGTTGGAGGCTTTCCTACACGCACTTGGAAAGGAATAAGATGTAGCCTTTTTGGGCAGTCCCGAGCGTCGTTTGCCGTGTGCTACCACAAAAGACCTTTCATGAGGCCCCGGTCACAAAATTCAATGAGGCAAAAACTATAATTATGACCATCGCAGTAAATGAAAACGGGTATTATGGAGAATTCGGGGGGGCATTCATCCCTGAAATGTTGTACCCCAACGTCGAGGAGCTCCGAAAAAATTACCTGAGGATTACCGGCAGCGCGGATTTCCAGAAGGAGTTTCAGGCCCTGCTGAAAGATTATGTAGGCAGACCCACGCCACTGTATTTTGCAGAGCGCCTGTCCCGCCATTACGGTGGTCAGGTTTTTTTAAAACGCGAAGACCTCTGTCATACCGGTGCCCATAAAATCAACAATACGATTGGTCAGATCCTGTTGGCAAAGCGGCTCAACAAAACGCGTATTATCGCCGAGACGGGCGCAGGGCAGCACGGTGTGGCCACGGCGACTGTCTGCGCACTGATGGGGTTGCAGTGCATCGTATATATGGGCGCCGTGGATATAGAGCGGCAGGCGCCAAATGTTGCCCGTATGCGTATGCTGGGTGCCGAAGTGCGCCCGGCGACGAGCGGCAGTCAGACGCTGAAAGATGCCACGAACGAAGCAATACGCGACTGGATCAACAACCCGGTGGACACACATTATATTATTGGCTCGGTAGTAGGCCCCCATCCTTATCCCGATATGGTTGCGAGGTTCCAGTCGGTCATCAGCGCAGAGATCCGGCAACAACTACTGGAGAAGACAGGCAAGGAAAATCCGGATGTAGTGGTTGCCTGTGTGGGCGGCGGCAGTAACGCGGCAGGTGCGTTCTATCATTTTCTGAACGTCCCCTCCGTGCGCCTGGTCGCTGTCGAAGCTGCCGGGGAAGGCGTATATTCCGGGCGTTCTGCTGCGACCAGCGTCCTGGGCACACGTGGAGTCATCCATGGAAGCCGCACCCTGGTCATGCAAACAGCAGATGGGCAGATCGTAGAGCCTCATTCCGTATCGGCAGGGCTCGATTATCCGGGGATCGGCCCCATGCACGCCCACCTTATCAAGAGCGGCCGAGCCGAAGCTGTGGCAGTCACTGATGAAGAAGCACTGGAAGCTGCGTTTTTTGTCTCGCGTACTGAAGGGATTATACCAGCCTTAGAAACTGCCCACGCCTTCACAGCGCTCGAAAAGATTAAATTCAAATCAGACGATGTACTGGTGATCTGCCTTTCCGGCAGGGGAGATAAAGACCTGGCCACCTATATCCGATATTTGGAGCGCGATGGTATGGATGGTTGAAGCGGCTTGCGCCGCCAAAGAATATTTTGAGGTTGTATAAAAAGTATTTTGCCGCCTACTGCGGCAAAATTAAATTTTTCAGATCCGCGTTTTCAACGATTTTGCGCAGCAAAATCGTTGAAAACGCGGATCTGAAAAATATTCTTTGGCGGTGTAAGCCGCCAAAGGACGTGCCGGAGGCGTTTACACAACCTCGAATACGTTTTACGCAACTGTAGTTCTGATGCTAAAATCCAATACTTTATGTCGCTATCACTCGCTGAAAACAGGATCATCAAACTTTTTGCCCGCAAGCCCGGCGGCTTGCTGAATATTTATTTTACTGCCGGTTACCCCAATCTGTCCGATACGCAGGATATCCTGCTTGCCCTCGAAGATGCAGGAGCAGACCTGATTGAAGTGGGGATGCCCTATTCTGATCCGCTCGCCGACGGGCCGACCATTCAGGAAAGTGGTATGGCGGCGATAAAAAATGGGATGACCCTTCCGTATTTGTTCGAACAAATTGCCAGCGTACGCGCACGCCTGAATGTCCCCCTGATCTTGATGGGGTATTTCAACCAGGTCATGCAGTATGGTGAGGCTGCTTTTTTTAAAAAGTGCGGCGAGGTAGGCATTGACGGGCTTATCTTGCCGGATTTGCCACTTTACGAGTATGAAACCCAATACCGCGAAATGATCGAAGCCGAGGGGCTGGCCTTTAGTTTCCTCATGACGCCACAAACCTCTGCCGATCGCATCCGGAAAATTGACGGGTTGTCGAGAGGGTTTATCTACATGGTATCGGATGCTTCGATTACCGGGGAGAAGCAGGGCATTAGCGAACAGCAGATCGCCTATTTTGAAAGAATTCAACAAATGGACCTCAAAACACCGCGGCTTATCGGCTTTGGGATTTCTGACCGGGCATCATTCGAGACGGCTTGCTGCTATGCACAGGGTGCCATTATCGGTAGCGCGTTCATCAAAGCATTGAAAAACAGTGATGATGTCCGTCGGGCAACCCTGGAGTTTGTAAATAAAATCCGGGGCAGCGCTCAGGGGAGCAATGCCTGATCCAGATCGGCGAGGATATCTTCAATGTTTTCGATACCCACCGACAGCCGCACCAGCCCGTCGGTGATACCGTTGAGCAGGCGGATTTCCCGGGGCACAGCGGAGTGCGACATGGAGGCAGGGTGCATGGCCAGGGTGTCCACATCACCCATAGTAGGAGCCAGGACACAGAATCTGAGCTTATTGATAAAATCAATCCCGGCCTGCATCCCCCCGGTAAGCTCAAAGCTGAGCATCCCGCTGAAACACCTCATCTGCCGCGATGCGAGCTCGTGGTCTGGATGTGAAGGGAGCCCGACATAGTTGACCTTTGCGACCTTTGAATGTTTTTCCAGAAATTGTGCCGCACGCATGGCATTGCTACAATGCCTTTCCATCCGCAATTCAAGTGTTTTCAGCCCATTGTTGATCAACCAGGCGTCAAATGGATTGCAGTTGGTGCCGACGAGCTTCATCGTCCGCCATACTTTATCTTTCATCAGACTTCTATCCCGGCCTATGATTGCACCGGCAGTGGAATTACCGTGCCCATTCAGATATTTTGTAGTGGAGTGGACTACGAAATCTATCCCAAAACGCAGGGGCTGCTGGAGGTAAGGCGTACAAAAGGTATTGTCCACTGCGGTATAGCGTTCATACTTTCGTGCAAGGCCGGCAATGGCCTCCATATCTACACAGGCAAGGGTCGGATTTGCGGGGGTCTCGAAATATACTATCCGGATGGAAGGGGTGGATGCGAGCAGTTGCTCGATTTGGCCAAGGTCTTTTAAATCGGCATAGACCAGGTCAAACCCCAGCGGCTGCAATACCCGGGCAAACAATTCGGTGGTGCCGCCATAGAGGTTGCCCTGGGTAAGGATTTTATCCCCCGGCTTCAAAACCCCGAGCATAAGGGTGGCAATCGCAGCCATGCCGGAGCTGACGAGCAGCCCTTCTGCTGCTATCTGCAGGCCATGAGCCTCGAGCAGCGCGATTTTTTCTGCTACCGCATCAATGGTAGGGTTGCCGAAGCGACTGTAAATATGTCCTTCTTCCTTGCCCTGAAAAATATCCATCCCCTGCTGAACGGATTCGAACTCAAATACCGTCGTAGCATAAATAGGAAGCGTGTGCGGCTTATTGCTGCGTGTGTCTCTGGTTTCATGAACACAGAGCGATCCAAACCCAACTGGCTTTTTCATTGTTATGTGTTTTAGTCTTGTTGTAGAAGCCCAACTGACCCCGGGCAACAAGCCTTTTATCGAAACACAAAAAAACAAAAAAAAATACGCTAACCCCGAAGCCTTGCGCTATTTTTATCAACTTTTGCCGGATAGGGAAAATTATCACGATAATGAATCACGAAGTGGAAGAATTTGATGCCGACCTCAGTAACGACGATTTGTACCAACATAAGGTAATCCGCGTGGACCCTGGCCAGGATCCTTTGCGCATAGATAAATTTTTGTTCGACCGTTTACCCAACACCTCCCGCAACAGGATCCAAAATGCGATCAAAGCGGGGTCTGTTCGCGTGGATTCCAGGGAGATCAAGCCCAACTTTAAAATCAAGCCAGGGCAGGAAATCCAGATCGTTCTGCCCAAACCCCAGGAGCCCAACCGTCTGGTACCCCAGCAGATCGCACTGGATATCCGCTATGAAGACGACGACCTGCTGGTAGTGCACAAACCTGCAGGCATGGTGGTCCATCCTGGGATGGGGCATCCCCGTTTTACCCTGGTGAACGGCCTGGCCTATCATTTTGGGATCAACCAGGTGGACGTGCCGAAAGGCAACTTTCAGGACCGGGTCGGCATGGTGCACCGGATTGATAAAAATACCTCCGGCCTGCTGGTAGTTGCTAAAAACGAATACGCGGTCAATTTCCTCGCACGCCAGTTTTTCTACCATACGATCGAGCGTACTTATTATGCCCTGGTATGGGGGGAACCTAAAGAAGACAAAGGTACAATTGAGTTAAATGTCGGGAGACATCCGCGTTTCAGGGATACGTTCACTGCTTTCCCGGAAGGGGATCAGGGAAAATGGGCGGTTACCCATTACGAGGTACTGGAGCGACTTTATTATGTAAGCCTGATCAAATGCAACCTGGAGACCGGGCGTACCCATCAAATCCGCGTCCACCTGAAATCTCTGGGCCATCCGATTTTCAACGATGAAAAATACGGTGGTGACGAAATCGTAAAAGGGACTATTTTCAGTAAGTATAAGCTATTTGTGGAAGAGATGTTCAACGTCATGCCCCGGCATGCGCTGCACGCAAAGTCACTGGGCTTCGAACATCCCGGTACCGGTGCGTTCATGCAGTTCGATTCCGGCTTACCCAGGGATTTCCAGCAGTGCCTGGAAGGCTGGCGCAATTATGTGGAAGGCCGGAAATCACAACTTCAGGGAGAATAAGCGTATGGAAACTTTATCACAAACAGAAAGGGTCGCACTATTGGGGGAGCTTGGCCGGTACATACTCGACGGAGGGCCCGAGTTGAGGGATACGATAGATAAAACCTATCGCCATAACCCCTGGTTTACTCCCGAAAACCAGGAAGCTGCGCTTTGGGCAATCGCGCAGCGCTTCCTCGATCCGCTGCTATTGGAGAAATGGCTGTCGGCTTATCCCCGTATTGATCGTGGCCATGATGCGCAGGTTGCATTGGTACTGGCGGGCAACCTGCCCCTGGTGGGGTTTCACGATTGGCTTTGCGTTTTCTTGTCCGGGCTGCGCGCGCAAATCAAGTTATCTGAAAAAGACCCTTATCTCATGCCCCATCTACTCGGTATGCTCGGGCAATGGCACCCGGGAACAGCGAAAAGCTGGTCTTTTGTTGACCGGCTCCATGGTTTCGATGCCGTCATCGCTACGGGGAGTAATAACTCTGCACGGTATTTTGAGTATTACTTTGCCCAATACCCGCATATCATCCGCAAAAACCGCAATGCGGTAGCCGTTCTGACTGGTGAAGAGACCATATCGGAGATGCAAGGCCTCGGACGGGATATTTTTCAATATTTCGGGCTTGGATGTCGCAACGTTTCAAAACTTTACCTACCCCGGGGCTATGATTTCGAGCCGTTACTGGAAGTTTTGCACGAATTCAGGGAGATTGTCCTCCACCACAAATACAAACACAATTATGACTACAACTACGCCCTTTTCCTGCTCAACCGGGTGCCCTTCAAAATGAATGGCTGTGTTTTGCTCACTGAATCAACGGCGATCCCTTCCAGAATTGCCGCTCTAAATTATAGTTATTACGAAAACATTTCCGGGCTGGAAACCGAGCTGAAAGCCCGTCAGGACGAAATTCAGTGTATCTGTGCTTCGGAGAGTGTTGCCGGACTTCCGGTGGTGCCTTTTGGCAAGGCACAGGAACCAACATTAGCGGATTATGCCGATGGTGTAGATACGATGGCATTTTTGGGCAGGATCAACGGTGTATGACCATTTTCCGGGAAACGCTGTTGATGCCATCAGTCAGGGAGTAGATATAAATTCCGTTGGGGAGGTTCCTGTTTTGGAAAGGGATGCGGTTGTCGCCTTCATAGAGTTGGATGGGCTCCCGCCAGATCAGATTGCCCGTGAAATCATAGACCCGGAAATCAAACCGTCCGCGGATACGCGAGGTCACTTCGATTTCGGTTGCATTGCTGAAAGGATTGGGTACGTTGCGCACCTGGAGCCGGGTGGCGGCAAGTTCACGAATGTTGGAAGTTTTGCACGCAGCAGACCCCTCCGGGCGTACATGCAGGAAGTAATTACCCGGCGCGATAAGGGCGGAATCGGGAAAGCTGATTGGTATAGGAAGAAAAGAATTGAGCGTTCCCCTGATGGAGAGGTTGTGGGTCTTGATATCGGCGGGGTTGTCGGGTGTGCCATACAGCATCACGCAGCCCGCAGTGGCCTTGGGAAATACACAATTCGGAGGGTTGCACACATAGGATAGTCCCCTGGGAAGGCCGGATACTGCGGTGTCGGGATGTAGTGCGATATTGTTTATGGGCACTGCGACACCCTGCAGGGTGAAAGTTTCCGGCACTTTTAGCGTGAACGTATATTGAAAATAGGTGTTCAGGCAGGCAGTATCGCGGATGCCACCACCCGGATTACTCGATGGTGAATAGGGTAGGGGCAGTACCCCGATAAAATTCTGCGGTACATTGGAGGCAGGTTGGCAGGTCGGTTTGGGCTGACCGGCCAGCAAAGCACACTGAAGGACACAGCATAAAAAAATTAACCCTCTCCGCATAGCATTTGCTTTAGCGGTTAAAGATAAATGTTCTATTTAAAATGCGGAAGTATTTCAGTACGTGGGAATATTAATTTTTAGTTGGTTATAGGTGTACATCTGCCGGAGGCTACGAGCATATTTTTTAGTTTTTCGTTAAAGGATTTCGATTCCAGGAGTTGCCCGAGGGAAAGGTGGAGCCGGTACTGCCAATAATATTGTGGGATGGCCGGTACATTGATGCGCTCCTCGGAGGGGTTGTCCCTTCGCAGGAGTAGATCCGTAGCCAGCAGGTCCTGGAGAGGGAATACAGTCCACATATTATGCCATTGCAGGTGCTGTCGTACGATTGCCTCCGCGATATATGGCTCGCAGGTAAGAGGGGGCTCGCCGGCACATCCGAGTTCATTGTGGAAGAAGCGGCGGAGCTGGTCGCCTTCCATTTCTTCCCACCACGCGCGCATCGGCGCCATATCATGCGTAGAAGGGCTGGTGACCGACAAGTATGGGATATCCCGGGGTTGGAGAAATTCTGTTGAAGGATTTTTGGACATGCGCTGGATTTCCAGGCTGAGCATGCCCATAGCCCGCATGACGCCCGGCACGCAGGCGGGCACCATTCCCAGGTCTTCCCCGCAAATCAGCATATTGGTAGCTTTCCGGATTGCCGGGAGCTTTCTGAGGGCTTCTGCCTTCCAGAAGGCTTCCTGGCGGTTGTAGAAATAATCGTGGTGCAGCCATTGCAACTTACCCTGTACATCATACGGCAGGCTTTTAAAAGAATCCGTATCGGAAAAATCAATACGGGGATGGAAAGCCTGCATATCCGATCCCGGCACTTCAAAAAAGAGTACTTCGCCGAAAAGCCGGAGTAAAGGTTCGCGGAAAGGGGCATGGGTAGCGTTTGCCGGGTCATCGAAATAGCGGCTCACAACGCGCTGGGACGACCATTCTGGTTTGAATGAGTAACGCTGGTCTTGGTTTTGCCTGAGGAAGGAATCTTTCACCCACTGTACGGCGGTACCAAACCTGGCCTGGAGCATATTTTCCACAATGTACGGCAGGCAAAAGCGATCAGGGTCGAAACCGATGCCCATCGCTTCTAATTCCTGCCGCGTGATGGGTATAGCGGGGCTGAAATGCCCCATCAGCCCCTCGATGTGCTGTGCCGGGATTTCCCAGATCCGGAAAAAGCCGAGGATGTGATCAATCCGATAGGCATCGAAGTAGCGGGAAAGGTGGGTCATGCGTTTGCGCCACCACGAATATCCATCTTTTGCCATCTCCGTCCAGTTATAGGTCGGAAAGCCCCAGTTTTGCCCCGTATCGGAAAAAGGGTCGGGGGGCGCACCCGCCTGGCCGTCCATATTATACAGCGATGGGGCGACCCAGGCGTCCGTGCTGTTGCGGTAAATGCCGATCGGGAGGTCACCTTTCAGCACAATGCCTTTGCTACGGGCATATTCCGCAGCCTCGGCCAGCTGTGCATCCAGGTAATATTGCTGAAAATAGAAGAAAGCAATATCCGTGTAAGTGGGGGCACCCGGGGCGGCGAGGGCTTTCACGGCCACTTCGTCATATCGGGCATATTTACCCCACTGGGAGAAATCCACGGTGCCGGATTTGTCGCGCAGATAGCAAAAGACTGAATAAGGAACGAGCCAGTCCTGGTGGGTATCCACAAATTTGAGGAAATCGGGGTTTTTCAGCAGGTCCTTCTTTATCCCTTCAAATACGGTTTTCGAAAACTCCTGCTTGACCCGTACGACCTCCTCGTAATCCACTGCCTTTTCTGCATTCAATCGCAGCCTGGCTTCCTGGAGTTTTTGTTTTCCAATGAGTTTTTCGGCTTCCGGGATGGCATCAAAAGAAAGGTACATTGGATGCAGGGCAAATACCGAAATTGCACTGTATGGATAAGAATCCGTCCAGGTATAGGTAATGGTTGTATCGTTGATCGGAAGGATCTGGATCATCTTTAGCCCGGTCTGTACCGCCCAGTCGGTCAGCAACCGGAGATCGGCAAATTCGCCGATGCCGAGGCCGCGCTCGCTGCGCAGGGAGAAAACGGGGATAGCGACACCGGCCCCTTTCCATGACGGGCCGGGGAAATGGGCGTATTCGTCTGAAAGTACTACTGCCCCGGGCTTGCCGTCGGCTTCGGGGAAGTGGCCGTGCCGGTTTTCACCAGTCTCAAATGCGATCCAACGCTTTTGGGCAGGATGGAATAGCCCATATTTATACTCGAAAGGGACATGCCGGGGAAGGCATACCTCCAGCGACCAGACAGGGAAGCCGGCGTTGCCCAACAGCAGGGGGCGGGTGGTGTCCCATGCGCCCAGCTCAGGCAAATTGCCTGTGAGCGCAATTTGCCATTCTTGAGGGACGGTAGCCGCACGGAGCTGGAAGCGGTAAGGGATGCCGCCATCGAAATCCTTTCTGACGCCAGGTTTAAAGATATGGCCCGGCCGGAATACCGCTGCTTCGAACGCAGCGCTGAAAAAGGCCTCCTCAACCGCAGTGGGGTTGCGCCAGGTGTCCCGCAATACGACGCGTTCCGCAGCTCTGGGCAAGCGGACTTCCCGGAGGCTGCCTGCTTCCTCCTGCGTGGCCTCGCCTTCCTGAAGCAACAAATATTGGTACTTCAGCAGCGCCGGCATCCTGGAAAACGGAACAGACAGCAGCCAACGCCCTTCCCCCGTATATTCCATCACTAGTGCCTTGGCAGGGTCCCCTTTCCCTAAGGCCGCATGATCGCCGACTACCGCAATCTGCTGCCCCCAGCGGGTATGGTAGTGGATCTGAAACTGAACCGTCATATTGTTTTGCTTTTGAAGCGCAAATATACAGCGCATAACCTTAGCTTCCGCCAATTACCGCTTTTCTCTGATCCATTTTTGACGCGATATAAACCTGATCAAAAAAAACTACAAAAAAAATTTAGCTTTCTTTTGCACAAAAGCGATAAGGCGTCGTATATTTGCAATCGCAAAACAAAATACGCCTTATGCGGATGTAGCTCAGTTGGTAGAGCGCAACCTTGCCAAGGTTGAGGTCGCGGGTTCGAGCCTCGTCATCCGCTCAAAAGCCTTCTTCGGAAGGCTTTTCTGTTTTTAATCCGCCTTTCCTGCCAAATTGTCATTGCATTCCCAAAATTCCTTATCTTTGCATACTTCAAGGCTTTTGCCTCGGGCGGCGCAGTCGCTTTTTACACAGCCCTGGAAAGTGTTGGGATACCCACTCCTGTAATAAAAAAACTGTATTCTAAAATATGCAGCTATACGATGACAATCCGACTTTGATCGGAGTGGACAAACAAATAGACGAAAGCAAGCAGGGCGAGGTATTTTTTCGTCCCTCTTCTGTGCCTTCTTCACAGGCTGGCAAGACATTTTATATCGAAAGCTATGGCTGCCAGATGAATTTTTCCGACAGCGAAATTGTGGCCGCTGTATTATCGGAGCTCCAATACCGGCCAACCCGGGATGTTGCCGAGGCAGACCTCATCCTAATCAATACCTGTTCGATCCGGGAAAAAGCGGAAGAGACGGTGCGCAAGCGCCTGAAAGCATTCCATACCTTGAAACAACAGCGCCCGGCAACGATGATCGGTGTCCTCGGCTGTATGGCAGAGCGGTTGAAATCAAAATTTCTGGAAGAAGAAAAACTCGTGGACCTGGTAGTTGGCCCGGATGCTTACCGCGACCTGCCGGCATTGCTCGAAGTGGCTGAAGCCGGTGAAAAAGGGGTAAACGTTTTCCTTTCCCGGGAGGAAACTTATGCGGATATCAGCCCACTTCGCCTCGATTCCAACGGGGTAAGTGCCTATATTTCCATTATGCGGGGTTGTGACAATATGTGTTCCTTTTGCGTAGTGCCGTTTACGCGTGGCCGGGAGCGCAGCCGCGATGCCTTCAGCATCGTCGCGGAGGCCCGGGAACTATTCGAACGTGGATACCGGGAGGTCACCCTTCTTGGACAAAACGTGGATTCCTACAAATGGGAAAATCCGGAAAATGGCGATATCGTGCATTTCGCCGGGCTACTCTCCATGGTGGCCGGCGTGGACCGCTTGCTCCGGGTGCGCTTTTCCACCTCGCATCCCAAAGATATCACCGATGAGGTGTTGCATACTATCGCCGCACATCACAATATCTGTAATTATATCCACCTGCCGGTACAGTCGGGTAATAGCCGCATCCTGCGCCTGATGAACCGCACCTACGACCGGGAGTGGTATATGGAACGGATCGCGGCGATACGGAAGATTGTGCCGGATTGTGCGGTATCCTCGGATATTATCGCCGGTTTTTGCAGTGAAACAACGGAAGAACACCAGGATACCCTGGCAATGATCGAATTTGCAGATTTCAGCATGTCCTACATGTTTGCCTACTCCGAACGTCCAGGGACCCTCGCTGCCCGGAAATATCCCGACGACATACCGGAAGCGGTCAAAAAAGTCCGCCTGCAGGAAATTATCCGATTACAGACCCAGGTGTCCTTCCGGCATAATCAACGGGATATCGGCAAGGTTTTCGAAGTCCTGATCGAGGGCAATTCCCGCAGGTCGGACAAAGATTTCTGTGGGCGTAATTCCCAGAATAAAATGGTCGTTTTCCCCAAAGCCGACGGACTTAAACCGGGGGATTATGTATATGTAGAGGTTCACGACGCTACCAGTGCGACGCTGTTGGGGCGGATCGTCGCCAATTGAGGATAAACCAACAGCAATATGTAAAGGGCATAACCCCCAGGTCCAGGTACAATTTCTAACTTCAGGCAGCCTATCTACGATCTATATGGAACCGCTTCAAGGCATAAAACAACGTTTCGGCATCATCGGCCAGTCAGCCCTGCTCGACAGGGCCCTCGGCACTGCCGTCCGCGTGGCCTCTACGGATTTGTCCGTCCTTATTTCCGGGGAGAGCGGCGTAGGAAAAGAGGTGTTTTCAAAAATTATCCATGCCCTGAGTCCACGCAAACACGAAAAATTTATCGCGATCAACTGTGGCGCAATTCCAGAGGGAACAATCAACTCGGAGCTCTTTGGTCACGAAAGGGGGGCTTTCACCGGCGCAACCGGCGAGCGGAAAGGCTACTTCGAAACCTATGACGGGGGCACCATCTTCCTGGATGAAATCGGGGAAATGCCCCAGGATACCCAGGCATACCTGCTGCGCGTACTGGAAAGCGGCGAGTTTATCCGGGTCGGCTCGAGCAAATCCCAACGTACCGATGTACGTATTATCGCCGCTACAAATGTGGACCTTGAAGAAATGATCCGAAAGGGCAAATTCCGCGAAGACCTGTACTACCGCCTTAACACCGTTTCAATCAAAGTGCCTGCCCTCCGCGAACGCCATGAGGATATTTATATGTTGTTTAGAAAATTCTCCCTGGACTTCGCAGAACGCTACCGGATGGCCCCGGTCCGCCTCGATGAAGATGCCCGCCGGCTGCTCGAACGCTATAACTGGCCGGGAAATATCCGCGAATTGAAAAACGTGGCTGAGAAAATTTCGGTGCTCGCAGAAGAACGGCAAATCAGCGACCGCAAACTGCTGGAATTCCTGCCAAACCTCGCTGCCCGTAACCTTCCGGTTATCCATGCCCCTAAGGAAGAGTCCGCCACCACTATGCAGGAACGCGAAATCCTCTATAAGCTGCTTTTCGAAATGAAAGGCGATCTGACCGACCTCAAAAATCTGGTCATGGGCCTGATCAGAAGCAATGACCTCCGCGTGCCTGACCCGCGTTCCCTAAAAGCGCTCGAATCGGTAATCCACGGTTCAATGAAAGAGGAACGCCGCCTCCCAATCACCGATTTTCAGCGGGATACCCTCGGCCCGCAAGGGACAGCGGTGGATGAAGAAGAGGAAGTTGTGGATCTGGATGACCCCACCGCCAATGTCCGGCCAGTTATCCTGTCTCAACACTCCGGGCAAAAAGCCCGGATCGGTACTGCAGAGGTGGTGGACGATACGCTTCGCCTGGAAGATAATGAGAAACTGCTGATCCAGCGTGCCCTCAAAAAATTCAGCGGCCGACGCAAAGAAGCCGCTCAGGAACTTGGTATCTCCGAACGGACCCTTTATCGAAAAATCCGTCAGTATAATTTATAATATGTTGCGCAGCACTTTTTTTGAATCCCTGCCGGGAAAACTGGTATTCCTCTTACTGCCGGCAATCGCTGTCGTTGCCGTCCAGTGTTATTCTTTCCGCGGCGTAAGCCTCGACCCTTCGATCAGGACATACGGGGTTGCCCCATTCGTCAACAATGCAGCAAATGCCCTGCCTTCCCTGGCTCAGTCTATGGAGGATGCCCTGCGGGAGAAAATCCGTACAGAGTCCCGACTGGTTTACAGTACCGAATCCCCGGATATTGAGTTTCGCGGTACTTTGGTGGATTACCGGATTAGTGCCGAAGCACCACGAACGGGGGAGGTTACCGCGATCAACCGCCTGACGATTACCCTCGCAATCGAATACCTCGACAACAAGACGCAAAAACAGGTGTGGAAACGCAACTTCTCTTTCTTCTATGATTTTCCCGCCGACCGCGATTTCACAGCGATCGAAACCGATGC
>Ga0209972_10000762_pt1 | contig 31393 bp, 26 predicted proteins | sample NOAtaG_7_FD_187302 | JGI IMG/M metagenome (GOLD analysis project Ga0209972, IMG submission 187302) | Freshwater lake microbial communities from Lake Erie, under a cyanobacterial bloom - NOAA_Erie_Diel1S_2200h metaG (SPAdes) (version 2) | ecosystem: Environmental > Aquatic > Freshwater > Lake ...
CCCGTCAAGGTTGACGTGTCGGTCCTCAAAGACGTGTTCATCGACCGCCGCATGCCGGAGGTCGCCAAGGAGACTCGTGCATGAAGAGCCTGACCACCCGCCATTACGTCTATCTCGGTGCCCTGATCCTGCTGGCGCTCGTGCTCGCGTCGTGCGCCGGCCTCGACCTTGGCGACATCGTCAAGGTCAAGACGCCCAACACCATCCAGCAGACCACCGGCCTGCCGTCGACGCTGAGCCTCAACGAGGCCGAGGTTGAGTACCAGAACTGGTTCAACCTCACGCAGACGACCGGCGCGCAGTGGAAGGGCAACATCGAGAAGGCCGGCGAGATCCGCGGCCTGCTCGGCCAACTCACGCTCTCAGCCCTCGACACCGTTGGCCCGACCGTCGCGGGCCTGCCCGTGCTCGGGCCGGCGCTGCCCGCGCTCACCGGCATCGTCGGACTGTTCATCGGGTCGGGCCGTCTCCGCAAGGAGAAGGAAGCGTCGTTCAACAAGGGCCTGGAGAAGGGCAGCGGTCTCGCTGGCACCGGCGGGACCGGCGGTCCAGCGGGGAGTGGTGCGTGATCACCATGCGGATCAAAGACATGTTCTTCGACCGCCACGTCGTCATGGCGGCGGTCGACAACGCCAAGCGGAAGGTGCTCAGCAAGGCCGGCGCGTTCATTCGCACGGCGGCGAAGACGAGCATCCGCAAACGCAAGGGGTCGGCTCCTCCCGGGGCCCCGCCCCATTCGCACGAGGGCAGCCTGCGTCGGTTGATCCTCTTCGGGTACGACAAGCCCAACGACTCGGTCGTCGTTGGGCCGGTGGGATTCAAGAAGAGCGAGGCACCGAGCGCTTTGGAGCATGGCGGCGAAGTCATCGTGCTTCGTAGACGCGGCGGCAAGCTCACATCGCAGAAGGTCAAAATCGCGCCGCGGCCGTACATGGCCCCGGCGCTGGAGAAGGAGCGGCCAAACCTGCCGCTCCTGTGGCGGAACTCGATCAAGAAAGGGTAATTGAACGTGGCCGATACGCGGGGCATCCGAGCCGGGCGAGCCTTCATTGAGCTGGGCGTCAGCGACAAGCTGTCCGCCGGGCTCAAGGCGGCCCAGAAGAAACTCGAAGCCTTCGGCGCGGGGCTGCGGTCCATCGGCACGAAGATGGCAGGCATCGGGGTCGCGGCGATCACGGCGCTGCTCGGCACCGCGAAGGTGTTCAGCGACTCGGGCGATGCACTCGACAAGATGAGCGATCGCACGGGCGTGAGTGTCGAGGCCCTGAGCGAGCTCGGTTATGCCGCCGACCTCTCGGGCACGGACATGGAGACGCTGGAGAACGGCCTCCGCGTCATGCAAAAGACTCTGACGGAGGCGTCGCAGGGTTCGAAAGGGGCGAACGAGGCCCTCGGTCGGCTCGGCCTGACGGTGCAGGACCTCGCCAAGCTCTCGCCCGACGAGCAGTTCAAGCTGCTGGCCGACCGGATCTCCCAGATCCAAGACCCTGCGCTCCGGGCCGCTATGGCGATGGAGCTTTTCGGTAAGGCGGGAACGAAGCTCCTGCCGCTCATGGCCGACGGGGCAGCGGGCATCAACGAGATGCAGGAGCAGGCCCGCAAGCTCGGGCTGACGGTCAGCACGGAGACCGCTCGCGATGCTGCAGAACTCAACGACGCGCTTGGCACGCTCTGGAAGGTCCTCAAGCAGGGTGTGTTCACCATCGGCGGTGCGCTCGCACCGACGATCAAGGACCTGACCGAGCGGATCACGCGGATCGTCGTGAGCGCCACGGCGTGGGTGAAGGCAAACAAAGAGACCGTGGTCTGGGCCCTCAAAGTCGCGGCAGCCGTCGCGGTCGCGGGGATCGCCATCGTCGGGCTTGGCTACATCATCTCCGGGATTGGTGCAGCGCTCGGCATCGTGGCCGCCGTCATCGGCGGGATCGGCACTGCGTTCAGCCTGATCGGGGCCGCCATCGGCGCGATTCTCACGCCGGTCGGCCTGACCATTGCCGCGATCGTGGCGCTGGGCGGCACATTGCTGGTCGTCACCGGCGCGGGCGGCGAGGCGCTGTCGTGGCTCGCGGAGAAGTTCACCGAGCTGCGTGACTGGGTCGGCAAGGTGGTCGGCGGTATCTCCGACGCCCTCGCCGCCGGCGACATCGCTTTGGCCGCCGAGATCCTGTGGCTGTCGCTGAAGGTCATCTGGCAGCAGGGCGTCGCAGCGCTCAACAAGGCGTGGCTGGGGGCCAAGGAGTTCTTCGTCTCGACCGCGTACTCAATGTGGTACGGCGCGCTCGCCGCCGCCGAGATCGTCTTCCACGCCCTCGAGGTCGCGTGGATCGAGACCACCGCCTTCCTGTCAAAGACATGGACCCACTTCGCCACCGGCTTCCAGATGATCTGGGAGGAGGCGTCGAGCTGGGTCGCCAAGCGGATGCTGGAGATCCAGGGGCTGTTCGATGACGGGCTCGATGTTGAAGCCGCCAAGAAGGCGGTGGACCAGCAACTTGAGTCCCGCCTCGTCGAACTGGAGAACGCTGCCCAGCAATCGGTGACCGCACGCGACAAGGAACGCGAGGCCCAGCGCCGCGACGCCGCCGCGATGCATGAGGCGACGCTCGCGGGCATCGGCCAGGACTTCGAGACCGCGCAGGAAGCCCTGCGCAAGGACACGGCGGCAGGACTCGCGGAGTCACAGGCCGCGCTCGATGCCGCCAAGCAGAAACTCGCCGCCGCGATCGAGGAGGCCCGCAAGAAGCGAGAGGCCGCAGACGCCGAGAAGGGACCAGGTCGGCCACAGCGGGATCTGATGGCCGACTTCGAGGACCGGCTGTCGGGACTCGGCGCGGCCATCGGCAAGGGCATCAGCGTCACCGGCACGTTCAGTTCCGCGGCCGTCTCGGGCCTTGGCACCGGTGGCGATTCCGCCGAGCGCACGGCCACCGCCACGGAGGCGACGGCCAAGAACACCAAGCGTCTGTTGGATGCCAGCGTGGACAACGGACTGCGGTTCGCCTGATCCCCACCCCAAGAAAGGAGGTATTCACTCGTGCCGGTTGAGGTCTTTGAGAAGTTCGAGAGCCGCCGCTCCACCAAGGCGAATCAGGTCTCGCAGTCGTCTGCGGAGCTCGGCTACATCGTGCGCGGCACGGACAACGACATCGCTGCCCGCGATGCGGCGCAGGCGAACTCCCCAGCGACCTACGACACGCTACCGCGCCAGAGCATCCAGATCGAGCCAATAGGGCCACAGCTGTGGGACGTAGCGGTCCGCTACAGCCAGAACAGCGCAAGCGGCACGTCCACTCCCAGCGAGGCGTCGTTCAACTTCGAGACCGGTGGCGGCACGCAGCACATCACCCAGAGCAAGGACACGGTGCAGGCGCGGGCGGCGTCCGGATCGACCGCACCGGACTTTGGCGGGGCGATCGGTGTGACCGCCGACGGCGTCGATGGCGTGGACATCACAGTGCCCGTGTACCAGTTCTCCGAGACGCACTACTTCTCCGATGCGCAGGTGACCGGGGCGTACAAGGGGGCGATCTTCAGTTGCACGGGCAAGACCAATGCTGGCGGGTTCAAGGGCTTTGCGCCCGGCGAGGTGCTGTTCCTTGGGGCGAGCGGCTCGAAGCGCGGGGACGGACCCGACGACGACTGGGAGATCACGTTTCGTTTCGCGGCCAGTCCGAACGAAACCGGCCTCTCGGTCGGCTCCATCACCGGCATCAACAAGAAGGGGTGGGAGTACCTGTGGGTCCGCTACGCCGACGCGGAGGACGCCGGGTCCGGCGCGATCATCAAGAAGCCCATCGCCGCCTACGTCGAGCGTGTGTACGACGACGCCAACTTTGGAGCATTGGGGATCTGAGTCCCTTCAACCATGCCTGACGACCTCCGCAAAGTCCGATCCGGTGATCCACTCCGCCTCCCCGCGGGCGCGTACAACGCGTTTGTCGATGCGGCTGTGGACCTGCGCCGGCGTCAGGGTCGCGGCGAGGCCGTCGCGGGTCCGCTCGTGGAGTCCGCCCAGCGCGGCATCGTGCTGGTCCGCAACGACTCCGGCGAGGAGATCGAGCCGTATCACGCGATGGCGATCACCGGCGTGCTCGTCGAGCCCGGCGAGGATGACCAAGAACGAACCTTCCAGAGCCGAACGCCGCTGACGGGCGACATCGCCACGGAGGAAACCGCTGGTCCCGCATTCGTCGTGGCACTCCAGCCCATCAAGCCCAACAAGCTCGGGCGCTGCGTGCTCACGGGCGTCACGGTCGCGCGGGTGTTCATCACCAACGAGACCGACACCACCTGCGAACTTGCGGCCGACGAGACGGTCCTGGCCAGCACACCCATGGGTGGCATCCCGATCCTCTGGAAGGAAGAGGGTACCGGCGAGAAGTGGGCGGTGCTTGAACTCGGCCGCCCGTCCCCCGGGCGCGTGACCGCGATCCTCGGTGCGGCTCAGGCGATTCCCACCGAGCGCAACCGCTGGCGCTATCCGTGGGTTGAAGCCCAGATCGACGGCAACCCCGGCAGCGAGACCTATCTCCGGTATGTGGCCATCGAGGGTGGCCTGTCGTCCCAGCTCGCCAGCGGCGGTGAAGACCCCACCCGGCTGGCGCTCAACCGGTTCGAGGCCCACCACATGAACGACTCGGAGCCCGGCTCCGGGTTCGGTGGATTGCTCGGGCTCGGGCCGGTGTGTGAGCTGCCGGGCGTGCTCCCCAAGTGCCCGCCCGCGCGGTCGCTCAAACCCAAGCTCGTGCCGATCCCCGAGGGCGTGTGCGTGCAGCTCACGTGCGAGCGCAACAGCAAGGGCAAGCCGGTATGGGTGTTCGAGGCCATGAGCCTGATCGAGATCGCCGACCCCGCCGACGAGAACCGCAAGTTCAACCTCTACATCGGAGGTGCCGAATGACGACGACCCCGACGATTCTCGACACTCGCCGCGAGAAAGAACGAGCCAAGTACATGGCGCTGGCCGCCAAACCTGGCTCGACGTACGGCTCGACCAACCACGGCAAGCTCGCTGTTCCGATCATCCAGAAGTTCAAGCCGAGGTTTGTCGTGGACTTCGGATGCGGCCGCAACGACCTCGTGCGTGACCTGCGCCGCCTCGGAATCGATGGACTTGGCGTGGACTTTGCGTTTCCTGATGCGGACCTCGTGCGCCCGATGCACAAGACTGCGCTGCACGCGGGCGTGGCGGACGTCGTCACGAGCTTCGACGCCCTCGAGCATCTGCTGCACGAGGACGTGGACGCGGTCCTCGCGGAGATGCGTCGTGTTGCCAAGCCGCGCGGCCACTGTGTGTTTTCGATCTGCACCCGGCCCAGCAAGACCACCGTCGCGGGAGAAGGTCTGCACCCGACCGTGCGCCCGCTGGATTGGTGGCTCGACCGCATCGGGCGTGTCGCCACAGTGATCAACCCGCGGGCTGAGCGGCGGTTCATCGTCGGGCGGTTCAAGGGCGGAAGTGATGGGGGGTGCTGCGGTGCGTGAGAACCAGTCTGACATCGCGGCGCTCCAAGCCGGGTTGAAGGCGCGCAAGCCGTCGCGGGATGGCCTGCGCCTCTACACCGCCGACTTCGACTCCGTATCGCTCGGCGGGTTTTACCGCGGGCGTTCGGCGTTCCTGATCCTCTCGGGGCCTTCGCTCACCCAGATCGACCTCTCGGCGCTCAACAAGCGCGGCGTCGTCACGATGGCGGTGAACAACGCCTGGGCGGTGCATCGTCCGACGCTGTGGACCTGCGTCGATGATCCCGGCCGATTCATCGACACCGGCTGGAAGGACCCGGGCATTCTGAAGTTCGTGCCCACATGCATGTGGGACAAGCGGCTCCGCATCCAGGGCGCTGACGGCGTGATGCGCAACAGCGCGTTCAGGGTCCGACAGATGCCCAGCGTCATGTTCTTCCGCCGCGCGGATCACTTCGACCATGAGCGGTTCCTGACTGGAGATAGCGTCCCGTGGGGCAACGACGCCAAGAACCCCGACTCTTTGGGCATCACCGGCAAGCGCTCGGTCATGCTCGTGGCACTCCGCCTTCTGCACTACCTCGGATTCTCAACGGTGTACCTGCTGGGCTGCGACTTCAAGATGGCCGAGGACCGCAAGTACGCCTTCGCCGAGAACCGGGCCGCCAACGCGATCCGGCACAACAACGTGCTCTATGACTCGCTGGCACGGCGCTTCGAGGCTCTCAAGCCGCACTTCGAGAAGCACCGCTTCCGCGTGGTGAACTGCTCGCCGGGCAGCGAGCTGCAGGTCTTCGAGCGCATGGAGTTCGCCGACGCCGTCGCGGCCGCGTCGGCCGAGTGCGGCAAACCCGTGAACACGCAGGGCTGGTACGAGCCGAATGTGAAGCCCCAGGAGGCCGCACGATGAGCGACGGCCCCACCCGCTACTACCTCTATATCCCGGTCTGGGCCACGGGCCGCGCCCCGCAAGGTGGCGGTTCGAGCAACTACTCGACGCCGTCGGAGTCGCCCGATTCGTCGTACAGCACCTATTCGACGCCCACCAGCACGCCGAGCATGCCGCCGAGTTACTCGACGACGGGCGATGTGATCTACACGACCGGGCCGGGCGGGACGCCGACGCTGACGTTCTACACCACTGATGCGTTCACCAGCAACACGCCGGGGACGACGCACACGCCATCGAGCACGCCAAGCGATACGCCGTCGAGCAGCGGTGGCATGTCGTCCTCGGGAATGTCGAGCAGCGCAGGCTCCAGCGGCATGAGCAGCTCCGGCGGCGGCAGTTCCTCCGGCATGAGTTCTTCGGGCGCTTCGTCGGGCATGAGTTCCGGGGCGTCCAGCGGCATGTCGTCGGGGGCGAGTTCGGGCATGTCCTCGGGCGGGTCCTCTGGAGGATCGTCCGGAGGGGGCAGTTCAGGGGGTGGCTCGTCGGGCGGAGGCGGGTCCAGTGGCGGCGGTAGCGGCCCGGGCGGCTCGGGTCCCGGAGGCTCCGGCCCTGGCGGTTCTGGGCCGGGAGGGTCGGGCCCTGGGGGAAGCGGGCCGGGTGGTTCCGGCCCGGGTGGCTCCGGGCCGGGTTCCAACTGCGTGCTGGCCGGGACGCCGGTGCGGCTGGCCTCGGGCCAGACCGTGCCGATCGAGCGTCTCAAGCCGGGCGATCGCATCGCGGCGCTCGACGTGGCGGGCCTCGACCGCGATGTACCGTGGCGGGCGCAGTACCAGTGGCTGCGTCAGCGGGCCGAGGCGGTGCTCACGCCGGTCACCGGCTCCGTGGCCAGCGTCAAGGTCGGCACGCACGATGGGTTCATCACCATCAACGGTCGCCTGCGGCTCACTCCCGAGCACCCCGTGCTCCTGCGGCGCGGCGATGAGGTCGGGTTTGTGTCGGCGGAGTTTGTGCTCGTCGGCGATTATCTCGTGCGTCACGACCTCAGCGAAGAGCGTGTCGAGACGATCAGCCGCGCCGGTGATCGCGTCACCACGGTCGCGGTGCATGTGCCCGGTCTCAACGTGTTCCTTGCCGACGGCGTGTGGGTCCACAACGACATGCCCGCGACGCAGGCGACTGGGTCGGGATCGGCCTCTGGATCAGGGTCTGGCTCTGGCTCTGGATCAAGATCCTCCAGCGGCAGCGGGTCCGGCTCCGGCAGCGGCAGCGGCAAGTCCAGCGGATCTTCCATGTCGAGTTCTGGAAGCTCGTCGGGATCTGGCAGTTCGTCTGGTTCCTCGAGCGGCAGCGGGAGCGAAAGTGGCTCGGGCCCGCCCGGCTCAGGCTCGGGGTCCGGCAGCGCCCAGCAGTCCGTGGCGCTCGGTGAGGGTGCATCGTCGTTCATCGAGGGCGGCATGGAGGGCGTGCCTCCCGCGAAGTGGCAGCAGAGCGGTTTGAGCAGCGAAGAAGAGGTGAAGGCATGATCCCGAAGGTCATCTACACGGCCGACTTGTCCGAGTCCCCTGATCGTCAGCGGCTTGCTGCGTGGAAGCACGCATGGCAGACGCTGCACCCCGAGTGGGACGTCGTCACATTCACGCTGGAGAACAGGCCGCCGATCCTGAACCACGATCAGTGGCAGCAGACGCTCGACCTCAGCGAGCCCGCGGCGTCGGCGGCGCGGCTGAACCTCGTGCGCTACGAAGTGCTCGCCCGCGAAGGCGGCGTGTTCGTCGATCCCGATCGCCTAGCGCTCCGCCCGCTGGATGAACTCGTCGCCGGCGTCGGTGCGTTCTGTTCCACGATCGCCAGCCACGGCGCGAGCCGCCCACACATGCTCTCACCGTCGGTGCTCGGTGCGACGCGGAACCATCCGATGCTTTGGCATGCGATCCGCGACCTTCCGCACTCGGTGCTGGTCTATCGCGGCGTGTGGGACCAGAGCGGCCCGGGGTTCCTCACCCGCGTGGTCCGCGACCACGGACACTTCCGCGATGTGGTGCCGTTCCACTGGGCGCTCTTCGAACAGGGCGAAGAAGCCGCGAAGGCGCACGGCGGGGCTTTCGGGTTCGTGACCAGCAAGACGGTGGAGGTCGCGGCTTGAGCACCACCGCAACCCTGATCCCGCGGGTCCTGCACCAGATCTGGCTGGGCAAGGGCGAGATGCCCCTGCACCAGCGGCGCTGGCGTCGCCGCTTCGCCGAGATGAACCCGCACTGGGAGATGCGGCTGTGGACGGACGACAACCTGCCGCCGATTCTCAATCGGAACGCTTGGGCGGCGTGCGGCAACGTCGGCGGCACGCCCGGCTGCGTGATGCGCTCGGACATCCTGCGACTCGAACTCCTGGCCCGCTTCGGAGGCGTCTATCTCGACACGGATGTGAAGCCGATCCGCCGGCTTGACGAGATGTGTCCGCCTGAGGTACGGGCGTGGGCCGCATGCGAGCAACTCGACATCGTCTCCAACGCGGCGATGGGATTTCCGCCCAACCACGCGGCGATGTGGCACGCGGTGGCGATGATCGAAGAGTCGTTCTTCGAGCGCCGGTACGTTGGCGATCAAGCCGGGCCGGGATTGCTCGCTCGGGTGGTCACCCAGTACGACGACGTGGCGATCTACCCGCCGGCGTACTTCCACCCGACGGTTGGGGAGTCGAAGTCGAATCCCGACGCCTCGTCGTTCCTGAAAGCAGCGCATCTCTTCGCCGGGACGTGGTGGAGGTGGAGGAGAATCGATGCCGCCACCAACCACTTTGGTCCGCGAACCGAGGCCTCGGACTCAGTCGGATGGAAAGGAACAACCAAAGACGACACGGTGCTCCTCAATGAGCTGCCGCCAAGGCCGGATTGACCGGTATCAGCGTTCAGTCCGCAATGAAAGGGACCGATATTCGATCCGTGAACTTCCGGGCGAGGAGCCCGTATACTGTGTACCTCGATACCCATGAACCGATCATTGCCCAAACACCTGATTACCCTCCTCTGCCTTGTGGCCTTTGGCCTCGGGCAGACGCTGTTTGCGTCAATGGGCGTACGGTGCACGGATGCCTCGGGCGACACTCGCATTGAGTATGCGTGCATCAAGACATCTCAGGGCGCGTGTCTCAAGGCTTGTATCGATCCTGGGGTTCATGCCGCGGATGACAACCACGAATCCGACGATGCCCCGCCGACGCCGTGTGAAGACGAGCCCCTAAGCTCGCAAGCGGCGGCAGCCAAGTTGATTCCATCGAGTGTGTCTTTGGAGCCAGTCTTCGCGGCGGCTCTCGTGGCGATTCTCTGGGACCACTGGTCATTCACGACCTATCAGCCGGTGAGCCCGCGCCACCCTGAGGTCGATCGCGATCGTCCTCCCGACTCGCTTGCGCGTTTGCGCTCGGTCATCCTCATCGTTTAGTTTTGAGCTGGCCCGATCACCTTTCGCCGCTTCATCGGCCGAGGTGATCGTGTTGTCATTGCGCATGGACCCGCATGGTCGCTGCGCGACGTGACGACCACCCTCCGCGGACAGTGCGGATATCTCAACAACCTGTGCTCTCGGACCCGGGCCGTCGGGCCACTCGCGGAATCGACCTGATTCTGTGCTCGTGGTGGACACCGTCGGTCACGGGACATCCCGGCCCAGCATTCCCGCAACCAAGGTCCACCATGAACCCAAGAAGCACCCACGTCAACGCATCGTTTCACCGCCCGATCGGGGCCGCTCTGGCGCTGATCATCTCTGCAGCGCTCAACACAGGCTGCCAGTCTACGCCACGGGCGGACGTAGACGCTGCTCAGAGCGCCGCCGAGGCTGCGGGACTATCCGCTCCAATCGAGTTCATCGCCGTCGGCCCCGACGGCGGCCCGCTCGACGAGCCAAGTGCGCCAGGCGGCACCCTCACGTTGGCCGAGGCTCTCAAGAGAGCCGTCACCACCGACCCCGGACTTCAGGCCGCGATGGCGCGAGTGCGCATTGCGCTCGCGGACGCGGATCAATCGAGACTGCTTCCGAACCCTGTACTGAATGTCGTGCTCCGATGGGGGCCGGGAAAGCCGCAGATCGAAGCATCGCTGGCACAGGACTTTGTCCAGGCACTGCAGATTCCCCGTCGCTCCAGCGCCGCTGACAATCGGCTCCGGCAGGCCGCTGCCGATGCGGTGACCGTGGCGATCGACGTTGCCAGCGAGGTGCAGGAGCGGTACGCGACGGCTCAGGCCGCGGCGGAACTCGTGCCGCTGCTGCGTGATCGGATGGTGCTTCTGGAGCGCCTCGCGGCGGTTGCTAAATCCAGGCTAGACGCCGGCGAAGGGACGCGCAGCGACCTGGCCACCCTCCAGGCGCAGCGTGTGGAACTGCAAGTCGAGATCGATCAATCCGTCCTCTCCGAGCAAGAAGAACGATTACGGCTCGCGCGCCTGATCGGTGAACCCTCTTCTGCTGCATCCTGGACGCTGGATGCGTGGACCGCGCCGGGCACCGACCTTCAGCCCGAGTCCCGTTGGGTCGATTCGGCGCTCCTGCACCGTCCTGAGATCCAGGCCATTGCCTGGAAGCTTCGGGCGCTGGGCGATGATGAAGCGATCGTTCGCCTGCTGCCGTGGGAGGGCGCAAGCGTCGGCGTCGATGCTCAGCGGGACGACAAGTGGTTTGCAGGTCCATCTGTATCAACGCCGCTGCCCATTTTCGACATGGGTCAGGCCAAGCGAGCACGGGTGACAGCCGAGCAGCTTGAGGCGAGGCACGAACTGACGCTTGCCCGGCGCAAGATCGTTGAGGATGTTCGCGTCGCGTATCAGACTATGACCGCCAGCAACGCGAACCTCGCCCGCATCCGCGGTGAGTTGATCCCGCTCCAGCAGCAACGCCGCACGCTTGCGGAAGACGCCTACCGCGCCGGCCAGAGCGATGTGACCGCACTCTTCCTCGCTGAGCAGGACCTTCGACTGACCCAGGCGAAAGCGATCGAGGTTGAGAGGCAGGCCGCAACCGCGTTCGTCCGTCTCCAGCGTGCGGTTGGCGGGCCCGGGGTGGCCGTGCCGCTCCTGACTTCACCCTCGTCGCCCACAGCATCGCAACCCGCTCCGGCGAGTGGGAGCGCGAGTGCTTCGCCGCTCTCAGCCCTACCAGCGTCCCCGTACCGCTAACGCCAGCCACCTGCAAACACCACCGCCGAGACCCAAAGCCAGATCGCGAGATCCTCTATGAGAACCACGAAGATGAACCACGGAATACTCACTCGCTTCCATTCTCCAGCAATCGCCGCCGCCGTCGTGATGCTGGTCGTCTTGACCGGTTGCAAGAAGCACGCCGAGGGGGATGGTCACGATCACGGCGCGAAGACGCCCGCCAAGGCCGATGAGCACGCGGGCCACGACCACGGCTCTGAAAGCGGTGGGAAACAGGAGCACACCGACGAGGTCAAGCTCACCGCCGAAGCCGTCGAACGCTACGGCGTGAAAGCAGAGTCCGCACAACTCTGGGTGCTGAAGCCGACAGTGGTGACTCCCGCTCGCGTCGCGTTCAACACCGAGGCCATGGCGCACGTGGGCTCGCCGCTGCGGGGCCGCGCGGTCGAAGTGAAAGTTCGATTGGGCGACATGGTCAAGGCCGGGCAGGAACTGGTGATCATCGAAAGCCCCGAACTCGGCGAGGCCCAGGCGGACTACCTCCAGAAGAAGACTGCGGTGCTGACCGCTGGGCCAGCCGTCGAACTCAGCAAGATCGCGTGGGAGCGGGCCAAGGGGCTGTACGAGCAGTCGCAGGGCATCTCGCTCACCGAGGTGCAGCGCCGAGAGGCCGAGCACAAGGCCACAATCGCGGGCGTCAAGGCCGCCGAGGCCGCCGCGATGGCTTCCGAGAACCGGTTGCACCTCCTTGGAATGAAGCAGGACGAGGTCGCCACCCTCGCGAGCACGAGCGAGATCGCGCCGCGTCACGCGATCAAGGCCGCGATCGATGGGCAAGTCGTGCAACGCGAGGTCACCCTGGGCGAACTCGTCGGCCCCGACCGCGAGGCCTTGATGATCCTTGCCGACACGCGTCTGCTCTGGGTGCTGGCCGATGTGCCCGAGGCCAAACTCGCGGGCATCGCCGTCGGGGCCAGGGCGTGGATCACCATCGGCTCGGCGACGGGCGAGAGCGAAGGTGTGGCCGCCCCGAAGTTTGAGGGCGTGGTTGCGTTCATTGCCCCGCTGGTGGACCCGACCACCCGCACCGCCCAAGTGCGTATCGAAGTGCCCGCCTCGCTCGAGAACGGACTCATGCTCCGCCCCGGCATGTTCGCGCAGGCCGAGATCGTGGCATCCATGCCGGGCGGCACGGACCCGGCACCGATGGTCGCGATCCCCGACGAGGCGATCCAGACCGTGGAGGGCGGCCCGGCCGTCTTTGTCCCCGTGGCCAACGAACCCAACACCTTCGCCAAGCGAGCCGTCACCGTCGGCAAGCCCATCGGCGGCTTGGTTCCCGTCTATGCCGGGTTAGTCGAGGGCGAGCGGTTTGTCATCGCTGGCACGTTCATTCTCAAGGCAGAGCTCGGCAAGGGCTCCGCGGCGCACGAGCACTAAACCAGTACGCCGCTCAAGGAGACCCATCCCATGCTTGAATCCCTGCTCCACTTCTCAATCAAGAACCGCTGGCTCGTCGTGATCCTGACGGCGGTGGTCGCCGCCGTCGGCTTCTTCCAACTCCAGAAACTCCCGATCGACGCTGTCCCGGACATCACCAACAACCAGGTGCAGATCAACGCCGTCGCGGCGAGCCTGTCGCCCTTTGAGGTCGAGCAGCAAGTGACGTTCCCGATGGAGAACGCGCTCGCTGGCATTCCCGGTTTGCAATATACACGATCGCTGTCGCGCAACGGGTTCTCACAGGTGACGGCGGTCTTTGACGACGGTGTGGACATCTACTTCGCGCGCCAGCAAGTTGGCGAGCGGCTCCGCGAAGCGGGCGGGAGCCTGCCGCCGGGCGTCGAGACGCTCATGGGCCCCATCGCCACCGGGCTGGGCGAGGTCTACATGTACACCGTCGAGTACGAGCACCCGCATGGGAAGGGTGCCAAGATCGAGGACGGCAAGGTCGGGTGGCAGTCCGATGGCTCGTACCTTTCGCCCGAGGGGCGGCGGCTCAAGTCCGAAGTTGAACTCGCGTCGTATCTGCGCGAGGTTCAGGACTGGATCATCCGCCCGCAACTCAAGGGCGTGAAGGATGTGGCGGGCGTGGACGCCATCGGCGGCTTCGTCAAGCAGTACCACGTCCAGCCCGATCCGATGAAACTCGTCTCCTACGGATTGACGTTCCACAACGTGATCGAGGCGTTGGAGAAGAACAACGTCTCCACCGGCGCCGGCTATGTCGAGCACAAGGGGGAGAGTTACCTCGTTCGCGCCACCGGACGCATCCAATCCATCGAGGAGATCGAGAGCATCGTCCTCGGGACGCGCAACGGCGTACCCGTGTATGTCCGCGATGTGGTTAGGCCGGGGGGTGTGGGGCTAGGGCGGGAACTCCGCACCGGCTCGGCCAGCGAGAACGGCGAGGACGTGGTTGTGGGCACGGCCATCATGCTCATCGGGGCCAACAGCCGGACCGTCTCGGCGGCGGTGGACGCGAAGATGGCCACGATCCAGCGCTCGCTTCCCGAAGGGATCAAGGCCAAGACGGTCCTGAACCGGACCAAACTGGTGGACGCGACCATTTCGACGGTGAAAAAGAACCTCCTGGAGGGCGCGATCCTGGTGATCGTGGTCCTGCTGCTGATGCTCGGCAACTGGCGGGCGGCGATCATCTGCGGACTGGCGATCCCACTGTCGATGCTGATGACCGCAACGGGCATGGTGCAGACGCGCGTGAGCGGTAACCTTATGTCCCTGGGCGCGATCGACTTCGGCCTGATCGTGGACGGCGCGGTCATCATTGTCGAGAACTGCCTGCGGCGACTGGCGGAGGAGCAGCACCACAAGGGCAGGCTCCTCACGCTCCAGGAGCGTCTGCACATCGTCTTTGACGCGAGCAAGGAGGTCCGCAAGGCCACGGCTTTCGGCGAGGCGATCATCATCACGGTCTACTTCCCCATCCTCGCCCTCTCGGGCGTCGAGGGCAAGATGTTCCACCCGATGGCCATCACGGTCATCCTCGCCCTCATCGCGGCCTTCATCCTCTCCCTGACCTTCATTCCCGCGATGGTGGCCCTGTGCATCACCGGGAAGGTCACGGAGAAGGACATGTTCCTGGTGCGGTGGGCCAAGGTGATCTACGAGCCGGTGGTCCGCTGGGCGGTGAAACTCCGCTACGCGGTGGTCGTGACTGCGGTGGTGCTGTTCGTCGGCTCTCTGGCGTTGTTCACGCGGCTGGGACAAGAGTTCGTCCCCACGCTTGACGAGAAAGACATCGCGATGCACGCCATGCGCATCGCCTCCACCGGGATCACGCAATCCCAGAAGATGCAGTACGACGTGGAGAAGACCGTCTCCTCGTTCCCCGAGGTCGCGTTCGTCTATTCCAAGACCGGCACGGCCGAACTGGCCAGCGACCCCATGCCCCCCAACGTGTCGGACACCTTCATCATCTTCAAGGACAAGAGCCAGTGGCGGAGCGAGGCCGAACTCGACAAACTCATCGCCCAGAAGACCGAGGAGATGGAGAAGATGGGCTCGCACGGCGACGCCCACGCCGGCCATGACGACCACGGTGCTGGTGGAGCGGAAGGAGGCGAAGAGGATGCGCACGCCCACGGACCGCCGCCCGAAGGCCACAAGGGCAAGGTGCAACGTCTGCTCGAACTCACGCTCCAGACCGTCCCCGGCAACAACTACGAGTTCACCCAGCCCATCCAGATGCGCTTCAACGAACTCATCTCGGGCGTGCGCGGCGATGTGGCCGTCAAGGTCTACGGCGACGACTTCGCGTCGATGCAGAAGACCGCCGCGAGCGTGCTCGCAACGCTCCAGAGCGTGCCCGGCGCGGCCGATGCCAAGGTCGAGCAGACCGAGGGATTGCCCGTCATGACCGTTGAGCCCGATCGCGCGGCCCTGGCCCGCTACGGCCTCAACGTTTCGGACGTGCAGGAGGTTGTGGCGGTCGCGATGGGTGGCCGCGAAGCGGGGCTGGTCTTCGAGGGAGACCGCCGCTTTGACTTGGTGGTGCGCCTTCCAGACGACCTGCGCGGCAAGATCGACATGCTTGATCGACTCCCGATCCCGCTGCCGCGCGGCGAGGGCGAGCCCAAGCAGGCCGTGCAACTGGCCAGCATCGACGGGGGCACCGGTCTGCTGCAAGGGCAGGAGGAGATGGGCTTCGTGCCGCTGGGCGTGGTGGCAAAGGTCGAGATCGCCGAGGGCGTCAACCAGATCAGCCGCGAGAACGGCAAGCGGCGCATCGTCGTGCAGTGCAACGTGCGAGGGAGGGACCTGGGTTCCTTCGTCAACGAGGCACAGGTCAAGATGGCGCAGGTCAACCTCCCCGCCGGGCAATGGTTGGTGTGGGGCGGGCAGTACGAGAATCTCGTGGCGGCCAAGGAACGCCTCACGATCGTCGTGCCGATCTGTTTCCTGCTGATCCTGCTCCTGCTCTTTGCCACATTCAAGAGTTTCAAGTACTCACTGCTCGTCTTTGCGGCGGTGCCCCTGGGTCTCACCGGCGGCGTGATCGCTCTGTGGGTCCGTGGCATGCCGTTCTCCATTTCGGCGGCGGTGGGCTTCATCGCGCTGTCGGGTGTCGCCGTCTTGAACGGCCTCGTCATGATCATCTTCATCAACCAGCTGCGCGAGAAGGGCGAGAAGCTGGAAGATGCGATCATCCACGGCTCGATCACGCGACTGCGTCCTGTCCTGATGACCGCGCTGGTGGCCTCCCTTGGCTTCGTACCCATGGCGCTGGCGCGAGGCACCGGTTCGGAGGTGCAGCGGCCCCTCGCCACCGTCGTTATCGGCGGCCTGATCTCCAGTACGCTCTTGACGCTGGTTGTTCTCCCGGCCCTCTATCGCATCTTTACCGGCAAGAGCAATGACGGCTTGCCCGGACCCAGGCCCGAAGTGTGGGAGAAGGATGAACCCACGCCCGCGCTCGCCGGTCTTGGTGCGGCCGACTCGATCCACGCGACATCGGGCACGAGCCGCACGGGCGAGGACGTCGCCCCGCCGTCCTCTTCGTCAACAGCTAAGTCCGTCCCACCACCCGCACCAACCGCTCCGCCCCCGTCCCCGCCAAAGGCCGAGACCAAGTCCGATCCCAAGCCGTGATCGCAAGGCCTGCGGGCGAGTTGCCCTCGGGAGACGAGCGGTCGAGTCTGTTCCGTTCTTTCAGATAGGAGTCTTTCGATGAACCAGTCCAATCCCCGTTCCAAGTCCGTGCTCGTCGGCCTCGCCGCCGGCGTCGGCCTCACCGCGCTGGCCGCCGTCATGATGGGGCAGGGCGCGAGCCAGCCCGTGAAATCCGAGCCGCAGTACTTCGTCACCGCGGATGGCGAGGGCGCTCACCTGTGGGTCCGCGAAGGCACGGCCCTCCGCGTCGTCGGGCATGGCGAGTGCAAGGAATGCAAGGCCAAGGGCCACGACGACCACGACCACAAGGAAGGCGACGGGCACGATCATGGCAAGCCCGCGCCCAAGAAGTAAGAAGCGTGGATCGGGCGCTTCGTTCGCCCGGTCTCCGTCCGCTCCGTCGCAGCGGCGGGCGCGGGGTGAGTCCCCGCGCTCGCTGCTGATCGGGGCATTGGTCGTCGCGTGCCTCGCCCTGCTGATTGACACGGCGGCCTGTCTCTTCACGGTGTCTGAGTACCGCAAGTGCGGACACCTCCACCTGGAGGTCATGCTGACGATCATGGGGATTGCGCTCTCCGTGCTGGCCGTAGTGGCCTTCCGTTGGTGGTGGAAGGCCCGGCGAGCGGGTCGCACGTCGCCCATGAGTCCGCGCCCGGGCAAGCGAGCGTGACCGCAGCCCGCGCGGGTGCGGGGTGCGCGAGCGTTTGAGCGGGTTGGCCAGGCACGCAACCCCGTTGGCCGATCGTTCGGGCCTTCGGCATGTCGTCCCGCCCGCCGGAACAGGCGTCCAGGCGAACCGGACGACCGGACGGGAAATGTGTCTGGCCGTGCATCTGAGCCGCGCGGTCGTCCATCCGATTCGTGAGGCCGCACCACCGATGCGGACCCTTCCCGGGCGCGGCCGCCGGGCAGACAATTGAATCGCTGCGAAAGAATCCACCATGCCCACTGCCACGACCATTTTCATCATCGCCCAACTCGACTGCGCTGCCGAGGAGCAGGTGCTGCAGAAGGCCGTGGGCGGGATGGCGGGCGTGGCGCTCGTGGAGTGCAACGTCGTCACGCGGCGGATGACCGTCACGCACGATGCGGCGGCGGTGACCGGCGAGGCGATCGCGGCCAGGGTGCGTTCGGTGGGGATGACGCCGACGATCATCGCGGCCCCGGGCACTGGCGGCGCAGCGGCGGGGGCGCACGGCTCGGGCGCGCACGCGGAGGGCTCGCCCGCCGGGGCCGATTGCGGGGGCGCGGCGTGCGCGACCGATGCCGCGCGGGTGGGGCCGGTCGATGATGCGCGGTCGTGGTGGATCAAGTACGGGCCGTTCATCCTCTCGGGCGTGCTGGCGGCGGGGGCGGAGGCGGCGTACTTCGCGGGCGTGAAGGAGACCTCGTGGCCGATCATCGCGATGTCGCTCGCGTCGATGCTGCTGGGGGGCCGCGACACATTCTTCAAGGGCTGGATCGCGCTCAAGACCTTCACGCTCAACATCAACTTTCTCATGTGCGTGGCGGTCATCGGCGGGATGTTCATCGGCGCGTGGCCGGAGATCGCGCTGGTGGTCTTCCTCTTCGGCCTCGCCGAACTGATCGAGAAGAAGGCCCTTGACCGCGCTCGCGATTCGGTGCGGGGGCTGATGGCGATGGCCCCCGACGAGGCGAGCATCAAGCAGCCGGATGGTTCGTGGCGCACGACCGACGCGGGCGCGGTGCCCGTGGGCGCGGTTGTGCAGGTGAAACCCGGCGAGCGGCTCGCGCTCGACGGCGTGGTGGTCGCGGGCGAATCGAGCGTCAACCAGGCCCCGGTCACGGGCGAGAGCGTGCCGGTAGACAAAAAGGTCGGCGACAAAGTCTTCGCCGGGACCATCAACGAGTCCGGCGTGCTGGAGTTCAAGACCACCGGCGGCAAGGACCAGACCACCCTCGCCAAGATCATCAGAACCGTACAGGAGGCCCAAGGCAGCCGCGCCCCGACGCAGCGGTTCGTGGACAACTTCGCACGGGTCTACACGCCCATCGTGTGTGTCGTCGCGGTGCTGGTCGCGGTCGTGCCGTGGTTGGCGTTCGGCCAGCCGTTCTATCCGTGGCTCTACAAGGCGCTGGTGCTGCTCGTCATCGCGTGCCCGTGCGCCCTGGTCATCTCAACGCCGGTGACGGTCGTGAGCGGCCTGACGGCGGCGGCAAAGCGGGGCATCCTCATCAAGGGCGGCGTCCACTTGGAGAACGGCCGCAAGTTGAAGGTGGTGGCGCTCGACAAGACCGGGACGATCACCGAGGGCAAGCCGCGTGTGACCGATGTGCAGCCAATCGGCGGCGCGAGCAAGGATGAAGTCCTCCGTATCGCCGCGAGCCTCGACGCGCTCTCGCAGCACCCGGTGGCTCTTGCGGTTGTGGCGGCGTGGAGCGGCGAGCGTGCGAGCGTTGAGGCGTTCAAGTCGCTCACGGGCCGGGGCGTCGAGGGCCGCATCGACGGGGCGGCGTACTTCGTCGGCAACCACCGCCTCGCCGAGGAGCGGCAGGTCTGCTCGCCGGAAGTCGAGGCGGTGCTGGCGGGCTTCGAGGTGCAGGGCAAGACGACGGTGGTTGTCGCGTCGGCGAGCACGGTGCTTGGAGTGATCGCGGTCGCGGACACGCCCCGCGAGAGCAGCGTCGAAGCGATCAAATCGCTGCACGACATGGGCATCAAGACGCTCATGCTTTCGGGAGACAATCAATCCACCGCGTCGGCCATAGCCAAGACGGTCGGCATCGACGAGGCCCGCGGCGGGATGCTCCCCGAGGACAAACTCGCGGAGATTGAACGCCTCACGAAGGAGCACGGGGACGCGATCGGCATGGTCGGCGACGGTGTGAACGACGCCCCCGCCCTCGCCAAGTCCACCATCGGCTTCGCAATGGGCGCGGCGGGGACCGATACCGCACTCGAAACCGCCGACGTGGCCCTCATGCAGGATGACCTTCGGGGGCTCCCCGAGTTCGTCCTGCTCTCCCGACGCACCGGCGCGATCCTGACCCAAAACATCGCACTGGCAGTCGGCATCAAGGTCGTCTTCTTCGCGCTGACCCTGGGCGGGTGGGGGACGATGTGGATGGCCGTCATTGCGGACGTCGGGGCGAGCCTCCTCGTCGTCGGGAATGGGCTGCGGCTGTTGGGGTGGCGGACGGGTCCGGTGGCGACGCTGGGGTCGAACAAGGGTCGGAGCCCCGCGTAAAGTGAATCTGGCGTTCGTTTGGCCGATATACTCATGAGCATTATGCGTCACCCTCTGCTCCGCATTCTGGTTGCCCTGCTCATCGGCGTGGTCACGCCGCTGTGCTGCTGCCAGGCGGCGCTGCTCGTGGGAAGCGCCTGTGACGGGAAGCACCTCGTCGCGGTAGAGATGGACTCTTGCTGCGGTGGGTGTTCGACCGAGACGGCATCACACCGGGCGTCGGACCCGCAGCCGGATGATTCGAACGAGGAGCCGCCGCTCTCGCCGGACGAATGCCCATCTTGCCCATCGTGCCAGGGCACATCCGGCGGTACCGGTGTCAAGGCTGAAAGTAGACTCCCTGCGTTCGAGCAGCAATGGGACGCACTGGCGACGTTTTCGCTCGCGGTCCTGTGGACCATTCCTACTCACGATGCCAGGGTCGTGCCCTTGTCACCGGGCTGGGTCTTGGGTCCGCCTCACCTGAAGGCCAACCGCGAAGCCTTGCGGTGGCATTGCGCGCTCGTGGTGTAGTTCAATCCTGCAACGGACGCTCGCTCTCCCCAGCGTCCGCATCGTCCTTCCGCGACCGGCTCCGTGCCGCTCGTGCGAGGGGTGTCTTTGCTTTACGCGCCCGCCCTCGGTCATTCGTCCTTGGCCGCCGGCGCATTGCAGGAACCACCTATGGCTACCACGCAGACCGACCTGCGGGCGCTCCGTCGAGCCCCGCAGCCCACCCAATCAGATTCCATACCAAGGCCACAGCCTGCGGGCAGCACCACCGTCATCGCGCGCCCTAAGGCGCGATGGGCGACGCGCCTGCTCATTCCCGCCGTCGTGCTGCTCGCGACGGGCGGCCTGCTGGCCTATGCCGCCCGCGATGCGCTCCAGACACGGCTTGCGGTCCACGTCGCCGCCGCGATTCCGAAGAGTGGCGTCGGGGCGGCGGACGCCGGGGCCGTTCCGGTCTCGGCGGGCAGTTCGGAAGAGTCCCCATCCGATGCGCCGCTCGGCCCCGTCGCGGTACAGGCCCCAGGGTGGATCGAACCGGCACCCTACGCGGTCAGCGTCCCCGCGCTGGCCGAGGGCGTGGTGCGCGAAGTGTTGGTTCTCGAGGGCGAGCGCATCGAAGCCGGTCAGGTCGTCGCCCGGCTCATCGACGAGGATGCGCGTCTAACGCTGCGCGCCGCCGATGCGGCCGTCGCGGAACGCAACACGGATGTGGCCCGGGCTCGGGCGGCGCTCGCGACCGCCGAGTCGCAGGTCGAGGTTGAGAGGACCGCCGCCGCCGAACTGCGCGATGAGGTGACACGCAAACGCGAGTTGGTCGCTGTGGGCGGCCTGAGCGAGGGGACGTTCCGGCGGATGGAGATCCGCCTTGGGGGGCTGGAGGCCAAGATCGCCACGGCGGAAAAGATGGTGAACGAAGCACGGGCCGCTCTCGCCCAAGCGGAGTCGGCCCACGCCGCGGCGCATGTGCTGCACGACGAGGCCGCGCTGCGGCTGGAGCGGATGGAGGTGCGTTCGCCGGTCGCGGGCGTGGTGCTCGCCCGGTTGGTCGAGCCGGGCTCTCGCATCAGCATGAGCGGCAAGGGCGGCGAATCAGCCTCTGCCAGCGGCATGACGGGCGCGATCCTCCGCGTCTACGACCCCGCGAAACTCCAGGTGCGTGTGGACGTGCCGCTGGCCGACACCGCCAAGGTGAGCGTGGGCACACGCGCGACCGTCAGCACCGAGGCGCTCTCCGACCGGACCTTCAGCGGCGTGGTGTCGAGAGTCGTACACGAGGCCAACATCCAGCGGAACACCGTGCAGTTCAAGGTCGCGCTCGACGCGCCATCGCCCGTTCTCAAGCCCGAGATGCTCACCCGCGTCAAACTCCACGCACCCGCGGCGGCTTCTCAGCGGCACTCGGGCGGCGGCATCGGCGGCCCTTCCACCGGCGACGGCGGCGGGGGAGACTCGTTGCTTCTGGTCCCGACGGCCGCCGTTGCTGCGATCGGCGATGGGCGAGGCCAGGTCTGGGTCGTAGATACTTCCGGCGGAAGCCCGGTGGCCCGCCGCCGCGACATCATGACGACGCCCGCGGCAGACGAGGGTTTCACCGCCGTGACAAGCGGACTCCGGCTCACCGACCGCATCATCCTGGATCCGCCCGCCCCACCCGCAATCAAGGACGGCACGCGGCTCAAGGTTCTGGGCGAACGCACCACCGCACCTTCGGAGCCCGCATCTTCAACCCCGTAACTCCCCGTTCCAAAGCATCTCCGCGACGAACTCGCGGCATCGACGAGATACCTTATGACTACGAACCACGCTCACGCACGAACAACTCCTCAAGGCCCTCCGCTGATCCAGTGCCGCAGGCTCACCAAGACGTACAAGAAGGGCGACAACACCATCACGCCCTTGCAGGAGCTCGACCTCGACGTGCCCGCGGGCGACTTCCTCGCCCTCATGGGCCCCTCGGGTAGCGGCAAGACCACGCTCCTCAACCTCATCGCGGGGATCGACCGGCCCAGCGGCGGGCAACTCATCATCGGCGGCACGGACATCTCCACGCTGTCCAGGTCCAAGCTCGCCGACTGGCGGAGCGTGAACGTCGGCTACGTCTTCCAGCTCTACAACCTCGTGCCCGTGCTCACAGCCTACGAGAACGTCGAACTTCCGCTTCTGCTTCACAGCATGTCCGCCAAGGACCGCCACGAGAAGGTGCAGACCGCCATGCAGCTCGTCGGGATCGCCGACCGGCACGACCACTACCCGCGTCAACTCTCGGGCGGCCAGGAGCAGCGAGTCGCCATCGCCCGCGCCATCGTGACCGACCCCACCATCATCGTCGGCGACGAGCCCACCGGTGACCTCGACCAAGAGTCGGCGCAGGCGATCATGGACCTCATGGTCCGGCTCTGCGAGGACCTGGGCAAGACCCTCATCATCGTGACCCACGATGCCAAGAGCGCGGCCTATGCCAAGCGGACGCTGCACTTGGAGAAAGGCCGCCTGGTCGAGGCCGAACTCCTCGCCACGCGCCACGCGCCACTCGTTCCCCAGGAGGCCTGACCCATGATCGCTCCCAAGTTCATGCCCGTCGTCTTCAAGCAACTCTGGCGGCACCGCGTCCGCAGCGTGCTCACGCTCTCGGGCGTCGCCATCGCCATGTTCCTGTTCATCGCGGTGCAGACGCTGCAAGAGGGCGTGCGCCAATCCACGCAAGCCGCCGCGGGGGACACGACACTCGTGGTCTACCGCGAGAACCGCTTCTGCCCCGCCGCCAGCCGGCTGCCGCAGTTCTATGTGGACCGGATCGAGAAGATCCCCGGCGTAGTCTCGGCGGTGCCGGTCAAGATCGTGGTCAACAACTGCCGGGCCTCGCTGGACGTCATCACGTTCCGGGGCGTACCCCGCGAGGACCTCGCGGGTCCCCAAGGCTGGGCCAGCAAGTGGCAACTCATCTCTGGTTCTGTGGCCGAGTGGGAGAGGCGCTCGGACTCGGCCCTGGTCGGCGAGACGCTCGCCGCGCGGCGCGGCTTCCAGGTCGGCCAGTCCTTCGACGCCTCGGGCATCACCGTCACAGTCGCGGGGATCATCCGCTCCCCCGAAGCGCAGGACCAGAACGTCGCCTACGTCCACCTCGACTTCCTTCAGCAGGCCGCGGGCAAGGGCGGCGGGCTGGGGAGCGTCACGCAGTTCACCGTCCGCGTCGATGATCCGGCGAAGATGGAGGCCGTGGCGGAGGCCATCGATGCCGAGTTCCGCACCGAGGCCGACCCGACGATGACCAGTCCCGAGAAGGCCTTCGTGGCGCAGGCCGGGGCTGACATCGTGGAGATCGTGAAGTTCACGCAGTGGCTGGGCTGGGGTTGCCTGGCGGCGGTGCTGGCGCTTGTCGCCAACGCCATCGTGCTGAGCGTGCAGGATCGAATCAAGGAGCACGCCGTCTTGCAAACCTTGGGGTTCCGCTCCGGCCTCATCGCCCGCCTGATCGTGAGCGAAGGGATGCTCATCGGCGTGCTGGGGGGCGCGCTCGGCACGGGCATCGCTCTCTCCGTCGTTCACTTCGGCAACTTCAGTCTGTCGCAGGAAGGACTCTCGATCGGCGTGAGCGCCTCGTGGTCGGTCCTGGCCTGGGGCCTGCTCATCTCGGCAGGCGTCGGAATCGTGGCGGGCCTGGTGCCCGCGTGGCGGGCGGGCCGCCGAGAGATCGCATCGTGCTTCAGGGCCGTTTGAAAGAGGGACATATGAGACTTCTTCCGTTCGCATACGCCGTCCGCAATCTGGGCCGTTCGCCCTCGCGGCTCTTCCTCTCTGTCGCCGGGGCGGCGATGGTTGTACTGCTCATCCTGGTCGCGGGCGGGTTCGTCAACGGTATGAGTCGGGCGCTCAAGGCCACGGGCGGGGAGCACAACGTCATCCTCATGGGCGCGGGGAGCGAGGAGAGCGTCGAGCGCTCCGAGATCGAGGCGGGCGTGCCGGGTGTGCTCGCGGCCAGCGTCTCGGGCATCCGCACGCGTGCCGGTGTGGCCTATGTCTCGCCTGAGGTTCATGTGATGCTCCCAGTCCGTGTGGGTCCGTCGCAGAGCGCGGCGAACCCGCAGAGCAGGGCTGAATCGGTGGTTGCGGAGGGGTCGGGCGGCTCCAGGGTTCCCAGGCCGAAAGGACGGCAGGTGATGATGCGAGGCGTCACTCCCGCGGCGTCGCTGGTCCACGAGTCGGTGTCGTTGACCGAGGGGCGATGGCCCGAATCGGGAGCGGATGAGGTGATGGTCGGTCGCATGACGGGGACGGTACTGGGCATCTCGGAGAGCGATGTGCAAGTCGGCAAGGCGCTGGTGATCGACGGCAGGCCGTGGACGATCGTCGGGCGCTTCAGCGCGCCGGGGACGGTTGTCGAGGCCGAGGTGTGGCTCCCGCTGGCAGACCTCATGACGGCAACCAAACGCGAGACCATTTCGTGCGTGGTCCTCACGCTCGACCCCTACAACGAGGCGACGGGCGAAGGGGCCGACTTCGGTGATATCGCGGCCTTTACCAAGACCCGGCCGGACCTCGAACTGGTGCCCATGACCGAGCGCGAGTACTACGGAAAACTGGCGAGCTTTTTCGGGCCCATCAAGATTGTCGCGTGGGTGACGGCGGGGCTGATCGCCGTCGGCGGGCTCTTCGGCGGGCTGAACACGATGTACGCCGCGTTCGCCTCGCGCATCCGCGAACTGGGGACGCTGCAATCCATCGGCTACCGGCGGCTGGCGATCGTCTGGTCGATGATCCAGGAATCGACGCTGGCGACGGCGGCGGGTGGGCTGCTCGCGTGCGCGGTGGGCGTGTTCCTGCTCGACGGGCTGGCGGTGCGGTTCTCGATGGGGGCGTTCGGGCTGCTGATCGACGAGACGGTGATCGGGCTGGGGCTGCTGACGGGCCTGGCCCTGGGCGTCGCGGGCGCGTTGCCCCCGGCGATTCGTTGTCTGAGGCCGACGATCCCTGTCGCGCTCAAGGCGGTGTGATGGTGAACGAGTGTGCCGCCGTGGCGTGTGCCGCGGGGCGACAAGAGTCCAACGACGTTTGCAAGGAGTTTCGATATGAAAGCGATGAAGATGAACGTGACGGGTTCGATGCGGGCGATGACGGTGGCCGCGATGCTGATCGCGGGCGCGGCGGGATTGGGCATGCTGACGCCCGTGGCGGCACTAGCGCAGGTCAAGAACGTCGCGGACGTGAAGACCATGCTCAAGCCGGAACTCCCGGCGAACGCGCTGGAGATCACCGCCGCGATGAAGTCCGCCAAGGTGGGCGAGACGATCACGGTGCGCGGCACCGTGGCGATGTCGAAGGATGCCTTCGTGGAGAACCGCGCGATGTTCACGCTGGTGGATGAGTCCACCCGCAAGGGCTGCTGCCCGCCCTCGGACAAGTTGCCCGACACCGCGTGCGACATCCCGGCGGAAGGGCGCGCGACTGTGCAGATCGTTGACGCGAACGGGAAGGCGCTCCGCGCCGGACTCAATGGCCAGCACGGGCTCAAGCCGGGCGCGGAGGTGTTCGTGACGGGCAAAGTCGAGACCGCCAACGGCACCGATGCGCTGGTGCTCACCGCGACCTCGATGCATGTGTCCAAGGCCCCGCTGCCGAGCGGGTTCTTTGTCGAGAAGCAGCCCGAGAACGCCAAGGACGTGTCGGAGATCCGCAAGGCCGGAACGCTCAAGGCAGGTGATGAGGTCGTGCTTCGCGGGCGAGTCGGCGGCAGCAAGGAACCATTCGTCGCGGGTCGCGCTGTCCTTACGCTGATGGGCAGAGGGCTCAAGGCCTGCAACGAAAACCCCGACGACAAATGCTCCAAGCCCTGGGACTACTGCTGCGAGACCAAGCAGGACATCCTCGCGAACTCAGTAACAGTGCAGGTGGTGGATGCCAAGGGGCAAATCCTCCGAACGGACATGAAGGGGCGGCGCGGGCTGAAGGAACTGACGGAAATCGTCGTGATCGGTAACGTCTCGTCGGCAGACGGCAAGGCGGTGGTAGTCAATGCCCAGGCGGTGTATCCGGTCCAGTGACCTGACGGACACGGTCGAATACCCCAGCGGGCGGGACAGAAACGGGGTTCCGCCAGGTTCCGCATCACCCCGATCGGCTCGTTCGGCTTGTGTCCCCACATCCCGGCGTCGCGCGGCAACCGGACTTTTTAGGCCAATTGGCCATATTCACTAGAGAGAAACGGTTTGAGGAAGTTGTGGATACGGACACTCAACTCACCACGTGCGGTCGCACGACCGCACCGGGTGAGACGCGCCAGTCCCTCCGATCCTGGCGGCGACGGGCGTGAGCGGCGGAGCCCCGTTCGACACCCGATATCCATCCTCTATTGAACAACGCATAACCCCCGGGTCGCAAGACTCGGGGGTTGTCGTTTGGTGCGGAGTCGGACGGCGAGCGGGGTGCGCCAGCGAAGCCAACGCTGAGGTGAGCGAGCGAGACCGTCACGTACCGGAGCATCGCAGCCTGCTCTGAGGTCACTCTGTGTCGCGGATCTCCAGCGACTTGACGATGCCCTGGACGACTCGGCGAAGAGCATCTATGTCCTGAGGCCGAACATGCTTCCCGACGAGCCGCTCGTCCGCCGCACGAAGCAGCGAGTCATGGCGATCGCGTGACTTGGTGCCAGCCAGCGAGAGACGGACTTCGATGGTCCGTCGGTCCATCGCGGATCGGCGCGTGACCAAGAGGCCGTCATCCTCCATGCGTGCTACGAGAGCGAGCACTGCGGGCAGCTCGATCTGCAGGGCGGCGGCGATCTGCGTCATCGTGGTGGGGCGTCGTTGATCGCAGATCGCCAGGGTGTACATCCTCTGCGGGTTCATGCCCGCTTCGAAACTCGCGCGGTAGAAGGCCTGGATGGCTCGCCAACCGAGGTAGAAGTTGAAGCACAGCAGCTCGCGCAGTTCGGCCGCTGCGACCTCGGGTGTTCGTGACGTCTCGCTGGTCCCGGTCATCGACAGATACGGTAGTGCATCACGCTCACGCTCGATGGATCCATGAGTTCGAACCAGGCGACAACCGCGGGGATTGTCATGGCCTTAGTCTGGGCCGCGAGAGCTTTGTCCATTGACTCCCACGCGACGAGATGCACGAAGCGACCGGAAGAGTCGACGGACAGTTGGTGAGCGACGAGCCCATCAATGGACTGGAGCTTGCCAGCGGCCTCGCGTGCGCGGGCGAGGAATACCGCTCGATCCACTTCTTGGGCTTCCCGCAGCCGCACAAGTTCAAGAACGTGCGGAGTGGCCGAGGGCCGGACGGAGTCGCGCACCACGATGTCGGAATGCGACATCTCAAAGTGCGCAATTTGATCGATCTGGGAGAAGAAGGGGGCGACTCGAGCCTGCAATGCGGGGTTGGAGGTGACGGCGGTTGCCGCCGACTCTGCCTCGGCAATGGAAGCCCAGTTCACGGCATCGACGAACTGGCCGTCATCCGCCCGAGCAAGCGTCCGCCCGATAAAGCCCGGTTGCTCACGAAGCACAGGCTCGATGCTCAGGCCGGCCAGAGCAACACCCGCTGGATCCACGCCCTGGGTGGGCGTGAAGATCACGAGTTCAAGTGCTGCGGCGGGCTGCGAGCCAATCGGGGTCGGTGTGGAGCGGCATCCGGACATGACGAGAGCTCCTGTGAGAGCAACGACGCAGATATAGTTCATGCGTGAACCATATCAGCTTGGTGCTGCGCGGTCAAGCGTCCAACGCGCTGCCAGGCGCGGCACCGCGGCGTGCGCAGCTCCGCCACGTCTCGAGCTGCTGAGACCGGCACGACACGCTCAAACCCCGCCGGGCTCCGACATCCGGGTGTCCCGTCTCCGTGGCTGTGGAATCGACGCAGTCAGACCACCCCTGGCCCTCTACTTCAAGAGTGGTTGCTACTGCTCCCTGTGCAAATCCGCGACTGCGGCTCAAGGCCGATTAAGCTGGAAAGGCCGGGGTGTTCGAATCGATGGGCGGTCGTGGATTATCGCAGGGAGCAGTAAAGCAGCCCTCGCCGAAAGCAAGAGAGACGCGTCCTCCACGAGGGCGCGTCTTTCGCTTTCTGTGCGGGGATTTCGAGGGGTGGGCCAGGGCGGGCGGTCACCGCGTGTCTCGCAGTCTTAACCGCCGGGTCGGCCGGATGCCCCCGCTGGCCGACCGGATGGGCCAAAAGTCGCTCCGGGTCTCTACGCGGGAGGGTGCCGGGTTAAGACTGGGTCGGGCCCGCTGGAGCGGTCACTACCCCCGGGGTCGGGAGCGCTGGCGCGGGGGCGATATGCTCTTACGGAAAGGGCTTCGCCCTCATCTTAACCGTCATCTTTGCCGGAGGCCGTGCTGTCCGAGACAACTGCCAACTGGTTGGGCTGAGGAATCACACGGAGGGCCGCGCGACATCGGTCCGTTCAGGTTTCGGAGAGGGAAGCGAATGCGGAAGACGGGACCGTGCAGTTACGGGTTACGGGCGACTCGAAATCCGATGATGTTATGACGGGAGTCGGGCGTGCCGCTGCCGCGACCCGAGGCGCGGCAGCCGGAGCCGCGGTTGCTCCAGTCGCCGCCGCGCAATGCACGCTCGTCTCCGCTGCTGGGGCCGGTCGGATTGGTCTGCGCACCGGACGGGTAATCGCCATGCCGGTCGTTCACCCATTCCCACACATTACCCGCCATGTCGAACAGCCCAAAGCCGTTGGCGGCCTTGCCACCCACAGGGTGGGTCTTCTTGCTGCTGTTTCCAGCGAACCACGCGATGGTTCCGAGCTGCTTGTCATCCTTCGTGCCACTCGGAGTGGCTGCCCACCCATGGAACGCTGTGGTGGTGCCCGCACGGTACGCATACTCCCACTCCGCTTCGCTGGGCAAGCGAAGGCCGTTCTTGGCGCAGAAGGGCTGGATGTCGTTCCAACTGACCTGTTCCACCGGAAGGCTGGTATCGCCCGTGAACTTGCTCGGGTTGCTGCCCATCTTGGCCACCCACTGCGCCTGCGTCACTTCGGTGCGGCCCAGATAGAACGCCTGCGTGAGCGTAACCTGATGCACGGTTTCGTCCGGATTGCAGCTGTACGAATCGCTCGCGCTGCAGCCCATGCTGAACGTGCCCGGCGGAATCAGGACCATCTCGATGCCCGTGCCGTTGTCGCGCACGCGCCAGGGCAAGCCCGTGGCCGTGATCGCCGCGCGCAAACCCGCGTCGTACACCACCGTCGTATCGGGGCTCTGCTCCAGCACCGTGGCCCACACGGGCGGAGGCGGCACCTTGCTCTCGCTGCGTTTGGCTGCGCTATCTGAAGTGGCCACCTGCACGTTGGCCGCGCCCAACAGCGCGACGAGCGGCAGGCAGGCGGAAAGTGGACCAGCCGGAATTCTCATTCGATGCATGTGAAGTCCTCCAGCAAGGCAGGCGCTCGAAGCGGCGCGATCTCTGTGCGGTCATTGTGGCGAACTATTGGAAACGATAGCAGGCCAAACGAAGTGCGGCCGTCGTCGCCATGGGATGATCCTTGCTCACGGAAGCGGAACGCCCCGCTGCGCGAGAGCTGCCGCGGTGACGGTCACCGCGGCCCACGCACCGGCCAACGCCCAAACGGCGATGGTGCCGATCCGGGGCCGCCACGCGGACGTCACGATCCCTGCCACAAGCATCACTTGGAGTGCGTGCAGGCCCAAGAAGTGCGCGATACGAAGATCCCCGCCCGTCGTCGACCAGCCGACGAGCGGGAGCCCCGTGGCGTCGGTGCCGTCACCGCCGATGAAGGGCGAGTCGCGGGTGCTCAGCATGGATGGTCTGACGACCAGCCGTGGGGCGTGTCGCGCCAAGGGGGGCCAGAAGGCACGGGTTCTCTACCTATCCCCTATGCGGCCGATCGGCGTCCTGCCCGGTACATCGTGCGATCACGAGCAGATTCTCTTCCCGCGTCTCGGCAGCACCATCACCCGGCCTCGCGTCGCGCAGGCATAACCGGGACACGCCCTGCACCTCACCGGGTTCCGACATGCGGGCGTCCTGTCCCCGGGGCTCTGAATCGCACGCTGTCACACCACCCCTGGCCCTCTATTGCCGGGCCGGTTGCGAAAGCGACCGGCCCTTTGGTTTTCAGGGAACGCCGCCGAGAGACCTTGGCGGCGTTTTCGCGTTTTGGCCTACGTTCCGCGAGGATTGGCGACTGGGCCCGCCGTGGGCGACGTCTCTGGCCTTCTGCCCGCCATAACCAGCGTCCGGCCACCCGGCGGCCCTTCGGGGCAAATTGCGGCCAAAGTCTCTCGAGGTCTCTCTTCCGGACGGGCGGGGGTGAACGGGCGACCTCGCTCGAAGTGCGATCGCAAACCCCACTGTCACGACCGCGATGTTCGCGCCACGGCGTTCCGATCGCCACGCGTCTGTTCATCGCCGCGAGCGACCGCCTCGTCGTTTGCATAAAGGCTCCGGAGACGATTCCGCGATTGGCGCGGCGATCGAACCCGGAGCCGCAGCGTGACATCATCGAAGAACCCGGACAGCATGACGCCCGCAGAGCGCGAAGCAGAGATCGCGAGCATTCTGGCGCGTGGCGTGGTGCGTGCCGTTCGTGCCGCTCGGGAGCGGACAGGCGGGACCAAGCGGGCGATTGACGAGCATGCCAGATCTCTCGGCGATGGACTTGAACTCTCGCCGGAAGCCGCCCTCAGTGTCGCAACGCGGCCCGTGGGTTAACAGGCTGTTGAAATAGTCCTTGACGTGCTTCTCCCGGGCCATTCCAGACCGCTTTCTGCCCGTTAGACCCGGGTGCGAGGGCCGGAAAATCGTCCGGTTCGGTAGCTGGGCTGGGTTTTTCAACAGCCTGCTAGAGCGATGTTTGGGCTTGATGGAGCGATCCCGACCTCCAGGACGGGGCCCGCTGTGGCGGTGCCGAACCGGTGCTCACGGCGACCCGCGGGCAACATCGATGGACCGAGCTGACCGAGTTTGAGCGTGCCGAACCAGAAAGCCGGTTCGATCAAATCCGAACTATCGCATCATGCACGCCACCAAAGCCCCACGTCGCCGTCTTCGTCGCCTTGCCGCATGGTCGGCCCTTGTCG
>Ga0209972_10000763_pt1 | contig 31363 bp, 38 predicted proteins | sample NOAtaG_7_FD_187302 | JGI IMG/M metagenome (GOLD analysis project Ga0209972, IMG submission 187302) | Freshwater lake microbial communities from Lake Erie, under a cyanobacterial bloom - NOAA_Erie_Diel1S_2200h metaG (SPAdes) (version 2) | ecosystem: Environmental > Aquatic > Freshwater > Lake ...
ACTCGTAGCTGGTATTAAAGCAGGGTTAGATAAGTTATCTGCCCCTTTTAAAGCTATAGGAGGATTAATAAAGAGTAGTGTTGCAGCTCCATTAGCTCAAGCATCAGGTCTAGTATCAGGAGGAATTGGAGGAGGCTACGGGGTAGGCGGTGGAGGTATTTCCGGTACCGGCGCTACAAGTCTCCTTGGAGGCTTTCAAGACATAATCAGCAAAATCCCTATCATAGGAGGTCTACTTGGTGGATTAGTCGGTATACTTAAAGGGGTTGTTGATCTAGTATTAGGTATCGATCAAGGATTAACTAATTTTGCCCGTAATGTAGGTATCTCAAAAGATAGAGCTAAAGGAGTAAAAGAAGAGTTTAGAGCTATAGCTAAGGCTAGCGATAATATAGTAGTTAACGAGACTAGATTGATGGAGTCTCAAGCTGAACTCACAAAAGCACTCGGTGTCAGAAGTCAGTTTACTAGCAGTATTCTCGAGAATAATATCAAGCTAAAAGAGATTGCAGGCCTTGAACTAGAAACGAGAAAAGCTATAGCACAAACTAGTGTTACGACGGGCAGAAACGCTGAAAAGCTTACAAAGAGTATTTTAGCTCAATCCAAAGCATTTGAATTCGAGACTGGTGTTGCATTTGAATTCAGAGAGGTACTGACTCAAGCCAGTAAACAAGCCGGCGTTCTTGGACTGACCTTTACAAAATACCCTGAAAAGCTTGCTAAGTCTTTGATGATAACTAAAGCAATGGGCTACGAGATGAAACAGCTCGACGGAATCGCTAGTAGTTTCCTAGACTTTGAAGGTAGTATTAGTAAAGAGATGGAAGCTCAAGTATTAACCGGCAAGGAGCTTAATCTTACTAGAGCTCGTGAAGCAGCTCTTAATAACGATCTCGTAACTCTTGCAAAAGAGATTAATACTCAGGTAGGAAGTACTGATGAGTATTTACGGATGAATAGAATACAGCAAGAAGCAATCGCAGAATCCGTAGGTATGACTAGAGACGGTTTAGCTGATGTTCTTAAGCAGCAAGACTATTATAGAAAACTTGGCGCAACCAATTTAAAACAGGCTCAAGAAGAGTTAAGAATACTAAAGCAAAGAGGTTTAACACAGGCAGAAATAAGCAAAAAGATCGGAGAAGATGCATATAACTATATTACGCAAACTTCTACTGCCGAACGTCTTACTGAGACAATGAACAGAATCAAGACTATCTTTATTGAGTTCATTGAAAAATCTGGTATCTTAGATTTTATCACTAACCCTCAAAAAATTCAAGGCTTTGTTACCGGGCTTATAAACAGATTAGCTGGAGCCGTTCAAATGATAGGGGATATTGTAGCAAGTATATTGGATCTCATAGGTAACGTAGCCGGGTTCTTTGGCGGTAATGCAAATAAGTTCAAAGGTCTTGCAAGCTCTGTAAGAGCAGGTACTGCAGGATTTGCAGGAGGATTGAGAGGCGCTGCCAACACCATAGGCGGAATGAACTTTGGCGAAGCTGCTCCTTCTATCGGTACAACTGTAGAGCAAGGTACTAAACAACAAAATGTAAACGTAGGCGGTGCTACTAAAGTAACAGGAAAAGAAACAGGTAGTGTAAATGGAACTCGTAATACAGGGGACGTTTATTTAGACGGTCAGAAAGTAGGTTACATTATACTAGGAAATAATGCTAACCAGTTATACGGACTAGATAAAGCATAAAATATGGACTTACTAGATCAAATCGAGCAATCCCAGCTAAGCAAACAAGGCAGAACAAATCCTTCGGGTATTTTTGAAGGAGTGCCTTCTAATGTTACTGCAACAATAAGAGGCGGGTCTGTACCTAGAGCATCATCTATAGTTCCAGTATCTGAAAACCCAATTGATGTTACGTATGGTGCAAAACCTCAACCAACTTATTTAGATTTTATTAAATCAAGCACAGGACGTTAACATGCCTCTAATTAATTTCAGAACAGATTTAACTAGTCTTCGCTTTGGCGGAGATAGACCTGGTGGCGGCAGTAGTAATCAACCCTACATGCAATTCCCTATCGACAACGAACAGGCACCGTCAGGAATTAGAGGTTATTATGAAATTAATAGAACTGCTTTAGACTTTCCTGTACGTGGAGGTGCGATAACTCAATTACTAACTGCCGGTTCTAGTATTGTATCGGCAACCTTAGATAGAGAGAGAATACAAAAGTTTTTCAAAGATGCCCCTAGAGGGACTGCTTTTATCGAAAAACAGCTCGGATTACAACTTACAAATCCGAGAATACAGGTACCTAATGCACTGACTTTCGCAGGTCCAAGCCTAGGTAATACTTTTTTACCCGTAACCAACGTATATAATCCCCTTAATACTCTCGCCCAGGTACAATTTCAGGGTACAGGAGCACATTTTAACAGGCATGGTGTTGGTCCTACCATTTACGAGAGACCGCAACAGACTTACGCCTACATTGTAGGTGCACCTCAAAATAATACGCAAGCAACAAATAGACTTTCGATATTAAGAGCTTTAAAGCTTATTGGGTCTACCGACTTTATTACTAATCCTGATATAGTAGGAGGTACAGGAATTGATCCTACGCTAGTAGATAGGTTGGGAATATCTCCTGTACAGAATCAGTTATTCAATTATTTAGGAGGGCCTGGTTCCGTATACGGGATCGGTTTTACTAGAATATCTAGATATACTGATACCAATATAACTAAGATAAGTGAGACAAGACCTGACCCTAAATTTACTGTTGAAGGTAAACCTGGAGTAGCTTATTCTACTATTGCATTAACATACCAGCAGATTGCTAGTCAAGGTACTGATACGCGTACACCTATCGATCAACCGATTAGAGATTTTAGAAATTTATTACCTGCTGGAACTCCAAGATCTAACTACAGCGATTTGAATATTGCAAACCCTTTTAACGGTACTGGCGGTTTAGGTATAGGTAATCCAGGAGCGGCTAGAGTAAGAGCTAGATACATTGACACTACTAATAACGGACAAGATTCGTTAAATATGCTAAACCTTTTAGCAAAAGGAGTAGAGAATCCTAATCAGTTTTTTTATAATCCTTACCAGAAGGACCCGTGGGAGGTTGCAGGCAATGAATCAAAGGATATAATCAAGTTTGCTTTCGAGTGCATAGATAACGATAATTTAAACTTTTCTACAGCACTTATTTTTAGAGCTTTCTTAGAGGGTCAAATTTCCGATAGTAATAGCGCAGAATATAATACTTTTAAGTATTTAGGTAGAGGGGAGACTTTTAGGACCTATCAAGGATTTGATAGAACGATTGGATTCACATTCAAGGCTTTTGTTCAAAGCAGGCAAGAAATGTTACCAATGTACACTAAGATAAATCAATTAATATCACAGGTATATCCAGACTATTCTCCCAATTATAATTTAATGCGGGGTAATGTTGTAAAATTAACTATCGGTGATTATCTTTATAGAATGCCTGGTTTCCTTGAAAACGTAAACGTAACTATTGATAACAATACTACCCCATGGGAAATATTACTAAATCAATTCGGTGCCGAAGATGATGTAAGACAGCTTCCACACATGGTAACAATACAGTGTTCATTCAAACCAATAATGGACATACTACCTAGAAAGGTTAATAAAGAAAATCCTTTTGTGCCGTTGATTGCAAATAAAGATCGTTTCATTGATCCAACTGCAACAACACCTGCAGATAGACGAACTCTCGTTTCTACAAATAATTCGAATTCTACTGGTCTTGCTACAGGTGTACAGAATGCTAACCAGGGACAGACAACACCCCTTCCCGCCTCACAAGTTCAACCTAGGAGAGGCGGTTTAGGCGGCTTAGGTGTAGAAGATTTCAATCTAAGTAACTCAGTATTAATTGGAGGATAATGCAATCGAGATATCAAAACATACCAGTAACTAAGTTAGATGTAACCGGAAGCGCTTACTATCAAACTAACGTATATCCGACAATACAGCCAACCGATAGTGATTACTATGTTATTACAACTGTAAACGACAGGCTAGACTTAATTGCTTTTGACTTTTATCAAGATTCAAGTCTTTGGTGGATCATTGCTTCCGCAAATGCATTACCAGGAGATTCAATCTACCCGCCTATAGGTGTTCAGCTGAGAATTCCTACCAACATTCAGACCGTACTAAATAATTATAACTTAGTAAATAATGGCTATTAAGTTATCAAATGTTATTGGTGCCCCGTTTAGTGACGACGTACTAAGACAGATAGCAATCAGAGCACGTCGTAATAGTACTTTAAGTAGGTCTGGGGAAGATGTTTTATTTCTAGCCAATAAAACAGCATGGGCACGTCTTACTTCGTCTGTTAATATAGTTACCTTGACAGAGAATGACAGAACTTCTTTTTTCTCTAGATTGAATCTAAGTCCTGGTGAATATCCTACCCCTGATTCATTAGCCCGAAATTGGATACTAGAGGCAGGAACATCAATACAAAATGGTAACGGTATTACGATAAGACAAGGAATAGGAGCAAACGGAGCATACGGCCTCGGAGGTACAGACGAGTTAGGATACAGACCTATGCCCGGTTTAGTATCGGTGCAAATCGAAACTACTGGACGTTTAGGATCCCTCAGGCAAGCGACTATAAACTTTAAGGTCTGGAATATGAACCAGCTTAATATTATTGAAGCTTTATATTTCCGCCTAGGCTACTCTATGCTACTTGAGTGGGGACATACTCAATACTTCTCTAATAAGGATTCTAACAACAACGATATTCCAGGCGGTATTTTCGTTTCAAACGGCATTTACGGAATCGATAACCCTTTCAGTTCGGGTAGAACAAAAGAAATAATTCAGCAAGATATCGCTAGAAAAGTAAGAAAGACTTCTGGAAACTACGATGGAATGCTTGGTATTGTTTCTAATTTTAACTGGTCTTTCAATCAAGAAGGAGGTTACGACTGTAATATAAGGTTAATAGGTCTTGGAGCTATAATGGATTCATTGAGAATAAACCAAGCTTATACCTTACCGCAAGGAGAAATTAAAAAATTCAAAGAAAATCAGAGTGCATTAGAAAGGTTAGCGCAAAGTAATTTAGCAGCGCAAACTCAAGCTGAGGCAGGCGGTACTGAACAATTTAATTTAGAACCGTTACCTAAAAATCCTGCTGAACTTTTTGCATTAGTAGCAAAGTATAAAGGTCCTCAAAACCTCACTTATCAGCAATTCATTCAAGATTATTTAGCTATAGGAATAGATAATTTTCAGACCGGTAAATATTTTGATACGCAATATGTAATTTTTGATCAATCAAGAACTAATCAAGACTTACAAACTTTAGAAGCAGTTAATCAAAAATTTGGAGGTTTATGGGTACCAAGAGGAAACGTATACTACAATTTAAATCCTGCAACTTCTACGTCAGTAACCTTAAATGTAAAGAGTAAAAACGGGAGTTCGATTACAAGTTTCGTAGACGAGTATTTCAGACTTAATCCAAATCAATTAACAGAAGCATATAAGGAAGGAGCCGTATCGTACGAAGCCCTAGCCCTGCTATTTCAACTCCAAACTAAAGACTACGTTCTTTCTGGAACTAACGGACAAGTACAGACCGTCCCGTTAGACAGTATTCTCATCAGTACTGAAGCATCTCGTGTGGGCGGTAATGATAAAGTAGAAAACCAAGGAGATTTAATACTAAGATACAGTATTAGATTAGGTGCTCCTGCAAATAGAGACAAAGAAATTTATTTTAATTTACAAGGCGTAGTTGATAGCCCGGACGTAAATCGTCCGGTAACTAGAAAAATCGCAATCGAAGCCTTAGATAAATGGATAACCAGTGACGGTACAGCTACAGTATCAGAAGTTGAAGCCCCAGAAAGCGAGTTAGTGACGATAAAAGGTAGTTTTCAAACACCAGTAACAGTACAAAATACTACTAAAATAATCAACTGGTACTTTGAAACTAATAACCCCGGGTTTATATTATCTTCTGCTGAAGCTCAAACACCTCAGCCTGTTATCACCCAGGTTACACAAGAGGCTAACACAGGTGATAATAACGGACAGCTAAATCAACCTGACACTCAACAGATCGATTCTGCAGAGAGTTTTCAATCTGCACTGCACGCTATGTTAGCGATTGTACAAGTAGAAAGCCAGATTGAAGCAAAGAATGAATCGTTAAATAAACCTGTAATTCGAGTAGATATTACAAAAATAACTAACGACTTTTATAAAGGAGGTATTTTTGAAAAAGTACTTCTCACTACACAGAGTAATCAGATACAGAGTAATCAATTTGATATAACTCAGTACGCACTAAGAGGCTTCAATAGCGATTTTATCGCATACCCTGATGATAAGATCAATAACGGAACATCAGCTCAATCAACAATAGCCGCAAATGTTCCTGTTGTAAATTTTGCAGATCTCTGTAAAGCTTATGTTGTAAGATATCCGAAAGTTCGTCCCGACGGGTCACTTGATACCGTCCATATTCCGGTGTATATAACGTTTGGATATTTGCTCGCGTTCCTCAACAATATGTGCCTTATTTACGATTCAAAGCAAAAGACTGATTCCTTGCAGGAGTCGGTAGGCACTGAAAAACGTCCTTATGTTTACTTAGATTTTAATCCTGAAACTAATTTCTGTTTGAGCTCACCTCAGCAGCTAACTGTGGATCCTTACACTTGTTTAATTCCCTTTAATTCTACAAGTACCGAGTATAGAGAACTTTTTGCAGAAGGAATAAAGACTGATAATTTTTTTAATCCAGAGAATCAAAACCGGGTTAGTGCTGCATTAAATAATTTTGGTTTATCTTATAAGTCAATCACCAACGTTTATCAAGGAAAGATAATGAATGTTCTCTTGAATATTGATTATTTATTAGGGCTAATTAAACAGTATGCAGGTGCAGATAAAGAACATGCTGTTAATTTACAGCCGTTTTTAGAAAGAATAACTGTAGATATAAACAAGTCTCTTGGTAATATAAACTCATTAAGGGTCGCTTATAGAGACGATGCAAATACGATACAGATAATCGATGATCAGTGGGTACCTAATTTAGACGAAGAGAAATCACTAATAGATAGACCTAAATATCTAGATAGTCTAAACCAATCAAAAGATCCGATTTTATCCGGACAGCTGCCAGTGTTCGAAGCCCCGAGTCTCGGATTAGATCAACCAAACGGAACTTTTAGTATAGCTAGAGAATTTCAATTTAAAACTACACTGTCTACTAAACTAGCAAGTACTATTGCTATTTCTGCTCAAGCTGCTACCGGTTCTGTAAACGCTACAGACCATTCTTCTTACAGTTGGCTTAATAAAAATTATCAAGACAGGTATAAACCTTACGTACAGGATCCTCCAAACAAGAACAAAGGTACAAATAGTAACACAGCCGGAAACGTAGGTAATGTTAACGAGACATCTAACGATCAAAAAGCAGCAGATACTTTTAACACCCATGTGGCGAGTATATATTCAAATCTTCAATTAACTGAAGAGAGGATCGATATGGCCAAGAATTACTACATAGAGAGAATGTCAAAAGTAAAGTCTACGAGTAGTACAACTACAGCAGCCCCTTTCATCCCAGCCGATCTAGAAATAACTATCGACGGTATCAGCGGTATAATAATGACTAATGCGTTTACCATCCCCGAAAGTAGATTACCATTGTCGTTAAGAGCGGAAGACGGGTATACAAAGGTGGGTTTTATTATAACCGGGTTATCACATACTGTCGAAAATAATCAGTGGCTGACTAGGATTAAGGGGCAAATGATAAAACTAAGAGAGGATTCACTATTAAGAAATCGAATATTTACTTTCAATAGAAATCAGAGCGAATTTGCACCCCCAGCCGGTACAGCTGCATCTACTACTATCACAAATACACCTTGGAGTGCTGCATTTATTAGTTACGTCATGCGCCAGGCCGGAGTGTCATTTCCTTCGAATGCAAGTCATGCTGGATATGCGCAATCGTTGAGAACTAATAGCAGGGGATTCGAGATCTTAGATCCTGCTAGAACACAAGTTAAGGTAGGGGATATAGTAGTAAAGAATAGAAGAAATACTCAAGGAGTTTCAAATACCTTAACTTTCAACACTAATCCCTGGGACGGAGCAACTCACGGTGATATTGTAGTAAGTGTAAATAATAATATTATAGCAGCTATAGGAGGCAACGTAAGTAGTACGGTATTCAAATCTAACATTCCCTTAACGAACGGACTATTAGCCACAGGTACAAGTGCTGCTCCAAACTTTTTCGTTATTTTGAGACCTCCTGCTAGCTTCGTACAGGCAATAGTAGATGTAGCTAATAGAGAGTACGAATTATGGACATCGCAAAGATGGGTTGAGTCGACAGTTGCTGCGATTCCAACTTTGCGGCTTTACTACAATACTGTTAATATATTCATATAAGTATGGCATTGAGATACTATCCATCAGCAGCTATAAACGAGAATAAGTACACTTCTGGTAATGAATACTTATTGCCTGATAAAAAACCCTACACCGGAAGATACTATACAATTTATGACGGAAGCTCGTTTACCGGAGTCAACCCTGTATTAGGCACAAACATCCCTTTAACTCCTGTAGTAGAAAGAGAGTCTACAGATGCTTCCTTATTAATTTCAGGACGCCCCCTGTTACCCGGGCAAGTCCCTAGTATAGTTGAACCTTACGCGTTATCAAGAGTACAAAACAGCCAAGGAGGAAGATTAAGGCTAACAGAGTTAGTCCCCTTCTTCCCTTCTCCGACAGAAGAAGATTATGCTAGAGGTTACTTCACTAGATACTTTGCAAAAACTGTCAGTGGACCGGGGTATGTATTTGAAATATCAAAAATAGATTGGACTAAGATCCAGAATGGAGATATCGAAGTGGAAAATATTTTGGGCTATGAGAGTATAGATATGCTATGGCAACTAACAGGTCCTTTAAACGATACGAGAATTTCTCAATATCAGATTAAAGGCGGTGTAGCAACTACTAACAAACGTGTCACAGAAAGTAAAAGTAGAGTGTTTACGGGATTGCTAGAATTTATCGGAGGCGATTATATTAAGTTTGCAAGGATCACTCCTTAGAGTTGGTTGAACCTGTAGAATGTCTTATTTTAAATAAAGGTTATAAATAAATGTTATGTATTACATAGTTGAGACTAAAGAACAGCTTGCAAAGTTACCTAAAACGGATAAATGCTTTGTTGATTTAGTTGCACTTTCCGAAGAATCACATCCTCTTCTTACTGTCCCTTCCGCACTCTATTACAACGACTTCGAAAAAGGGTATATTATACCAATTAATCACTCAGAAGGATTTTCTCTAAGTCTAGACGATATACAGAATTTTCTGTTTGAGATCGACAAAGTTTACCTGCTAGATAAAAAATGGCATTCCTACTTTCTCTATTTGCCGCAAGCCGTAGACCTATACTTCAATATTCTAGATAAAGATGGAGAAATCAAAGATATTCAATGCTACACACCTGTTCATCTAGACTTCTATAATAAGTTCAAGTACTCAGAAGAAGTAAATACTCTAATACCAATATCTAAGCATTACGAAAAGTGTGAATGTATGTTTAACGCGGTAAAAGACTATGCCGGAAGGGAAAGTAATGTAGAATGGCAAAATGAGTATATAAAAGCGTATAAATGGGTAGAAGAACAGGGTCTGACTGTAAATGAAAGGGTTTTCGATAAGTTTTTTGAGCCTACATGGAAGGCTAGATCTGTGAAAGATAACCGAATCTACACAAGCTATAACCTTTACAACATAACCTCTAGGCCTACCAATGCATTTAATGGAATTAACTTTTTAGCCTTCAATAAAGAGAACGGATCTAAGACGGCTTTTGTACCTCAAAACGATGTTCTTGTAGAGTTTGATTTTGATGGGTACCATTTGAGATTGATTGCAAATATGTTAAACGTATCCCTACCTTCTGATGAATCTATTCACGTTATTTTAGGTAGACAGTATTTTGGAAAGGAAGAATTAAGTTCGGAAGAATATCAAGAATCTAAAAAAATAACTTTCCGGCAGCTCTACAACGGGATTGAAGAAAAATATAAGCATATAGAATTATTTGATAAGGTTAACTGGCTACTCGAGGCAGGATGGGCTGAATATAAAAGGAAAGGCTTTCTTGAATTACCAAACAAGCGAAAAATAAAGATAGAAAACGCCAATCCGCAGAAGCTTTTTAATTACTATGTTCAATGTCTAGAGACCGTAAACAATGTAAAAAAGTTAATTGATTTACGCGAGTTATTTAAAGGGAAAAAGAGTAAAGTCATCCTGGTAGTATACGATTCAATTCTTATTGATTATTCAACTGAAGACGGAAAAGGATTTTTAAAGCAGATCAAAGATGTTTTGGAAAAGGACAGATATAGGGTGAAAGCACAAAAAGGCGATAACTACAACTTTTAGAAGAAATTATAGATATTTATTATGGCATACATTGAACTAACGCAAGACCAATTGAAGAATAAGTTATTTTGCACATTTTCTCCTAAAGACCGGCTGGATGACACCCTTAACTTGATACAGGGGGAATACTCTATCATGTACGGTAAGATTTTTGTGTTAGAGTCAATCGATTCAGAAGAGCTTCTCTGTACTTATAATATTGAGATTGAAGGTAGTACTACAAGAGTATTACCGAATACCATCCTACTACATAGAAAAAAAGAGACAAACACTCTTTACACTATTAATAGCCTTAATCTGCTTATTAAAACACTTAATGAAGGAGTTCTCGATACTTCCTTCCGGATTAATTGGCACGATTACAAGAACACAGTCCTCCTCTCGCAAGGAGATGAGCTTAAGAAGCTTTCCACAAAAATTCACAAAATAGTCAACATATAAGTTGATAATTTGTAAATTACTCCTTACATTCTTTTATTAACGTAATTTTTAAACTAAAAACTATAAGTTATGGGTATGGATTTAGGCGCAATCAAGTCTAAACTAAGTGCCTTGCAAAGCCAAAAGCAAGGCGGTCAAAAGAGAGATATGTCTCTCATTCTCTGGAAACCTACAGTAGGTAAGCATTCTGTGCGTATTGTACCTGCGTTGTGGGACAAGGCAAATCCTTTTAAGGAGATTTTAGTTCACTACGGTATCGGTAACCGTACTATGATTTCTCTCGTTAATTTCGGGGAGAAAGATCCAATCGTTGAGTTCGCCAAGCAGCTTGCATCAAGCGGGGACAAGGAAAATTGGATGATGTCTCGTAAGCTCGAACCAAAAATGCGCGTTTTCACACCTGTGATTGTTCGCGGGGAAGAAGAGAAGGGTGTTCGCCTTTGGGAATTCGGTAAGCAGATTTACGCTGAACTTTTAAGTCTTGCTGATGATCCGGATATCGGAGATTATACCGATGTTATTCAGGGTCGCGATATCACTATCGAAACTACTGGACCTGAAACTAACGGTACTTCCTTTAATCAATCCAAGGTACGTGTTCGTACCAAAACTACTCCTTTGTCCGAAGATGCAGCCGAGGTACAAAAGTGGTTAAATAATCAACCAGATGTATTTTCTATCTTTAAGAAGTACCCTTACGACGAAATGAAAGAAGCACTTCTTGGCTGGTTGAATCCAGAAGAGACTACTGACGAGCCTGCTCCTGCTACACCTAAACAAGAAGCTGCACCAGTTGAAAAGCCTGCTTCTCTTTCCCTAAATACTCCGAAGGCTAAACCAAGCATTGACGAGGAATTTGATGACCTATTTAAGTAATTAATTTATGGCTAAACTAGCTAAAGCCTCGTTAAACGAAAGTGTAGCGGGAGCTGTCAAGGGTACTTTTAACTTAGAGAAGTTTATTCAATCAAAAAACCTCTCAAGTACTTCGATAAAAATGAAAGAGCAGACTTGGATTCCTTTATCTAAGGCCTTTCAAGATTGCCTATCTATTCCAGGCATTCCAGTAGGACATATCACGCTACTTCGCGGACATTCTGATACCGGTAAGACTACTGCTCTCCTCGAGGCTGCAGTTAGCGCACAGAAGATCGGTTTTTTACCTGTATTCATTATTACTGAGATGAAGTGGAATTGGGAACACGCCAAGCAAATGGGACTCGTGTTCGAAGAAGTACCTAACGAAGAAGGCGAGGTTGCTGACTACAAAGGATTTTTTATCTATGTAGATAGAGAAAGACTTAATACTATTGAGGATGTAGCAGCATTTATCGCCGATCTTCTCGACGAACAGAAAAAAGGTAATCTTCCCTACAACCTATTATTCCTTTGGGATTCTGTAGGATCTATTCCTTGCCGTCTATCTGTTGAGTCAAACAAGAACAATAACGAGTGGAACGCAGGCGCAATGTCTCAACAGTTTGGTAACTTTATCAACCAGAAGATTGTTTTGTCCCGTAAGCAAAGTCAACCTTATACTAATACTATGCTTGCTGTAAATAAAATCTGGGTAGCTAAAGCAGAGAACATTATGGCCCAGCCTAAGATGAAGAACAAGGGCGGTGATACTATGTACTTCGATGCTTCCTTAATTATTACTTTCGGAAATGTAACTAATTCCGGAACTAATAAGATTAAAGCAACTAAGAATGGAAAGGATGTAGAGTTTGCAAAGCGTACTAAGGTTAGCTGCGATAAGAATCACGTTAACGATGTTACATCGACCGGACGGGTTATTATGACTGCACACGGGTTTATCGATGATACTAAGCAAGCAATCGATGCTTATAAGAAACAATACTCTAAAGACTGGTTAAAAACTCTCGGCTCAGTCGATTTTGATGTAGTAATTGAAACCGATGAAGACAACAAAGATGTATTTGATCCTACCGAGGAATAGTATATCTTTAAGAGTATGACGAGAATTAACATAGGTATTCCACCTAAGGAGTTAACTAATAAGCATTTAATTGCTGAACATAGAGAGTTAAAGCGCATACCAAACGTTGTAGCAAAGGGTAAATATAATCTCAAGAGCGTTCCTCAAGAGTTTACCCTGGGTAAAGGTCATGTATCATTTTTTTACGACAAGCTAGGATATTTAAAAGAGAGATACATTGACCTCTACAACGAATGTATATTTAGGGGATTTCAAGTACAGAGTTATTTAGCGTCATGGGACGGTGTACCGCAAGAGTTAATGAATAGTTATACTCCAACAGATAAGGATATTTGTATAATCCGTGAAAGGATAGCTGAAAGATTGGCTAATCCGATTGCAAAACAAAAAAAGAATGGATTACAGAAAGATGTTCGAGCAGATGGAGAAACAAGAGCCGGTAGACTTACATAAGAATAGTAGAGTTTTAATTGTCGATTCGCTAAATACCTTCTTACGCAGTTTTACAGCAATTAGTCACATAAATCCAAGCGGGGCGCACATTGGAGGTCTAGGCGGCTTTCTTAAATCTATAGGAGCAGCTATAAGACAGTTACAGCCTACTAGGGTTATTCTAGTCTTTGACGGCCAAGGAGGATCTACAAATAAAAGATACCTCTACCCCGAGTATAAAGCAAATCGGCATATAACTAAAATCTCAAACTGGGATGCATTCGACAACCAAGAAGAAGAATCTGAATCAATAACTGCACAAATTGTACGTCTAGTTGATTATCTCAAGTGTCTCCCTGTTGATTTAGTTATTATAGATAAAATAGAAGCCGACGACGTTATAGGGTATCTTGCAGGGCAATTTACCGAGAAGGTATTTGTATTATCAACCGATCAAGACTATTTACAGCTTGTTAACGACAACGTTTTCGTTTTTTCTCCAATCAAGAAAATCATTTACGATCCCGCAACAGTTATCGAGGAGTACGGAATACCTGCCCATAATTTTCTAACCCATAAAGTTATAGTAGGTGATAAGGGAGATAACGTACCTGGTGTTAGAGGTATTGCAGCTAAAACCTTAATCAAATTATTTCCTGCTATTACGTCGAGTGAGGAATTTACTTTAGAGAAACTACTAAATGAATGCGTAGGGAAGGATAAAAAGTATGCCGATGTTTATAATTTTCGCAATCAGTTAGAGATCAATAGGAAATTAATGGATATTCAAAATCCAAACATTCCTGAAACGGATAAAGAGGTATTAAATCATATTATAGCCAATCACAATAACGAGTTTAATCCTGAGAGCTTCGTTAAGCTATACAACGAAGACCAGTTAGGTAAGACAATGCCAAGTCCACATTTATGGTTGAGTGAAATATTTTCAAAATTAGCTAAGTTCGAGTTGAAAAAATAAAGAAAGGTTCTTATATTATCATATGGGAGTATTAAATCAGTTACAGCAGTATGGAGTAAGCTTTCAAATAAAAGTTTTATCAAGCCTACTTAAGCATAGAGAATTTTTACAAAGTATTTATGATATACTAGAAGAAGATTACTTTGATAATCCAGCACATAAATGGATTGTTGAAGAGATACTGAAGTACCACTACAAATACCATACTACACCTACCCTCGACGTACTCCAAGTAGAGGTGAAGAAAATTGAAAACGAGGTATTAAAAGTATCGGTAATTGAGCAGTTAAAAGAAGCCTATAAAGCATCTAACGAAGATAGAGACTTTGTTGAGCAGGAGTTTTCTAACTTCTGTAAAAATCAGCAATTAAAGAAAGCGTTACTATCTTCTGTCGAGCTACTTGAAAAAGGTCAGTACGATGATATTCGTTACCTAATTGATACTGCACTAAAAGCAGGCCAAGATAAAAATATCGGTCACGAGTATGAAAAGGATGCCGAGACTCGTTATAGAATGGAAGAAAGAGCTCCACAGCCTACACCTTGGGAACATATTAACGAACTACTGCAAGGAGGTTTAGGTTCAGGTGATTTAGGTATTATCTTCGGGAATCCAGGCGGCGGTAAGAGCTGGATGCTCGTTGCATTAGGTGCAATGATTGTATCAGGCGGCGGTACTGTAGCTCATTACACCCTTGAACTATCAGAAACGTATATGGGTAAGAGATACGATTCTATTTTTACCGGTATTAGAATTCAAGATCTAGGTAAGCATAGAAAAGAGGTAGATGAAGCAGTGAGTAAATTACCTGGTAAGCTTATTATCAAAGAATTTTCAATGGGTAAAGCATCTATATCAACTATTGAGAGTCATATACAGAAGATTACCGATCTCGGACATAGACCAGATCTTATTATTATCGACTATGTTGATCTTCTTAAATCTAAGAGAAAATCTATTGACAGAAAAGATGAGATAGATGATATTTATGTCTCCACCAAGGCCCTGGCCCGTGATCTCAAGATACCAATTTGGACTGTATCACAGGTAAATAGAGCAGGTGCAAAGGACGATGTTATCGAAGGAGATAAAGCAGCCGGATCTTACAATAAGATTATGATTGCTGACTTTGCGATGTCGTTGTCTAGAAAGAGGTTAGATAAAGTTAACGGTACTGGTAGAGCACATATTATGAAAAACCGTTATGGCGGTGATGGTATGACTTACCCTGTGAAAATCAATACCGAAAACGGTAATATTGAAATAACAGCACGCGAAATGGGTGAGGATGAATTCGTTCAAGAAGGAGCTCCGATACCCGGAAAGCCGGTAACTGGTTTCAGTGCAGAAGAGAAAAATTTTCTACAACAAAGGTTTTTTGAATTAGGGAAATAAGCTATTTATTACTACAAAAGTTATCAGATATGAGCATAGCGGAATTATACGTCGAAAAAAGAACTCCATTTGCACCTCCGGTGAATCAATCTACTTACGAGCAGTTCGTATTTAATATGGAGAGCAATGGTACTAACGACCTAGTTGAAAGAGACATGGTTGACCCTACTTTCCGCCCCCCGCAAGCTTCAGATAGCTATCTAGCCCAAAAATTCCAAAGCGGGCTAAATTCGAATTTAAGCCAGTAATTGAGTAATTTGTTATGATCTCAACGGCATCGTAAGATCGCCGAACAAAAAACCTATCTTTAAACTATTAAAAAACATTAAGAGACATGGACATCTCCCAGAGCATCCTAAGTGATATTACAGTGTATATGAAATACGCAAAATTCAACCCAGACTTAAATAGAAGAGAATCTTGGGATGAGTTAGTTGATAGAAATAAAGAAATGCACATAAAGAAATTCCCTCATTTAAAAGATGAGATTGAGGATGCTTATACGTTTGTCTATGATAAAAAAGCTTTACCTTCTATGCGTTCTATGCAGTTTGCCGGTAAGCCCATTGAGATTAGTCCTAACCGTATATATAATTGCGCTTACTTACCTATAGACGATTGGAGAGCTTTCGGTGAGACTATGTTCTTGTTACTTGGAGGAACTGGGGTAGGTTATTCAGTGCAGAAACACCACGTTGATCAATTACCTGAAATCAGAAAACCTGATCCAAAGAAAAATCGTCGTTTTCTCATCGGGGATAGTATTGAAGGATGGGCCGATGCGGTAAAGGTACTCGTACGCTCTTATTTTGAAGGAGGATCCACTCCAGTATTTGATTTTTCAGATATTCGTCCTAAAGGTGCTCAACTAATTACTTCAGGCGGTAAAGCACCCGGCCCCCAGCCCCTTAAGGAGTGTTTACTAAAGATTCAAGGAGTATTAGATAGTAAGGAAAACAACGATAAATTAAAACCAATTGAGGTTCACGACATTGTATGTCATATTGCAGATGCAGTATTAACCGGAGGTATTCGTAGGGCTGCTTTAATTAGCCTATTTAGCGCCGATGACGAAGATATGATTGCTGCTAAGTCGGGTCCATGGTGGGAACGTAATCCTCAAAGAGGTAGAGCTAATAACTCTGCCGTTCTACTTCGCAGCAAGGCAACAGAGGAGTTCTTTATGAATCTCTGGGAGAAAATTAAAGCATCAGGTGCAGGCGAACCAGGTATCTATTTCAATAATGATAAAGACTGGGGAACTAATCCATGCTGTGAAATCGCATTACGTCCTTATCAGTTCTGTAACCTGTGCGAGGTAAACGTATCAGACGTTGACGATCAAGAAGACTTAAATCAAAGAGTTAAGGCAGCTACATTTATCGGTACCTTGCAAGCATCGTATACCAACTTCCACTACCTACGCCCTGTATGGCAACGTACTACCGAAAAGGATGCCTTAATCGGCGTGGGTATGACAGGTATCGGATCAGGTGCAGCTCAAAAACTAGATCTCAAGCAAGCAGCCCAAATTGTGAAGGAGGAGAATGAAAGAGTAGCTAAGCTAATCGGTATTAATCCTGCAGCAAGATGTACTACTATTAAACCATCTGGTACTTCATCTCTGACTTTAGGTACATCAAGCGGTATTCATGCATGGCATAACGATTATTACATCCGCAGAATCCGGGTAGGTAAGAACGAAGCAATCTATACTCATTTATCGATTCATCATCCTGAACTTGTTGAAGACGAATACTTCCGTCCACACGATACTGCTGTTATTTCAGTACCGCAGAAAGCACCAGAAGGATCTATTTTACGTCACGAATCTGCTTTACAGCTTCTAGAAAGAGTGAAGTTCTTTTATCAGAATTGGATCAAACCTGGACATAGAACAGGTCAAAACACTCACAATATATCAGCTACAGTTTCTATTAAAGATGCAGAATGGGAAGAAGTAGGTAAGTGGATGTGGGAAAATCGTAAGTTCTACAACGGACTTTCTGTACTTCCTTTTTCAGAACACACCTATAAACAAGCTCCTTTTGAGGATTGTACTGAAGAGCAATATGAAGAACTCATGAAAAGTCTTACTAATGTAGACCTCTCACAAGTAGTTGAATTTGTTGATAGTACGAATTTAATGGGAGAAGTAGCTTGTGCTGGTGGAGCTTGCGAAGTAGTTTAGTTGCTTTCCATAGTTGCTGATATTTATTAACGTGAATTTACTAGATTTATTCCGGAAAAGTAGATTAAGGACTCCTACCGCAAACGGTAACAGGCCGTCCACTACTTATGAAGATAGTGTTGTAAAAGCTCGCAATGTACGATTTCCTCCAAATATATCTCCAGGAGCGAATTTTGATCAATATGTGAGATATGAAGAGACAGGTGCCGTACCAGGATCGCCAGCTCCGGTTCAAGTAACGTATTACATGGTTGCAGAGAATGATGATTTTCTAATAACTGAAAACGATAATAATTTAATAATTGATCAAGAAATTGTTTAATTAAATGGCAAACGTAAAAATATCCCAACTCCCTGCAGTCACTTCCGTAACCGGAACTGATGTATTTCCTGTAGTAGCAACCACTACAACCTCTAAATTAACTATTACAGGACTTGCAAATTCACTATCGCAAGTTACTTCCTCTATCAGTTCATCAGTAGCAGTATCTGCTTCTTATGCATTAAGCAGTTCATTCGCATTATCTGCATCTTGGGCGCCAGGTGCAGCTGCAGTAGTACTTGCAGTTTCAAGCAGTGGTTCTTCAATATATTCTGTAAATCCCGGTACATCTAATTTCGGATTAACAGAAAGTATTTTCTTAGGTACTAATGCCGGCGGCGGATCGCCTACTGCCAATTACTCTGTCTTTATAGGAAACGAAGCCGGTTCCGGATCGACAGATGGAGCTGCTTCAAATTTTATCGGATCTAGTGCAGGTAAACAAGCAACTAATATTAATAGCACTGTAGCAATCGGAATTGCAGCAGGACAGCAATCTAACTTAGCTAATGAATCTGTATACATTGGATCCTATGCAGGATATCAGACAACAGGAAATAGCTATAGTACGCTTATAGGTAAGTATGCCGGACAAAACTCAAGCGCAGATTATTCAAACTTTTTAGGATATCAAGCCGGCGAATCTACTGCTGCTAACTATTCTAACTTTTTAGGTATAAACGCCGGACAAGTAGCAACTAACGCTATTAACTCTAACTTCTTAGGCGAGAACGCTGGTCAAAGTGCAACTAATGCTAACAATTCTAACTTCCTGGGCAGAAATGCCGGTAATGGTGCTACTAGTGCAAACAACTCTAACTTCTTCGGTTCAGGATCTGGTCGTGGCGCAACTCTTGCATCTAATTCAAACTTTTTCGGTCTCGGTGCAGGTCAAAACGCCAACGGGGCATTTAATTCTAACTTCTTAGGAGAAGGAGCAGGAAAGTTAGCAACTAGTGCAGGCAATTCTAACTTTTTAGGAGAGTTTGCTGGCGAAACTGCAACAAATGCTAAAAATTCAAACTTCATAGGTACCTATGCCGGCTACCAAGCAACTAATGCTAGTAGCTCTAACTTCATAGGTGAACTAGCCGGATGGCAGGCTAATCTATCTCACCAATCTAATTTTATCGGTACGACAGCTGGATATGGAGCAAACAATGCTAGCGGTTCTAACTTTATCGGAAACCAAACAGGACAGAATGCCGATAATGCATTTTATGCTAACTTCATTGGATTTAAAGCCGGATACTATGCTACAAATGCTAAGCATTCGAACTTTATAGGTACTGAAGCAGGATCTCCATCTTCAGCATATTCAACATTTATCGGTTTCCAAGCAGGATATCCTGTAAGCTCTGGCCCTGATGATAACAATATTATTATCGGTACAAATATCACACTACCTGACAGTACGGTAAATTCAATCAATTTAGGTGGAGTTATCTTTGCAACTGGATCTTATTCTGATGTAAATAGCGCAGTATTCGCAGGAGCAATGACTACTGCAAGAGTAGGTATTAATAAAGTAAGTCCTGTTTATACTCTAGACGTAAGCGGTAGTGGTAACTATGCAAACGGATTAACAGTAACCGGCTCGTTCATGGTAACTGGAAGCTTTGTAGTACCTGCCGAAGCGACCGCTAATCCTGCAACAGGTAGTATGTATGTAAATGCCGCCGCAAACCAGTTGTGGGTATTTACAGGAAATAGTGCAACCGGATGGGTAACCGCAAGCCTAGGTATCTAAAAAAAAACAAACGGTTTTGAAAAAGAAGTATAAAGAAGGTATACACTACTATACAGAAGGAGAAAGAGTCGTATTCACGGCTCTTTTTCATTTAGAGAGAGGTCAATGCTGCGGGTCAGGATGCAGACACTGTCCTTATGAACCTAAGCATAAAAAAGGCGGCATTTTAGTAGAGAAAAAATTTGCTAAGATAAAAAAAAGTTCTTAAATTATTTTAAATAGACGTTATGAGTGTATTTCGATCAACTAAGCTATTTGACGGGTATAGTTGTGTATTCCGTCAATGGAAAGCAGAAGGCACACATTGCCGATTTCTTCACGGGTACGGAGTATCATTTAGAGTATGGTTTGAAGGTGACTTAGACCATCGTAATTGGGTCTGGGACTTTGGAGGTATGAAACGTGCTAAAGGTACTATTGACGGTATGAATCCTAAAGCCTGGATGGATTATATGTTTGACCATACAACTGTTGTAGCAGAAGATGATCCGTACCGCTCTTATTTTCATAATATGTACGAAGAAGGGATAGTTCAACTAAGAGTACTTCCTGCAGTCGGAGCTGAACAGTTTGCTAAATTCATTTTCGAAAAATTAAATACATTCGTTCAGGAGGAAACTGAAGGTAGAGTTAAGGTAGTAAGAGTTGAATTTATGGAAAATAACAAAAACTCAGCTACGTATGAAGAGTAAGAAAAAAGCTCAACGCAAAAAGCTTATTGAACAGCAACCTCCTCCGTACAGTGAAGGACATTGGGAAGAAGCTATCTTAGAGAATAATAGCTACTATGATATTGATATCCTAAACAAAGCTAACGCACCTATCTTCCGTAAAATAGAAGAATGGGAAAAGAAGTATGAAGACGCTTCTAGCTGGTTAGGTAAATGGTACTGCCAGACCCAGATAGATAAGTGGAAAAAGAAACTACACCACTACAAATAAAAAATATGTTTGAATCAGTTATGCACGCCCTCGGTCTTTGCGGAGACCAGCACCCAACTATTTTAGGTATTTTGTTGGAATATCCACAAATTAATCATATATTCAATTACATAAAAACATGGAGGTTATAACCTATGAAGTGCATTAAAAATGTTAAGACTGGTGATATCCAGCGAGTAGACGATCGTCAAGCCGATGCTAAGGTCGGGAGTACTTGGAAGTTTATTCCTAAGTCTGAATGGAAGGCAGCTACGCGTAAACCTAAACCCGAGGTATTAGAGGCTGTTGAAGAAACTATTTCTGAAAAACAATTAAAGCGTAAAAAGAATGTCAAAGATAGATCCAAATAAGTTATTAATTAGTAGCGATTTTTATTCGGTCCAAGGCGAAGGTATAAGCAGCGGAGTACCCTCTTATTTCGTCCGCCTAGGTATCTGTAACCTAACGTGCGGTATGTCTCGTAGGTTTGCTAATGAACTAGCAAAAGAGCAGAAGTTAGAAGATGGGGAAATATTTGAGGGGGACCTAGTTAAAGAAGGTAAAGCCACTTGGACTTGTGACAGTACAAGCCAATGGTTATGGAGAGGTGAAGATAAAGAATTTCAATATCTAATTGATAGATGGAAAGAGCAAGGCATTTACGAAGATATCAAAAACGGTGACATCCATATTATTTGGACTGGTGGTGAACCAACAATTAAAGGGCATCAAGAGGCTATTGTTAATTTCTTTAAATATTGGAATTTAAATGGAGATTACAGCTGGCAAGTTTATAATGAAATTGAAACTAATGGTACTGTAGTAATTGAAGATGATTTATTTAGTTACTTAAACCAAATCAACTGCTCACCTAAATTAGCTAACTCAGGTATGTCAGTTAAACAACGTATTGTACCCGATGCTATTAAACGTATAATGCAACATGGAAACTATCAATTTAAGTTTGTTATCTCGACTGAAGAAGATGTACAGGAATTATTCCGCGACTTTGTCGTACCATTTAGCATACCTCTTAAAAATGTAGTGTGTATGCCTGGCTTAGATGATCAAGATGATTTCCACGAGCGCACTAACTTTGTTTTAGAAATGGCAAAAAAATATAAATTCCGTGGATTGACTCGTTTACATATTTCAGCTTGGAATAAAACATTAAATGTATAGTATGCCTACTTACAAAATTAAAGGTGAAAGAACTCTTGTAGAGGCTTGGACCTATTTGGTAAGAGCTAAGGATGAAGATGAGGCGTTAGAAATGGTGCAAGATTGCCCTGACGGTGAATGTGAAGGTATCGTACGCCTTCAAGACGATCAATGCTATCAAGACGAGACTGAGTTTGAGGTGATTGAAAAAGTAAAAGAACCTAAAACCAAGAAAAAACGTAAATCATGAGTACAGAAAAATCAATCTGGACCTGCAAGTTTTGCGGTAAGGATACTTCTGAGGTTGAGTACGATTACCTATCCGGTTACGACCATCTAGGCTGTGCCTTGCAGAACGAGATTGAGTCTGATGAGACCGAAAACTGTGTATTATGTGGAGCTGAAACATCTTATAAACGCTCTACACATATCGATTATAGAACAGGATACGTTGAGGGGGCTGGGCAGTTATGTAAGTCTTGTTACGATCGAGGTACTGAACGTAGACAGATTCTCATTCCAGCCAATATAATTTATAATACACCTAATGATATAGAATTGGGTGCTAAAGTAAGACAGTTATACTATGCGACAGAAAACAACCGCTGAAAACTTCTACGAAGCAATCAAGCACGTTGGAGCAGGAAGCCTGTATTACCTAACTCGAAAAAAAGATTCCGAAACGGAATTTATCTTTGAGCCCTTGGTTATTGATACTAAGGACAGGGAGCTTACTATTAAAATTCTGCAAAGGGCTATGGAACGTTCTGATTTTATAGCCTTTCCCGGAACACCAGAAGCTTACGAATTTATGCGCGGAAATGTTGAGGATGTGATCGAAAAGTAATATATTAAATAATGACAGTAACATTAACCCAGGAACATCTTTATATAGGTGTAATAGTCCTCTTGATTATTTTACAGGTAGTTCAATGGGTAACTATAAAAAAACTACAGAACGAATGTGATAGAATTTGGGAACAGTTAGGTACTTTAGTATCTGGTGTTACTAACCAAATAATTTCTATTCAGAAGGATCTCGGTAGTAAAGAAGATAAAAAATAGAGGTTGGGTATATTTATTAGTATAAGCAATATACCCCATGAAAAAATGTACAAGCTGTAAGGTAGAAAAGCCTTTATCTGAGTTTTACGAAAGACTCAATGCTGAAGGGATTAATGTAAAAACTTCAAGATGTAAGCACTGTATCAAAGAAAGAACTAAATCTTGGAGGAAAGCAGAAGGCAAAGAAAAGTGGCAAGAATACGATAAAAGAAGGGTTAACTCTAATAGAGAATTTTTACAAGAAGAGAGGAGTAAGGGCTGTTATAAATGTGGAGATACTAGACATTATGTTATAGATTTTCATCATTTAGATCCAACAGAGAAAGTATTGACAGTAGGAGCTACTAATAGATGGACTAGAACTCAATTAGAAAAAGAGATAAAGAAATGTATTAGGCTGTGTAGAAACTGTCATGCAGAGTTGCATTTTTTAGAAAAAAGTACTAATTTTAAAATACAAGACTGGTTATCTGAAGCTAATCAGCATAAAAAATAATACTGCTTCAAAACTATTTTAATTTTTTAACATGAAAAAGCAAGTTGTGCTTTCGCTTAGTGGCGGGATGGATTCTTCGTCATTACTTCTTCATTTGTTAGCCAACGGCTATGAAGTAACTGCCCTCTCATTCGATTACGGTCAAAAACACCGTATAGAATTGGAGCGCGCTACATCATTAGTTGAGTACATTAATCACGTAGGAGCTGCGCAAAGTAAAGCATCAGCACCAAGCGTTATACCTCCTATAAAACATCAAATCATTAAGTTAGATGGTTTACAACAATTACTAAACTCAGCTCTAGTAACTGGCGGTAAAGATGTACCGGAAGGTCACTACCAACAAGAGAACATGAAAGAGACAGTAGTCCCTAACCGGAATAAGATTTTTAGTTCAATTATACAGGCAGTAGCTTTATCTATCGCTACCAGGCCAATAACTGATGATTGCACTGTAGGACAGAATGTTATGATTGCACTAGGTGTGCATGCGGGCGACCACGATATCTATCCTGATTGTCGTCAAGAATTTAGAGATGCTGATATGGAGGCCTTTAGAATTGGTAATTGGGATTCAGAGTTAGTTAGCTTCTATACTCCTTATCTTGAAATGAATAAGTACGATATTCTAGTAGACGGTGAAGACTGTTGTGAAGAGTTAGGCTTAGACTTTAACGAGGTATATAAGCGAACTAATACCTCATATAAGCCAATTAAGCATTACTACCGTCCAGAGACTTATGCATTCAAGTGGTATTCTGATTATAAATCAGCTGCATCAGTAGAACGTATAGAAGCATTCATTAAGTTAGATCGTCCCGACCCAGTTGAGTATGCTGATGAAACCGGACCTGTTAGCTGGGAAGTAGCTAGAGCACATGTTGAGCAAGTATTAGCAGAACATAAAAAAGCAAATATATGACAAAAATAAGTCACGAAATACCTAAACAGTTATTTCCTTATCACGACTTAATTAGTGACTACCCGTATGTACTTGGGCATTTACTAAATAACGATAGAGGTTATACCGAGTTTTACAAAGAGAAGCTTAAAACTGCACCCTATTCCATTCTCGATAACTCTGCCTTTGAATTAGGGCAGTCTATACCAATGGAGGAGCTATACGAATTAGGAGAAGAGTTTAGACCTACCCACCTGGTACTTCCCGACAAGGTAAACGATTACAAGCAAACTATGGCAAATGCTGTAGAGTACCTGGGTAAGTATAAGTCTGATAAAGTAAATTATATCGGGGTATGTCAAGGAGATACTTTTGATAAAATCGCCGACTGTATCGATTTTTATGTAGATAAAGAAGTCGATATTATTGCATTACCATTCGATCTAGTGCCTGATTCAGACTACGTAACTGTACGTTTTAGATTCCTGAATTGGTGGTATGCAAATAGATATAAATTCTTTGGAGGTTCTTACAAGTTTCACCTTTTAGGATGTCAGAACCCGGTAGAATTCTTACTCTATAAGTATAATCAGAGCTTTATTAAACGGTATGTTTATTCTCTCGATACTAGCTCCCCAATTGTTAATGGATGGTCAGGCAACAAGTTAGGGCCTAATGGACTAACTTCCCCCAAGCCAAAAGATAAGCTAGCAGATAATTTAGATATAAAGCTAAAAGAAGAACAAATAAATTTAATTTTCGAAAACGTAAAAACCTTCCGCGACTATGTCAACTAACATGACTGATGTAGCCTCCAAGACCCTTGGTTCGGCTAATTCCTATGCTGTTTATACAGATACTTTTGATCCTTCTCAGTTAAACCCTATGCCCCGTATTCTTGCACGTCAAGATTGGGGGATTAAAGGAGATGAATTCATAGGCTTTGATACGTGGCATTGCCACGAAGCCACTTTCCTTCTTAGTAACGGACTTCCAGTAGCAGGGACGTTGAAAGTTATCTGCCCTGCAAGTTCAGAATACATGGTAGAGTCTAAATCTTTTAAACTCTATTTAAATACCTTTGATATGTGTAAGATGGGAGATACTTTAGAAGAAGCTATCGACAATTACGAAAAGCAGGTACAGAAGGATATCAGTAAAGCAATTGGTGCTGAAGTAAGAGTAGGCTTTTTTAGATCAGGAGACGATACTCGATTGAATCAAGATCCAGGCCGTGGTTATAGCGACTTGTTTACTGAAATCAACTCCCAAGAATTAGAGTCTATGGAGATTACTGATTATAATGGACAAGGAAAGTATAATGTAGTATCTGAAGAAGGTAGCGGCCCTAATACGTTCATGTACTTTACTAACATTCTAAGATCCAGATGCCGACATACAAAGCAAAAAGATACTGGAGCTGCTTACTTTGCTATTAAGACTAAAAAAGGTGTTGTAAATAAACTAGAACTGCTAAAGCTTGTTATTTCCTTACGTGAGGTAAACGAGTTTCATGAATTTTGTGCCGAGAAGTTATTTACTGAAATTATGTCGAATCCTAACGTAGAAGACTGTAGTGTAATGTTATTATATGCCCGCAGAGGTTCATTAGATATTTGCCCGGTACGTGCTTCAAACGAAAGACTTCTTAACAGCGTCTTAAATAACGTTAGAATGTTTAGTACAAAAGCAATGGGACAATGATAAAAGTTCAAGAAAACTGGGGAGTACTAATATCTCAGACTGGATCTGAGGTTATTGCTATAGCTAAAGAAACTGGGTTTCTCCCTAGCCTTCTTATTACCAATAGATTGACTAAGATATCTCCAGATAATATGAGATTCTTTGGAGAAAACGGTGTGATAATAAGGACGATACCGTTTAAACCTACCTCAAAAGATTACCTTTTTCCTGAACTGCTAGAAAAAAAGCTAATTACTTTACATGGATTTTTGAGAATAGTACCTCCCGAGTTTTTTAGCCAGTATAAAGGTAGAATTTATAACGGCCACCCTGCACTTATTACTCGCTACCCTGAATTAAAAGGCTTCAATAAGCAGGAAGATATTGTCGGAAATCAAGAAAAGTATCCCGTTTGTGGCTCAGTAATTCACGAAGTTATTCCAGAATTAGATTCAGGAAAGGTTATAATAGCGGCCAGTATCGAAAATACCGCAAAAACTGTAAACGAAGCCTATTCTATACTGAGGAATATGTCCCTTCTTACCTGGATAGAATTTTTTAAAAATACTTGGAGCTTTGAGTAAATATTCGTATATTTTAGAAAATACCTAAATGAAAATATTACTCGGATCTCACGGGACCGGAAAAACTACCCTACTGAAAGAGGTAGCTACTAATTTTCCTGAGTATTACGTTACTGACGGCTTCTCTCGACCTGTTATTAAGATCGGTAAGCAACTTGAATTATCAGGCTATGAAAAGCAGTACGTGATAAATGAACTATCTGCCTGGGCTTATCAAAATTATTTAACCCATAAGAATGTAATTAGTACTCGAAGTATCGTAGACTGTATTATTTACTCTCAAATTATTACACCAAATCTTCTTATCACTGATCTTATTAACTTATTTGAGCAGACCAAGGATCAGGTAGAGCGCTTTTTTTATATTCCTGTCGAGTTTGATTTTGTAGCCGATCCTGACCGTTTAAGTCAAGAGCTTCAAGTCAAGATCGACAACGTAATAAAAGAGTTCATGATAAATCACATCCCTAAAGAGAAAGTTGTTATATTAACAGGTACAGTAGAAGAACGTTTAAGAACAATATCCTTATATCTATAAATTATGAATAGAGACAAACATATTGAAATCGAAAAACTAGAGCTTGCACAAGCCGGACACGCTAACGGTATTAGTACCTACCTACGTGATGCGATTCAAGAAGGTAGACACTCGCTAACTGATAGCGAAAAGAAGTTAATTATTCAAGCAGCAGCAGTACATTACGGTAGATTTCTTACTGCATTAGGTGTTGAGTGGGAAAAAGATCCTAATAGCTCAAATACTCCTACTAGGGTAGCGAAAGCTTATGTAAACGATAAATTTTCCGGCCGTTATAAGGTAATGGACGACATTACGAGTTTCCCGAGCGATGGATATACTGGAATTATTCAAGAGAGTAACATTCCGGTCACCAGTATGTGTAGTCATCATCATGAGACAATTTCTGGATTAGTATCTATCGCTTATGTACCAAGTGAAAACGGTAGAGTAGTCGGCTTATCTAAGTTGAATAGAATAGTAGAGCATTTTGGTAGACGTGGTGCTATTCAAGAGCAATTAACCGTAGCTATCCATAACGCAGTAGATAAAATCTGCGAAGATAACTTAGGAGTAGCTGTAATGATTAATGCAACTCACAACTGCGTAAGTTGTAGAGGTGTTAAGCACCAAGGTGCTTCAATGCAAACCGCAAAGCTAACAGGATGCTTTCTGGACGAAGACTCAGCAAGAGCGGAGTTCTATAAGAATATAGAGCTATCCCTTAAGAAGTAGCTTTTTATGTAGTCATCACTATTTATAATAAAGAGATAATGATGACTACATGTAAAGTTTGCAATAAAGAGTTTAGAGCTATTACTAACAGTCATTTAAGAGATAAGCATAACTTAACTCTTGAACAGTACTTAGAAGAATACCCTGATGCTATTTTAACTTCTTTAGAAACAAGAGAGCAGATAGGTAGGACTAATTCTAGAAGCTATGAAGAAAGGTATGGACTTGAAAATGCTTTAAAGCTAAAACAAACACGAAGAGTTAAAGCTACAAAACAGTTTGAAGATCTAACTCAGAAAGAAATCAGGAAAAAACATAACTGGAAGGGGTATGAGGAGATAGCTGGAACAAACTGGACTTATTATAGAAAAGGAGCGTTGAGTAGAGGCTTTGAGTTTAATATTTCCATAGAGTATGCTTGGAGTCTTTTTTTAAAGCAAAACAGAAAATGTGCATTATCAGGGCAGGAAATAGGGTTCAATATTAAAACAGGATCATTGAATCAGCACGGATATCAAAAAAATACTGCTTCCTTAGACAGAATAGACAGTAAAAAAGGTTATGTTGAGGGAAACGTACAGTGGTTACATAAGAATATAAATAAACTCAAATCGAATTTAGACGAAAAAGAATTCATAAAACTTTGTATGTTAGTTTCGAATACGAATAAAAAAATTTAAATTAAAGTTGTATGGCACAGACGGCAAAAGAAACAGCAGAAGTCTTACTTAAAAAATTCGGTAAAGAACAGGCTTTAGAAAAAGCAGAAGGAGGAGTTAAATCTGCCCAAGATATTCTTGATCAGATAAAATACGAAGATCCTTTATTTATATCTCAAGCTAAGTATTGGAGAGAAGTAGTAGAAGAAATAAATAGTAAGTAATGAAATCAGAAGGACTAGGAGACACTATTGCAAAAATTACTAAGTTTTTCTATATTGATAAGCTAGCTGAAAAGATTGCTCATATGCTAGGGTACGAAGACTGCGGCTGTACGAGAAGGAAGACATTACTTAATAAATTATTTCCATATAAAAAGAAAAGAAAGTAACTATGTTAAATGCACAGCAGATTTTAGACGAAGGATTACTTAAACTTGAAAACGCTAAGGGCAAACCTGCCCAGGTTGGCTTCGATGTAACTCTTAAAGCAGTAAATAAGGTAGGTGATATTAATGCCGTCTACAACGATTTAGTTGATCGTGGCGAATATAAAATCGGTAAGGTACTCAAGAATAAAACCGAGCTAACTACCTATACTACTATCGAAACAATCAATCTAGACGGTGCCGAAGGATGGCTTTTGTATCCTGGTACATATGATATAGAGTTTTGGGAAGGATGTAAGATACCTAACAACCGTGTAGCGTTTATTAAGCAGCGCTCTTCGCTCTGGCGTAACGGTACCCTTATTAATTCACCCGTATTTGACCCTGGTTTTCAAACAGATAACATGGGGACTATCATGTTAGTGACCGAGACGATATTTATTGAGAGGGATGCACGTGTAGCTCAGATATATTTCCACGAGTGTCAACCTGCAGAAGAGTATAATGGACAATGGCAAAACGATAAACAACGAAACCAATAAGTTATGCAAAAAAAAGAATCAAAAACTAGTTGGCATTTTTGGATGAGTTTCATTAAGTCTTGTGTTAGAATACTTGGTGCTTTTACTCTTATAGGAGGAGGTTTAGTAGCAGCAGGTCTTTGTTTTATTCTAGCCGAGCTTTTAGGAATTGCCGAAGAGTTTTAAAGACATAGCATGATAAATTTTTTGCGATTTTTTCATGTGCGGTTATGAATTGTTAACTAAAAAAACAAACTATGAGAAATCTATTTTTATTATTTTTAGCAGTGACTTTTGCATCAACTACTTTTGCACAAAAGGGATGGGACATCTCTGCAGGAGCTACAGTTTTTGCACCCATTGCTAAAAACGTCAATTGGGATTCTAAATTTTGGGGACAAAGAGTAACTTTTGCTAAGAAAAGCATTAACGTTACTCTTGGATACATGCAAAATAAAGCAGGCGATGCACAAATCCCTGTACTTGTTGGAACAGAAAGAGGTTTGGGTAAGGTTTTCAAAGTAGGACTTCGCGGCGGTATGACTTTTTTTAATGGTAAAGAAGGTCAATTTACTTATGTACCGTCAATCAGATATGAATTGAAGAAAAAATGGTGTGTTGAACAGTCATTACTACGCACCGTAAAAGATGGTAAACATGCTAGTCAAGTTGGATTAGCTGTTCTCTACCATCTGTAAGAGGTAACTAAGGTAATAGCATGAAAAAATCGCAAAAGTTTATCAATGATAATCGTTAACGTAGGAAACTCAGTTGAGCAAGCTCTAAAGCAGTATAAAAACAAGCATAATAAAATCGGAATAGTTAAGGAACTACGCGAAAGACAGACCTATACCAAACCTTCAGTTAAACGTAGGACTGAAGTTTTAAAGGCAAAGTATATAGAGTCCAAGAGGGTAAAATGAAATTAGATAGGTATAATAAATTGAGAGTAAGGCTTGAGGTACATAAGCTCGAGCAAAACTATTTTACACTAGATAGAATACTATACTATTTTTCTTTCTTAGGAAATATTTTCTTGATATACTTTGGATACTTCTTTGTAAAATCAATCACTGATAGTATTCCACCTTTATTTTCTTTTCAGAATACTTTTTTTACTTTCTTTGTAGCTCTTTTTCTTACAGGATATGAACTTACAAAAAGGTTTGTACTAGAGCAGCTATCAATTAGCATTTTGCAAATCAAAAAATTCACTGTCTCTATTGCTGTTGGCTCCATTATATGTGCTGGACTGATAGCAGGTAGTTTTTATCTCTCTATTAAAGGCGCCCATAGACTTGTAGATAACACAGAAACTATTCAAACTACTGTTGAAACTGTATCCTCGCTAAAAGCAGACTCTATTGCTACCTATTACGATAAAGAAATCACATATTATAGAAATCAACCGGCGAGGTCTAGAGCCGACAGGCAGTATAGAGATTCTATTGTAGCATCTTTACAGCAAACCAAAGACGCTAAATTAGGTGATATACAGAACAAGTCTCAAGAAAAAGCTGCCAGTAAGTTAGACGTAAGTAATGAAAACTCTTCTGCATTTTTCTTTATTACTGTATTCCTTGAACTCTTAATCCTAGTAGGTGTAGGCTTTAATGCTTTCTATACTATAGGCAGTTACGACGAGACTAAAAAACTTTTACAAACTCCCAAGTTTAAACAGTTGGAGCTTAACTTAAAACTTCTTAGATTATATTATCAGAACGGTAAGAAACTAGTCGGCGACCCTACTCTGTCATATAATAAGTTTCAGTCCCTGGTA
>Ga0209972_10000766_pt1 | contig 31275 bp, 28 predicted proteins | sample NOAtaG_7_FD_187302 | JGI IMG/M metagenome (GOLD analysis project Ga0209972, IMG submission 187302) | Freshwater lake microbial communities from Lake Erie, under a cyanobacterial bloom - NOAA_Erie_Diel1S_2200h metaG (SPAdes) (version 2) | ecosystem: Environmental > Aquatic > Freshwater > Lake ...
CCCGCTCCTGCATCAATGTCATTAATCAAGAGTGCACACATTTTTCCTCGCACCTTGACCAACTCCGCCGCCTCACGATAGCGCATTCTGATCAATCGGGCAGGATCACCCGCATCAGGGCTTTCTAACTCACCACCAGACATTCTGATCGGATCGATCCCTAGTTTCTGAAAAGCTAATTCACATTGAAAAGACTTACCTTCACCTTTGCCACCATGAATACCTAAAATTAGAGGTACTGTCACATTAGGTAGTTTCATGAAATTCTTAGCCAAATGGACAGCAAGTTTATCCAAAAAGCGAGGTGAAATGTAATAAGACATACAGATTAATTTTGAGGACTAACAACAATTTACCTTACAGTAATGCAATCCCCTGATTAAGTACATTAATGTAGCAATATAAGCTCTATTTAATATAGAGAATACTCCAAATTTAAATTGTGAATTTTTCGTTTAATGGAAAAGTAAAAAGTTAGTCTAATTTTTTCTAAGTTGCATTGTGCCAAAGTCATCAGGTCGAAAGTATTTCATAGAAAACTTAGTAATAAAAAGATACCATCCCTTGTCAGTCAACGAATGCTTTTTAGAAATATCTCCATTATTAATTTTCTCAATAACTCTATTTCTAAGCAAAGTCATTGGTCTACTAAGATCAACAGCCCATGTATCACCATCAAAAAGTTTATCTACATAAAAAAAGTCAAATATAGTGTTTTCAGAAATCTCTTTGATAAAATCTTTATTTCCTAAGCTTGATAATCGGTAGCATGGACAAAAAACTATATTACCTTTTCTATCTAAATCGCACGTACTTGTAATTACCATACCAGGAGCAATAAAGTTCATTGGTTCTCCTTTATCTGACCATTCAATAAACGGTATAGGATCGAGAATATCTCCTTGAGATAACTCTTCCAAAGGATCACGAATAACCTGTATTGCTCCTATTCTTTGGGTACTAAATTGATCAATAGCCTTCCTAACATTATTTTCTGGAGTGTCTGGAAGGATTGGAAATGCTCGGTGGAACAAATCAAATAAATCATCAAGATAAACTTCGTTCATAAATGCAATTAAAAACTTGGAAGACCAAGATTAGCTACTGAAATAATCATCTCTCTAACCGATGAATATTCTGCTTCTGTCATTGAACGACTTTTTCTATAAAGTTCATTAGAAAAGGAGATTATTGATTCTTTTGTTTCATCGCTAGATGGCAAAGAGATGGCTCCTTTTAAATCTTTAAATTTAGATACATCAGCTATGGTTCTTTTATAAGATATAGCTGAGTCAGAATATTGATTAGAAGGATGCAAGGGAGGAGTAATAGTAATAATAGCAGACACAATAATAGTAGGTATTAAGCTAGGTAGCAGCGAATTATTGATTGTGGAGCTAGTATTATCATGAAAGAAATTAGACTTATCAGTTTGTAAAGTTGTAGCGGTATTATAAAAACTCATTCTCTTAAGCTCCTTTCCTTCTCGGAAACTAAATTTTGAAAATTCCTAGATATTGTTTCATGAGAATTGATACACCAATCTAAAATTTCCAATTCACTCAAAGACGAACCAAGACAAAAAGCTTCTATATCAAGAACTAAATTGTTTTGAATATCATTAATAACAACTGGATATTGAATATTTGTTGTTAAAAACAAGTTCTCTTCTTCTTTTACACGTCTCAAAAATATTTCGGTTGTTTTAATAGAGTCAAAATCATCGAATGGGTTTCTGATTGTTAAAGCAGAAAATATATTATTGTTATCATCATTATTCTCAAATTTATTTATATAACGCAAAGCAATTCTTTTGGTGAGTTTTGTAAAATCAATAAATTTATTAGCAGAATTTATAACCAGTTTTATTTGATTTAAAAACTTCTCAAATCCTAAGTAATTGAGAGAATTAACACTAATAACGTCTTGCCCAGTCTGGAAAATATCTGTTTTCTCATTTGTGAGAAACTTATGTCTAACAACTCCTTCAATAGGTGACAAAGGAGGAAAGTCAGAACCAGGAAGTTTCTCAACAAGAGGATATTGATTTTGAATAGCATTATTAGCAGCCATTCCACCGACAAAAATGGCATAGTCAGCAACTGGCTGAAAACGTATTTCAAAAATCACCTCTAAGATAGGAGGATTTTTCCAAGTTATATGACTAGACACAATTAAAAACCTAAAAGATATTAGCTATAGCGTATTACTTAAAATAACTTAGCTTTATAAGTAATGACAATACATAAATGATAACAACATATTATGTCTAGGGTTCTTCCGGGTTTCAGGGGTAAATGGTATATATGATAAATGATTAGCAGTATAGTAAGTCTGGAACTATTGCTCAGAAAGGATTCTGGTTACTCTTCGCTCTGTTTATCCCCATGAACCCAGAAGATTTACCTAGATTTGGAGGATTTAAGCCTTTGTTTAGCAGCATCATAGGCTGGATCATGTTCATCAAAGCTAATAATCCGAACAGTTTTAGGAAAAGGAGACTCAATTACTCTATAAATAAGTCGATATGCGCGATCACCCCAATCAATCTCTAGAGATCGATAATTTACCAAATCCCCTTTTAGTGCGTGGCTTGGAAAGTGAGGGCTTGTGTTTAGTGGACTTGTGGATATAAGTTGCTTCAGACTGGGATAAATCTGCTGTAACTCCAATGGGAGATTCACGAAATCCTGTTGAATGACTATTTGATTTTCCTGAATTGCGTATAGAGATTTTACTTTTCGATTTTTGTTTTTGCCCACTAGCTTTGAAAATACTTATTTGTTGCTGCAACACATCTAGATCGATCTCTTCACCCCGTTCAATGGTTGTTACCCACTGAGAATTGTCAGCTTCTAAAGGCAGCCGTTGAATTGCCTTACCTTCAGCCAAAAAAGGACTGAGATTTGTCAGTGATGAATTTGTCATAGTTTTCATATTCATAACACTCTAGTGCAGCAATTGAAATATTCTACTCCGACTAAATAACATTGATCAGCAAATCTTCGGGCGTTTGCTCAATCTTACGGATTAGTTACTCTTTGATCGTCATAATTTTTTATTATTCATATTTCAAGAATAGCCCATAAATTTTATCAAGCTTAATTTCTAAATGAATAACCCCGCCGCAAGCGGACGGGGTATCAAATTCTTTTTTACTAGAATTTACTCACACCGCAGAGCGGTGGGGTATTTACCCTCTTAGTTCAAATAAAAAAGCCCGCCTAGGCGGGCTTTTTTATTTACTTCTTATCCTTAGAAGGAACCTTAGGTGGTTCGCGGAAGAAGATTGCAAAGAAGAATAAACCAATCAAACAAGCGAAAATAAAAGTATAGGTTAGAGCTTCCATTGGATCTTATGCCCCTTTAACACGAGTAGATTTGTCGCCAACTTTTTGGAATGCGCCCCACTCAACTTGCTCTTCGCTTAGTTCTGGGTCAACACCAGCAAACACATCGCGGAACAAGGTACGAGCACCGTGCCAAATGTGACCAAAGAAGAAGAACAATGCAAATACTGCATGTCCAAAGGTGAACCAACCACGAGGGCTAGTACGGAATACACCGTCAGAATTATTCTTTTCTTGATCGAATTCAAAGATTTCGCCTAGCTGAGCTTGACGAGCATACTTCTTAACGCTTGGCGCATCGGTGAAGGTTTTGCCATTTAACTGACCGCCAACAAATGAGACGGTTACGCCAGTTTGCTCAACGCTGTACTTAGATTCAGCACGACGGAAAGGGATATCAGCTCTAACAACACCATCTTGGTCTTGAAGAACTACAGGGAAAGTTTCAAAGAAGTTAGGCAAGCGACGAACAGTAAGTTCACGACCTTCTTTGTCTTTGAAAATTGGGTGTCCTTGCCAGCTTTGGGCAATACCATCACCATTGTTCATTGGACCGACGCGGAACAAACCACCCTTAGCTGGGCTGTTACCAACGTAGTCATAGAAAGCAAGTTTATCAGGGATCGTTGACCAAGCTTGTTCAACACTCAAGCCAGAGTTAATGCCAGATTGAACACGCCGCGAGATTTCTTGTTGGAAGGAGTTAGTATCCCACTGATAGCGGGTTGGTCCAAATAACTCGATCGGGGTAGCGGCACAGCCATACCACATGGTTCCAGCGACAACGAAGGCGGCAAAGAATACAGCCGCAATGCTGCTAGAGAGTACGGTTTCGATGTTGCCCATACGCAGTGCTTTATAGAGACGTTCGGGGGGACGTACGGTCAAGTGAAATAGACCTGCAATAATGCCCACGATACCTGCGGCAATGTGGTGAGCAGCAATACCACCAGCATTGAATGGGTTAAAACCATTGGGTCCCCATTCAGGAGCAACGGGAGCTACGTGACCATTCAATCCATAGGCATCGGATACCCAGATCCCAGGACCAAATAGCCCAGTTACGTGAAATGCACCAAAGCCAAAGCAGAGTAAACCAGACAAGAAGAGGTGAATACCGAACATTTTAGGTAAGTCCAAAGCAGGCTCACCTGTGCGAGGATCTCTGAATAGTTCAAGATCCCAGTTTACCCAATGCCAAATAGCAGCTAGGAAGAGTAAACCAGAGAGGACGATGTGTGCAAGTGCAACACCTTCAAAAGACCAGAAGCCGGGGTCAGCCGTTGAGCCACCTGTGATTGTCCATCCGCCCCAAGAATTGGTAATGCCAATACGGGTCATGAATGGCATAACGAACAAGCCTTGCCGCCACATGGGGTTGAGGACGGGGTCACTGGGGTCAAAAATTGCTAGCTCGTAAAGTGCCATCGAGCCTGCCCACCCTGCTACAAGAGCAGTGTGCATCAGGTGCGTGGCAATCAGTCTTCCTGGATCGTTCAGGAGAACTGTATGCACTCGATACCAGGGTAATCCCATTGCAAATGTTCCTTAATCTATGTAGTGAATAAGATCTTAACGATTCTTAATTTTAATTTATGATAATTGATCATGACTTAGGCGTTTACTCAAATACTTAAAAGTAAATTAAGCAATTACCTTGATCAGGAAGGTGAATTCAGTTTGGTTATTTTATTCGTAACACAATAATAAACTATTCCTTCCGATTGATTGCTTGATCGACATATTAAAAATCAGCAAAATTCCAATTTGCGATACATCAATACTGTATTTAATTGTATTTAGGGTCGATAAATGCGTTGTGGAAGACGAGATCGCGATATTTCGATCACTAAATCAACGGGTGGATCGGCTCCTATGTGATCTCCATTTATCTGACCTATTGGACTTATTGGCTCACCTAAAAGGCGCTCATTGATATTGTAGTGTCCAAGCATGCGGGGCAAAAACAGTTCAGGATGTAGCGCTTTCCAGAAATATTCGACAAATTGGGTGATTTCATGATCGCTCATGCCTGTTTTTCCAGAGGCAATTAACTTATGCTCAGCTTCAAGTCGCCATTGCAAGCTGTATTGGTAGTTTTCAGGGATCAGTACAATTAAGCTATCGAGATAATCCCAGAGGGGCAGGTAGTTATACAGGTTGGCATTGCATTCAAGGGCAAATTCGAGATCGCTTTCCGACAAAATAGGTGGAATAAAGTGTCGAAATGCGGAAATTGGCAGGGGACGCATACCCACAAACCAGCCTTCAAACACAACAATATCTGCGCCATGGGAAATTTCAGTACCAATGCGATCGCCTGCACCATTGTGCAAAGACTTATCAAAACGTGGGATGGCAGTTGGTTGAGGCTGATCTGAATAGCGATCGCGCAATTGCTGCAAAACCTGAATACCCAGATCCACATCATGGGTACTGGGAGGACCGCGCCAAATGAGAACGGGACGACGCTCTCGTAATTTTTGGCGATCGGTATAGGTTTTATAGAAATCGTCAAGGGAAATGCTCAAAAAAGTTTTGCCGAGATGCTTTAACAGAATATTTAAAACCAGCCCTAAGGTGGTTTTGCCTGCCCCCTGACCTCCCAGTAACCCTTGAATCAAGGGTCTACCTAGTTTTTGTTGCTGATGGGCAAGTTTGCGAGCCAGAGGAATCCAGTAGTACCACAAAAGAGTAAATATATCCGAGGGATGATCTAGCTGAATATTTTGCTTAACAATGACTTGTGATATTTCTGGGTAAGCCAACTGCAACAGATGCGATCTTTGTCTAATAATAGCGTCAATTTCGTGTGTCCCTAAGCCGCTTAAAGCATTGTTATCTATAGCTTGTAAATGCTTATTGGTTTCTAGCAAATCTTGCCTGAGTAAATTATCATCCAGCTCGGATAGGCGATAACCCTGACCGATCAGTTCAATAATTCTTATAACCTGATTTTTAAACATTCCCTTATCCCATAAGGCATCTGCATGATTTACGACTTAATACAGCTATACAGATTACAAATTTACAAAAATTAAGCTGTTAATTAACAATTATTTAACATAGAATAATGTCGTGAGTAATTATACGCAGGCTCCTCAACAAAAACTGCATATAGTTACTAACATTCAACACTAGTAAGATTAATCACTAAACAGAAAAAATTACGACTATGAATTTGAAAGCTCTTTTGATCGTTGCAAGCCTTGGCTTATCTGCTAGTCTAGTTTCTTGTGCACAAGAAACTCCTGCTCCTACTTCTACCCCAGCAGCTACTTCTGCTCCTACTGCAAAGCCAGCAGCTACAACTCCTGCTGCAGATGCTACTAAGGACAAGGCAAAGGATGCTAAGCCTGCAGATGCTACTAAGACTGATGCAAAGGATGCTAAGCCTGCTGATGCTACTAAGACTGATGCAAAGGATGCTAAGCCTGCTGCTGATAAGGATAAGTCTGATGCTACCAAGACTGATGCTAAGCCTGCTGACGCTACCAAGACTGATGCTAAGCCTGCTGATGACGCTACTAAGACCGACGCTAAGCCTGCTGATGCTACCAAAAAGCCTCAATAGTTTTTAGTTCATTTAATTTCAATAAATGAAGAAGGGCGCTAAGCGCCCTTCTTCATGTTTTATAAAGTTATACGATTTTATTTAAAGTAGCAAGGAATAACTATGCGATCGCCTGTGATGCCCAAGCAAGCTTTACCTGCTAAAGTTTTTCATTGGGTTAGTTTAGTAAGTTTGTTTCTGATGATGACTAGCGGTTTACAGATTTACAATGCCAATCCAGTCTTTGGAGGGCGCAGTGGTCTGCATATGCCACCGATTTTTGGCTTAGGAGGATGGCTAGCAGGGGGGAGGCATTGGCATTTTGCGATGATGTGGATCTTTTCGCTGAATTTATTGTGGTACGGCATTTATGTTTTGCTGACGCGACGTTGGCAACATCGCTATGCCAGTAGCAAAGATGTCAAAGCACTACTGGTTAGTCAAAATGTCAAACGCAAAAACTATGCTTGGCATCGCGTGGTCTATACCTTAATAATCCCCATTTTATTGCTGTCGATTTTTACGGGTGTGGGTATGTATAAGCCTGCTCAGTTTTATTGGATTTCTGATAGTCTTGGTGGATGGGACGCTTTGCGAATTACGCACTTTATGTCAGTGCCTAGCACATTAATTTTAGGATTCCTGCATTCACAATTGGGGCGAAAGGTTGGTGGCGATCGCTTATTAGATTCCATGTTTTGGAGGAATAACTTAAACCAATAGGAAAATTGTTGCGCTTTGCGCGGAAACATCCTTAGAATTGCTGGCTACTGATATATTTAGAGTATGTCACAAGAATCTGAACCAAAATCCCCAAACACAGAATTAGAGATTGATGATAGTACTGATATTGTCCCACGTCGGCATTTTTTAACTTTGGCAGGTGCAGGTTTACTCACAATTGGATTTGGTAGCCTCGCCGAAGGTATTGTAGGCAGAATATCAGAGCCAATTAATCAACAAGTTGAGTCATTAATTTTTCAGCCACAGCAGCTAATACCAGAGTTTCCGATTACAGCGATCGAGCCAGATAAATTAATTGTTAACAGCTTTCGGGGTATCCCAACGATTAATACTGATGCCTATCGTCTAATTGTTGATGGACAAGTCAATAATCCTCTGAGCCTTAGCCTGAAAGACTTGCAGAAATTGCCATTTACATCAATGGTGATACGACATGTGTGTGTCGAAGGATGGGCTGCGATCGTGCAGTGGGGGGGCGTAAGGTTGCGAGATCTCTTAGCGATCGCTAAGCCATTACCTCAATCTAAATATGTCTATTTCTATTCGGCAGATGGCTACTACGAAAGTTGGGATCTTGACTCAGTGCTACATCCTCAAACCTTGATGGCATATCAAAAAAATGGACAGCCTCTAGAACCAGAAAATGGTGCACCTTTACGACTTGCTTCACCAATCAAACTTGGCTATAAGCTCAGTAAATGGGTAACGCGAATCCAAATTACGATCGAGCTAGGTGAAAGACGAGGTTATTGGGAAGATTTAGGCTATGAATGGTACGCAGGCTTGTAAGCGCATATACATGAAAAAATGACGTGAGATGCATATCGATTTTTATATTAACTTTTATTACAAGTTGCGTGATATACTCAAATCATAGCGCTCTGTGTTGAGTTAAGTTATATCCATGCGTTTAATCTTCACAAGCAATTTTAATAAATTTCAATCTATTAATGCGACTCAAGCTTGGTCACTGTTCTTAACAGGCTGCAAAAAAGATGATTCTCTCGGTAAAAATCCAATGACTGGCAAATATTTGACAGTAGCTATTTTGGGTGCAGTCATCGCCCAAATATTAGAAGCGATTTTAATGGTTTCCTAAATGTAAATATAACGAAGTACACATAAATAGGGGTGGTGCTAAGCACCACCCCTATTTGTACAAGCATAGATTTAGACAGCTTCTAAATCCTTTTCACCAGTACGGATTCGGATAATTCGCTCTATAGGAGATACGAAAATCTTACCATCACCAATTTCACCAGTACGGGCAGCAGTAATAACTTTATCTACTACCATATCAACTTGGTCATCTTCTACAACGATCTCAATCTTGAGCTTTTGTAGAAATTCAACAGTGTACTCAGAGCCACGATAGCGCTCTGTCTGTCCTTTTTGACGACCAAAACCACGTACTTCTGATACGGTCATACCGACTACGCCAGCATTTACCAGAGCAATTTTGACTTCGTCAAGCTTGAATGGACGAATGATTGCTTCAACCTTTTTCAAATTAACTCCTCCACTGATTCTTGAACTTTAATACACTTGAATCGATATCCAAATTTGTAGCCTAGCATACTATTCTGAATAGTCTCTGAATTGTCGTCAGGATTGACGTTGCCACAGCCACCAACGAATTACCAATTTCTCCAATTCTATCCAAACAAACATTAGGGCGCTAAAACCGAAGCAAACTGCTAATTCGGTCGATGTGATAAGGTATGTACCAAAGAAAATACGGAATGGTTCCACATAAATTAGTACCAATTGCAAAACTGTAGTCATAATAACTGATCCCCATACATAGGGATTAGTCTTAGGATTAAGCTCTATCGTGAGTTGGGTATTGGAGCGAATGGCGATCGCATGTCCCATTTGGGCAATACAAAGGGTTGTAAATACCATTGTTTCCCATCGGTTGGCTGAGTAAACGCTGTCAAAATGGGTGTTGGTATAACCATGCGCCCAGACCATCAGGGAAATGGTAATAATTGCTAGGATAATTCCAATCCTCACCATATATAATCCCATGCCTCTGGCAAAAATGTTTTCGCGGGGATCAACAGGTGGACGTTTCATGACATTCGGTTCGGCTGGTTCAACTGCAAGTGCAAGAGCAGGTAAACCATCAGTTACCAAATTCATCCACAAAATTTGCAGAGGAATTAAAGGAACTGAAAAATTTAATATTGGCGCGATCGCGATCGTAATTACTTCGCCAATATTGCTACCAAGAATATACTTGATAAAGCGACGAATATTCGTGTATACAACACGTCCTTCTTCAGTAGCAGCGACAATCGTGGCAAAGTTGTCATCCAAGAGAATCATGTCACTGGCTTCTTTAGAAACATCTGTCCCAGTAATTCCCATGGCGATGCCAATATCTGCTTGCTTGAGTGCAGGGGCATCATTGACCCCATCTCCTGTCATAGCCACAAAATGATGTTGCTTTTGCAAGGCTTGGACAATACGCAATTTATGCTCTGGAGAGACGCGAGCATAGACACTGACTTGATTAACTTGATGCTCAAGGTCAGATTGGCTCATATACTCCAGTTCTTTGCCTGTGAGTACTCGTTCGCCTGCTTGGGAAATGCCTAAATCTTCGGCGATCGCTTTGGCGGTGAGTTGATGATCACCCGTAATCATCACAGGACGGATACCTGCCTCACGACAACGATGTACCGCTTCCCGCACTTCTGGACGTGGCGCGTCGAGCATTCCCACTAAACCAACCCAGATGAGATTGCTTTCATCTTTTTCAGTAATGCCCCCTTCAGGTAGTTCGGGGAAATTGTGATAAGCAAAGCCAAGTACCCGTAAGCCATGGCTTGCCAGTTCATTGTTTTGCTCAATAATTTGTTGTCTTTGATGATCAGCGATCATATGAATTTGGTCGCCAATTTGAATCTGGGTACAACATTCTAGAGTTAGTTCAGGTGAGCCTTTACAAAAGAGTACATTACCACCATATTCTCCTTGGACAAGTACACTCATACGTTTCCGTTCTGAAGAGAAAGGAACTTCAAAGACACGGGGCATCCGATGTTGCCATTCGGAATAGTCACAGCCTCCTTTGCTAGCTAGAACTAATAATGCACCCTCCGTCGGATCGCCAATAATAATCCATTCCCCATTCTTTTGCTGCAATATGGAATCGTTACAGAAAACACAAGCCATGAGTAGCTGTTGTACTTCTGGAAGCGCGTTAACTACCAATGGCGTACTGGGAAAGTCGATATTTGAGTTAGTGATTTGGCTAAAATCACCAGTTGGAGTATAGCCATTACCTGATACTTGAAGAGCATGTTGTCCTGTCCGAATACTCTGAACAACCATTTTATTTTGAGTGAGCGTTCCTGTTTTATCAGAACAAATAGTGGTAACAGATCCAAGTGTCTCAACAGCAGGAAGACGGCGGATCAAGGCGTTTCTTCTGACCATTCGTTGAGTACCTAGGGCAAGAGTAACTGTAACTACCGCAGGCAATCCCTCAGGCACGACAGCCACTGCCATACTGAGAGAGGTTTTGAGTAGGTCTCCAAAGTTACCTTTGTTGAGTAGCCCAATGACAACAACTATGGCTACTAAGATTAGAGAACCGGTAACCAAGACATTTCCCAACTGAGACATCCGTTGCTGTAGAGGGGTGTCTTCTGTTTCTACATCTTGAATAAGGGCTGCAATTTTACCCAATTCAGTCTGCATTCCTGTCTTGGTGATTAAGACTTTAGCACGTCCCTGTACTACCTCGGTTCCTTGATAGACGCAGTTTAGGCGATCGCCTAAAGTTGCATCAGCTTCTAAAATCAGGTTAGCTTGCTTACTCACAGCCTCTGCTTCACCTGTGAGAGCCGATTCACGGACTTGAAGATTTTGTTCTTCAAGCAATCTTCCATCAGCCGCAATTTGGACACCTGCTTCCAGTAACATGATGTCCCCTGGAACTAGCTCTTTGCCGCTAATTTCTAGAATTTCACCATTGCGAATGACCCTGACTTTGGGGGATGAAAGACGCTTGAGAGCAGCGAGTGCTTTCTCAGCATTCATTTCCTGCATATAGCCAAGAATGCCATTAAGCACAACAATCGAAGAAATGGCAACAGCATCCTTCGGAAAGTCTTTGGCTTGAATATCAAGAACAGCTGAGACCACGGCAACTGCTATTAGCATCAGTAACATGATATTTGTAAACTGATCAATGAAAATTTGCAGTGGTGATCGCCCAACTTTTTCGATTAATTCATTCGTGCCATAGCGCTTAATTCTGACTGCAACTTCTTGACTAGTGATCCCCTTTTCGGGATCACTTTGTAATTTATTAATTGCTTCATCAACTCCAAGGGTATGCCAAAAAGCAGGAACAGCCCCAGAAGCAGGGTCGGGTGTCTCTATTGCCATAGATATTTATGGATAAACGGCTATGAACATAGTACTAAAAAATAGTACTGACTGATTCAAATGTTGACGAATTGTGATATGGCTTTTTTTAAATAAGAGAATTACAGGATTGTCTCCACGCCTAACAGGGAGACAATCCTAGCCTATAACACAGTGGTGACGCGAAGCGCTATTACTTAATCTCATGGTGCATAGCTGCTATACAATTAGCCCATGAGTAACAATCCTTTTTTGCCTCAGAAACTGGTAGGCAGACAGGCAGAATTATCGCAGGTTAGTGAAATTTTGCTGTCAGATGGTGATTTGCTGATTGCAGGTGTAGCAGGTAGTGGGCGCAGAACTCTCGTCAAGTGGGCGGCAAAAAATGTAGGTGCAAGGGTAATTACTTTAGATTGTTTACGGGCAACTGATGGCGATCGCTTTTTGAAATTGCTAGCCGAAGGTTTACTCCATGCCTTTAACCTTCCCGAAGAATTGCTAATGATTAGACAGTTACTGAAGGAACAGCCTGTGACCTTTGAAACTGAAGAACAGGTGAAACCGAAGATGGTTTGGAAGTTGACAGCATCAGGAATTTGGAACTTGTTTCAAAATTTACTGAGTATTCCGCAACAGATGGCAGAGTGGCTTGATTGTCGTGTAGCGATCGTGCTACATAACTTTACCCATATTCGCTCATGGGATCGCAAAGGAGAATGGGAAGAATATTTGCGGCGGGAAATTCAACTCCAAAGTCGTGTGAGTTATGTGCTGATTGCCACGGTTCCTGAGCCTTGGATGCATAAGCTCAGCATTCATGTGGTGGAGTTATCACCGATGAGTACGGATGAGCTTTGTGAATGGCTAGGGTCAACGATGCAGGCAAAGGGATTAAGGTTCGATCCCTGCACTACTTCACTACAGCTATTTACTGAATATATTCAAGGCAATCTGAGTGATGCGATCGCCTTAATCAGGCGAATTTGGCTGGACTACCTCACCCAAGTTGACTCGCCAAATAAGGCAGATTTCCTGATTCAGCCATGCCATGTGCATCAGAATATGTTGGTACTCATTGAAGACCTTGCCCCTACCTTTGAATCTTTGATTATGCTCTTGCCGCCGACACAGGTAAGGGTGCTAGAGAGCTTAGCGATCGATCCAACAGTTAGTCCCCATAGTCGTGAATATATTCAAAAACATCAGCTTTCGCGAGGAGGCAGTCTCCAAGGAGCACTCGATAGTTTGGAACAGAAGGGGTTAGTTTACGGCGCGAAATATGGATATCGGATTGCTTTACCCACTTTGCAATTTTGGCTCAGGCAACGTTTAGGCTAAGCTAGCAAAACAAGAGTCGGACGATTTGGGGCTAAGGAGCGATTCATGCAAAATATTCATGCTCTTCCTATAGAAGTTGTGCATCTCATTGCCGCAGGCGAGGTGATCGACTCCTTGGCGGCGGTAGTCCGAGAACTTGCCGAAAATTCGATCGATGCGGGGGCGACGCGAATTGTCATTTCGATTTGGACTGAGACACTCTCGTTGCAGTTAAGTGACAATGGTTGTGGCATGGCGATCGCCGATTTAGCATATGCTGCAACACCTCACACAACCAGCAAAATTGATAAAGCCGCAGACTTACGTCAAATCCATAGTTTGGGATTTCGGGGTGAAGCGCTGTATAGTCTAGCTCAGCTTGCCGATTTGAGTATTTGCAGTCGTCCGATCCTTGAGCCAGTCGGCTATCAGGCTAATTATGATGAGCATGGCAATTCGCAATCTCCGCTCAAAGTAGTGGCGATCTCAACAGGTACAGTGGTCACTGCTCGCAATCTCTTTGCTCGCTATCCAAATCGTTTACGGGCTTTGCCGAATAAATCCCAGCAGATTCGCAGAGTCCAATTACAAATTCAGCAGATGGCGATCGCCAATCCCCAGATTAATTGGCAAGTAAATTTAGACAATCGCGAATGGTTCTCAATTTGGGCAGGAGCAAATGCGACGGAAATTTTGCCCCAAATCATTAATTCAATTCAATCCTATGATCTGGTTTATAAAGAATTTGCCCTTATCCCTATTCTTCCAAGTGAGGAAACCCATAGTAAGCCTCTCATTCCCCTATCTACAGGGAGAGAGGAGAGGGGAGAGGGCATCTCAATCACCCTCGGGTTACCCGATCGCCTATCTCGTCGTCGTCCCGATTGGATAAAAGTGATTCTCAATGGGCGATTAGTGAATTTCCCAGAACTAGAGCAAACGATGCTTGCTAGTTTGGAGAGAACTCTACCGCGCAATCGTTTTCCCGTTTGTATTGTAGAACTTAATTTAGCTTGCAATCGCATTGACTGGAATCGCCATCCTGCTAAAGTTGAAGCCTACATTCAGAATTTAGGCAATATTCAAGCTCAAATTAAAGATGTGATTATAGAAGTCCTGAAAGCACCTGAAAGTAATGCTCAGACTAGTTATGGTAGTGCTACAAATGTTCTATTGCGAACTGCAGAACGGAAAACCTCTTATTTGATTCCGACAAAGCGCGAGAACTTTAATCAGTCAAATGCTTCTATCAAAGCGATCACCCAAGTTCTCGATACGTACATTTTAGCCGAACATTCAGGCGGACTATGGCTAGTGGAGCAACACGTAGCCCATGAACGAGTAATCTTTGAAAGAATTGAAACGCAGTGGCAAATCGTTCCCATTGAACAGCCGATTCTCTTGCAAAAAATTAATGCTGATGGTATAGAGAGACTGCAAGCCTTGGGTTTAGAAATTGAAGCCTTTGGTAATGAACTATGGGCAGTGCGATCGCTACCAGAAATTCTCATTGGTCATACTGACTGCGCGCTAATTTTGCAGGAAATGTCTCAACAGGATGATCCCACTATGGCGAGAGCAACGGCTGCTTGTCGAAGTGCGATTCGTAACGGCACAAAGCTAGATTTAACTACGATTCGTGACTTACTCTGGCAATGGCAACAAACCCGCAATCCTCATACTTGTCCCCATGGTCGCCCGATCTGTTTAGCGATCGATGAGTCAGATTTAGCCAGATTTTTTCGACGCAATTGGATTATCTCAAAATAGGAAGATACTGCTATATAAAATGAATTGCGATATAGTAGCTAAGTAGCTAGGCATAAATAAAATTAAAACCGAAAAGATTGTTCCGCCCGCGTAGCGGGCGGAACAATTTCTGGTTTTAGGTTTTAATATGCTCATCTACTTATAGGCATCGCTGAGCAAGGTTAAGACTAAATGATTGATCCACAAACAGTAGGTATTTCTGACAATCAATTTACATACCGTATATCAATTCCAGAACCTACCAATCATATGTTGCATGTTGAATTAGCGATCGCTAATTGGCAGCACGACTTTATCAATCTAAAGCTACCAGTTTGGACTCCTGGCTCATATTTAGTCCGTGAATATGCCAAACATCTTCAGGATTTTGAGGCAATTGATGCGGATGGAGAAAAGCTGCCATGGCAAAAAACTAGTAAAAATCATTGGCGGATAAACAACGGCAATAGTTCGCAAATAAAAATCAGTTATCGCATTTTCTGTAATGAATTAACCGTTCGCACTAATCATATTGACAATACCCATGCTTTCTTTACAGGGGCGGCGGTATTTATGTATATTCCAGAACAGCAGAAGCAGTCTTTCCAAGTCGAAATTCAAGTTCCTCAAGAGAATTGGCAAATTGCAACGGCTTTACCGAATGTTGCGAATTATCCTCATATTTTTTATGCCAAAGACTTTGATACTTTAGTGGATAGTCCCTTTGAGATCGGAGTGCAAGAACAACATGAATTTACAGTACTTGGCAAGCCTCATCGATTCATCATTTGGGGACAACATAAAGCAGATGTGCAGCGTATAGTTCGAGATACTGCAACCATCGTTGCGATAGAAGCAGAAATATTTGGGGGATTACCCTATGATCGCTATGACTTTATCCTCCACGCTAGCAACGGTTTTGGGGGATTGGAACATAAGGACAGTACCGTACTGCTATACAATCGCTTGGGGTTTCGCAAGGAAGAGAGCTATCTCCAATTTATGAATCTTGTTGCTCACGAATTTTTCCATACTTGGAATGTGAAACGGATTCGTCCTAAATCCCTAGAAACCTTTGATTATGACCATGAGAACTATACAGGTTCTCTATGGTTTAGTGAAGGAACTACTAGTTATTACGATCAAATCTTTCCCTTACGCGCAGGACTATACGATGCTAAACATTATCTGAAGCTAGTTAGTAAGAGCATTACCCGATTGCAAACTACATTTGGTCGCAATGTGCAATCGCTATACGAGTCCAGTTTTGATACATGGATTAAACTCTATCGTCCCGATGCAAATACTCACAATAACCAGATTTCCTACTATCTCAAAGGAGAATTAGTATCGATGCTCCTTGATTTAATAATTCGCAATCAAACTAATAACTTGCGATCGCTAGATCGGGTTATGCAGATTATGTGGGAGCGTTTTGGGAAGGATGAAATTGGCTTTAGTGAAACAGAGTTACATGAAGTCATTGAACAGGTCGCAGGTATTGATCTGACAGACTTTTGGGATAACTATCTCTATGGCACAAAGGAAATAGACTATAACTACTATTTCGATCCATTTGGGTTAGAGTTACGCAGCACCCGTCAAGATGTTCTATTTACAGGTTTAACCCTAAAATCGAAAAATAGCATAGCAGAAGTGGAGAAGGTTGAATTTGGTTCACCAGCCCAAAAAGCTGGAATTAGTACAGGGGATAGTATATTAGCGATCGCAGGTATTCGGATAACTGTGGATAGCTTTAATGAGCGTCTGAAGGATTTTGCAGTAGGCGATGTGATCGCAGTAACGATTTTCCAGCAGGATTTGCTAAAAACTGTAGAGATCGTTTTACGTGAGCCAGTTTATAGCCATTTTGAACTTGTGCAAATATCCAATGCTTCTCCAGTCCAAGAAACCAATTTGAAGTTATGGCTGAATATCTAAGGCAAGACTACCTTATCGAACAGAAATTCTCACATAATTTTTATTTAACTTGATTACTACCTTTTTTATAGTGGTTTTCAAACAAGTGCGGTAGGGAGGAATGCCTTGAGGATAGCTACTCAAATTGAGGCATCTCTAAAGCAATAGGGGATTGCTCTAGCCTTAATGCTGATTGCTTGACTTTGGCGGCGAAGGCAAGAGGGTCAAGGTCAAACTGCTCAAACAACTTGCGTCCACGAATACACCGTAATTCAGGATTTTCTGCCGCACCACTGACTACCCAGATGACAAAATCTTTATTACTGCGAGCATTCTCAATCTCGATCGCTGAAATGGCAAAGGACTTGTGATCGCTAGTAAAGCTTTTAATTACCACAGCTTCGCACTGATCATCTTTAGTACATTCAAGATCGTAGCCCACTTGTGACTTATCGACTGATCGCACCAACCAGCCATCACGCATATATTGTGCCATCACTGAGATCATTGCTAGCTTTTCGGCAGTACTAGGATCTTCAATCGAGAAGGGAACTGGCTTTTCCACAACGCGATCAACGACTTTTTCGATGACGCGATCAACCAGCTTTTCGACTTCCACAACCTTTTCGACTTCGACTAGTTTTTCGATCTCGACTAGCTTCTCGACCTCTACAATTTTTTCAACTTCAACAATCTTCTCAATTTCAACTATTTTTTCAACCTCGACAATCTTTTCAACTACTTTCTCGACTTCAATAATTTGAGTAGGTTCCGATGGATCAGTGACTTCACTACTTGAAAAGACCGCGATCGCTTCATCGCTCGTAATTGGATTTGTAACAGGAATGGTGATTGGTTGCTCATCAGGCGGAATTGTAACAATCAGTTCGCTGGTTTCTTCGGTATCGTCCACAGGAATTGTTTTAGCGGCAGCAATCGGTACATCAGGTTCAGCAATAGCTTCTGTGGGGACATCCGACGGCGCGATCGCATAGCTGCTTCTGGGCTTAGCCTTGGGCAGTGAGTCAATTGCTAAAGTTTCGAGAAATTCCTTTGCTTTTCTGGCTTTTTCTGGTTTGCCTTGAGTTTGATACAACACAATAGCTTTCCGCAAATCATCACCTGCAAGGGTTTCATCGGCGATGCTGGGCTGAGAATAGGTTAAGCCGCGATAGTAGTAGGCATCAACATTGCTAGGCTGTAGCTCGATCGCATGGCTAAAGTCCCGTAATGCTTCAGGATATTCCTTGAGGATATAATGAGAACGTCCACGCCGAAATACTGCCAAATCTCGATTGGGATCTAGATCAAGGGTACGGCTATAGCAAGCAATCGCTTGTTCGTAACTTTTGAGCTTAAAATAGGTATTGCCTAGGGAAAAATGAGCATCAACATAGCTAGGATCAATGGAGATCGCGGCTTGAAAATCTGCCAATGCTTGCTGGAGCTGATTCAATAAAAAATTTATTTCGCCCCGTTTGTAATAGGCAATTCTTGCCTTATCAGGTCGCATTGAGATTGCCTTTCCATAGTCGCCGACAGCCTTAGCATATTCGCGCAAACTTACATGAGCATCACCTAAGCCTAAATACGCCTTAATGAAGTTGGGATTTAGCTTCAGGGCTTGACGAAAAGATTCCAGTGCATCCTGTGGAAAACCTTGCTGAATATCCTCTAAACCCCATCGATAATAGACATCCACTAAACTTACACCCTTGCCAGTCCTGATTGTCTTTTGGGTTTGGCGCTCCCACTCGCGATCGAGCATCCGTACATATTCTTCGCGAAATACCCCTGCATCAGACTGCGGTTCGAGAGGCATTCCTTGGAAGTGGGGCAACTGCCTCAGGTAATCTGTTCGCAGGGGTTCATCAAAGGTGACGCAAGAATCCCATGCCACCCATACTCGAAAATTATTTGCTTGCGAGTCAATGTCATAGGCTTCGCTGAGTTCGCGGTAACGAGCTGATCGCAGTTTCAGTTGATATTCCCGATCTGCAGGCACAACCGTACCCGCAGCAAAATAGCCCTGATTGGCGCTACCGATCCTCTTAAAATAAGCGCGATCACCAACCTTAAGAGTTTGAATATTGCCGCAATTCCAAGTAACAATATACTGCTCCCCCTCTGAGATTTCAGCGATCGCTTCACGAATGAAATCGCGAATCTCTGGCTCTGTTTGCTCGTTACACAGGAAAATTCTTGTGACCATAGGGGGTATATATCTTACGTTTGCACTGATTGTATCTAGAAAATAGAGGGAGCGCTTGGCACTCCCTCTATTTTCTCAAATATTTTCTCAAATTTGCGCGTAAACAAGATCGGGACGGAGATCTCTGGCTCCATTTAAGTAAATATGCTTAATTTGATGTTGCTCAAGGGGCGTATTCACATGAATGAGGACACGAATACAGCGCTCCAAGCTACCCTCGACATACATTTGCTGTACATCTAAAAGTGGCACATGCTCCCAATGCGATCGCGATCGGGCAATTTTGGCAGGAAAAACTACATCAATATCTGTTGTTGCCGAAAAAGTGGCACTTACGATTTCACTCGGATCGATATCATTTTGCGCTTCGATCTCCTCCATAAGTTCTAGCACAGCCCTTTCCAAGGCTGCATATGTATTTGCTTCAACTGTGGTTGCACCACGAACGCCACGTACACGCCAACCCACGTTTTACACCATCCGTACTGTATGTAATTATGCTTGATTGAGTCAGAGCATGTTTGTTAGAAAGCAAAGGGCTACAACAGACATTACTCGACTGTTAATCATATCTATCATTTATTAGATTACCCCTAAAAAACAATGTTAATTTAATTGCGATTAATTGCAAGATAAACCGATGCCCCCTATGACTGACTCGCCTGTTTCCTCTAATTTGCCAAACTCAAGCTCAAGAAATATTTTTGGCGTTTCGCCATTAATTCGGATTACCTTACTATTGTTGTATATAGTGCTTACTGTTCCTTTACCATTTTTGAGCAATTTTACGCATTCGGCAGTTCCCGCATCATATCTCAGTGGGGGACTGGTAATTGGATTTGTATTTTTGTATGGAGCCTTAAGTGATCGCGTTATTCTTGATGATCAAGGTATTAGTTTGGTTTATCCCCGTTGGTTTCCTTCATTGTTGCGTAAAGGCTGGTCATTATCTTGGCAAGACATCAATGCGCTCAAACCTCGTATTACGGGACAAGGGGGCATAGTTTATTATTTTGTGAGTAAAAATTCCGATCAGACTTATTTGTTGCCGATGCGTGTAGTGGGATTTGCTCGCCTAGTCCAACAGGTTCAGGAACGTACAGGAATCGATACAAGTGATGTCAGACCTCTAGCCCAACCTTGGATGTATTTAATTTTGTTGGTATTTACACTACTAATGCTATTGATCGATAGCTGGATAATTTATACAGCTTTAACCCTCACGCATTAGAGTTATTCCTAGATGCATTACAACAGCCTATTGATGCTTTGAGTAGTACAGAAATATTTTTGAAAGTGTTGCTTCACAGCACTTTCAAAAATATTTTTGGGTTTTGAGTAAGAGTAAAGTGCTGTAATGTATTTAGCCCACCATGCAAATTTTCACTCCCCTTTGCTCCACTTGAAAGGTTGGGAAAATTAAATTTTTTCTCTTAGAAGGGTTAGTTAGAGGGATCTCAACATTTGGAACATCAGGTACAAGTGCGGTAATGCCTAACTAAAGAAACTTTTGAAAGCGAGGTGCTGTGCTTCTAAAAGTTTCTTTACAATTCGGAGAAGTTATATTCTGCATGAAGTTGGGCGTTTAGGATAATGGCGGCGAGGCTTTCCATGCTGTATTGCATCATTGTAGCGATCGCATCATCAAAGTGGTTAGGCTGTGAATGCGTTAATGTGATAACCCCAATAACATTGATGCCATATATGAGGGGGACTGTTAGCGCAGATCGGGCTGCGTATGGCTGATTAGGCAACTGTAGCCAACGCTCATCAGCGATCGCGTCATAAACAATTCCAATTTGGCGATGGCGTAAAGTCCATCCTGCAAGTCCATTATCTAAGACCTTAGAAATTAGGGCATCCTTGTGATCCCGTGTAACGGCTCCCCGTGCCAAAATACTTTCGATGATGACACCATCTTCATCGATCAAAAAAATACTCCCCCTATCTGCTTCAGTATATTTGGTGAGGGTTTCTACTGTATTTTTTAGTGTAGTTTTGAGAATGAGTTCTCCACTAACAGACTGAGCATAGGAAATTGAATTTTTGAGTAAGGTTGCTTGTAGTTGAAGCGCTGATTGCGCCACAGTTAGCAAAATGTGATCTTCTAGATTACTGTGAAAAGAGATAAAACCTAGCTGACTATGGATTAATGGATCTTGTGAGTTGATCGTTTTCAAGTTCATTTGCAATTCCCTATTTTGGGCAGATGCTGATAAATTTTGCGAGGGCAGATCAATAAAAATTGCCAATTCAATCCTTGTGTGCTATAAAGTTTAGCCTAAATTCCCTAACGAATTGCACCTATGAATGCCACAGTAAATGCCCTTGCGAATCCATCGGATAACATGACAACAAATCTTCAACAGGAAATCAATTTACTCAAGGTTGAGCTTGAACAGAAGGATCTGCTCGTACAGCAGCTTTCAGAAGAGCTTTTTCGTTTGGTGAAGGGTAATACCGCTTTTTTGCCAAATGTTGAGGTGCATGAGCAACATTCAGAAGAAATGCGGTTTTTAGAACAAAAACTTGCTATGGTCGAAAATCAGCTATTGGCAACTCAAGCGCAAATCCAAGATCGCGATCGTGAAGCCGTTGAATTGCGCCAAACTATCCAAGAAATGAGCGATCGCAATCGAATGCTGGAGCAAGTAGTTCAGGAGTTGCCAAATATTTATCGGGCTAAGTTTGCGGAGCGGATCGTGCCAATCAAACAAAAAATTGAAGCCCTACAGAGAGAAAATCGTCAATTGCATATCGAGCTACAAAGTCTTAGTTTCCGTTTATCGGGTCGGACTGCCCGTCGTTCTAACTCGCCACATCGTTTGGAGCTACCTAGAGTTGTACCTGCCTTGGGATAAATGATAGAGCTTTGTGCTCAAAATTAAATTAGAAGTTTTTCAGAAAAGCTGCTTAGCCACTCTTCTAAAAAACTTCTTGTAGGGGGAAAACAATCAAAAAAAACTATAACCCAAAGAGATCAGTGCTTTGCTCTAACTTCTTTGGGTGACTAGCCAAATGTGATGTAAACAATCAAAATTACTTATGACTAGTATCAAAATGTCCTATATAAATGGTCTAAAAACCTGAGGGGTAAGGGCTAAGAGGCTACGGATAAAGGATAAGTATAGACATGAGCATAATTGCTGATAACAATCAAAATTGAAAAAATTGACAAAGCAATTGACCTGCGATGTGGCAAAAGATTAATAATTAATAACATTAACTTTTTCTGTAGAATTAACTTGCAAGGTTATAACTTTAAAAGTTTTTTGGCGATCGCGAAAAAATTAAGCGTATTTAAAATTAATCAAGAGTTTTTAAGAATAAATTTGAGGAAAGCAAAGTATGAGCACAAACGAAGCCAAATCTGAAAGCGCTAAGCCAGAAAGCCCCAAACCCGAAGACAAGTCGCCTCGTGTCTCCAAGGCTAAGACTGACATTGAAACTACCACTAAAACAGGTACTGTAGACATCTCAGCCTTGGCAGTTAAAGAGGAGTCTAAACCTGTGGTTGCATCAATCGAGCAAAAGGGATCATTAATCGTGACGGAAACTCTGAAGCATTATGGCGATCGCCCCATTGTTGATGGCGGCTTCCGTGCTTTTGAATATTTCAGCAGTTCAGGAGAACGTCCCATCGAAGCTAGTAAATTATCTATTAGCAGCACTTACACGACTATGGGTGGTGAGCGTCCAATTGTCAGCAATGGAGTACATGTAACTGGTACGTTTATATCCTCAGGTGAGCGTCCTGTAGTAGAAGATGGCTTTGTAATTGTCGAAAAATTCTATGCAGCAGGTGAGCGCCCTGTTGGTTCTGCTGGGCTAGTGATTAGTGAAACCTACTCTCAGATGGGAGAAACTAGACCTATAGCGTCTAATGTGATCGACAATGCGGGATTAATGGGTTACATCGACTAATTGTTGAAGCACTTAAAAAGCAGCACCGATTGGGTGCTGCTTTTTAAATATTGATTTCATGTTTGTGATTTTTTGAGTCTGATGGATACAACACTGACCAAGTTAAGAGATAAGTTATTTTCGGGTAAGCAGTCAAATCAACTACCTGCGATCGCTGAATTGGCAAACTGTGGAGAAGAGGGTTTGCAAATACTAGATGAGTTTATTCAATCCTGTAAAGCAGCTAATGTGGAGGTGACATGGATCGATGGCAAAATCCATCAGACCCTCTTGAAAAGCGATCTGCCTAAAGCGATCGAATTAGTGCAAACTCATTATCCTCAAGGTGTGGTAACTCTACATTCAGAAAAAGGGATTGATTATCAACCAATTCAAAATTTATTAGCACAACAGGAATTTGAAGAAGCAGATCGCTTAACTAGCAAAAAGCTATGCGAGGCAGCAGGTGAAGCTGCATTACAACGAGGTTGGCTATATTTTACTGAAGCTCAATTAATTCCAATTAGTGACTTGCGGACGATTAATCAGCTTTGGCTCGTTTATTCTGAAGGTAAGTTTGGCTTTTCTGTCCAGCGCAAGATCTGGCTAGGTCTGGGTAAGGCATGGGAAAAGTTTTGGCTCAAGATTGGCTGGAAAAAAGATGGTTCTTTTACCCGCTATCCCAATGAGTTTACTTGGAGTTTGGATGCCCCACGGGGACATTTGCCACTTTCTAATCAATTGCGTGGCAATAAAACGATGCAGGCAATTTTTTCGCATCCTGCTTGGTAATATAGCGTTCAAAACACTTGGTTTAGATGCTAAATGACTCACTAATCTCACTATGTCGATATGGGTTAAGCCTCGCTTAGCTAAATTTGACTGAACGAGGCTTAAGCTTTAGGTAATTTAATGGGTATTCATGCCATGTAATTGTGTTGCGGGCGCTTCGCGCCCGCAACACAATTACAAAAAAATTACTTTGCAGCACTACCATGAAATGAATAGCAAATCTTTACCAAAGTTATAGTTGTTTTAATAACTTGGCAGAGGCGCTTCGACTTCGCTCAGCCCTCGGTTAAACTATGGCGAGTTTGGGATGATTTAAAACTGGCTTTGAAAGTTTTCCAGCTTAACCTAAACGGACGTTAAAAAAACAAAGAGAGTTGCGGTGCAAACCACGACAACTCTCTTGTTTTTATAAAGAATTTATGGCAATCATCAATGAGATATGAGTAGATTCAATTTCGCTCAGCCATCCATAAACTGACGGCTGAGCGAAATCGAAGCCAATGATGTTCACAAATGATTTAGGATTGCCATATTTGTTTATCCTTGTTTCCAATGACGTGCTAATTGTTTTGCCTTTAGTCCCGATTCGATTACTTCTAATAGTCTGGTCATACCCGTTGTATTCACAATTTCATAGGTCTTATTAGCCCGACGACAAGCCTCGATCGCTCTTTCTGTAAGTGAGTGGCTCGCATAACCCGTCACGATAATAATTAAATCCCCGCCTGCAATTTGACTCTCACCTTGTGCGGCAAGCTGTAACCCATCCTGTTCGGTGTACCACATCAAATTAATTGCTGAATCGCGCAGGCGATTTTTGACAGCCGTTTGTAAGCGATCATGTCCTCCAAAGACTAAAACCTTGCCACTGAGATCGGTATATAAAGCAGGGCGTTTTTCAGTTTTACGATGTCTCGCATTAGGTTGCACATCGGGAGCACGATCAACACGGGAGCGATTTTCAAGAGCCTTATTGTAAATAAAGGTAAGTGTCTGTTCATGGCTACCACGCAAGCGGGCTACTGGTCCTTCTTCACTGTGGGAATTTATTTGATTGATCAGCGCTTCTACTACTTCTTCCAACGCACCGATCGCTTTTAAGTCATTAGCATATCCCCTTACGGCGATCGAAGCATCCGTAGCACTAAAGAAATCCTGCTGTTCTTCGATCATCTCCAAGAGATCCGCCTTTAATTCCCGTCTCCATTGAGCCGTTTGTTCCGTTATTCGCTCGTCTAGTAATCTTTCTTCACTCAAGATCAACTGGCGATCAGCTAGTTGGGCTGCTAGGGTAGGTGCTTCTGCAATTTCCTGTCGAATATCCGCCGCTTTTTTTTCTAGTCTTAGTTTTGTCTCGCTGTCTGGAGTTCCACCTTCACGGTTGTATTCCTCTAGCATCTGCTCAACTTTTGCCAACAATGGTTTTAGCCTTCCTTCAATTTGAGCTACTGCTTCTTGAATTTGGCGCTCGCGTTGTTGTTGCAGTCGATTTTGCTCTAACTCCACCTTAGCCATTGTTAGCAAATCGCTAACCGAAGCTTCCAGTTCATCTAATTCAGAAATATGCATATATATTTAATGTTTGTTAATATTTGCTTAGATTTAATATATCGAGAATTAAGTCAAGAGAAATGACTCTGAATAAGTAATTATAAGAAGTTATCGCCACTAAACTCCAATGTAACCTCTCGCTTGCTTAAGTGTGTATAGTTTTATGCTGCCAAATGATATTGATCTCTCCCCATATATTGATTACGCCATCTTAGATCCTGCTGCTAGCGATGAGCAGATAGATTATGCTTGTGAACAGGCTGATCGATTTGGTTTTGCTAGCCTCTGTGTATATCCCTGTAATGTCAAGCGAGCAAAGGAAAGGCTTCTTAAAACCAAAGTAGAGATTTGTACAGTCATTGGTTTTCCCAGTGGAGCAACCACTTCAAATGTAAAGCTTTATGAAGCGATGGAGGCAGTTGAGAATGGTGCGACGGAACTAGACGTGGTGATCAATTTGGGTTGGCTCAAAACTGGACAGACCAATTTGTTACACCAAGATGTAGCTCAAATCTGTGAGGAATCAGGTAAACCCGTTAAAGCCATCTTGGAATTAAGTTTACTGACCCCCGTTGAGCAAGAACTCGCTGCTGAAATCTCTATGGATGCAGGTGTTGCCTTTCTGAAAACAGGTACTGGTTGGGCTGGAGGCGCAACGGTAGAAATGGTGAAATTTCTCAAAGGGATGTCACGGGGTAAGGTGGGGGTGAAGGCTTCAGGGGGCATTCGCACCAGAGAGCAAGCGATCGCATTACTTAATGCTGGCGCTACTCGTTTAGGCACATCTCATGGCGTAGCGATCGCCCGTGCATAGGTTTGATTGTTACATCTATAGCATTTACCAGACTGGTAAATGCTATAGATGTAACAATTATTCCCTGAAATTTTATATATTTTTTAGGTAGTGCTGCAAAGTTATTTTTTTAGTAATTGTGTTGCGGGCGCGAAGCGCCCGCAACACAATTACATTGCATGACTACCTCTTTTTATAGGTATCATGAAATATTGCTGTGTAATTTTGATTTGGGAATGGGTAGGCATACAATAAAAATAGCAACATCAAAACTGAAGCTGTGATATTGACTCTTGATGTTAAATATGCATATTCGATGTGTCTGGGAGTAGTAATTACCCTGACAGGTGTTAACCTGTGGCAAAGATTATCGCCATCACCAAATCGTGAACTTCCCGAAAATCCTGAAACTTCTAAAGTTATCATTCCCCCATTACCAACAGCTTTTGCTCGCCCCAACCTCAACGATGGGGAAAATATAGGCAGTCTTCGCGTTGGCAACCGTACTGATCGCTCTGTACGAATTGTTTTGCTTTCACGAATTACTTCTCAAAATGAATGGCACGCGATCGAACCTCTCAATTGGGACTTTGCCCCAAATGAAGGTGGTAAAGAAGGCTTATTGCTATCTCTGCCAAATTACAAAGTAGTGATTGGCAAAGGTGATGTAATTTTTGCCTTTGCTACTGACGGCTCCCGCACTTACTGGGGACCGAATGTTGTTGGCGAAACCGATGCTCCATTTTGGGACAGTCAAAACAAAGAATGGAGCATGGTCTTACAGCCATAAACAAAGAACCTCTCACGAAGTAAGAGGTTCTTTGTTTAATCGGTGGGGTCTTTGCGTTTAATTAAAGGCTTGGGTAATGGTGGACGATCCTCAGAGAATCTGGGACGTGGGGGATAACCGCCGAAGCTGTCACCATCGCCCCCGATTGATGGCTTGTAGGGGCGATCATACCTTTTTGGGGCAAACTTGCCTCCAGCACTGGGACGACCCTTTGATTGTGGACGGCGTTTACCTTTGTGGGGTACGATGCCAATGAATTCACCATCAATAATTGTTAACACATCACCTTGACGCTGAACATTAACACTCCAGAATTGTCCGACAGCATCGGCGGGCAACAGTCCCGTTAAACGAACTTTAAATTTACTGTACTCTTTAGTTAACTTATCTTTTTGCTTGTCAAACTTTTGCTCAGTACGCCTTACTTTTACAATTACGGAGTTATCTTCAAGGGATTGGCTCGATATCTCACCACGTACAGAGAAATAACCATCTTGGACATTAGGTTCGATTGGCACATCCGATCTGCCAAGTTCTACAGGAGCCCAAACGCCAGATATTTGTACGTGTAACTTACTAGCTTTGTCATTAGTTCTTGGATAAACAACCCATAAATAATTGTGATCGCTTTGTAAGCGTTTTTTGACAATCGAAATAATTTTCCCAAGTAACACTGCATCAACTAGAGAACCGTCAATTGTTAATATATGCCCCTTAGCAAAATTGTCAGGATTGGCAACATAACGACCATAAATTACTCCAATCGCCCTGTACTGGAACGGCTCTGTAGCGGCAGGAATAGGTTGTAAACAAACTTTATTTTCGGAAGGAATGTCATTCTGGCTGTGGATATCTGTCTGATTGTCCTTGGAATGACTAGTCGGCAACTTTACCTTTGTTGCAGGAGTGACATTCGCGATACTTTTCGCTGGTTGCTCTATACGTGACAGTACTGGCTTCTGCTCTTCAGGCTGATCAGGTTCTGGAGACTTAGGAGCTATAACCTTAAGAACTTCTAATTTAGGCAAATCTTTAATCGGAGGTTTAGGTGTAACAGATCTTGATGTGAGCTTACTACTTGCGTCATCGGACTGACTGGGCTTATTGATTTTACTCATGTGAACCTCCAGAAAACTAAGGTGTCTAATGCGGAGTAGACCTTACTGGGCAACTATTAGAACAATATCTTAATCAGCTAAAAAAGTATCTTACATAAACCTTGGATGGAATAACCTCCAATTGATGGATATATAAGCTTAAGTCTAAAATTGACTTGATATTTTTTAAATTTACCTAAAATAAATTCCGCAAAAAATGAAGTATTAGGTAATTCTAACGTAACCCCTGTGAACTGAATTTATAATTCAAGCATAATTAATTATGCTTGCTCCAAAACAAACTTAGCTAATATACGTACAATATGTTAACTAATCTAAGCATACACTGTTCTACGTCAGACTCGTTAAGGACTACACAGAAATTCCTAGAAGTCTTCATCAACTGTTTATTTAGCCACAATTTTTACTGTCTACTATACATCAAGCAACAAAAAATTCACATTTATATTCATCAGTAAAAAATAGCAAAAAAACAAATATGCATATTGCTGCTTTTGCGGTAGTGTCAAAAAACCTGTATTTTGCCTTCTAGGATAAAGATAGACAGAACTAGGTTCTGTCTATCTTTATCCTAAGTAGCTAGACATAAGTAAACTAAAAACCGCGAGTTTTGTTCCGCCCGCGTAGCGGGCGGAACAAAACTATGGTTTGGGTTTTAATTAAGTTGAGCTACTTAGAATACTTTGGCAAGAAATAAATTAAGCAGCATCTTCCTACTTTTTTAGCCTTTTTTCTGTAAATGGTATTAAGGATTTACAAAGGATTTGCGATCCCCACTAAATCAGCCCTTACGATACTTCTGTCCTCAAGTTCAGGAAAATCTACCTGAGACTTATCGACTAGAGGCAGATCATCATCTGCTGATATTTCAATGGATGGAGAGGATTTTATGACATCTGACAAGCAAAATTTTGGACTGATTGGGTTGGCGGTGATGGGAGAAAACCTTGCTCTAAACATTGAGCGCAATGGTTTTTCGATGAGTGTTTATAACCGTAGCCGCGACAAAACTGACAAGTTTCTTGCCACTCGTGCGGCTGGGAAAAATTTCAAAGGTACATTTACGATCGCTGATTTTGTTGCATCCCTAGAGCGTCCCCGCAAAATTCTGATCATGGTCAAGGCTGGCGCACCTGTAGATGCTGTGATTGAAGAACTGAAGCCGTTTCTAGATGAAGGCGATATTATCATTGATGGCGGTAACTCGCTCTATAACGATACTGATCGCCGCACGGTGGAGCTAGAAAAAATCAATCTGAAATTCATTGGTATGGGCGTGAGTGGCGGCGAAGAGGGCGCACTCAATGGACCGAGCATGATGCCTGGCGGTCAAAAGTCTGCCTATGCGGAGATTGAGCCAATTGTAACGAAGATCGCTGCTCAAGTTGATGATGGTGCTTGTGTCACTTATATCGGCAAGGGTAGCGCAGGGCATTATGTAAAGATGGTGCATAACGGCATTGAGTATGGCGATATGCAGTTAATTGCTGAGGCATATGACTTGCTCAGTAACGGTTTGGGACTATCCGCTAGTGAACTTCATGAAACTTTTACAGCATGGCGTAGTTCCGAACTCGATTCTTATTTGATTGATATTACGGCGGATATTTTCACTAAGACTGATGATTTAACTGGGGATGCACTTGTCAATAAAATTCTCGATGCAGCAGGTCAAAAGGGCACAGGCAAATGGACAGTGCAAAGTGCTTTTGATTTAGGAGTACCGATCCCCACGATGATCGCGGCTGTGACAGCGCGGGTAATTTCTTCTTATAAGGAAGAGCGGGTGGCTGCCTCGAAGGTACTGATCAGCTCGACCTCTGGTAAATATCAAGGCGATCGCCAAGAGTTTATTGATGCAGTTCGGGATGCGCTGTACTGTTCTAAGATTTGTTCCTATGCTCAAGGCATGGCCCTTTTGAGTGCAGCATCTCGTGACTTTGGTTATGACTTAAACCTTGGTGAAATTGCCCGTATCTGGAAAGGTGGTTGCATCATTCGTGCGGCTTTCCTTGACAAGATCAAGCTAGCTTTTCAACGCAATCCTCAATTGGCTAACCTCTTAGTCGATCCCGATTTCAAACAAACCATCCTCACCAAAGAGGTGGCATGGCGCAAAGTGGTTGCGGCGGCGGCGCAGTTGGGTATTCCGATTCCCGCCTTTAGTGCATCTCTCGATTATTTTGATAGCTACCGTCGCGATCGCCTACCTCAAAACTTGACACAGGCACAACGCGATTACTTTGGCGCACATACCTACGAGCGCACTGACAAGCCCAGAGGTGAGTTTTTCCATACCGAATGGATGAAGTAAAGATATGAAAAAGGGCGCAAAGCGCCCTTTTTCATATCCTAAATGCTGTCAAATACTGGGTAAGTTTTTTAGCAGAATTATCGTCAAAGCCCATATAGGGATCAGTTGCTACAACTGGCGCATTGGGAGCGTAATGTTCAGGAATATCATCAACTGCTACCCAACTGGATCCTTTTGATTGATTTTGTCTGAGATATTCCAAAACCTCCTGATGTCGGAGGAACTGGAAATCATGGATAATCCTAGTCTCTAAGAATGGAGTTGCACCAACTATCCGTGATGTAATATCTGTCGAAAAAAGTGGCGGGATAACTTCAAATGGAAAAATCTCACGCCATGAAGAGCTTATGACTACTTTTGCCTCAGTAAATCTCCGCAGAACATTTTCAAATTTTTCAAGACATTCAGGATCAAATTTCATGTAATCTTCTTTTGATACTGGACGATCAAATTTTTTCTCTGGGACAAGCACTCCATCGATATCTAAGAAAATCCACATTGATATTTGATAATAGATGTATCGACATTCATCATATTCGTATTAGCAGAATTGACACACCCAACAATGGACAAAATGTTAGTGATCGGTTTGATGAGTGGGACATCGGTAGACGGGATTGATGCGGCGCTTGTAGAAATTTGCGATCGCCGAGGTATCCTCACCACTAATCTGATTGCAGGGCATACCTATGAATATGACGCAGATTTAAGAAAAGAAATCCTTGCTGTATGTGCAGGTGAGCCGCGATCGCTGCAACAAATATGTGAACTTGATGATCGCATTGC
>Ga0209972_10000768_pt1 | contig 31235 bp, 38 predicted proteins | sample NOAtaG_7_FD_187302 | JGI IMG/M metagenome (GOLD analysis project Ga0209972, IMG submission 187302) | Freshwater lake microbial communities from Lake Erie, under a cyanobacterial bloom - NOAA_Erie_Diel1S_2200h metaG (SPAdes) (version 2) | ecosystem: Environmental > Aquatic > Freshwater > Lake ...
CTCAGCTCAATCCCCTCAAACCTAAAAAGCACGGTCGCTTACCTAAGAGCATTTTTCGTCTTGGCTTTGATTACCTGCGTCATATCATCTTTGACATCCATCTCAATTCCGAGGCTTTCTTCAACTCCATTAAATTTTTGTCCTGTACTTAGATCTATGCCACTAAATGTCATCATCGGTTGAGCGATCGCTGACTCTAGCAAACCTAGATCTCTGATCCCATCCTTACCGCCTGATTGCTCGATAACTTGACCATGCAAAGCCAAGACCTCAATAACTGTGAGATAACGCATTATGCTAAACGCTGATAAAGTTCAGCATTCTTTTTCAACACATACTTCGCTGCATCCATAAACTCAGGACTAGGCGAACTCAGCCAACTCTCCAAATTTGCAGAAATTAGTGCCTCTGGGGAAACCCTATGCACCCTCGCCAAGTCTTGCAGCTTTTGCAATTGACTATCTGAAATATCAATAGTAATCGTTGCCATATTTTCACCTCTAAGAAACTGGATTAAGAGTGAACTAAACACCTTCAGGAAAAGTTAGATCGAAAATTTGCTCAAGAGAAAAAGGACATTCCACAGGTAGATCCTCATAGTCTAGCGGAGTCTCACGCACAACCAGTGCCAAACCTGACTCATGCGCCGAAGCGATCGCCTCTGGCAAATACGACTTCAAACTAGGATTTTCTTTTAATAGTTCTAACACCTCCTTACGTTGCTCTCGAATTGTTGACCGCCAACTCTTACTACGCTTTTCTGGTTGATAAGCCCACTTCAAAAGATGCCCAATCAAAACACCTAATCGATTTCTCAACTCTTGGCGTTGTTGCTTACCCAAAGACTCAATTTCCTCCACCAAATTCTCAATATCTAAATCCTGTAAATTGCCAGATTGCAACAGCCGAGACTGCTCCAAAGTCCAAGCATAAAAATCTGTATCATAAAGTTTTGTCGTCATCAATTTCTCCTATCTCAATGCTGCCAAACGCTCACGCACTTCAGGCGATCGAAAACCAAGAATAATATCTTTAGGACTTACCCCAAGCTTCTCCAACTCTTGATCCACCATCACCTCTGTACTATTTTGTTGAATCCATACCTTTCCATCGATTAAATCCAGATGAATCGCACAGCCATAAAATCGATAATCATTACGCCACCCAGAATGCAACACTAAATAGCGATCGCGCTCCTTATCAAAAATCAACCTCGCGTCAGGATCATCCGCACTAAAATCTTGCAGAAACTGACAAATAATTTGGCGATACTCACTTACTCGATCCATTGCGTAATCACCTCTTTTTGAATGTCGTAAATAATTAGCTTTACTTGGTATCTAGCAATCACAATTTTAGCAGGTTCAAATCTAAGAAAGTCTTTCTGAACATCACTCGGAATAGCTAAATAAAGCTCTCGATCTAACTCATTGGCAACCTCTAAAGCAATGCGGTAATTTAGAAACTGCCCTAAAGCTGTATGAAACTCTGAAATTGTGGAACCACCAGAAAAACTCTTGATCTCGACTGCAATTTTGCGTCCTTCTCGCTCAGCCGCGATCGCCATTTCCGCAGCCAAATCTATATACACATCAGCAATACCATAGCGCAAGCGGTAAGGATCATCCGTAATTTTCCATCCATCCTTTTCTAAGGTTCTAAGGCAACCCTAACAACGTCATGAAAAATATCTCTTGCCATATATTTTAGATTCCCAACTCTTTAAAATTTTGCACGATCGTCGCCGCCAGATCCACCGCTTCAGCGTTCAAACCATCAAGCTCAATGTGAATATCCCGCAAAGTCTCCTCAAAATCAAAATCCTCATCCACCTCCTCAGGAGCGACACCCACATAACGCCCAGGGGTCAAACTCCAATCATTCGCCGCCAACTCAGCGCGATCGACCAGCTTCACCAAACCTTGCACATCCCGATACTTGCCATCAGGAAAACGTTCCGTCAGCCACACCGCCTGTTTATGAAAATAGCGAACTTGCTTTAACTGCTCTACCGCTTCCTGTCGCGCCAAATCCGCCGCCTTGCGTTCCTTCGTGACATCCCGACTCGACCAGCGATCGCTATCCTTCGCCAACCGTTCCTTCTCGCACCAGTCCATCACCCGACAGCCCAACTTATAAACGAGATCCGCTTGCTTCACCAAATCACGGCTAGTTTCTGCAAGAGGCGCAAGCCTCCCCACCCCTTCATTGAGACTCATCTTGTTCTGGTTCCCCTCTCCCATTGAGGGAGAGGGGCTAGGGGTGAGGGTCTTAGCATCCCCTCGAAACACCTCCACATCCTTGATTAAAGTCGTCAAACTCTTCTCAAACTCTTGCATCGGTGAGGTTTCACCTTTGAGCGTTTGCGAAACTCCATTTACAAAAAGAGTCATCTTGTCTCGAAATAAAGCGATCGCCTTCGTATAGCCATCAACCGACTCTAATCGGGGAGTCAAGGACATTTTCATCGCCTGTGTCGATGGGTTGACGGGTTTTCCTGCTGCCATAGAAACCGTTTTCCCCAAAAACCAGATCCAACTATGTATCGTGCATATGGTCAGAAATTCTCTGAATTATGTTTCTTGGAAACACCGCAAATCTGTGGCAGCCGACCTGCAGAAAATTTATACGGCTCTCAATGCTGAGGCAGCAGAACGGGCTCTGGTTGATTTTGCCGAGAACTGGGGCAATCTTTACCCAGCGATTAGCAAGTCTTGGTTAACACACTGGCAACATGTGATTCCTTGCCCATTAAAGATTGGAAAGCTGCTCTCAATCGTTTTGCTATTGAGTTTGGTGATCGCTTTCCCCTCTAACTCTTTTCCTTGACACAATCTTATTGACAAACTCATCATCCTCTCCGAGTAATTGGATAAGCTCTTAAAAGTAATGCTTAGGTGAGATGACGATAAGCACTAAAAGGAACTCCAGTACGTTTTTTAATGTCCATAATAGATTTGAATTCACCACGACGTTGACGCTCTTCGGCGATCGCTTTAGCTGTATTTGGTTCTATCCCTGAGCCAATCAGATCATCTGTGGACATAGAGTTAATCCGCTTCCATGAATAATCTGACTCTTGGCGATAGTCATAGCTAAATATAATTATTGGCTCAATTTTTTTGAGCGTAGCGTTGGGGATTTCTAAAATGTCGTGAAGTTCCTCAATGCTAGTGAAAATATGCCCTTCATCGCGGAGGGATTCGATATCATTGGCATAGACAATCGGTAATCCTAAAGTATTTACCAAATCATTCTTAGAGCAGGTATTGATATCAACTTTAGGACGATTAGCCGCGATCACTGCAAATAGTTTAGGATCATCAGGTAATGCTAAATCCTTGGGGTAGGTTTTAGCTAGATAAGCTCGTTTGAGCGCAAAGGCAGTGGCAATTTGGGCAAACCAGAGAATTGTTGCTAGTTTAGAGAGAACTGGTATTGAGGAGATCACAATTGCGCCAGCAACAAAGCCAGCACCAATACCAATCCAAATATTTGAGCCAGACTTTACACCAGCATAGGCGATCGCGCCACCACCTAATACTGGCACAAAAGACCAAAAAACCCATGCTGGCGTTTGATCAAACCATGCAGGCTGAGACATAATTTCTTCTCAAGATTCTTGCTAAATATTATTCTTGCACCATTCTGATTAAATGTTTTTAAGTAGCTTTTTTCGCTTCTCTTCATATTCTTCGGCTGTGATCACGCCATCATCATAGAGTCTCTTCAGATCGCTAAGTGCTGCGGTAGAGTCTCGAACTGATGCTGTAGCTTGAGGTGCGCCAGCATTAAATCTACGATTAAATTCAGCGTCAGACATCAGCAATAACATGATGAATTCAATAAATGCTGCTAGCGATGGAATTCCCGTCCAACAAAATAGAAGGTAAACAATTCCCCATCCAGTCTGACCAAGATAAAACTTATGTGCCCCAAGCGATCCTAAAAAGAAACACCAAAGAATTGCACCAGTTCTAGTTTTCATAACCATTTCCCTTGTTGATTGTTTTAGTTGTGACAATGCTCAATAAAATCACAGTTTGCTAGGCTACATGATGTCAAATTATTATGCAGAATGCTTCTCTTTGGGAATCTTTGTGAGTTTCTTACTCAATAAATATACCAAGACCACCCCCAATTTGGCTTCAAGTAAGGTCATGTAAATTTGTAAATAGACATTGGTTTCGGGATTAGCATTAAGAGCAAATGCAGCACCACCCACGATAGCATAGGGCAGAAGTTTCAGTTTTTTGGTGATCGGGTTTGATGTCAAAGTTCCTATCCCAGATATCATTATTATCTTCTCCTAAAAATATAAATAGCTAGGTGCAATTAAATACAAACCCCAAAGCCCATAGCGCACAATGCGCTTAAAGTATGGAATCAGAAACTATTTCATAATTATACCTAGCTACTAAATAAATTTCAATCTAGTGAAGTTAACTATAATGAATAAAACTAAATAAAAGTGTTCAGCTATAATTTAGGTTATTGCGCGTATTTATAATTATTAAGAGAAAACAGCAAAGATTTTTTTATTTTTATGCTTAATGAGAAAAAGCTATAAACGGATCAAAATTTATAACGTTTCCATCGACAACTGCTCGATGAATTGATCTAAGAATGTTGAAATATTAAAAGAATCTACGAGGAGATAACTCAATCATATTTTGTCCAATTGTAATATCCAGATCACCGAAAAAATCATGGTCTAACAATCCCATACTTGCCTTCGTAGCGATCGGTACAGACATCATTTGGACTTTGAGAGAACCTAATGAAATTGATTTTACTTTACCGATAGGAAAGCTCACTTTACTGCCATCAGCAATGTCAAACTGCCCTGAAGTATCGGGTACAACATTAAGTGTTTGTGCCATTTCCCCAGTAATTAAAGTTCTGCTTGCGCCAGTATCCAACATCATTTCATAGATACGATTACCATTAAAAGTTACTTCAACAATGGGAATACCACGCACACGTCTCTTGATGGGAATTCTGACTGTTTGATTTTGACCACCATTACATAAACTACTGAGATCAATACGCTGCCCTTTAGAATTGACCATAAAGCAATCTGAAGCTTGAGCATTTGTGTGATTAATAAGTTTAGTTTGATTGATACATAACTCACCAATCCCAATCAAAGAACTAACTATTAAAGTAATCGTTACTAAATTGACTTTAAACATGATCTACAGGGATTTGATGTTTTACAGAATATTTTATAGCTTTTTTCAACCTAATGAAGGTCAGGTATATTATCCTGATTTCGACATGGCATCAAGCCTATGTAACTAGATCTTGTGAGAAGCGTTAAGCAATCCTAAATGGTGCGCTTCCACTAAACTATAGTAGTCCTAAATGAGATGCCAATGATTTCTACAACTAAATTTAGGATAGCTATAGTTTGGATTCGCATAGTTAGAATTTCCGTGAGTTAGGTTTATTCTTTGGATTGGGGTAGGCTTGAGCACTAGGATAAGTTGGTGGAAAATATGCTTTTTTGTGCTTTACCATTGGTGACAGTACAGGTGGCATATTCGGAGCACCATGTGTGTAACCCTCTTTGTAGAGAATATAAACCAGATTGAGTTCACTAATTTGCGCCGTATATTTTAGGATTGTATTGAGAGATTCATATTGCTTTTTGGCGATCGCGGAAACAGAACTTTCGTATAGATCATCATTAGGTGCAAGGAGTAATTCACAAGCAACTGTCGAATAAATCGGAACATTGCGTGATTTTTGGATAAGTCGCTTCGCCAGTAATTTAAAGATTCCTTGATAGGCATGGCGTTCCTGCTCTTGCATTAAAGTGTCATAGGCTGGATTGACTAATTTAGCAAGATACTGAGTAGCAACTGCCTTGTCTTCTAGCGAAAAGCCGTAAACATCAGGATGCAATAGGCGAACAATTCTCAGATAGACACGACGAATATAGATAGGATTGGTGGTAATCGTTAAGCCCAAGGCTGCATAATAGTCATTGTTAAACTGACTAATACCTCGATCAATTTGGACAAACTGAAGTTTTAGCTCCTTTGGCAATTGATTCATAGTTATAAGAATTGAGAATAGCTAAATTGCCATTTTTCTCAGATAGACTAAACATTTTAACGCTAAACAAAAAATAAAGACAGCGCATTGTGTCATTTATATTTTTTATATTCATGAATGCAATGGTAGTACTGCAAGCGGTAAGAGGGAAAATCCTAGCCAAAATAGTGATCGCCAAGAGAATTTTGGTAAAGGCTCAGGCTCAGTTAATAAAAAGTTAATCCGTTCTTCTAAGCGATCACTTGTATTTGTTGAACCAAAAGCAGCAGTAAAGGTTTCAGACGGCAGCATATTATGACTGACCATTTCTAATAGTGATTCCGCGAGTAATAAGCCATCTAAATACTGAGCTGCCCAACGATCAGCACGTAGTTCACGTAATAGCAGCAACTCCTCCCATAGTACTTGGGTATTGGGCAACCAAGGCATGATTTGACGCAGACAGCCTAGCCAGAAAAACCAGAATGTGTCGTGGTAATGGGCATGAGCGCGTTCATGGAGTAAGACTGCTTCTAGGTGTTCGGAATCAAGGGTATCGAGTAAACCTTGGCTCACAAAAAGATGCGATCGCCAAAAGCCAATTTGTGCGGCAAAGAGCATTGGAATATTTAGCAATTGCATATCATCGTTGCTAGCTGTCGCATCTCTGTGGATGACTAACTTTTTCAACTTTTGTAAGGATTGCCAACCTGTCAAGGCAAGTTGCCCAGCACGGAAGATGCTATAGACCAAAAATATTAGGGCGATCGCATAGCTAACATAGCCAGCTTGCAAACCGATCATTTGACCTTCAGATCCCATACATAGCACGGCAATCGCGGTCGTGATGACCAGCAGGGGAGGCAGGACAAAGCAAAATAAGGCTCTATGCCAACGGATTTGCCAAGTTACTGAAACATTATGGCTACTCTGCCAATCGTAACGCAACCCCCACGCTAAGCCGAGAGAACCCAAAAGCATCACTGAATGCATCGAGAAAAATAGCATGATTAACCTTCCAGTGACTGTTCTCTAGATTGGCGAATCGTTTTAAGGCGGGTAGCGATCGCTTCGAGCTTGTCCATACTGGCGCGATCAAGGTCATTGGCAAAGGCTGCCACAATGTCTGCATCACCCACTTCTAAGAAACGATTGAGTTGGTGATAGGCAGTTAAGGCTTGCGCCTCCTCGCGCGAAATTAGGGTATGCCAATAGAAAGTGCGTCCCTCTTTGTCACAAGCAATCCAACCCTTTTGTTCGAGGCGACGCAACACGGTCATCACTGAGCCATAGGCTAACTCGCGATCAGGATCAGCAAGAATGCGATCGTGGATATCAGTTGCACTAATCCTTGTGCTATCCCAAATAATATTGAGAAGCTCAGACTCTAATGGACCAAGCGATAGTTGTTTCGGTCGATATTTTGGTAATGGAGTCATAGCTACTCAAATTACATTTGCTTCTTACTATAGCGCCTTCAACCCTTTATTAAACGAAAGACTTTACTCAGTAAATCCTTTTGTTCTTAAAGGGATGCAACACATTGAATCGATATAATTTCCATAGCATCGGAAATATAACAAGCACCACCAAATTTATTGATGATTGGTCTTAGTTGTTCGATCAGATGCTTAGTCTTATCCGCCAAGAAGAAAGCAATCACATAGTCGTTTTCCAACATGCTCATATCTAAATCGCCCGAATTAGTGCCACTTACGCCTTTGCCAATCACATTACGGATGACAGTATAGTTTAAAACCCCAACAGTTTCTAAAACCTTGGTGATTTTATGGGATTCAACAGAATCAGATACAATTTCGATCCGTTTCACCGCGTGCATAGTTTTATCTCAACTAAAAATAATAAATTCTAGAATGGCTAACGCTTAGCGCTATCTATTCTAAGTAGCTAGACATAAGTAAACTAAAAACCGAGAAGTTTGTTCCGCCCGCGTAGCGGGCGGAACAAACTCTCGTTTTGGGTTTTAATTAAGTTGAGCTACTTAAATATGCAGATCTACTTAAATTATGGGTGCTTTTATTTGTAAGGTGGATGATTTTGCATTTTATTTAACTTAAGTTCTGACTAGTTAACATTTGGTAAAAAAACAGCCTTGCATAGCAAGACTGTTGGGATTGCTTTGTACTAATTGAAACCCTATTGATTTCCTGAAAAACTTATGTTGCAAGCTTTTCAGGAAGTCACCTTACTGGCAAATGTAGCGTTTTCTTGTCTGGTGAAGTAAGGTTTTGTTTCCTCGCTTTTAAAAGAGGAAGCAAATCTCCGTACCTCGCTTGCTTGAAAACGCTATATCAATAGAAAGTTAGAATATTATTTTGAGTCTATACCCAAAATAAATTGATTACATATAAATATAAAGGAATTCCGACAATAATGTTAAAGGGGAAGGTGACGGCTAGGGCCGTCGAGACATATAGGCTAGGATTTGCTTCTGGCACAGTCAGACGCATCGCAGCAGGTACAGCGATATAAGATGCACTAGCACATAGCACTGCAAATAAAAGGGCATCTCCCTGCGACATTGAAATTAATTTGGCGATCGCAATCCCCACACCTGAATTTAAGATTGGCATCAAAATCGCAAAGGCAATCAGGAATACACCTGTTTTTTGTAATTCTCTAATACGTTTTGCGGCGACTAGCCCCATGTCCATCAAGAAGAAAGTCAACACGCCATAAAACATATCTTGGGTAAAGGGAGATAGGACGTGCCAGCCTCTCTCGCCTGTGAGACAGCCAATAAGTAAGCTACCGACCAGCAAAAATACGGAGCTATTCAGAAAAGCTTCGCGGAGTACTTCCCCCCATGCAAATTCGCGTTCTTCACCTTTTTCGGCTTTTTCTGCGGTAGTAAATAGACTGACAAGGATTAATCCGACAATAATTGCGGGGGACTCCATCAGCGCCAAAGCAGCAACCATATAGCCATCAAAAGGAATATCTAACTGTCCCAAAAATGAGCTAGCGGTAATAAAGGTAACAGCACTAATCGAGCCATAGGTTGCAGCGATCGCTGCGGCGTTGTAAGAGTCAAGTTTGACCTTGAGAACGAAAAATGAATAGACAGGGACAAGGCAAGCCATAAGGATGGCTGCAACCATCGTCATGACTACTTCTTGATTAATTCCACTTTTGACTAGCTCGACACCACCCTTAAAACCGATCGCGAGAAGTAAATATAGTGAGAATAATTTCGGAATTGGCGGCGGTATTTCTAAATCCGACTTAATCAATACTGCTATCATGCCTAAGAAAAAGAACAAGATCGGCGGATTGAGAACATTAGAAACAATTAGGTCTAAATCCATGTGGACAGATCCATATTATTAAGTAAAAGATTTTCTAAGAGAGTAATTTAACAATGATGTCAGTCTACTGAATTGTATCGTTATCACCTATGGAGTCTTGTTATATATTTAGCTTCATTAAGCTAGCAGTCTGAAATCATTGGTTGATGTGTGGAAGCGCACCTCGAAGGGTTGCGTTCGTTAAGTAGTACAGAAAATTTTTTGAAAGTGTAGCAAAGCGGACGCTTTCAAAAAATTTTCTGGGTTTTAAGTCAGCACAAAGCGCTGTATTAGCTACTTTTGCTAGCATATAGCAAAGTTTTGTCTTTGGGAGATTATTAAGATGACAGTGATCGCTACTCCCCCTCTCAAAAATCAAGAGCCAATATCCCAGTCACTCCTTACCGATCAATGGATTAGTGCAACATGGGAAGAGTTTGTGCAGATTCTCGAAAATCCTCTATATGCAGACTCGCGATGCTATTACGACAAAAATCAATTTAGGCAAATGAGGATTGAGACTATGCCTGTTGGCTCAGAACACGCAGACGATAATACTTTAATCATCTTTGCTATTAGTTTATATTGCACATTATCTGCCATCCCAGCGAGAGGCTTGACCAATTGCAGCTTTACAAAAACGGGAGTTCAAGGCTGTCAACCTGACATCGCTTACTACATCGGTGAATCCGCAAGTTTAGCGCCACGTAGTAGCTCTGTAGTAAATCTCGATGAATTTGCCGTGCCTAATTTGGTGATCGAAATATCTAGTTCTACGCTAGGCGACGACTTAGGCAAGAAACGATTACTTTATGAACAATTGGGGACTAGTGAATATTGGGTCGTTGATGTCCAAGAAGTAAGAATCATCGCCTTTGAAATGATCGATGGAGGCAGTCGTCAGATTACAGAATCGAAGTTACTAGGTAGTTTAGCGATCGCTGATCTCGAATTTGCCCTGCAACTCAGCCGCGAAAAATCTCAATCTGAAGTTGGGGCATGGCTTTTACAAAAATATAGCTATCGCTAGTTTATATATTTACTGTGCTTCGCACAGTAGATATATGATTGTGTCATGATTTTTTATAGAAATATAACGATCTTTAATCAAGAGAGTTTCGGATTGTTTCCCCGCCAAAGGCGGGGAAACAATCCGAAACTCTCTATATCTAAAAATTCACATAAGGATTTTAAATCAGGCGTTATACTATGGTTAGATATAGGCTGCATACTATTTTCTGATTTAGTTGCTAGGCTGTCTTGTGCGTGAATTCCATAGTGAATTCTCCAAACACTTAAAGTTAGAAATTACAGTTGGAAAAATGAGCGAACCAACTCCCTACGAAAAACTAGGAGTCCATGACGAAGCCTCCTTTGAAGAAGTGCGTGATGCACGCGATCGCCTATTGCGCGAATATGAGGGGGATGAGTCTCAACAAGAAATAATCGAGGTTGCCTACGATGCCATCCTTATGGATCGTTTACGCGCCCGAAAGGAAGGTAAGATAGCTGTCCCTGATCGAATTCGCTATCCTGAACGCCTATCAACAGCGATTCCTGCGGCTTTGCAAAACAATCCCCAACGTCGCGCTCCCTCTTGGTTATCAAGACTATTAGACAATCCTAGCCAAAAAGACATTTACATTTCTCTGGGGATTTTTACTGGACTTGGCGCAATCAGCTTTTTTGTACCAAACGCCACCACCACTTGGCTTTCGTTTGGTTTGATTGTTAGTGTCTATTTACTCACACGCAAAGAAAATCGTTTTGGACGCGCTCTGTTGATTTCCTTGTCGGGGATCACTGTGGGGGTAATGCTTGCAGCTTTGACTAACCAAGTTTTGGTATTGTCCCGTTTGGTAAGTGATGGATTTTTCCCCAGCCCCATCCAAATGGTAATTATTTTGTTAGTCATGTGGCTACATGCTTGTTTCTTGCGTTAGTTTAGCGATTAGCTTTTAGCGATTAGCTTTTGGCTATAGAGAATTGCTGTGTCTATGAATGACTAAAAAGGTAAAAAGGTATTGTGAGCATATTGCAAGACAAGCATCTCACAATACCTTTTTTAAGATATAGCAATCCAAAAGCTAAAAGCTAATCGCTAAAAGCTAAAAGCCACTTTCCTACGAGATATACCGATATGACCTTAAAGTTTGGGATCGCACAGCTTAATCCGATCATTGGTGATTTGGTGGGTAATTGCGATCGCTTGTTAGCTGCTGTCCAAAAATTAGCAGTCCAAGCTGTGCAGTTAGTCATAACTCCTGAACTCTCAGTTTGTGGCTATCCGCCGCGCGACCTCTTGATGAATCACCAGTTTGTGAGTGATATGGACTCCGCGATCGCTGATTTAGCCTTGAAACTGCCCCATGATGTGGCAGTACTTGTGGGGACAGTTTCTGTCAATCCTCAGGCAAATCAAGTGGGAGGTAAACATCTATTTAATAGTGCCGCTTTGTTACAGGATGGTAAAGTACAGCAAATTTTCCTTAAGAGATTGCTACCGACCTATGACGTATTTGATGAGGATCGTTATTTTCAGGCGGGGGAGGGGAGTCAAGTTTTTACGTTAAAGCTACCAGACCAAGCGTCATTGCGAGTGGGCGTGACCATTTGTGAGGATATTTGGAATGATGAGAAGTTTTGGGGAAAAAGGAACTATGCTGATGATCCCGTGGCGGAATTGGCACAAAAAGAAGTAGATTTGCTAGTTAATTTATCTGCTTCTCCCTATGCGGTCGGTAAGCAAAAGTTGCGTGAAGCCATGCTCAGCCATAGTGCGATTGTCCATAACTTGCCATTGCTATATGCCAATCAAGTCGGCGCAAATGATGATCTAATTTTTGATGGGCGCAGTATGGCGTTTAATCGCAGTGGTGAAATTGTGGCACGGGGCAAAGGGTTTGAAGAGGATTTACTTGTAATTGATTTTAATCTAATTGATTTTAATCAAGTTGGTCATATTCCAAATTTATCAACCTATGAAAGTGATGATGCAGAAGTCTTTGCGGCTCTGGTTCTTGGTGTGCGGGACTATATACAGAAATGTCGCTTTCGGAAGGTCGTCATTGGTTTAAGTGGCGGTATTGACTCGGCGTTAGTTGCAGCGATCGCCACAGAAGCGATCGGCAAAGAGAACATCTTGGGTGTGCTGATGCCTTCTCCCTATAGTTCCGATCATTCAATTACTGATGCGATCGACCTTGCCCAGAATTTAGGAATTACGACAGAAACGATTCCTATTCAGCCAATGATGTCGGCTTTTGATCAGAGTTTGGCGCATCTATTTGCGGGACAAGCTAGTGATGTCACTGAGGAGAATTTACAATCGCGGATTCGGGGGAGCTTGCTCATGGCGATCTCCAATAAATTCGGGCATTTGCTAATTTCTACGGGGAATAAATCTGAAGTGTCTGTGGGCTATTGCACTCTCTATGGAGATATGAATGGTGGTCTAGCAGCGATCGCTGATGTTCCGAAAACGCGAGTATTTTCGATTTGCGAATGGCTGAATCGCACTAATTCTCCGCTAGCAATTAAGCAGGGTGTTGCGGAAGTAATTCCTGTAAATATCATTACTAAGCCCCCTAGTGCAGAGCTAAAGCCCGATCAAGTCGATCAAGATTCCCTACCGCCCTACGATATTCTCGATGATATTTTGCATAAGTTAATTAATCTGCATTTATCGGCCACTGAGATCATTGCCTCTGGACATGACCAAGCAACGGTTGATCGCGTAGTGCGTCTGGTCAAAACTGCCGAATTTAAACGTCGTCAAGCTGCTCCTGGTCTCAAAATTACCGATCGCGCCTTTGGTTCTGGTTGGAGAATGCCGATCGCCAGTAAGGTTACCCCTTAAGTAATAAGGTGCGGCGCTTCGTACCGCACCTTATTTAAAGCGATCGCACTGGCACTTGATGAGCGCTGAGATATTCTTTAATTTCCGAAATGGTCAATTCGCCATAGTGCAGTAATGAGGCTAGCAGTGCAGCTTCGGCATGACCTTTTGTGAGCGCTTGAAGAATATGCTCACAATTACCTGCCCCACCTGAAGCAATTACAGGCACTTCTACTAAATCCGCAATTTGGCGCGTCAGTTCAAGATCGTAACCAGCCTTAGTTCCGTCAGCATCCATACTAGTCAGCAAGATTTCACCTGCACCGCGCTTAACGACTTCCTGCGCCCACCAGAGCGCGTCTATGCCTGTATTCTCGCGTCCACCACGGACATAGACATCCCAGCCTAAATTCTGGGGATCGTTTCTGCGACGGGCATCGATCGCCACGACGATGCACTGATTGCCAAAGCGATCGCTACTGCGGTTAATGAGATCAGGATCGTGAACGGCAGCAGAATTCATGCTGACCTTATCGGCTCCTGCTCGTAACAGTTCGCGAATATTGTCGAGATTGCGAACACCACCGCCAACTGTAAGGGGAATAAAAACCTGTTCAGCAGTGCGATAGACCACATCTAAAATTGTGCCGCGATCTTCATGGGTAGCAGTGATGTCAAGGAATACCAGTTCATCGGCCCCTGCTTGGTTATAAGCCTGTGCTAGTTCTACGGGATCGCCAGCATCCTTAAGATCGACAAAGTTCACTCCTTTGACGACTCGACCTGCTTTTACATCAAGACAAGGCAAAATCCGTTTCGCCAGCATAAGCCCTTCAAATATTACATAATCACGGTAAGAGTGAATATTTTACCTTAAACGGAAAGGGTGGCGTGAAGAGTCGTCCTTTGCTTATTTGAGAATTACGATCTCACCACGATCACTTGCTTGCCGATATTCCTCACCAAAATCACAATTTGCTAATTCTCCTAGTTGAATATTCTGCTCAAAATTGGGAATTTCAGGATCAATTTCGAGCGATCGCAGACATAGGGACAATCGGGTGATTTCGATGGACTCCTCGACCACATCACAGCCAAAGAGATTATGCTGCAAAATATGTGCGATCACTTCCGTGGGATTCCTATGCACAAGGACTTCAGGATGGGGAGAGAATTTGGTCAAGAGATGATGAATACGCTCATGTTCAGAAATTAAAAACTCTAGCGCCGTAGTCAGAAATACGCCTGCACCACATTTGGGATGCACAATTTTGATATTGAGTAAGCGCTCTTGATATGCCTTGCAATATGCCAAGGTGTCTTGAGCAAACTGGCGATCGCGATCATCATCTTGATCTGCTAAAGACAAATGCTGCTGTAAAGTGCGAATAACAGACTCACTTTGGAGAATCACCTTGCAAGGTAGCTTGGGAGTACGTCTTTTGCTGAGATTGCCCAGATCCTTACGATATTGCGACAATTCTCTAATGGAATCATCAAAAAGAGCCGTCAGAATATGGTGCGTCACATCTTCGCTAAAGTCAAACCGCGTAATCTCCTTAATCTGCCGACTTAGCTCATCCCCCACAAATAGGGCCTGATCTAAAATGTGATCGTTTGCAAATAAGCCCGATGGATAAGCCTTAATCGGACTGTGGTAATTGGAATTCCCCTTTTGTACCCAACGAAAAATTGCTTTGTAATTTTCCCAAATATGTTGCTCTACATAGGGATTTACAAATTCATAAGCATCTTTAATCAGATGTTTAGGCAGTAATCCGCGATCTTCACAACAAGCGACAAATAAGATGCGATTCAACAATTTCTGGGCTTGATAAATTGCGATCATAATCACATCTTCCGTATGAATTTGCAGATGTGCGTCCAAACTGTTAGTCTTAGAGGCTTGAGCCAGTAAGAGCAACCGATAGCGAAAATCCTTGATTAATTGACTGCGAATTTTGTAATAGTGACTATAAAAATTTTTAAGAACCTCGGTTTCAAGTTGGTGGGATTCCTCTAATAGCTGGGTAGTTCGGGAGCGATCCTCACTGATAGCAATACCTCGCAAAAGTGTCCGCCGTGATAGTAAAAAATAAAAAGCCTTCAGTTGTCCTAAATCCGCCAGTGATTCCCATGCAAACCTTTGGCAAAACAGTCCTGAAACATCGCGATGGTAGAGGCAAATCTCACGGTAGTCAAGCACGATCATCCATTCAGTTGTCTCATGCTGTGGCTCAGGCTTGACGATCGCCCCTTCCTCGGCAGCATTGACAATAATTTCAGCAATAACATTAACTGAAGTTTCCGTAAAAAAACCCAATGCTGGATTGGGGTGTAGCTCTAGTTCCCAATCCAAACCTGCCGTCTCAAAGGGTGATTTATACCCCAAAATATCAACAAAAATATCGTGTAAGAACTGTGCTTCCGCAATTAGATTCGAAGGTTCATAATCATTAGCAAAACCTAACCATCGTTGAATAATTTGAAAGCGATCGCCCAAGTCTCTCGGAAAGCCAAAGGAACTAACCCGCCTCGCGAGCGGCTTAGGATGAAACAGAGAATAATATGGCGATCGCTGATTCATTCATCTTTGACAGCATTTTGAATTTGTTTCTTTTCTGCCTCTACCTCAGCAAGCAACCTTTCACGATCTTCAGGAGACATTTCTTCGAGTTGCTTTGCTAAAACTGCCTTTTTATAATCATCAAGTTGCTGATTGTAAGTCATGGTTTGCGTAATAGCCCGAAACACATAGGTTGAGATCCAAGCAAGCAACACACCGACAAGTACAACTTGACTCCAAACGCCTGCATTAGTTGCATCGAAACCATTAGCACGAAATACCCAAAAGGCGATTCCACCAAATCCGAAAAAAGCAACCATAATTGCTATGGCATCAATGCGGCGCATAATCTTCAATCTCTCAAATACTGATTTAAAGTCATTTTTAACTAATACTTTAAATAGTGCGTGCTTCGGGACGGAAGTTAAAGAAGGGTGATAGGACTAATAAACCAGGGAAAAAGAAAAATGCCAAAAAACAAATGAATATTCTTTCAATCGAACCAGTTTTGTACCAACGAGCCTTGAAGTAAAACAAAATGATTAGAGGTAAAACAAGCAAATATGTACCTGCGATCGCAGCATATACAATGGCAGCAAGTATTGGAGAAGAGAGAAGAAACGACATATTTCTATACAGGATTGTGTAGGTTTATCTGTTAATAGATTGTAACAGTTTAGTAATCACTCAACTCACAAAATCAAGATGGAGCTTTGTTCATCTTGATTTCATGGTTGTACAGAATCTAGAAAAATTTGTGTTTGATTTTAATTTGCTAGAGTGCTAATATAAGAAACGCTGAAAATTTTACCCGAATACATCCCTAAGACTGTGGCACCTCAACAACAAAAGATTCGGATTCGTCTCAAAGCTTTCGATCATCGCCTGCTAGATTCTTCCTGCGAAAAAATCGTCGAAACTGCTAATCGTACAAACGCGGCTGCTGTTGGTCCAATCCCCCTGCCAACACGCCGTCGTATCTACTGCGTTCTCAGATCTCCCCACGTAGATAAGGACTCTCGCGAACATTTTGAAACTCGTACCCATAGTCGGATTATCGATATTTATCAACCCTCAGCCAAAACTATTGATGCTCTCATGAAGCTCGATCTAGCTGCTGGTGTTGATATCGAAGTAAAACTCTAACGTCTAAATCTTCAAGCAAAGCCCAGAATCATGAAAGTATTTAATATTGCTTTCATAACTCTGGGTTTTTCTTATTAAATTAGGACTTACGCAAACCGAACGAATTTCTTAGAATTGATGTAGATGTGGTGCGGGCTTCGCCCGCACCACATCTACCCAATGCGTAAGTCCTATAAAACAAAAAGATAAGGGAGTCGTATTACACCTCCCTTATCTTTTTGATTACAAATTCACGCAAATATACTGCTAGTCGTCTACGTCATGGGCAACCGTGGTTTTATTTGTAATGGGAAAAGATCCATCTCCCTTTACTGAAGCAGGAAGTTTCTGGTTTTCTGGTTATTAGTAAATATTAGTGAAATATATACGGAATAAAAATGCTGAAAAAGCTAAAGCTTAATCATCTGCTTACTTTTGCCATTGCGGCGATCGCTGCCATCATGTCAATGACAATTGGGCAAGGTTGGGAGCCTGTAGTAGCTCAAAATCAGTCACAAACTCAAGTGCAGAAGCAAGCACAAAAGCCTGCGGAAGCAACCCTTCAAACCATTAGTTTGCAAAATGCAGGTTTACAGTTACAAGAGGTTGCTCAAGGTGTATATGCACTGATTGCTAGTACTGATTTTCCACCTGTGAGTCCTGCGGTCGCGATCGCCAATGGTGGGATTGTCATCGGTAGTGAAAGTGTATTGGTGATAGACTCATTTCAAAACTCAGATTTAGCTGAATTATTGATTGCAACGGTGAAATCACTGACAGATAAGCCCATCAAGTATGTATTGAATACCCATTACCACTTTGACCATACAGGCGGTAACGTTGCCTTTGTCAAGCAAAATATTCCTGTAATTGGACGTGGTGTAATTCGTGAGTATATCCAAAGTGGCAAAAATAATACGAATGGCATTACCCCTCCAACGGTCATTGTCAATAGTCAGACTGATATTTGGTTAGGCGATCGCCAAGTCCGCATTGAACGTGTCGATGGACATTCGGCAGGTACGGATCTAGTTGCCTATGTCCCTGATGCTAAAGTTCTATTTACTGGTGATATGGTTTTCAATAAGCGGATTCCCTACACAGGCGATAGCGATATTCGTCAATGGCAAGGTAGCCTATATCGCTTGATTGCCACTTTCCCCGAAGCAAAGGTTGTCCCTGGGCATGGTGATGTCACTGATGTAACGGGCTTACAAGCACAGCAGGCTTATTTCAGTTGGTTAGAGCGCACGGCTTTGGAATGGAAAGCGCAGATTTTAACTAAAGAGCAAGTATTGGAGAAATTTGCGAAAGTACCTGATGCTTACAGAGATTACAAATTTAAGGACATCTACCCTCTCAATTTAGAGTCAGCCTATGAGCAGTTTACTCGTAGCAAGATTATTCCTTTGATTCCCTAAATTACAGGCAGAAAACCTATTTTAACAGCTTTTACTCAAATATTTGTAAATAGGCTATTTCAAGAGATCAATTTACCCGAATAAAATCTTAAATAAGACCTCAACAAGTTTTCTGCACCAATCAGCCCTTGTTCAGATAGATTTAGATAATTTAAAGATAGTATTGATCCCTATTGTTTCTAACATTTAGGTTTTTTTATTAAAAATTCCAAGGAAATTATAAGAGTGAAAAACTTGTTTTTAGCATAATTTAGCTTTATTAAAATCGTTACTAGGAAATCTAAAGCGTGATTACCATACTTTTCTTGCAACTGCTCGGGGACTGTGATTTCTGCTATGCCAAGTTCGCTTTGCAATTTTTTCTGACTATAACCATTGCGACTGTTGGTTTGTCCTTCTGGTCTGGATTCATGCTTCTTCTACCCTTTTTAGCCTAAACTCCAGTCACGTTAAATATTTGCCAAACATTGGAGTAATGTTTGAATTTGGCTAGTTGTATGGGTTGCCATCAGAGTCAGACGGATTCGTGCAGTTGGAACCGTCGGCGGACGAATTGCAGGTGCAAAAAAGCCATTCTGTCGCAGTTGTTGGGAAATATGCATGGTCACATCTATATCACCATCACCAAACTTGAGCGCGATAATCGGTGAATCAAACGCAATTGCATGAATTCCTAAATCCTGTAAGCCTTGTTGCAAAAATTTGACATTTTGCCAAAGTTGCTGACGACGCTCAGGTTCCTTTTGCACCAGATTAATTGCCGCGATCGCAGCCCCAGTATCCGCAGGTGAAAGAGCAGTGGTATAGATCCAAGTCGCTGCCCGATTGCGTAAATAGTCGATTAATTTTGCTGAGCCAGCGACATACCCACCTAAACTTCCCAAGGCTTTGCTAAGGGTTCCCACTTGGATTAAATCCTGCTCAATTGCTAACGATTGAGTTAGACCACCACCGCGATCGCCAAATACGCCTGTTCCATGAGCCTCATCGACGAGCACCATGCAGTCATAGCGAGCAGCTAAGTCCATAATTTTCCGTAATGGGGCAAGGTCGCCATCCATACTAAATACGCTGTCAGTTGTAATTAGACAACGGCGGTATTTGGCGCGATTTTCTTGCAGTTTGGCAGCAAGGTCAGCGATATCGAGATGTAAATAATTGATCGACATTGCACCACTTAGTAATCCGCCTTTTTTCAGACAAGAATGGTTATATGCATCGCCTAAAATCAAATCGCGTGCGCCGACAACTGCGGAGATAGCTCCTAAATTTGCTAAATAGCCTGAGCTAAAAACAAGAGCTGCTTCAGTATTTTTGAGATTCGCGATCGCTTGCTCTAATTCCTCGTGTAAAGCCAAATGACCTGTCACCAAGCGCGAGCCCGTCGAACCAGTGCCATACATTTGCGTCGCACTCATGGCAGCCTCAATCAAACGGCGATCGCCAGCTAACCCCAAATAGTTGTTACTGGCAAACATCAGCATTTCGCGCCCATCAATGGTCGCGATCGTTCCTGCCTTACTGGTGATTGTTTGCGTAGAACGATACCAATTAGCTTTATGAATTGAGGCTAAATTGCGATCGAGCCAGTCGTAGGGCGTAGATATGGGTTCATTCTTCACACTTCTTTACAAATCAGTTTAAAATTGGATAGAAGGATAAGTGACGCATCGCGCCATTGATCCTACCGTTATTATCAAGGTTTAAAAAATGACTGTTGCATATCCTCGCAAACTTCGTGGACAGCTAAGCGCCCAAGACATTCTCGATCAAGTGGTGCGTCAGCGTGAAATCCACATGGTAACGATCAATCGCTACCGTTTTAATGAGCAGCGTAGCTGCAAAGACCTTACCGACTTGATTGAGAGACTAGATGGCAAGCCAAGGGATTTAATTAAAGACTTATCGCACCATATTGCCGATGAATCTCGTCATGCCCTCTGGCTGACCGATCTACTCTATGAACTTGGTGAAGAGATTGGTACTCCCCCAGGTACTTCCTACATTGATGAGTTTGAGCGCCTGATTAGCTATGAAACCATCGGGAATGATCCAGAAGATGGAATCATTGAGTCCTTAGCAGCGATCAATGTCACAGAAAAGCGCGGTTGTGAATACTTTGCAGCTCATGTGCGATCGCTCCAGAAGACAGAGCAAACCCCCGAAAATATTAAGATTCGCGAAACTATCGAAAGGATTCTTCCTGAAGAAGTGGCTCACGTTCGTTGGGGCAATCGCAAGCTTGCGGAAATTGCCAAAAAAAGTGAAGCTCACTACGCCAAGGTTGATACCGCTAAGCGCAAATATGCCGCGATCGAGCAAGCAGCCTATGAATCAGGAATGGATGTTCTTGCTGGTGCTGAGGTTCGCCGCATGGAGAACTTGATGAAGATTGCCGATACATTGCCAATCTGGCAACGTCCTCAATATATCATCGATCAACTGCCTAAGACCCTATTATCGCCTGAATTGCAAAAGGCAAGAATCGAGCTTGCTCGCAAAGCATGGGGAAAAGACCCTTCTTCTTTTGTGGAAAAGTTTATTCCCATGTTCTTTAATGCCAATCTCAAAGATACAGCGCATAAGGCTGGAACCTATTAGTCCAAAAGAGAGTGGTGCTTTGCACCACTCTCTTTTAATTTGCTTTAATTTGCGAAATGCTGAAAAGCCGATCGCATTTCTAATCCATCAATTTGATTGCCTTCAATAATCTCGCCAATAATTGCCGAATTTGGTAGTTGATGCACAAATGGTTCGGCAAGTTTAAAGGGCATACATAAAATAAGTTCAAAGTCTTCTCCCCCATACAAGACCCAATCTAATGCGCTATCGCCTGCCAGAATACGGATAGCTCGATGAATTGGTAATGAACGCCAAAATACTTTTGCGCCGACTTGACTAGCTCGACAGATTTGGGCGATCGCATCGGCTAGCCCATCGCTGCTATCCATACCTGAGATTGGGAAGTCCTTTAAATGATTATGTTGTTTAAGCAATTTATGTAAAAGGGCGATCGCATCAAAACGCGGTGTTGGACGTTGATGATATCGACAAATTGCTTGCCCTAGCTCTTTCCCCGCCAAAATCCGATTACCAATTTTTAAGGGCGCTAATAGTTTCTCTTGTAAGTTTTCATCCAATAGCATTTCTAACCCTGCCTTGGAAAGACCATGCAGTCCTGTCACCACGATGGCATCGCCCACTTTTGCAGTATGCCTATGGATAACTTGACTTTGGCGAACCTGTCCGAAAGCAGTTACTGATAATGTCCGCATTGGCGATCGCACAGTATCCCCACCGACTAATTCTGTGCCATAGGTTCGTAAACATTCACTAAAGCCACGATAAACACCTTCAATCCACTCAACCGTGGTATCAGACGGTAAGCCCACAGACATGACTAACCCCCAAGGTTTAGCGCCCATTGCGGCTAGATCTGATAAATTCACAGCAGCAGCACGCCAACCGACATCTTCAGGACTGGTAGTGCGATCGCTAAAATGCACACCATCCACCAACATATCCGTAGTGACGACCATCTGATGCTCAGCTAAAGTCCCCCCCATCGGTGCGGCATCGTCGCCAACAACTGCACTACAATATTGCCGAAAGATTTTCAGCAATCCTTGTTCACCTAAATCTTTAATCTTTTCTGTCATAGTTTCCCAAAGAACAAGGGGCTTAAGCCCCTTATTCAATTATGGATAGAAAGTTAGCTTTGGTAAAGCTAATGACTCTTCCCAACCCATCATGATATTCATGCATTGTACCGCTTGGGCGGCTTGACCTTTCATCAGATTATCGATCGCTGAAACGACAATGACGCGACCTGTGCGCGGATCGACTTCCACACCGAGATAACAGAGATTTGTACCTAAAGCCCATTTCGTTTGAGGGAAGATATTTTTGGGTAATACCTGTACCCATTCAGAATTGCGATAAAAGGATTTATAGATCGTGAGAATATCGTCCTTAACTAACCCGGGGTCGCGTAATTTGGCATATACCGTCGATAGAATGCCGCGTATCATCGGAATTAAGTGCGGAGTAAATTGTACTAGTACCTCTTGACCCGCCAGATCACTACAAACCTGTTCTATTTCAGGCGTATGGCGATGGTTTGCAATTCCGTAAGCTCCCAGAGATCCGTCAGCTTCGGCTAGCAATAAATTGGTTTTCGGTTGACGACCGCCACCTGATGTTCCTGACTTAGCATCAATAATGATCGTACTAGGATCAACTAATCCCTGTTTGAGCAAAGGTTGTAAAGCTAATAAGCTTGCCGTTGGATAACAACCTGCACAACCGACAAGATTGGCTGTAGCAATGCGATCGCGGTAAATTTCTGGCAAACCATACACAGCTTTAGAATTGACCTCGCCATCGGTGCGTGTTTCTTTGTACCAAGATTCATAGACTTGCAGATCGGTAAAGCGATAATCGGCAGACAGATCCAGTACTTTGCAGCCTTTAGCTAATAGCCTTGGAGCAATTTTGCTCGCTAGACCATTTGGTAATGATAAAAACACGACTTGGGCGCGATCGGCGACCTCTTCTGGTTCGAGATTTTCGATTGGTAAATTTACAGCATGGGAAATATGTGGATAGAGATCCGCAAAATTTTGACCAACAGAACCGCTTCCACCCATATAGGTAATGTCCACTAATGGATGTTCTAGCAGCAATCTGACCAATTGGATGCCACCGTAACCTGATGCGCCAATAATACCTACAGGGATACGATTCTGTGCGCTCATAAATTTACTCCATCAAAATATTAAAAATGCTATGCGAGTTTGGGGTAATAACTTAGCACAAGCCAAGTATTTAACCTCAATTCATATTTGGCAAATACTGGATTTGTGATCGCTAAAAATATGCAGTGTAAAGATAACGCATCTGTATCGTATGTAATCACCGTAAATTGGAAAATTTGTTTAGGTAGAAACATTTGATGCATAATTGCAAGTTTTCAATTCCATTCCTTGCAACTTAGTCTTAGCCCAGCAATTTCTTGGAGTAATGAAAATATACCGATAATATGGTGAGGTCTCCTAATTCTCAAAGTTGTTGAAATGAAATTTCGGTATTATAGCAATGAACATTTTCCTAAAGACTGTCAAATCACCTAAGTGAGTGAAGAAATATAACTTTAATTCGTGTGAAGTTTTGACAGGATGGATATTAGCTGAGAAAAATAACTAGCTAAAATTAGTGTTCTAGCTATCTATATTGAAATCACACCTAGTAATTTACCATCAATAAAACATAACAAAATATAGCCAAAAATCTGATGCTAACTTTAGCGAAAACAAATAGTCATCATTAAGAAAAAGTGCTTTTAAGTGATATAGCTAATCTCTGTTATGATAATCATTGTTAGAAATAAGTTGGATCTTAGAATTATTTCTTTCATATTTCCATACATTTTCTATATCTGTATAATTTCATTTTGTTATAATTTTGGGAAATTCCTAATATTTCTAAAGACATTTTCAAGTATTTTCAAGTTTTAGGTAATATTTTTGTACAATGTGTTTAAAAATGTACGACAATAAGAAGATAACCCTTTAGTAGATAGAATCACCAAATTTGTCAAATCACTCTTTTTAGGTTTTAAAGAGAGATTTTACAATTTTGAAACCTTCAAATTTCTGATAATACTATGACAGACATTGTAACTACTCCTTTAACAGGAAAGGCTCTCCTTCAAAAGGCAAAAGAGCTAAATAACTTGCCTAAACGTGAACAAGCCAAAAAATGTGGTTATTTCACTAGGGGAAAAGATGGCGTAGACCGAGTTAATTTGACAGAATTTTACGAAGCTGTACTTGCTGCTAGAGGTTTTGCCATTAATCCTGAACAGAATAAAGATGGTCGAGGGCGCGAACCAACTTTCCGTGTTAGTGTTCATAAGAATGGTCAAATCGTGATTGGTTCCACCTATACAAAGTCAATGGGGTTGAATGAAGGGGATGAGTTTGAAATTAAACTAGGATATAAGCATATCCACCTGATTCAGTTGACTAATGATCAACCAGAGGATGGCGAAGAATAAATATATCGATCTACTTCTATATACAAGTTACGTTTAAGCTTATAGTCTGTAAAGCATATTTATGAGAAGACTAAGACTTGTATTTTAAGTAACTATTTAACTAGTAAAACTAATCGAGAAGATTGATGCTGCTTAATATGGAGTAGTTCATTTTCTCGTTTTTTTATTTATTCTGATTTTTATCAATATAACTTTTGCTTTCTAGGTTTTTGTTTCTATGCAGCTTGTCGATACACATGTCCACATTAACTTCAAAGATTTTCAGGATGATCTCAATGCAGTGCGCGATCGCTGGTTAGATCACTGTGTCACCAAACTCGTACATTCCTGCGTTAGCCCTGATGAATTTCCTCAACTGCAAGCGATCGCTGATCAATTTCCTGAGGTTAGCTTAGCGGTTGGACTACATCCTCTTGATAAAAATCTCAACACAACTGGCTGGAATCCTGAAATTGGCGATCGCATTAAGTCTTTGGCTAGTAGTGAACCGAGGGTAGTAGCGATCGGGGAGACTGGCTTAGATTTTTTTAAATCTGATAACCAAGCTGCTCAAATCGAAGCGTTTAAATCACAACTACGCACAGCACGAGCACTAAATTTGCCCGTAATAATTCATTCGCGTGAAGCCGCAGTCGCCACCCGTCAAGTATTGCAAGAAATAAATGTCGAATTGCCACAAGAACCTATTCGTGGGGTGATGCATTGCTGGGCAGGTAATCCAGAGGAAACTCAATGGTTTGTGGATCTGGGAATGTATATCAGCTTTAGTGGTGTAGTCACATTCAAAAATGCCCATGATTTGCATGAGTCAGCAAAAATTGTACCGAATGATCGCTTGTTAGTAGAGACCGATTGCCCATTTCTCGCACCAGTTCCAATGCGTGGCAAGCGCAATGAACCTGCCTATGTGTTGCACGTTGCTGAACATGTCGCTAAGTTACGAAATGTAGATTTAGAGACTCTTGCAGCTCAAACTACTGATAACGCTTTGAAGCTGTTTGCCATAGCTTAAGAATATTTACAAAATAGCTAGAACGATTGTTTTGTCAGCCTTTGCACTTGTCATTGTGCTTAGCGGTGCTCATAAGCCCATCCCACATACCGCTAAAATTGATTTATGCAAATATACCTAGATCATAGTGCTACTAGTCCTGTACGCCCCGAAGTCATTGAGCTGATGACAGAAGTAATGCGATCTCAATGGGGCAATCCCTCTAGCCTCCATGCGTGGGGTGAGCGTTCTACCATGGCGATCGAACGGGCGCGGTTGCAGGTGGCAAGTTTATTAAACGCCGATCCTGAAGGGATTATTTTTACTTCTGGGGGAACAGAGGCAGACAATATGGCTTTGATGGGGATTGCACGGCTATATCAAACACCACAGCACATAATCATCTCATCGGTGGAGCATTCTGCTGTACGTTTGTCTGCTCAGTACTTAGAGCAACATGGTTGGGAAATTACCAGATTATCTGTTGATCGCGATGGGAAAGTATCACCACAAGATTTAGGTCGATCTCTACGTCCGAATACAGTACTGGTGTCAGTAATTGCTGCTCAAAATGAAGTGGGGACAATTCAACCAATTGATAAGCTTGGTCAAATTTGTCGTAATGCCAATGTGCCATTTCATACTGATGCGGTGCAAGCGATTACCAAAATGAGCATCAATGTCCAGACTTTACCGATCGATCTGTTATCTCTTTCCGCTCATAAGTTCTATGGTGTACAGGGCATTGGCGCGTTATATGTTAATCCGTTAATTATTCAAAAAAATGGACTAGTTCCTCTCAACCTAGGTGGTGGACAGGAACGTGGTTATCGCTCAGGGACGCAGGCTGTTGCCGCGATCGCAGGATTAGGACTTGCGGCTGAACTAGCCGCTAAGGAATTAGTGAGCGAATCACAACGTTTGACAAAATTGCGTGATCACCTCTATGCATTACTAACTGATATTCCTGATCTTATTCCCACGGGCAGCTCTAACCGCTTACCCCATCATCTGAGCTTTTACCATAAATACCTTGATGGTCGTCGGCTTGTGCGTGAACTCAGTTATGCAGGGATTGCGATTAGTTCTGGTTCGGCATGTAGTAGCGGCGCGATCGAGCCAAGCGCAATCTTATTAGCAATGGGATATTCGGATTCCGAAGCTAGAAACAGTATCCGCATCACCCTCGGCAAATCCACCACCGAAGCCGATATCGAGTGGACAGCATTAGCAATACATCAAATTCTAAGCCGAGTTTAAAAAATATAGCTATAAGTAGGTTTGCCTGCGGAGCAGGCAAACCTACTTATAGTCGTAAATATACTTATGGCACGACGAGAACAGGACAAGGAGACAAGTTTATAACCTTCTGGCTTACGCTATGCTCCTCAGGATGTTCTTCTGTCAAGCTAACTCCCCGTGAACCCATAACAATTAGGTCAGCATTAATTTCATCGGCAAAATCGCAAATTACAAAAGCAGTCTTGCCCTCAGCAACTTTGGTATGAACTGAAATACCGACTTCGGCAAAATAAGTCTTGACTTCTTCGATTAAATCTTGGGATGAAGTGCGATCACTATCTTTAGCATCAGGTTCAGTAACCGACAGTACATATAGTTGCGCCTGATATTTCTGTATCAGATTGATCGCGATAGCTACAGCTTGGCGGGTTTCTTGACTTCTGTTTAAAGGGAATAAAACAGTTTTGAACATAATTCCTACCTAACACTGCAATTCAGTCAACAAATTTTGGACTTGAGAAATTTTTATTCTCTTTATTCCATTTTAATGACGAACGGGTCGCAAGGATTTAATTTTCTTAATTTTTAACATGATAGTTAACTATAGCCAGCTTTACTCAATCCGCTAATGGCTAGATAATTCTACTTAGAAACTATATAACGAAATCCTGACCTTCGCTAAAAATACTGATTACGGATCGCGATCGCCATTGCACTAAAGAGAGAAAATTTATGCCACAAGAATCAAACTTACACAATTCAGACACAGCAACTTCCGTTACATCTGTCACAGAAGAACCTGTTCAAGAAAAGATTACTCTATGGGGAGAGATTATTAAAGGTTGGCATTGGGTTGTATTTATCTGGAAAATGATGGGTAGCTTTGGCGGAATTCGTCAATTATTAAGTTCTATAAAGAAGACCGTGATCATGTTAATTAAACGATTATTAATTCAGTTGCAAACTGACAAACGTTAGTACAGCGCTTTGCATTTTCTTAAAACTCAGAGCAACCTTCAAAAAGCTTGCAAATTAAGCTTTTTGAAGGTTGCTCTAGACCACACAAAACCTAAATAGGTTGTAATACTTAATAAAATAGATAGGGATGCAAAGCCTTCCTATCCACTTTCTCGACAGTAAACACCAGACTTTACTACATCAGTGCTAACATTGCGAGATATATAAAGAGAAAAAAGTCAAAACGGAAGAAGAGTATAGATGGATGCCGTAACAAAAATTATCCCTTTTTATGGCAGGGAAATTAAATTAAGAATTGGTACGTTTGCGCCCCAAGCTGGTGGCTCAGTATTAGTCCAGTGTGGGGAAACCGCAATCTTAGTGACAGCGACCAGAGGTCCTGCTCGTGAAGGTGTAGATTTTGTACCCCTCCTTGTTGATTACGAAGAGCGTTTATATGCGGCAGGTCGGATTCCTGGTGGTTTCCTGCGTCGTGAAGGTAGACCACCTGAAAAAGCAACTCTAATTTGCCGTTTAATTGATCGCCCGATGCGTCCTTTATTCCCTAATTGGTTGCGCGATGATGTGCAGATCGTTGCCACGACAATGGCGATCGACGAAAAAGTGCCCCCCGATGTCTTGGCAGTAACAGGAGCATCGATCGCAGCTCAAATTGCAGGATTGCCCTTTAGTGGACCCATGGCGGGTGTGCGCGTTGGCTTAGTTGGTGATGAATTTATCATTAATCCAACCTATGCAGAAGTAGAAGCAGGCGACCTTGATCTAGTAGTGGCTGGTACTTCTGAAGGGATCATCATGGTGGAGGCAGGGGCAAACCAGTTGCCTGAAGCGGACATGATTGAGGCGATCGATTTTGGCTATGAGGCTGTGCAAGAGCTAATCAAAGCCCAACTTGATCTAATCCAAGAGTTAGGGATTGCGCCACCAGACCTGACCCCTCCTGAAACCGATTCCACTCTAGAAAACTTTATTGCGGATCAAGTTAAGGATAAAGTTGCCCAAGTAGTTGCTAGCTGTGAAAGGGATCGCAATGTCCGTGATGCTAACCTCGATGCGATCAAAGCCGAGCTACTAGAAGTAATTGCCGCGTTGCCCGATGAAGATCCTATCAAACTAGCATCTGATAAGAAGGTGATTAGCTCGACCTACAAGGAACTGACCAAAAAACTGATGCGATCGCAGGTGATCGAGCAGAATATCCGCATTGATGGACGCAAACTTGATGAAGTTCGCCCCATCTGGACAGAGGTCAGCGTATTGCCTCGTGTGCATGGTAGTGGGCTATTTAACCGTGGGCTAACCCAAGTCCTATCGATCGCCACCCTTGGAACTCCTGGTGATGCACAGGAGCTTGACGACCTGCATCCTGATGCCAAGAAGCGCTATATGCATCATTACAACTTCCCGCCCTACTCTGTGGGTGAAGCTAGACCGATGCGATCGCCAGGTCGTCGTGAAATTGGTCACGGAGCCCTAGCCGAACGCGCCCTTGAGCCTGTATTACCCCCTAAGGATAAATTTCCCTATATTCTGAGAGTTGTATCCGAAGTCTTGTCCTCCAATGGTTCCACCTCAATGGGTTCCGTTTGCGGTTCGACCCTTGCATTGATGGATGCAGGTGTGCCGATCTCTAAACCTGTAAGCGGTGTAGCGATGGGCTTGATCAAAGAAGGGGATGAAGTTCGTATCTTGACTGACATTCAAGGGATCGAAGATTTCCTTGGTGACATGGACTTCAAGGTCGCAGGTACTGATACAGGTATCACAGCGCTGCAAATGGATATGAAGATTACTAGCATCTCCATGAATACAGTGCGTGAAGCGATCACCCAAGCCAAAACTGGTCGCGCTCACATCATGCAAAAGATGCTGGAAATTCTTCCTGAGCCAAGACTACAGCTATCACCCTATGCGCCACGCTTGCTAACAATTCGCATTGATCCAGAGCAAATCGGCATGATCATTGGTCCTGGTGGTAAAAACATCAAGGGCATCACCGAGGAGACTGGAGCCAAGATCGATATTGAAGATGATGGTACAGTGATGATTTCCTCAATGAGTGGCGAAGGTGCGCTCAAGGCAAAACGCATCATCGAAAATATGACCCGTCGCGTTGGTTCAGGTGATGTCTATTTGGGTAAGGTCACAAGGATTATTCCCATTGGTGCGTTTGTTGAGTTTCTCCCTGGTAAGGAAGGAATGGTACATATTTCCCAATTGGCGGAAGGTCGTGTGGGCAAAGTCGAAGATGAAGTGGCCGTTGGTGATGAAGTCTTGATTAAAATTCGCGAAGTAGATAGTCGCGGACGCTTCAATCTCACTCGTCTGGGTATTCATCCCGATGAGGCAGCAGCAGCAAGAGCAGCAGCAGCAGCTAATACATAAAAAAGAGAAGGGTCGCTTAGCGACCCTTCTCTTTTAGGACGAGCGATCGCAAAATACAAGTAGCAGCGCGAAGCACTGCTACTTGTATTTTGGCTACAGATAATTACACCTAGCGACTTACAGCTTATAGTCACCTGTATCAGGAAATAGTGTAAGGCGGCGCTTGCGCCGCCTTACACTATTTGGGTTTCAAGAGTCGCACAGCTATGCTAAAAAGGAAAAGGCGTTTAGGGGGTGTATCCAAGTAATGATTGTTAAAGAATTAGATCGTCTAGAACCAAGCGATAAATTTGAGCAAGCAGGATATTATGCTGAATCCCAACTTGCTTTTTATCTCAAAAGTGAATTTAAAGATGATCCACAGTTTCTAATTTTTAATAATCTACGGTTAGTAAATGCTGATGATGTTTGTCAGATCGATCATTTGGTATTACATCGTTATGGAATGATAATTATCGAGAGTAAAAGCGTTACTACTCGTGTTGAGGTTAATGAGCATGGTGAGTGGAAGCGTTGGTTTAATAACGCTTGGCAAGGAATGCCATCACCAATTTTGCAGGCACAACGACAGGGGAAATTTCTTAAAGATTATTTAGAGAATCATGTTGAGAATCTTCTAAATAAGAACCTTTTGGGCAATCAAACCCATTTTATGAAAATGCCAATTGATGTTTTGGTCGCAATTTCTGATGCTGGAATTATCAATCGTCCTCAGAATGAAAAGCTCGATCTTGTTTGTAAGGCGGATCAAGTTCCTGATAAGGTTAAAGAGATCGCAACGGAATATCGGAAAAAAGATAGTCTCTTCAACCTTAGCTTAGAGATTCCCTATGAGTTTGCTAAAGATGAAATCCCAAGAATTAGTCAATTTTTGGTAACTAGCCACAAACCAGCCGCAACTCACAAAAAAACTGTTTCGGTTGCGCCTAAGGGTATTCAGAAACCAGAAATCAAGACTAAGCCGATCATTAAAGAAGCAAAGCCAACTGCAAAGAACATCTGTTCCCATTGTCAAAGTCTGAATCTGTCAATTTTGTATGTTCATAGTTACTTCTTTAAATGTAACGATTGTGGCAAAAATACAGCGATTAAAAATTTATGTCCATCCTGTGGCGATCGCGAGAAAGTCAGAAAAAGCAGCCTACAGTTTTTTACTGAATGCGAAAAATGTCGTACCTCACGCTTATTTCATACCAACTCAACAAACACCTAAAACTTAGAGAGAGGGTTTGCGTAGCAAATCCTCTCTCTAAGCTCAAAATTAAAAGCCTTGCGTAGCAA
>Ga0209972_10000769_pt1 | contig 31175 bp, 23 predicted proteins | sample NOAtaG_7_FD_187302 | JGI IMG/M metagenome (GOLD analysis project Ga0209972, IMG submission 187302) | Freshwater lake microbial communities from Lake Erie, under a cyanobacterial bloom - NOAA_Erie_Diel1S_2200h metaG (SPAdes) (version 2) | ecosystem: Environmental > Aquatic > Freshwater > Lake ...
GGGGGGGAGCGGCAGGGGGGGAGCGGCAGGGGCGGGCGGCGAGCCGGGGGCAGATGGCGAAGAAGCAGCAGATGGGCAAACTCAAGCGCAAACTCGTGCGACTGGCCGACAAGGCCGCCAAACTGGTGGGGCTTCCGCCGGCGGCCGAGCGGCGCTTTGCGCGGACGTTCGGCGGACGCGACCGGTTTGATCTGGCGATCGCGGGGCGGACGGTGAAGTTTCACACCACCGACGCGTTCTCCAAGCGGTGGTTCTTCGCCCGCTACGGGGGCGAGTGGGTGATCGAGGAGCAGTCGCTGGAGATGATGGCGGTGGCGGCGGCGGGCAGCCGCCGGTTTGCCGATGTGGGCGCCAACCTGGGGCTGTACGCCTGCGTCGCCGGGGTGGTGAACCCGTCGCTGGCGATCGACGCGTTTGAACTGGACGCGGGCAACTGCCGACTGCTGCGGGCCAATTTGAACCTCAACGCTTCCGGTGGAGCCGCCGAGCACTGGCGGGTGCACCAGACGGCGCTGACGGACTTTGACGGCGAGATCAGTTACTCGGCGGGGCACTCGACGGGCACGGCGCTGGAGGCGGCGTGCTTTGCGATGACCGCCTCGGCCGGGCAGAACACCGCCACTGCGCCGGCGCGACGCGCCGAGGGGCTGCTGGCGGCGGTGACGCCGCCGGTGGATCTGGTGAAGATCGACGTGCAGGGGGCGGAGTATCAGGTGCTGCGGGGCTTCGGCCGGCTGCTGGAGACCGACAACCTGGAGATGCACGTGGAACTGCACCCGGACCTGCTGCCGCAGTACGGGGCGACCGCAGAGGGCACGCTGAGCCTGCTGCTGGACTTCGGGCTGAAGCTGTACCGCGTGCCGGATGAGTCCAAGACGGACATCGTGGTGCTGGCGACGCGGCGGCCGCTGCCGAGCCATCCGGCGTTTGCGGGGCTGAGGCCGATCACCACCAACCGGCTGGACGGCTGACGCGGGGCGCCGTGACGATGTGTGGGCCGGTGTGTGGGCCGGTGTGTGGGTCCGGCATCAGGCCGGATCGCTGACCGGCCTGGCGGAGTTGGCACCGGGGGCAAGTTGCTTCTCGCCCCGGGGGGAACGCAACAGGCGGTACAACCTCGTGAGGGCCGTGCCGCTGGCGGGCTTGACGTACGCCGCGTCGCCCCAGGCGTCGGTCTGCCAGAGGGTGTGCACGCGGCGGAAACCGAAGGGCCGCAGGTAGTCGTCGATCTCGCCGACGGTGCAGCCGCCGGCGTAAGCGCAGGTCCGCCAGACCTCGGCGATGATGCAGTTGATCGGTCCGGCCAGCAGGCCGGGCGCGCCGCGGAGGACGTGGAGCTCATAGCCCTGCACGTCGGCGACGATGGCGTCGAAATCGTCGGGGGCGGCGCCGCTCTCGCGGACCAGCGTGTCCAGCGGGGCGACGCGGACGGGGGCTTGCTCGGCCTGGCGGTAGGCGGGGTTGGCGGCCAGGAAGTCCTCGGTGAGGGGGAGCAGTGAGTCGGAGGCGCCGCGGTTGTGGGCGAACAGCCGCATCATGGCGGTGCCCTCGCGTTCGCCGCAGGCGGCGTGCACGGCGCGGATGCCGGGCCGTTTGGGCAGGGCGGCGGACATGGCCTGGAAGTTGGCGGGCTGGGGCTCGATCCAGAGCTGGTTGGCAGCGCCGAGGCGGAGGTAGGTGGCGGCCTCCTGGCCGTGGTGACCGCCGACGTGGATGACGCCCCGCAGGCGGGGGGCGTAGCAGCGGAACATGTGACGCAGGCCCATAGCGGGTGGAGGTTAACTCGCCCGGCGGGGCCGTGACGGGCGGCGGGATGGGGGTGTGGGCAGGGCCGGCCGCGGCTTGGGCGGGGGGTGGGCGGGAGGTGGGCGGGGGGCGGCGGGAGGAGGTATGCTGGGCACCTGTGATGAAGCTCACCCACGTGCTCAACCCGGTGGCGGCCAAGCCCGGCTCGAACCTGGCCAGGTGTCAGGCGGTGTGCTTTGAGTCGATCCGGCGGGCGATGGCGTACACCCGGGCGGTGTGCCCGAAGGTGGAGGTGGAGGTGGTGTGCGCGGTGTACGCGGAGGATGAGCCGGCGGTGCCGGAGTTCTGCGCCGCCAAGGGCGGGCTGGAACGCTCGCTGGTGGATGTGTGCCAGGTGCGGCCGGCGCGGAAGCTGCCCCTGGTGGGGGACATCTACCGGGTGGCGCTGGAGCGGGGCACGGGGGACGCGGTGATCTACACCAACGTGGACATCGGGCTGCAGCCGTTCTTCTACGAACTGGTGGCGCACCTGTTGCAGACGCAGTGCCCGGCGCTGGGGATCACACGACGGAACATCGCCGAGGAGCCGATCGACCCGGCGCAGATGTGCCTGATGATGTCGCAGGTGGGCGAGCGGTTTCAGGGGATGGACACGTTTGTGTGTCCGCGGTCGCACATCCGCGAGTTTGATCTGGGCGAGGTGGTGATCGGGCTGCCGACGGTGGAGTACGCGGTGCTGGGGAACATCGACGCGGCGTGCGGCTTTGGGTGCAAACTGTTCAAGCACCTGCACGCCAATTTCCATCACGGCAACGAGCAGGTCTGGCGGGTGGACCAGCGGTTCTGCGACTTCAACGACGCCCAGACCACCGGCGTGCTGACACGGCTGAAGGCCCGGCATCCGGGCTTCCCGCCGCACTGCCTGTTCGACTGGTTCCAGGCCAAGTTTCTCAAGCAGCGGCCCCGGGCCAAGGGCTTGAAGGGCCGGGTGATGGATCTGCTGGGGCTGCGCAAGCGGCACCCGGAGCCGTTCGACATCGTCAGCGGGGAGTGAGGCGGCCGAGGGCCATGCGCAGGCGGGCCTTGAGCGGGAGGCGGAGGCCGTGACGCGAGCAGGCGGCGGTCATGGTGGTCCAGAGGTCGCGTTCGACGGTGGTCTGAGGTCGGCGGCGGGCGAGCGTGCCGGCGTACCAGGCGAGCGTCTGCTGCCAGTGGGCGCGTCCGGCATCGTTGCAGCGGGCGTCGAGCAGGCGGAGCACGTCGGCGCACATGCGGGGGAAGTTGCGCGAGCCGGTGAGGCTGGCCTCTGACGGAAGGGTGTAGCGGACCACGCGGGCGGAGCAGACGCCGATGGGGCCGCGGGCGGCGACGCGGTGGAGGAACTCGCGATCTTCCGGGCCTTTGAGCGAGAGGTCGAAGCGGAGTCCTGCGTCGATCACGCGGCGGTGGAGGACGACGCCGGGCATGCCAAAGAGCCAGATGGGCCGCCAGACGTCCTCGGGGCTGGGCAGAGGGCGGTCGGCCCATTCGGGCGGCACGCTCTTGGGGCGTTCGCTGCCATCGGCGGCGAGATCGACACGGGCGGAGACGACGGCGGCGAAGTTGTGGGCGGCGGCGAAGCGGAGGGCGAGGTCGATGTCGGGGAGCAGGGTGTCGTCGGCATCGAGGAAGACGCAGTAGGGCGAACTGACGCGGTCGAGGGCTGCGTTGCGGGCGGCGGAGGGGCCGGCGTTGGGCTGGCGGATGAGGGTGACGCGGTCGGCGTGCTGCTGGAGGTCAGGGAGATCGATGCGGGCGGGCGGATCGCTTCCGTCGTCAACGACGATGACCCTCGCCACGCAGGGGAGGGCGAGGGCGGAGGCGACGGCGCGGGAAAGCCGCGGGCCGTCGTTGAACGTCGGGATCACCACGTCGGCCGGCGGCGGCCCGGCGGCCTGCGTCGGCGGGAGGCTCAATAGCGGATCTCGGCAAGGTGGACGTTGCGGAAGTGGATCTCGGCGCCCTCGCTCTGCAGGGCGATGAATCCGGGGACCTCGGCGACGCCGGTGGCCTGGTTGACCAGTTCGCCGTTGACGAACAGCGTGACCTCGCCCTTGTCGACGATGATCTCGTAGCGGTTCCACTGGCCGACGGGGTTCTCGGCGGCGAGCAGCTTGCGGGTGTTGCGGCCCTTGGTGCGGGCGGGGTCGGTGGCCATCTGGAAATCGCCGATGTTCCAGAAGTCGCCGGCGGAGCCGCTTTGCAGCTGGGCCTCGACGCTCTTGGGCCAGACGGCGTCGGGCTCCTGCACGCGGACCAGCACGCCGGAGTTGCCGGGCTGCTTGCCCTCGGGCCACCGCCACTCAAGCCGCAGGACGAAGTTGGTGTAGGGCTTCTCGGTGCGGATGTAGCCGGTGGGCTTGCCGGCGCAGACCAGCACGCCGTCTTTGGCCGACCAGACCGACTCGGGGGCGATGCTCGCCTTGGCGGCGTCGGGCACGAAGGCCTTCCAGCCGGCGAGGTCTTTGCCGTTGAACAGGGCGACCTGGCCGGGCATGGGGGCGCCGGGGTCGCGGACCATCATGCCCTTGAAGAACATGGTGTCGCCGTGGTCCTGGATGGCGATGTGGCCCCGGGGTTGGACGCCGAAGCCGTCGTAGACCTTGAACTTGCTGGCGGCGATCTTGGCCGTCCATTCCGGCGTGTCGATGCGGGTGTCGACCATGCGGACGCCGTTGAGCCAGTGCTTCAGGCGGCCCTGGTGCAGGAGGATGCGGGCGGAGTTGACCTCGCCGACGGGGTTGAGGGTCTTGGTGAAGCCTTCGGGCGGGGTGGGCTTCTCAAGGTCGTACAGGGCGCCGGAGGCGTGATTGCTGTCGGGCTGCTGGTTCCACGCCGGGTCATCAAGGACCTGGAACTCGGGGCCGGTCTGCCAGGTGGCGTCGTGCTTCTCGGTGACGCGGTACATGATGCCGCTGTTGCCCTTGGTGGTGGCCTTCCACTGGAGGGCGAACTCGAAGTCGCCGTACTGCTCGCGGGTGATGATGTCGCCGCCGCCGCCCTTGCCGCCGGAGGCGGTGGACTTGAGCCAGCCGTCTTGGACCGTCCAGCCCTGGGAGGGGAACTCGGCCTTGCGGTAGCCCCGCCAGTGGGCAGGGGTGGTGCCGTCGAAGAGGCTCTGCCAGCCGGCGGCGATCTGGGCGGGCGTGAGGCCGGCGTTTGGTGGGCCGCCGGGAGCGGGGCCGGTGCTGCCGGCGGGCGTGGCGGGCGTGGCGGGTTCGGCCATGCCCGCGGCAGCGGCCAGTGCAAGCAGGGCGGAGGCGGACGCGAAGAGCACGAGGGAGGTGGTGGCCATGGGCTATTGAAGACCGGTCGGGCGGGGGACGGCGGCCGAGGCCTGGGCGGCAGCGGGGCGGTGCCGGGGCCGGGGCCGGGGCCGGGTCTGCTGATTACCCTTTGGGATCATGGCCACTCCTCCATCCCCCGCATCTCGTGGTCTGTCGCTGGCGGTTTCGTCGGGTTCTTCCGCTTCGGCGGAGCGGCCCCGCGAGAGCATCAGCGTGTTTGACATCTTCAAGATCGGCGTGGGGCCGAGCAGCTCGCACACGATGGGGCCATGGCGGGCGGCGCAGCGGTTCCTCAAGCACTGCCAGGATGTGGGCGTGTTCGGGCGGATTGCGCGGGTTCGGGTGGACCTGTACGGCTCGCTGGCCAAGACCGGGCACGGGCACGGGACGGATGTGGCGGTGATCCTGGGTCTGGCCGGTGAGGACCCGGTGACCTGCCAGGTGGCGGGGCTGCACGACCGGGTGGCGGCGATCCGCAGCGGGCAGCGGATGCCGCTGGGCGGGCAGGTGTCGCGGGCGATCGTGTTTGATGACAAGGCTGATCTGGTCTTCCACTACGACATGGTGCTGCCGTTCCACCCCAACGGGCTGTCGTTCACGGCGACGCTGGACGACCGCACGGTGATCAGCGAGACCTACTACTCCATCGGCGGTGGGTTTGTGGTGCAGGAGGGCGGAGCAGCGCCGAGCAGCCAGCAGGCGAGCCTGCCGTACCCGATCGAGTCCGGGCGCGACCTGCTGGAGCACTGCAAAGGCACGGGGATGGACATTCCCGGTGTGGTGACGGCCAACGAGCGGGTGTGGCGGAACGACCAGCAGATCCGGGATGGGTTGCTCGAGATCTGGAACGTGATGCAGGCGTGCATCCATCGCGGGGCGTTCACCGACGGGGTGCTGCCGGGCGGGCTGAAGGTGAGCCGGCGGGCGGCGGGGATCAACCGTCGGCTGCTGGGCTACCCGACCGAGCCTCTGCACGCGGACCTGGAGGCGTGGAAGCGGGCGGCGCGGGCGACGGGCGGCACGGCAGGGCGGTTTGAGACGATCCTCAAGTGGGTGACGTGCTTTGCGCTGGCGGTCAACGAGGAGAACGCGAGCTTTGGGCGGGTGGTGACGGCGCCGACCAACGGCGCGGCCGGGGTGATTCCGGCGGTGATGATGTACTACGAACTGTTCTGCAACTCTTCCGAGCGGGGGATTCTGGACTTCATGCTGACCGCGGGCGAACTGGGCAGCCTGTTCAAGAAGGGGGCGACGATCAGCGCGGCGATGGGCGGGTGCCAGGCGGAGATCGGCGTGAGCAGCGCCATGGCGGCGGGCGGGCTGACGCAGGTGATGGGCGGAACGCCCCAGCAGGTGTTGATGGCGGCGGAGATCGCCATGGAGCACCACCTGGGCATGACCTGCGACCCGATCGGCGGGCTGGTGCAGATCCCGTGCATCGAGCGGAACACCATGGGGGCGATCAAGGCGATCACGGCGGCGACGATCGCATTGGATGGGGACCCGTCGACGGCGAAGGTGTCGCTGGACGGAGTGATCCGGACGATGTGGGAGACCGCCAAGGACATGGGGAGCAAGTACAAGGAAACGGCCGAGGGCGGGCTGGCGGTGAACATCAGCGTGGGCATCAGCGAGTGCTGAGACGCGGCGCGGGGGCGGTGGGGAGCGTGGCGCGGGGGTATGCTGGGTCATGGTGATCCGCCGCGTGTCTGAGGACTTTGTGGTGAATGAACGGCTGGACCCTGCGTATGCGCGGGGGCTTGTGCCCACGTGCGAGCCGGGGAGCACGCTGGCGGTGTACGTGCTGCGGAAGTCGGGGCTGACCACGCCGGAGGCCTTGGCGCACCTGGGCAAGGCGCTGGGCGTGCGGCACGCGGCGATCCAGTACGCCGGGCTGAAAGACAAGCACGCGCTGACCGAGCAGCATGTGGCGGTGCCGCTGGTGAAGGCGGGGGAGGCGCGGGCGCAGTCGGCCCCGGTGGGCAGCGTGCTGCCGGAGCGGGCGGAGGGGCCGGCGGGGCGGTGGCAGGCGAAGCTGATGGGCTTTACCGCTGCGGAACTGACGGCGGAGGCGATCACGGGGAACGGGTTTGCGATCACCATTCGGCAGGCTCCGGCGGAGCAGATTGATGAGATGCGGCGGCGGGCGGCGCTGCTGAGCGAGGCGGACGGATCGGGCGCGCTGGTGGTGAACTACTTCGGGGATCAGCGGTTCGGATCAGCCCGGCATGGGCAGGGGTTCGCGGCCAGGCGGCTGATTGAGGGGGACTTTGACGGGGCGCTGCGGCTGCTGATCGGGACGCCGAGCCGCAAGGACAGCGGGGCGACGCGGGAGTTCACGCGGCTGTGCGCCGAGCACTGGGGCAAGTGGAAGCTGCTGGCCAAGCGGCTGCCGGGGAACACCGAGCGGCGGGCGATCGAGGCCCTGGCCGAGGGGGCATCGCCGGCGGAGGCGTTTGCGGCCTTGCCGTACTTCCTGCAGCAGATGTGCGTGGAGGCGTACCAGAGCCTGCTGTGGAACGGCACGGCGAGGGTGCTGGCCGAGCGGATCGCCAGCCAGGGCGCGGCCGAGGCGCCGGAGCCGAAGAACCGCAAGCAGCGCAAGGCGGCCAGGCGGACGCTGCTGCGATCGGACGACACGTTCGGGGAGATGCTCTTCCCGACGCAGGCGGTGCTGAGCGGCGCGGCCGGTGACGTGTGGCGGGGGCTGGAGGTGCCCTTGCCGGGGCCGGAGACCAAGCTGCTGGAGCCGTGGGGCAAGGCGATGGCGGGCGTGCTGGAGGCTGAAGGGCTGACGGTGGAGCGGCTGACGGTGCCGGGCTTGCGGCGGCCGTTCTTCGGGGAGGCGGGTCGGCGGCTGCTGGTGCGGGCGAGCGGGCTGAGCATCGGCGAGCCGGCGCGGGATGAGCTGGCGGATGCGGAGGTCAGCGGTGCGAAAAAGGGCAAGAAGGGTGGCAAGCGGCCGCGGGCGGGAGCGGGCGCGGTGGCGGCGGTGCAGCACAAGGTGGAGGTTCGATTTGAACTGCCGCGAGGGAGCTACGCGACGGTGGTGCTGCGGGCGATGGGGCAGTAGGGTGTCGCACCGCCGGATCATCGCGGGTTCAATGGCGAGGCCGTGCCGCCGGCGGGGCAGCGATGACCGGCCGGGGGGCGGTTGGTCATCGGGGACGATCCGTGATCAGGGAAGGCGTGATCAGCGGCGACGTCGGCGGGCGACGAGCAGGCCGCCGAGGGTGAGCAAGGCCGCAGCGCCGGGAGCGGGAACGATGCTGCCAAAGACCAGAAGAGTCTGCGACTGGCCCGGCGCGATGGTCAGGGTGTACTGGGCGGCGACCTCGAGGTTGTCGGGTCCGGACTCGGCGACGCCGGTGACGAGGTTGTTGACCGTGGAGTTGGTGAGGAGGGTGCGGATGTTGGAACCGACCTGCACGGCGGAGGCGCCGGGTGCGGTGTAGACGTATCGGAAGCCGGGGATCTCGCCGTCGATGAAGGTCATCTGGGTGGCGGCGGTCTGGATGGCCAGGTCGTTGGAGGCGGTGCCGTTGACCTGGACGTTGTTGAAATTGAAGAGGCTGAGGGTGATGGGCGTGGAGCCGGTGTTCTGGACGGTGAGGCCCTGCCGAAGGGTGATGCTGGCACCGGGCACGCCGGCGCCGTCGTTGCCCCGCTGGACGATGAAATCCATGGTGATGTGGAGCGGGGAGCCGGCGGTGTAGTTGAACTCGGCCCGCATGTGGTTGGAAGCGGGCTGCGTCACGACCATGTCGGGACGGAAAATGGCGAACTCGCGTACGTCCTGACCTTCGACGCGGCCCCACCACCACGCCTGGTTGAGGAAGTTGGGGCCGTTGGGGCCGAGCGGCGAAAGCATGGAGGCGGGGCCGGAGCCGGTGACGCCGCCGCTGATGGCGCTCTGGCGGAAGTAGGCGAGGGGGTCTTCGATGGCGAGAGGGAAGCCCTGTGCGGAGGCGGCGCCTGTGCCGGCCAGCAGCGCCGCAACGGACACCACCGCTGCACGGCGGTTGGCAGATCGCGGGTTGGAGCGTCGGGACTCCACAGATGGAGTGTACAAAATAACCGTGCCAGTGCCAGTGCCCGTGCCAGAGCGCAGCACAGATGATTCACCAGGATGGTGGTACAGATCTCCCATCTCGTCACACGTTGGCTGTGTCTTGCCTGGGCCGCGGAGTCCGAACCGGTGGGCGGCGGGCTCGGGCGAGGCTTGCGATCAACGGAAAACCTTAGGTCAGTACGACGGGAGGCGGGTCGGGTTCCCAAGCACGGCCAGAAAACCCCGAAGAACGTCTTATAACCTTAATGGTGGCTCGGGCGGGTGATGGAACGCACGCGTGGGAGGATTCAGATCGGGCGGCGACCGTGGGCGTCCGGGCGGCGGGTGAGGCTGTCGGAGAGGCTGCCGGAGAGGCCCAGGGGCGTGCCGGTGGTGGATTCGGCCCCGGCGGCACGGCGGAGCGGAGCGGGTGGGTCGTCGGCGGGCGGGACATCGCCGATCGCGCGGTTGAGAGCGCCAATGGCGCGAACGGAGGCGATGCCGAGGGGGTCGTTGCCTCGGGCGGCGCGGGCCTGCATTTCAGCGGAGAGTCGTTCATCGAGCTCGCTGACGGTGGTGATGATGATGCCTTGGTTGATGCCGGAGCGGAACCAGGCGGTGACGGCTGCAGCGAGGCCGGCGGCCAGTGCGGGGCTGACGAGGTAGCGGGCGAAGAGTTCGATCTCGCCCATGCGGCCGGTATCGGCATCGCGGGTGAGGGTGGCCCAGGGGGCCAGAGTTCCGGGTAACAGTGCGGTGTCGGCGAAGGCGGCCCAGGGCAGGGTGGCGGCAGCGAGCACAACCGACCAGAAGCAGGCGGTGACGACGCGGTCGACCCCGGGGACGGCCCCGCCGGCGGAGATGGCGACGCCAAGTGTGATCAGAACGGCGAGGGTGAGGGCGGCGCACAGGCCCAGGGAGAGGGTGAGATTGGAGATGATGCGCATGACAGGATCGGCGGCGGCTTTGACGCGGTTGAGGTCCGTCGCGTCGGGCGGCGGCGCTTTGGGTGCAGGCATGGCGACGGGCGGGCTGCCCTGGCCGTTGGCGTAGACCACGACGGTGCGGACGGCGGCGTCGTCACGGCGGAGATTGGTCCAGCGGATGTCGGTGAAGTGGACGAAGCAGAACAGCAGCAGGTGCGCCAGAGCGCAGAGGACCAGGGTGGCACCGGCCAGGGTGACCCAGCCGCGAAGTTGCCAGAGCGCCGGAGAGATGTGAGGACGGACGGCCATAGGTCAACTCGCTGGAGGACCTGCCCGAGTGCCCGCAAGAGATGGGCGTGGGTATCGGCCGAAGGGGGCGCAGAATTGACGCAGCGGAGGGGTGGGGTTCGGGTGTGGGCGGCGGGTGGTGAGGTGCGCAGGGGTGGGGCAAGGCGTGCGGTTTGCGGCGGCGGGAGAGCGTGTGCGGGGGGCCTTTTTGTCGGACCGCGATGGGAGAGCGGGATCACGGGCAGCCGGTGGCGAAGGCGGCGATGAAGGCGATGAAGTCGTCGCCGGTGATCAGGCCGTCGGGCGGGGTGGCCGGGTTGCCGATGCCGGTGAGGTCGGCGAGGGGATCCGACGCGGCGAAGGCGGTGAGGAAGGCGGTGAAGTCGTCGCCGGTGACCAGACCGTCGGGCGTGGTGGCTCCGCCGATGGAGGCGAGATCGGCCAGCGGGGCGAGGATGAGCGAGAGGTCGGTGGGCTGGGCGGGATCAGCGCGGAGGCGGAGGGCCAGGCCGGCGGGGGAGAGGGGCGGGGGGAGGAGTTGGCTGAGGGCGAGGGCGGAGGGGTCGGGGATGCGCAGGGCGCTGGTGAGCGTGAGCGGGCTCACGCAGGTTGGGGCGGGGACGCCTGAGGGGAGTTCCAGCGCGAGGGTGCCGCCGAGGGTGGAGCCGGGCGCGAGGATGAGGGCGGGGGCGGCCGGTGTGCCCATCGGCGCGGTAAGGATGGTGCGGCCGGCGGCGGACTGGATGAAGGGGCCTTGCATGTCGGCGGAGATGCCGGGGCGGATGCGCAGGGTGCCGGTGTTGGTGAAGCCGGAGGGGGCGATGAGCGGGAGGGTGAGGGGCGCGGTGCCCGGGATTGGCGGAGGTGCGAGGGTGAGTTCGCCGGCGCTGGAGAAGTTGGCGGGGAGGGTGAGGGAGTTGGTGAGTGCGGGGTCGGGCGTGAAGGTGACGCGGGCGGTGGTGGGGAGAGAGGAGAGGAGGGTGGAGCGGCCGGAGAGGGTGATGTGGGCGAGGGTGGTGGGGGTGGTGTTGATGGGCCGGATGTTCAGGCGGGAGTCGGTGAGGTGGAGGAGGCCTGGCGGGATGGAGGTGCCCTGGACGGTGAGGGTGATGTTGGTGGCGGAGAGGGTGGAGGGGCCGAGCAGGTTCTGTGCTTCGGCCACGGAGCGGAGGAATTCGGTGTTGACGGCGAGGTGGCTGGGGGCGGTGATGTCGATGGTGCGAGAGAAGAAGGTCAGGACGGAGGCGGGGTCGTCGGCGGTGATCGATCCGCCGTGGAGCGTGACCGGGCTGTTGATGGCGAGGCCGCCAGATGGAATGAGGATGAGGCCCTCGTTGTGAAGTCGGCTGATGGTGAGGAGGGGGCGACCGCTGCCGACGAACCGGAGGGTGCCGGTGGGTGTGTTGACGATGGTGGCGGGTGGTTGGCCTTGGATGTAGCCGAGGATGGCGGGGTTGCCGTCGATGCGGACGGTGCCGAAGTTGATGAGGTGCCCTGTGCCGAGGAAGACCGCCGTGTTCTGGCTGTCGATCAGACCGTGGTTGAAGACGTTGCCGGAGAGGGCGAGTTGGGCGGATCCGGAAGCGGGCCTGACTTCGGCTCCGGGGAGGATGGTGAGATCGCTGAGAATGGAGGCGATACCGAAGCGGAGTTGATTGCGGACGGTGAGCATGCCGGGGCCTTCAAGGGCGTCCCACATGGAGTCGAAGAGAATTCGGTCTGCGGTGAGGCCCTGCGGGCCGATCTGGACTGCGCTGGGGCGGGTGGTTTGCAGGAGCAGTTCGCCGGGGCCGGTGACCTGGCCGCCGTCGAAGATGCCGCCTTCGAGGCGGAGCACGCCGCTGTTGATGTGGATGGATCCGCCGAGGTTGTGCAAGAGGGGAGGCGTGCCCGTGGAACCGGCACCGATGCTGTTGTTCGAAGTGTTGGTGGTGGTGGCGGTGATGAGTCCGTCGGGGTGGTTGATGAGTGTTGCGGGGGGCCGATCTGGGTTGTTGAATTCGCGAGAGATGTTGCCGGACGCGCTGAGGGCGATCGTGCCGTGGTTGTCGAGGGTTGTGCCGATGATCGAGAGGGTGGATTGGTTGATCCTGATCTGGCCGAAGTTGATCAGGCGGGTTTGGAGGCGGTGAGAGTTGACACCAAGGACATCGAGCAGCCCGCCGGTGGGGATGGTGACTGTGCTGGTGCCTTGGATGATGCCCGCGTTCCAGCGGAGTTCGCTGGTGACCGTGAGCGGTGCGGAGAGCGTGAGCGTTGCGCCGCTGCCGGATGCCGTGCCGAGGGTGAGGGTTCTGACAGCAATGGGCTGGGAGATGGTGACGGGGCCGGAGCGGATGACCGCGGCGTCGGCCGGGCCGGGGACGACGGGCGGGGACCAGTTGGCGGGATCGTGCCAGGAGGCGGAGGAGGCGCCGGTCCAAGTCTGGGCCATGGCCGGCGTGGACAGCCCCCCTGCTGTCCACGCCGACGGGGCCACGAGGAAGAGGAGCGAATGGATGAGTGCGCAGGCGCAGCGGAGTTGGCTGTGCATGAGACGGACCCCACATGTCGACCGCCGGCGAGGGCCGGAGGTCTGCCGTTGAGTCGTGGACCGATCGGAGACTGCGGGCGGCTCGGGGGTGCTGGATGGGCTGAGCGCGGAAGGGGCGCGGAGCCTGCCAGGTGTGCCGAGAGCACGCGGCCGGACGGATCGCGGGGGATGTGGGGACGGGAGCCGGAGAAGAACGAGACGAAGAGACGCGAACGGAGATCGGGGGCGCCATCACCGACGAGTGTCGGGTTGAACGATGGGCCAGACTCTGAGCCGGACGATACGCAGGCGAGACGGGGGCGGTTGCGTTGGGTTGGTGAATCTACTTGGGGTGGGGGGTCGCCAAGGGACGGACGACGGGGGGTGTTTGGGTATTGGCACGGGCCGGACGCCGGGTGCTGCGTTCGCGCCGGAATGGAGGCGCGCTGGATGGTGTGCGATGATGCTGCCGGCTGGGGGGGCTGAGTGTGGGACCGTCGGCGGGGGAGACGGGGGCATCAATCCGCGCCGTCGGCCTCGGGGAAGAGCTTGCGGACGGTGCCACGGCCGACGAGATGGCTGAGGTGTGCGAAGTTGCGGGTGTGGAACTGAACGCGGCCGGCGACGATGGCCGGATGGATGCGGAGTGTGCGTGCGAACTGCTTGACGGCGGCGGTGCTGGGCTTGTCGCCGAGGGCGGCGGACTTCCAGAGCTTGGGGGGGATGAGGGTGTCGCGGGCGAGGGTGTCGGCTTGCACTTCGAGCTTGTCGGTGCTGGCTGCGTCGAGTTCGTTGTCGAAGATGGCCTGCAGGGTGTCGCTGGTGTCCAGATGGAGCTTTATGTGGGCGAGCTCGTGCAGGAGGGTGAACCAGAAGTTGTCCAGGCGGTCGTGGCGGAGGGTCAGGCCGATGATGCGAGCGCCGTCCTGAGTTGCGATCGCGGCTCCGTCGAGGTGGGTCTTGGGGAGGTGGGTCTGGATGATCAGATGGATGCCCCGCTTGCTGAGCATTTCGCGGACGAGGAAGGGTCCGTTGTCGAACTCGCTGAGCTTGGCGACGTCAGAGAGGAACTCGTCGTCGAGGCTGCCGGGGGTATAGGGCTTGAGTGTCTGGCGGCTGGCGAGGCTGAGCACGCGGATGTGCCATGCCTGAAGTGAACCGGCGTGCACGTTGCCATCCTTGCGGCAGCGGACGCGGTTGAGGGCGGGCACGGCGGCGGCGCCGCCCACGGGGCGGAGGAAGGCGGTGATGAGGTCCTCGGCCTGTTCGCGGAGATCGCTTAAGGAACCCTGGAAGCCCTCGAACCAGCCGAGCTTGTGCATCTGGACGACCGGGAAGTCCTTGGCGACGGCGGTGGTGACACTCTCGGGCAACGTGCCCCCCGGTTGACCGAGAAGCACGTGAGCGGGGATGCCCAGGCCGTGGTGCAGGCGACGGATCATGGCCAGGCTGAGTTCACGCTTGCCGCTGAGGACTTCGGACACCTTGCCCTTGCTGCCGATGTAGGGCTCGAGGTCCTTCTGCTGGAGCCCGGCTTGCTCCATGCGGAAGCGGATGGCCTGGATGGGATCGGGGAGGTCGATCGGGTCGTGCTGGGACTCGAACTGATCGGCCAAGTGGACCAGCAGCTCGAACTCGTCGGCTTCGGACGTTCCGGGCTTGGCGTCCCAGAGTTGCTCGATGCGATTGAGCGCCGCGGCGTGCTCCTGGCGGGTTTTGATGAGCTTGGGGGTCATGGGGCGGTTGGGCTGAGAGAGTCAGGCGGTGTGGGCGTCGATCTTGTCGTACTGGGCGTGGGTGCCGATGAAGCGGATGAAGACGGTTCGTGTGGCGTAGTGGACGCGGACGATCAGGCGGTACTTGTTGCCGCAGATGTTGAAGACGATGCGGTCGTTGTGCAGGATGCTGGCGTTGCCGTAGTGACGCTTGATGTCGGCGGGCGAGGACCAGTTTGCGGCGGCGGCTTCGTGGAACCAGGCGTCGAGCTGGGCTTTGGCATCGGGATGGATGCGCCCGAAGTCACGCAAGGTACCTCTGGACAGGATGACCATAGTGTACGGGTTCCCCTAGAGAGATCAAACAAAAAGTTCCCATCTGGGGAACATTCTGGCGATGGTGCGGGTGCGTCTGCGGACGCGAGCGACTGAAGCGCCGAGCGAGTTGATTTTATCGGTCTTGAGGGCGGGATGGCGGCGTTGGTGGCCCCGGCTGAGCGGCTGGGCCGGGGGTGGTTGGTGTGGGGGCGGGCGGGGTGGGGCGGCCGCATTCGGGGCAGGGGGCGTGTGGGGGGAGGCTGTGGCGCGGGTAGCCGCAGGGGCAGAGGGAGGGGTCGGGCGGGCGGAGGTATCTGCGGAGGAGGGTGACACCGGCGGCGAGAGCGAGGGTGAGCAGGGTGAGGAAGGCGAAGGGGATGTCTACCCGCAGGGAGGCGGGGGTGGAGTGGATGGACCAGTTGAGGCGGAAGCCGGGGTCGATCTGGCGGTTGAAGGTGACGATGGGGGTGGCGGAGAGATTGCGGAGCGTGGGGCTGACGGTGCGGTCGTACTGGATGACGCCGGCGTGGACGATCAGCGATGAGGAGCGGGCGGTGCCGCCGGTGGCCGATAGGTTGTACCAGGCGAGGCGCAGCGTGCAGGAGAGTGCGGCGAGCAGGAGCGCGGGGATGATCAGCGCGAGTGCGAGGGTGACGCGGGCTCGTGGCGAGAGCCTGAGGCGGCGGGGTGCGGCGGGGCGGGTTGGAAATGGATGTGGGCTGAACACGCGGTGGACTCAGCGCTGCAGGGTGATCGGGTGGAGGCGGCGCCAGAGGAAGAAGGCGGGGACGCCGGCGGCGAGGACGGCGAGCCAGAGGGCGGACCTGGCAGGGGCGGCGCTGAACTGCAGAGCGGTCATGCCGATGGAGGCGAGGATGAAGAGGATGGGCAGGAGCGGGTAGAACGGGACGCGGAACGGGCGCGGCGCGTCGGGCGCGGTGCGGCGGAGGACCAGCACGGCGGCGGCGCCCAGGCCGTAGAAGATCCAGATGGTGAAGACGAAGGTGGAGGCGAGGGAGGCGAAGTCCTGCAGGAGGCTGACGGCCAGGCAGGAGAGGGCGAGTTGGGTGAACAGGGCGACGGCGGGGGTCTGGGTGCGGGGGTCGATGCGGCCGAGGACGGAGAACAGCAGGCCGTCGCGGGCCTGGGCGAAGGTGACGCGGGCCCCGGTCATGACGCTGACGTGCGAGGAGCCGAGGGCGGAGAGGATGATCAGCACGGTGACCGCGGCGGCGCCGGCGGGGCCGATGAGGCGTTCGGTGAGCAATGGGGCGACGGTGGTGGTGTCGCGCATGGCGGTGAGGGGGACGTGGTAGAGGTAGACGGCGTTGATGAGGACGTAGAGCACGACGACGGCGAGGGTGCCCAGGAAGAGCACGCGGGGAAGGGTGCGGCCGGGGTGGCGCACCTCGCCGGCGATGGAGCCGACATCGGCCCAGCCGTCGTAGGTCCACATGATTCCGGCCATGATGACGGCCAGGGCGGGCAGGAGGGCCATGGGCGGGGGCGTGGAGAGGAAGCCGGGTGGCGGCGGGGCGGAGGCGGGGCGGAGGCCCAGGGCGGCGGCGACGCCCAGGAGAATGATGGCGGCGATGGCGGTGTACTTGATGGCCGAGAGGGCGATGGCCAGGCGGGTGCTGCCGGTGACGCCGAGCCAGTTGATGATGGTGAGGACGGTGAGGGTGAGGCAGGTGAGCAGGGGGGCGTTGAGTTCCCAGCCGGTGAGGGACTTGAGGTGTTCAGAGAAGATGATGGCGATGCCGCCGGCGGCGGCGGGCTTGGTGAGGAGCATGTACGTCCAGCCGAAGACGAAGGCGGGGCAGTCGCCGAAGCCGGCGCGAAGGAAGACGTAGAGCCCGCCACTGCGGGGAGCATGGCGGCCAGTTCAGCGAAGGTGAGAGCGCCGGCGAGGGCGACCAGGCCGCCGAGCGCCCAGAGGGCGAGGATGAGGGCGGGGCTGCCGGAGGCGCGGGCGATGTCGGCCGGGGTTTGGAAGATGCCGCTGCCGACGACTACGCCAACGAGAACGGCCAGGCCGCCCCAGAGGCCGACTTTGCGGGGAAGATCGGGGAGGGGAACGGACATGCGGTCACGGTACGGGGGCGGGGAGGGAAACAGTGATCCGGCGTTTGGGTTGTCTTCGCTCGCCTCTGGACTGTCCCCCGTTCCGTTGACACGACCGCCCAGGGCTCCTCCGTGCCCGCCCATGTGCCGGCCGAGACCCGTCTGCGCAGGCTGGAACGCGAGAACGCCCGCCGGCGCACGGAGCGTGACATCTTCACCGAAGCGACGGCCTGCTTCGCCAAGGAGCACCTGTGAAGTTCCCCTTCATCCAACGCCATTGCGACCAGCCCGATGACCACCCGGCTGGTCGAGGACGCCCTGACCGCGGCCCTGTCATCCCGAACGCCGTCTTCTGCCTTGCTGCACCACTCGGACCAGGGCGTGCGGTACGCCAGCACGCGGTACCGAACGCTGCTGGCGTCCAACGGGATCAGCGCGAGCATGAGCCGCACGGGCGACTGCTACGACAACGCGGTGGTGGAGTCGTTCTGGGGCACGCTGAAGGCCGAGATGGTGTCCCATGAACGCTTCCGGACCAAGGCGATGCCCGGGCGGCGGATGGGGGCGATATGCGAAACGAATATGAATATGCAGCAGTAGCGAGGGCACCCTAGGGCAAATCCCATGCCAGCAGAGTTGTGGGGGGGAACGGAGGTCGCTACCATCGGGGCCTGGCAGTCTTTGGGCTCTTTCTCGGGCCTGGAGGCGGTCGGGCGGCCGATATCCGCTGCTGCGGACGGCTGTGTCCGTGATTTGAGCACCCGGCTTGCGGGCGCTGGTCGTGTTTGGTTGGCGGTTCTGAGCAGAACCACCGGGCAGCGCGGCCGGGGAGCCCTGGCAAGCCCCTTATAGAGAAGGAAGGCCGAGCATGTCCTTTGAAGCCGCTGTTCACGCCCAGGCCATCGAGATCGATCGCCTTGCCATTGAGATGTGTGCCGCGGCGGGGAGCGGACATCCGTCGACGTCGCTGAGCCTTGGGCACATTGTGACGGTGCTGATGTTCTCGTCGATGCGGTGGAGCCCGGACTACCCCGACTACCCGACCAGCGACCGGCTGGTGCTGTCGGAGGGGCATGCGGTGCCGATCGTGTATGCGGCGTGCGCGAAGCTGGGTGTGAAGATCGGGAAGGATCCGGCGAACCGGCGTTCGATGACGACGGCGGACGCGATGAAGCTGCGTGAGGCGGCCAGCGAGGTGGACGGCCACCCGAACCCGATGGAAGGTTTCCCGTTCTTTGACGCGGCGACGGGCTCGCTTGGCCAGGGGCTGAGCGTGGCGGCGGGTTTGGGCGAGGCGGCGCGGCTGGATGGGCTGGACAAGCGGATCTACTGCATCGTGGGTGACGGCGAGAGCCGTGAGGGGCAGATCACCGAGGCTCTGGACTACATCATCGATCGCAAGCTGAGCAACGTGCTGACGATCCTGAACTGTAACGAGTTCGGGCAGGCGGACCGGGTGTCGGCGCAGCAGTCGGCCAAGACGCATGTGGCGCGGTTGACGGCGATGGGCTTTAAGGTGGTGGAGATTGACGGTCACGCGCCGACGCAGATCAAGGCGGCGTTTGACGAGTTCGCGAAGATCAGCAACAACCCGTCGGCGCAGCCGATGGCGGTGGTGGCCAAGACGGTCAAAGGGTGGGGCGCCTCGGTGATGCACGGCTCGGGCTGGCACGGCAAGCCGGCGACGGGCGACGCGATGGCCAAGGCGCTGGCGGAGCTGGATGAGCGGCGTGTGGAACTGACCAGCTCGCTGGTGAACAGCGACTCGTTTGAGATCCAGCCGCCGTCGGATGACCCGGGCCGCGACTATGCGACGGGCGACTTTGTGACGCTGGGCGAGGTGGCCAAGCGGATGGACATGGCGACGACGCTGCAGACGGGCAAGATGGCGACGCGTCGTGCGTACGGCATCGCGCTGCGGGCGCTGGGGCAGTCCAACGGTCGGGTGGTGGCGCTGGACGCGGACGTGAGCAACTCGACGTACGCGGACATGTTCAAGAAGGACCCGTCGCTGGCGAGCCGGTTCTTTGAGTGCAAGATCGCCGAGCAGAACATGTTCAGCGTGGCGGCGGGGCTGTCGGCGGCGGGCAAGGTGCCGTTCTGCTCGACGTTCGCAAAGTTCGTGACGCGCGGGTATGACCAGATCGAGATGGCGATCAACTCGGGGGCGAACCTGAAGATCGTCGGCTCGCACGCGGGCATCACGCTGGCGGCGGACGGGCCTTCGCAGATGAGCCTGCCGGACGTGGCGTGGTTCCGGAGCTTCAGCACGATGCGTGACCACCGGGGCAACCCGGGGTGCTACGTGCTGCAGCCGTCGGACGCGTACGCGGCGTATGCCCTGACCTGGGCGATGGCGGAGTACGAGGGCGCCTGCTACATGCGGACGCTGCGTGCGGACACCGAGTTCATCTACTCGGACCAGACCACGTTCAACCTGGGCGGCTTTGAGGTGCTGGCCGAGGGCCGGGACGTGCTGATCTGTGCGGCCGGCTACATGGTGCACGAGGCGAACAAGGCGATCGACCTGCTGGACAAGGCGGGCATTTCAGCGACGCTGGTGGACCTGTACTCGCTGCCGTTTGACGGCGAGGCGCTGCTGGACATCGCCAACCAGAACAACGGCCAGATCCTCACGGTGGAGGACAACTACGGCGGCGGCATCGGCTCGGCGGTGGCCGACGCCCTGACGGGTTCGGGCGACGCGTTCACGCTGAAGCAGATGTACGTCAAGCGGATCCCCAAGAGCGCCAAGACTCCGGAAGAGGTGCTGAAGATGTGCAGCCTGAGCGCCGACGACATCGTGAAGGAAGTGATGAAGCAGCTGCAGGTGGTGTGAGCCGGGCGGGGGGAGTTGGCGGGAGGGGGCAGGGCGGGGGTTGAGGTGTGACCGAACGACGGGCCTGGCGGAAGCCGGGCCCGTTTTGTTTGTGGCGGGCGAAAGGGGGTGGGTTACACTCCGAAAGAGGGCGTGGGCCGTTGCCCGGCCGGGGGGCGGGGTGGAGGGGCGTGCTGGCGGGCCTGAGGCCCGGAAGGAGCGTGCGGCGTGGACATTCTCAAGAAACTGATGGGCGAACTGGTGGACATCGTCGAATTCCTCGACGACTCGCACAACACGATCGTGCACCGCTTTGAGCGGTACCAGAACGAGATCAAGTACGGCGCCAAGCTGGTGGTTCGCGAGAGCCAGGCGGCGGTGTTCGTGGATCAGGGGAAGATCGCCGACGTGTTCGGGCCGGGGATGTACACGCTGGAGACGTCGAACATTCCGATCCTCAGCACGCTGCGGGGGTGGAAGTACGGCTTCAACTCGCCGTTCAAGGCCGAGGTGTACTTCGTGTCCACGCGGCAGTTCACGGATTTGAAGTGGGGGACGCAGAACCCGGTGATGCGGCGGGACCCGGAGTTCGGGCCGGTGCGGCTGAGGGCGTTTGGCAGTTACGCGATGCGGGTGGTGCGTCCGGGGGACTTTGTCAAGCAGATCGCCGGGACGGCGGCGCGGTTCACGACCGACGGTATCACCGAGCAGTTGCGGAACATCGTGGTGTCGCGGTTTGCGGATCGGCTGGGGGAGAGCCGGATTCCGCTGTTGGACATGGCGGGCAACCAGGATGAACTGGGGAAGATGATCGGTGAGGCGATCAAGCCGGAGTTTGACGAGTACGGGCTGGAACTGACCAAACTGCTGGTGGAGAACATCTCGCTGCCGCCGGAGGTGGAGGCGGCGCTGGACAAGCGGTCGAGCATGGGGATCATCGGGAACCTGAGTGCGTACAGCCAGTTCTCGGCGGCTGAGGCGATGCGGGACGCGGCGAAGAACCCGGGGGCCGCGGGGCAGAGCATGGGGATGGGAATGGGGTTTGTGATGGCGCAGCAGATGGGTGCGGGGCTGCAGGGCGGCGGTGGCGGGGCGGGTGGGGGTGGTGCGGCAGGGGGGCCGCCGCCGTTGCCGGGGGGCGGGTTCTTTGTGGCGATCAACGGTCAGCAGGCGGGCCCGTTTGATGCGGGGACGCTGGGGGAGATGGCGCAGACGGGCCGGTTGACGCGCGAGAGCCTGGTGTGGAAGCAGGGGATGGCCAACTGGGCGGCGGCGGGGACGGTTGGTGAGTTGGGCGGCGTGCTGGGCGGTGTGCCTCCGCCGCTGCCGCCCCTCCCGCCGCAGGCGTGATCTGAATGAACACCGGAGGCGCGGGCATGGGCGAAGGCGTGAACGGTCCGGACGGCGCGGGCGAGGGCGGGGGAGGACAGGGGTGGGGCCGGCAGGCGACGACGGACCGGGAGTTCCCGTGCAAGCAGTGCGGGGCGACGCTGCGGTATGCGCCGGGGACGGACGCCTTGGTGTGCGATTACTGCGGGACGCGGAACCGGGTGGGGGGCGGGGAACGCCCGCAGGCCCAGGATGGGGAGGTGACCGAGAGCGCCGAGGGTGAGGGTCCGGCGGAAGCGGCGGCGGTGGTGGAGGAGGACTTTGAGGCGACGCTGGCGGCTTTGGAGGGGGAGAGCGAGAGCGTCGAGCCGGTGCTGGTGCACTGCAACGGGTGCGGGGCGGACAGCCGGATGCCGGCGAACGTGTCGGCGACGCGGTGCCCGTTCTGCGGCTCGCCGCAGGTGGCGACGGCGGTGACGCGGAAGCTGATCAAGCCCAAGGCGCTGGTGCCGTTTGTGGTGACCGACAACCAGGCGCGGGAGCGGTTTAAGGGGTGGCTGGGGGGGCTGTGGTTTGCGCCCAGTGATCTGAAGGCGGCGGCGGCGATGGACGGACGGCTGACGGGGACGTATCTGCCATTCTGGACGTATGACGCGGCGGCAGACACGCGGTATCACGGTAAGCGGGGCGACTACTACTACGTGACGCGGATGGTGAGCACGCGGGTGAACGGGCGGACGGTGATGCGGCCGCAGCAAGAGCGGCGGATCCGGTGGACCTCGGTGTCGGGGCGGGTACACGACCGGTTTGACGATGTGGTGGTGGCGGGGAGCGGGTCGGTGCCGGCGGAGAAGATCGCGGCGACGGGTGGGTTTGACCTGAAGGCGCTGCGGCCGTTTGCGGAGGCGTATCTGGCGGGGTTTGTGGCCGAGGGGTACACGGTGAGCCTGGCCGATGGGTGGGAGGCGGCCAGGGGGAAGATGGTCGACGGGGTGAAGTCGACGATCCGGTCGGACATCGGCGGCGATCAGCAGGTGATCGACGAGATGTCGCCCCACTGGTACGCGATCACGTTCAAGCACGTGCTGCTGCCGGTGTGGATCGCGGCGTACCGGTATCGCGGCAAGGCATACCGGTTCATCGTCAACGGGCAGACAGGGCAGGTGTCGGGGGATCGGCCGTACAGCGCGTGGAAGATCACCTTCGCGGTGCTGGCGGGGTTGGCGGTGATCGGTGCGGTGGTGCTGGTGGTGATGATGAACCAGCGGTGAGCGGCGGCTGGGGTGGTGAGCCGAGTGGGCGTGTTTGGGATCGGCTCGGTGCGGGGTGTCGGGTCGAAGGTGATGAGCGGGTTCCGGCTACGCTGGGGCTGTGCGGTATCTGTGCGTAGATCTCGGTGATAAGCGGACGGGGACGGCGACCGGCGACACGGTGACGGGGATGGTGGGCCCCGGGGAGGTGCTGGAGATCCCGATCGCGCGGCGGGAGGGGAGGGAGTTGGTGGAGGCGCTGGCGGCGGCGGCGCGGGCGGCGGGGGCGGGTGGGCTGGTGGTGGGGCTGCCGCTGAATATGGATGGAACGGAGGGGCCGAGGGCGAAGATGGTGCGGGGGTTTGCCGAGCGGCTGGGGCGGGCGACGGGGTTGCCGGTGGCGTTCGGGGATGAGCGGCTAAGTTCGGTGGATGCGGATTGGGCGATGGCGCGAACCGGGATGACGCGGGGGCAGAAGAAGTCACGTCGGGATGCGCTGGCGGCGGCGGCGATTCTGCGGGATTTTCTGGCGGGGCTGGCGGCGGGTGAGCGTGAGCGTGGGGGGGCGGCGGGGCAGGATGTGAACGACGCGGGCGGGCAAAGCGAGGAACCGGCGTGAAGAGCGAACTGCGAGCGGGCGTGCGGATAACGGCGGCGGTGGTGGGGGTGGCGGGGGTGGCGGCGCTGATGCTGGGCGGCGGCGCGGGCGTGGTGGTGGCGCAGGAGGGGGGCAAGGCGGATGCGACGGTGGCTCCGTCGGCGGCCGCGCCCGCAGCGGCGGGCGGCAAGGTGGACGGGCGGTTTGCGGATGCGGAGGCGCTGCTGAGCGCGCTGGAGTCGGCGGATGCGGATCTGCGGACGCTGACGGCGGCGATTCAGTACGTGCGGGCGTTCCCGGAAGATCAGGGCAGCGGGAGCCACACGCGGCGGGGGACGATGGCGTTTGCGAACCTGGATGCGGGGGGTGCGGGTGCGGGGGGTGCGGGTGTGGGGGGGGCGGGGGGCGGAGAGAAGACGGCGACGCCGCGGCGGCGGTTTGCGGTGACGTTTGACAAGTTGATCATCAACGGCAACCGGCTGATTGAAGAGCGGCAGGACTTCGTGTTTGACGGGAGTTGGCTGCTGGAACTGGACTTCGCGGGCAAGCAGGCGATTCGGCGGCGGGTGGTGGCGGAGGGGTCGGGGGCGGACCCGCTGCGGATCGGGGAGGGGCCGCTGCCGCTGCCGATCGGGCAGCGGAAGGCGGATGTGCTGGGGCGGTTTGGCGTGAGCCTGGTGGCGGCGACGGAGGGGTTGCCGGAGGGGGAGCAGTTTGCGGCGTTACGGACGTTGCTGGCCAGTGCGCACCAGATTCGGCTGGAGCCCAGGGCGGGGAGCGAGCAGGCGCGGGACTTCCGGGAGATTCGGCTGTGGTATCGCGAGCCGGATCTGCTGCCGGTGTTCTCGCAGGCGGTGCGGACGGACGGGAGCCGGGATGAGATTCTGCTGGCGCCGGCGACGCTCGTGAAGAACGGGACGGTTCTGCCGGAGCGGTTTGTGACCGTGCCGGAGGCGGTGCTGCCGGAGAAGGGGGCGGGGTGGAACGTGGAGGTGATGGAGTTCCGGGGTGGGGCACGAGCGCCGGAGGCGAAGCCGGCGGAAGGGGCTGAGGGTGGTGGCGCCGGCGGTGGTGGTGCAACGCAGCCACGGTGAAGACCCTAGCGGAGCGGTGAAGCGGGGGGGGCGGGGGTTTGGGTGCGGGGCGGAGCGCGTGGGGGGTGAGATTGGACGATAGTGAGAGCCATGGCGAACGCGAGCGAACCCGGGCGGATGGCGAGGCTGCTGTGGGCGGTGGGTTTGGCGGTGGGCGTGGGGATGGGCCTGGCTGCGGCTGCGGTGGCGCAGCCGGGTGGTGAGGGTGCGGGGGGTGGCCCGGTGCAGGAACTCTCACCGACGGTGGCGGCGCTGCTGGAAGCGCCGTACTTGACGGCGGATGAAGCGGCGGAGATGCGGGTGGCCCATGGGGTGTGGACGGGGGCGGACCTGGCGCAGCCGGCGAGGCGGGCGCGGGCGGCGGTGATGGCGGGGGCGTTCGCGGATGCAGCGCTCAGCGGCGCGGAGGCGGGGGCGATGGACCGCGCCGAGGCTGCGCTGGGACGGGGCGATGCGGCGGGAGCGCTGGAGATGCTGGGGGCGGAGGCGGGCATGCGGGCGACGCGGCTGCGGGCGCTGGCCCAGGAGATGGCGGGGGATGTGCCGGGGGCGATCGCCGAGGCGAGGCGGGCGTATGACGCGCTGGCCAGCGGCAAGGTGGAGGGAGCGAGTGAGACGGCCAGCGCGGTGCGGGCGGTGAACCAGTTGGTTCGGCTGGCGGGGACGGGCGGCGCCACGGGCGCCGGCCCGCAGGGGGAGATGGAAGCGCTGATCGGGATCCTCAAGCGGGCGCGGGAGGCGGAGCCCTTGAACCCGTGGGTTCGCGTGGCGGAGGCGGAGTTGCTGCTGGAGCGTGACAACTTCGCCCAGGCGCAGGAGGCGATCCGCGAGGCGCTGGCATTGTGCCCGGGGTGCGCCGAGGCGTGGGGGATGCTGGGGCAGATGGCGGTGGCGGCGTTTGACATCCCCAACGCGCGGCAGATCGCCGGGCGGGTGGACGCGGTGGCGGTGCTGCCGACGGGGGATGGGGCAGAGGCGGGCGGCGAAGAGGGTGAGCGGCCGGAACCGCCGGCGTCGGTGCTGGGGGCGGCGATCCGCGCCCGGGCGATGCTGCGGATGAACGATGCGGAGCAGGCGGCGGAGGCGATCAAGCCTTTGGTGGATGGCGCGTTCGGCCGGCGGCGGGAACTGGTGGAACTGCGGGCGGCGATTGAGGCGGTGCGGTACGACTTTGCGGCGGCGGAACGGGTGATCGCCGAGTACGAGACGCTCTCGCCGGGTTCGCCAAGGGCGTACCTGGCGGCGGGCAAGGCCTTGGCGGAGGCGAGGCAGTACAGCCAGTCGGCCAAGTGGCTGGAAGAGTCAGCGCGGCGGTCGCCGCACTGGGCCAGCCCGGTGATGGAACTGGGGCTGCTGGAGGTGCAGGCGGGGCGGGATGCGCAGGCGATTGCGGCGCTGGAGAAGGCGACGGCGCTGGACCCGTTCAACGTGCGGGCGGCGAACTCGCTGAAGGTGGTGCGGGAGGTGGCGGGGTATGACCGGACGGAGGCGGGGCGGTTTGTGATCCGCAGCAAGCCGGGGATCGACACGCTGCTGGCGCGGGAGATGGCGCCGGTGCTGGAGCAGATCCACGCGGTGGTGACGGGCGAGCAGGGCGGCGGGCTGCGGCACGAGCCGCCGGAGGCGACCACGCTGCACCTGATGCCCGACCACCGGTGGTTCGCGGTGCGGATCGCGGGGTTGCCGAGGATCCACACCATCGCGGCGAGCACGGGGCCGACGATTGTGATGGAGACGCCCCGGGAGGGACGCGGGCACACGGGGACGTATGACTGGGAGCGGGTGGTGCGGCATGAGTATGTGCACACGGTGGGGCTGTCGCGGACGGGGAACCGGATCCCGCACTGGTTCACCGAGGCGCAGGCGGTGTATCTGGAGTTGTCGCCCAGGGACTACTCGACCATCGGGCTGCTGACGCGGGCGCTGCTGAACGACGAGCTGTTTGACTTTGAGAAGATCAATCTGGCGTTTACGCGGCCGGAGAAGCCGACGGATCGGGCGCAGGCGTATGCGCAGGGGCACTGGATGTATGAGTATCTGGTGCGGCAGCACGGGTACGAGGCTCCGCTGAAGCTGATGGACCTGTACGCCAAGGGGGTGCGTGAGGCGGAGGCGATCCAGTCTGTGCTGGGGGTGAGCCGCGAGCAGTTCTTTGAAGCCTTCAAGATGTGGGCGCACCGGCAGGTGCGGGCGTGGGGGATGCGGCCGGCGGAGGGGCAGCCGACGATGGCGGAGTTGATCGAGAGCCTGCCGCCGAAGGCGGAGGGGAGCGAGGACCGGCGGGCGCCGACGCTGGAGGATGCGGACCGGTGGCTGAGCGAGCACCCGGGGCACCCGGACGTGCTGGAACTGGCAATGAGTCTGACGCTGCAGGCCGGCGGCGGTGAGCCGACGGAGGCGATGCGGGGGCGGATCGAGGCGTATGCGCAGGCCCGGCCGGTGGACCCGGCGCCGGTGCGGCTGCTGGCGAGGCTGGCGCTGGCGAGCGCGGATCCGCTGAGCGCGATCCCGCACCTGGAGTATCTGGACCAGCGCGAGGAGAAGGTGGCGACGTACGCAGCGCAGTTGGCGGGGCTGTATGCGCGGCAGGGGGACTGGGAGCGGGCGGGGCAGAAGGCGGAGCGGGCGACGCGGATCGCGCCGTATCAGGCGGCGCACCGGGAACTGGCGGCGACGGTGGCGATCAAGCGTGGGGACTTGAACGCGTCTAAGCGGCACATTGAGTTCCTGATTGCGCTGGAGCCGACGCGGGAGATTCACAAGCAGCGGCTGGAGGCGGTGAAGGGGTTGTCGGCGCGGCAGGCGGGGAACTGATCGGGGGCAGCGGGGTGAGGGGGGGCGGGTTTACGGGCATCCGGCGGCGAAGGCGGCGATGAAGGCGTTGAAGTCGTCGCCGGTGATCAGGCCGTCGCCGGGGGGGTTGCCGCCGATGGAGACGATGTCGGCGACGGCATCGCCGGTGGCGAAGCTGTTGATGAAGACGACGAAGTCATCGCCGGTGAGCAGGCCGTCGGGGAGGCTGCCCGGGCCGCCGATGCCGGCGACGTCGGCGACGGAGCAGGGCTCGGCTCCGCCGGTGACGGTGAGGGTGACCAGGTCGCTGAGAGCATCGGCCTCGCAGCCGGAGGCGGAGATGAGGACGGCGTAGACGCCGTCGTCGGAGGTGTCGATGTCGTTGATGGTGAGCGTGGGGGTATCGGCGCCGGAGATGCGGCCGCCGTTGTTCAGGGCGATGTTGTTGCGGAGCCACCGGAAGGTGAGGTTGCCCTCGCCGGAGGCGGTGACGGTGAACGAGGCGTCGGCGCCGATGGTCAGGGAGGCGGAGGCGGGCTGCTCGGTGATCTGAGGGGGGCAGTTGCTGGCGGCGCTCTCGATGAAGAAGGGGCGTGGGAGGACGGCGGCGCCGCCGATGTTGTCAGCAACGCTGAGGGTGCGGGGGCCGGGTGCGGCGTTCGGGCCGATGAGCAGGACGATGCCCTGGATGACTGAGCCGTCGGCGTTGCGGATGGCTGCGCCGGTGACGGTGATGTCATCGGGCGGGGAGACGCGGAGCTCGTCGACGGTGACTCCGCCGAGCTGGCTGCCCAGCAGGGTGATGGGGACCAGTGCGCCCTGGCGGCCGCCGCGGGGTGAGACGTCGGCGAAGACGCAGGGTGCGCCGAAGACTTCGACGCTGATGGTGTCAAAGCCGATGGACTGGTTGGAGTCGGTGACGCGGAGGGTGACGGGGTAGACGCCGTTGAAGTTGAAGACTTTGGAGACCTGGGGGCCCTGGGTTTCAAAGAGGCCGTCGGCGTTGAAGTCCCAGGCGAAGGAGGTGAGGGCGGCGGCGGGGCGGACGGGCGGGTCTTGCGGGGTGGGGCCGGGGATTCCGGGGTCGACGGCTTCGGAGTTGACGTCGCCGATGAACCAGGAGGGGGAGCCGATGCGGGCCCGCTTGGAGACTCCGGCGATGGCGATGGGGCGGGCGGGGGTGGCGTCGACTTCGACGCCGAGGGTGTAGAGCTGAACGACCTGATTGACCGTGGAGTTGGGGCCGACGTCGGTGACGCGGATGAGGTAGTCGCCTCGAGCGAGGGTGCCGAGGCTGACGACCTCGGGCTGTCCGGCGGGCGCGGACGCGGCGGTGCCGATGGGGTTGGCGGGCTGGCTGGCGCGGTAGACCTCGACAGCGAGGTTGCCTGCGGCGAGTGCGTTGACGTCAACGGGCTGGCCGCTGCAGCCGGCGTCCTGCGGGCCGGTGAACAGCGAGCCGCCGGCGGGGGAGACGCGGATGGTGACGGCGCGGGGGCTGTCGATGGAGAAACGGAACCAGTCGTTGCCGGTGGGGTTGGTGACGGCGTTGAACTGGCCGTTGGTGGAGAGCCAGGGCTCCAGGACGGAGCGGACCTGGGGGCTGGTGAGGCTGCCGAGGTTGCGGGCGGTCTGGCGGGTGTGATTGCCGGCGAAGCGGTCGCCGTAGTTACGCTGGCTGCCTCGCTTCTCGTCGATCTGGAGCATGTCAAAGGAGGTGTTGACGAAGGGCTCCATGAGCTTGGTGCCGTCGCAGGGGACCTGGTGGAAGTAGCCCAGGCCATGGCCGAGCTCGTGGGCCATGGTGTTGCGGAAGTAGCGGTAGCGGTTGTCGGGGTTGAGGAAGCGGGCGGGAGAGAAGTTGGCGAGGTTGGTGTTGACGGTCAGATCACTGCCGCCGGTGGGGAAGTAGTTGAAGGCGAGGGGGGACCCGGACTGGAGATCGACGCCGCCCCAGCGGATGTCGCCGAACGTCGAGCGGCGTGCGGGGTCGGTATCAAGCGGGAGGTTGGCGTCGGGGACTTCGCTGAAGTCGATGCCGGCGCGCTTGCGCCAGGCGGCGGCGGCGGAGCGGAGCAGTTCGCGACCGAACTCGGGATCGGTGCCGCCCGGGCTGAGAAGGGCGAGTTTGGCAGCGAGGTTGCTGGTGCGGGCGGCGGGGCTGATGTCCCAGACGACGCCGTCGGCGGGGAAGGAGTAGGTGAGGCTGGCGCGGAGGGCGCGGCCGCTTTCACCTTGGGCGCCGTTGCCGGTCCAGACGGTGTCGTCGGTGGCGAAGTCGGGGGCGACGCCGCCGATGAACATGCCGGGGGGCATGAGCAGGTACTGGGCGGTCATCTGCTCGAGTTCCAGCGGGGTGATGTCCACCGGGTAGCAGCGGTGGGCGCGGCGGAAGCGCTCGCTGATGGTGTTGAGGCCGATCAGGCGGGGGGCGAGATCGGCGTTGGCGGGGCCGGCGGCGGGGCCGTGGGCGGCGCAGCCGGTGTGTCCGCAGCCGGGGCCGAAGGCCAGGGCGGAGCCAGTGAGGACCGCCAGCGGACCGATCGCCGCCAGATTCATCCGACGCTGCATGGGCATAGGGACTCCCTCGAAGTCGACTCCGGGCCCGGTGCGACGAGGCACAGCCGGACCATGGGCAAACTGTACCGATGCGGCGGGAGCGTGCCACGTCCGCAAACGATGGGTTTCTGCGGGCTCCGGGTGGCGGCGATCAGGCGATCAGGCGATGGGCGGAGATGGCCGGGTGGGAGCCTCGGGGGGCTTAGGGGGCTCAGGGGGTGGTGGGGGAGCCTGGCCGGCGGGGCCGGGGGGCGCGGGAGGGCCTGGGGGGGTTGCGGGGCGATTGTCGGGGCGGCGGGGGGCTGGGCCTCGGTTGTCGGGGCGGCGGCTGTCTGGCCCGCGGCTGTCTGGCCCGCGGTTGTCTGGCCCGCGGTTGCCGGGACGAGGTGGTCCGGGCGGGCGGTTGTCCGGTCCACGGTTGGACGGGCCCCGGCTGTCGGATCGGCGGCTGTCGGGCCCGCGATTGGATGGACCCCGGCCGTCGGAGGGCGGGCGGCGGGTGGGGTCGGGGGCGGCGGGCGGGCCGGTGTTGGGGCCCCGGCTGCCGGCGGCGAAGTCGCTGCGGGGGACGAGGCGGCGGGAGCGGTCGCGATCGCGGTCGGCGGGGGGCACGGGCGGCTGCGGGCCGGAGGCGGCGGGTCCGTGGTCGTCATCACCATCCGCATCGCCGGGAACGGGGCCCTGCGGTGCGGCGGAGGGGTCGAGCTTCTTGAGGCTCTCGACGGGGTAGGCGGCGTCTTCGCTCGTGGCATCAAGCCGGACGAGGACGAGCTGGGTGAGGATCTGGCTGTCGATGACGATGCCGGGACCGTCGGGGGTGACCACGGGGGTGCGCTTCTTGGGGAGGTTGGCGCGGAGTTCGTCGTAGGTGCTGTCCTCGTAACGGAGGCAGCACATCAGTCGGCCGCAGCGGCCGGAGATTTTCAGCGGGTCCAGAGTGGCCTTCTGGATCTTGGCCGAGCGCATAGAGACGGGCTTGAGGACCTTGAGGAACTGGCGGCAGCAGCAGTGCTGGCCGCATTTCTCGTAGTCGGCGGTGAGGCGGGCCTCGTCGCGGGCGCCGACCTGGTGCATCTCGATGCGGGTGCGGTAGACGGCGGCGAGTTCCATGACCAGGGGTCGGAAGTCGATGCGGTCTTCGGAGGTGTAGTGGAAGGTGAGGCGTTCGCCGCCGAGGATGGGCTCGGCGTCGACGATCTTCATGGCCAGGCCGAGCTGCTGCACCCACTGGCGGGCGGTGCGGATCATCTCGGGGCGGCGGGCCTCGGAGGCGGCCTGCTGGTTCATGTCCTCAACGGTGGCGACGCGGAGGGCGCGGCCGTCGGTGAAGAAGGGGTAGTCCTTGCCGCCGGAGTTGTCGATGTAGGCGAGCATCTCGGTGCGGGTGACCGAGTGGGAGCAGCCTGCGTTGGGGCAGGTGCTGGTGAGCATTTCGCCGATCTCGGTGCCGCGGTGGGTGCGGAGGACGATTTTGCTGCCGCAGCCGGGCTTGGCATCACCCTCGTAGGGGAACTCGCCGACCATGCGCATGAGGCCGAAGCGGACGACGAGGCTCTTGGGCGGACGGAGCTTCTCGTTGTAGAGCTTGCGGTCGGCTTCGAGGTCGGCTTCGAACTGCGGGAGTGGGAGGATGGGCATGGGGCGTGGTGGTGGTGGGGTTCGGGGACGGGGAAAGGTACTCCGGGTGGGGTGAGACGGGGTCGAATGGCCAAATGGTCAAATGGTCAAATGAAGGCCGGGGTTGGGGGTGGGTGGTGGTGCGAGCGGGGGCGGGGTGGGAAGGCGGGG